>Ga0209541_10002053_pt1 | contig 38882 bp, 56 predicted proteins | sample RifCSPlowO2_01_FD_184027 | JGI IMG/M metagenome (GOLD analysis project Ga0209541, IMG submission 184027) | Groundwater microbial communities from Rifle, Colorado - Rifle CSP2_plank lowO2_0.1 (SPAdes) (version 2) | ecosystem: Environmental > Aquatic > Deep subsurface > Groundwater | place...
ACAGCATATGTAAAACGCTTATGCACGTCCATTCCTATGTAGTTCATTTTATCTTTCCTCCTTTCATTTGATAAATGATTAAAGCCAGAGGCTTTAATCTAATTTTCGAGAATTCTTATATCATCAATTTATATTTGATGGTAAAATGGTTTCCTAAAAAGTCAAAAAAACCGAAGAAACTAGTTGTTTGACTATAAAACAAGTTTTTGGTTAAATACATAAATATTTAAAAATTATTCTTTAATTTTATAGTGAATTGATTTGACTAAAAAAAATTTACACAAAAAATGTTAGAACAAAAAAAAAGAGAAACTGCATATAAAATAAGAATCGGGGATCTTCTTAGATCCAACCAGGTATTTGATCAGACTCCTATAGATCCTGAATCACAAAGAACGCGACAACGATTACTTCATGTAGAGTTAGGAAATAAAAAATTAGTAAGGGTAAATATAATAGCTAATATTATAGACAAATTTGAATCAGATAGAGAAACAAGATTTGCTTCTCTCACTTTGGATGATGGAAGTGGGCAAATAAAAGCAAGAGTTTTTGGGGAAGATATACGTAAATTTAGAGATTTTGTGCAAGGAGACACTGTTCTCATAATTGGTTTGTTGAGGTCGTTTAATCAAGAGTTATATGTTCTTCCTGAACTTATAAAAAAACAAGATCCTAAATACCTTCTTGTAAGAAAATTGGAAATAGAGAAGTTAATTCCAAAACCGCTATCAACAGAACAAAAAAAAGAAATGAGAGCTTTAAGAGATGAAATAATAGAATCAGTAAAAAATGCAGAACATTATGAAGGAATAGACAAAGATATGATAATATTACATTTCAAAGATGTGAGAGCTGACTTAATAGAACAAGAAATAAAAAAGCTTTTAGAAGACGGAATTCTTTATGAGCCGAGACCTGGAAGAATAAGATATTTGGGATAAAATTTTATAAAGATATCAGACATTTTGTTTTCTATTTATGCTAACTTTATTTTACTACTTGTATCTAATTAATTTTTGCAGAAAATTATATAAATCATAATTTCTAAAAATTAAAATGATAAGGGAAGAGTTTAGGTTGGCAATGCAATTAAATAGAGGATGTGCAGTGATTATGGCTGGCTCTGATAGTGATAAGGGACATATTGATGAAATAGTCAAATCTTTACAAAAATATGGTATTCCTCATGATGTAAGAATTTGTTCTGCCCATAAACAACCTGATAGATTAATAGAAATGATTAGAGAATATAATTCTGTCAGAAGCTTAGTTGTTTATGTGGCTGTTGCAGGTGGAACAGATGCTTTGTCAGGTACTTTATCCTATCATGCTTTTGGTCCAGTAATTAGCTGTCCTCCAGATGGCAGGAATGGATCTTGTTTGAGCAATCCTCCTGGAAGTTCAAATGCTTATATTGAACGGCCTGCAAATGTTGGGAGATTTATTGCTCAAATGTATGCTGGAGTAAATCCTGCTCTAAGAAAAATGCTTGATGAGGAAAATGCTAAGAAAATCAACTCTTTGGAACAGGCAGATACAGATTTTCAGAGAAATTACGGAGGAATTAAATGATACCCTTAACTAGACATGGAGTCGAAGGATTAGTTGACACATATATGAGCAAAGAAGATAAAATATACTCTACTCAGGAAATTATAGATTCCGGGGTAGTTCCACGTTTAAAAGGCTTTAGAGTTAAACCTGGGAAAGTTTCTGATTCTATTTTTGGAGGCAGGTTCAGTTATACTGATAAATCAACTGGAAAAATAGTAGAATATGAAAATCCTCCTCTTGAAACAACAGAAGGAACACCATTAAGGATAATGATAAGAACCCAGAGAATTTCAACCCACGATATTAACAGAGGAGAAATTCCATTTAAAGATCAAATTCTTGCAACGAATCATAATTATATGAGGAGAATGTTATCTAGTGCAATTGGGACATCGCAGTTTGAAGTTGACGGACTAAGAGACAGCTCTATTGTTGTTGCAGCAGAAAATTTAACTCAAATTCCTTTTGAAAATGTTTTAAGAGCATATATGGCCAAAAGTTCAACATCTACTTCGTTATATCAACATTTCATTAAAGGGGGAAGAGAATTTTGTGGACACGCTCTTCCTGACAATCTAATAACAAATGGACCCCTGCCATATATTATGGATACTCCTTCAACTAAATCTGAAGAACATGATGAATCTATTTCTCCAGAAAAATTATTCAAAATGGGAATTTGTACACTGCAACAATATGTCCAGATAAGAAACAGCTCTGTATTTGCTTTTGGAATGGTCTCTCAATTTTTAAGAGAAAGGGGATTAATTGCAGTAGATACAAAAACAGAACACGGGATAAACAGAAAGGGAGAAATTGTTTCACAAGATGAAATCTGGACGATGGACTCTTCAAGATTCTGGCTTCTTAATGAATATAATGATCAAATGAGAAGATTATCTGCTGGAAAAATCAAAGAACTTGATCCAAGATCTTATTCAAAGGAGTTTGCAAGAGGATTTTCTAAAGGAGACCAAGGATATACTGATGAACAAAGAATACAAATTGCAGTCAGGTATTTCGAAGGAATCCAACATTTGCTTGGAAAAAGATTTGAACCAGATATGCGATCAAATGAGGAAAGAGTTGTTTCAGGAATAGAAAAAATAGTAAAACAATTATTAGCTTAATTAATTAGTAGCTTAATTTATAGCTGGTTTAAAGTATCGCCACTTGTTTTTAGTACGTTGGCAACTTCTACTTTATGATTTTATAATGCAACTGAATTTCATTTTCGCTTATTTTTTTCTGGCCAATTAATTTTAAGTTAATTTCAATTATCTTTTCTCCAGCAAATAGCGGAATTCCTTTAGTTAGAATAATAGGCTCAATATCAATATAAACTTCATCTACAAGGTTTTTTTCAATAAAAGAATTATCTAGAATTCCTCCTCCAGCAACAATTATTTCTTTGAAATCTTTTAATAACTCCAAAGCTTTCTCTGGCGATTCAGCGATTAGATGAGAATCATTAACTAATTCAGGATTCTGTTTTTTTGATACAACGACTAATTTGACATTTTTAAATTCCTTGAATTCTGGTTGTTTTGTAAGGATATTATAAGTTCTTCTACCAACTATTAAAGCTCCTGCTTTTCTTACAGTGGAACTATAACTATTCCATTCTTCTGGCGTTATCCAAGAAGTATTATCATTTGTTTTAGCAATCATTCCGTTTAGACTCATTGCCATATATAATATAATTTTCATTCAATAAAGATTAATTTCTTCTAATAAAAACTTTTCTATACCTGTAGAGAATTTTGAAAAACTCTGAAAAACAAAATTCTCTAAGAAGAACTTTGATAGATTTCCTTCGGAAATGTCAATTATTCAAAGTTCTCTGTACATTTCAGGAAACTTTGTAGCATGCCTTATGATTATTCTGCACAATAATTCTTTTAAAGATATCTGATGATAAGAAAATATGGATGATAAATATAAGAAAAGGATTATGAGAAGTTTAGCGAGAGGAATTTGCAAAGTTATGGGAACAGCAAGTCCATATAGGAGAATAATGAGTCTTGCTAATCTTAGAAGAGATTACACTAAAAGAGTAGAATGCGAAAGAACAAATGCTTTTGGTTTTGTGTTATATCTATTAGGTATAGATCATTGCAATTATCCTAGATATGCTGATGCTTATGAATTAGAAAAATTTTTACATGAAAATTGTTCGAGAAGCAGAATGGAAAATGGGCTTATTATTACTTTTAGGACAAATGGAGATGAGCTAGAACATGCAGGGGTATATGCTGGTTCATCACTAATTCATCAGCCAGATATAGGAAGACCTTATTCTCTCTCTCGTTTAGAAATAGTTTTGAGAGATCCTGAACTAAGATTATTTGATACAGAGTTTTATACGTTTTCTCAACAAAAGAAAAAAATTCAAAACGCTTAAAAACTCATCTTATTTAAAGGAAATATAGAGAATTTTGAAAAACCTAAAAAATCAAAATTCTCTAAGAAGGACTCAGAAATTAAAAATTTCTGATTCATTCAACTCCAAAGGAGTTGAAGTCTTTGACGAATTTTCCTTCGGAAAACAGGATTATTCAAAGTCCTTTATACTAAAAAATATTAGTTGTTAAGACATGGAATATGAAAAATTATTAGAAGAAGCATATAAGAAATTAAAGCCTATAGAAAAAACAAAAGATAGGTTTGAAATACCCAAAATAGAAGGGCATATAGAGGGGAATAAAACAATATTAACAAATGTATATTTAATTGCTTCTTATGTAAGGAGAAATCCTGACCACATATTTAAATTCTTATTAAAAGAACTTGCTACCCCCGGAGTTTTTAGGAATAACAGAGTTATTCTCCAAAGAAAAATCAGCTCTCAAAAAATAAACGAGAAAATAGAGGAATATTTAAAAGAATTTGTCATTTGTAAAGAATGTGGAAAGCCTGATACAGAGTTAATGAAAGAAAAAAGATTTCATTTTATACATTGCCTTGCATGCGGCGCGAAACATGCGGTTAGGGATTAAATAAACTTTATAAACCTATAAATATTGTGTGAAGTATTAAAACTTATGAAGGGAGGTAACATGGCAAAACAAGAAACGGAATTTTTTGATGTGAAATCAAAAAAGAAATTCAAAACAACTAACTATAAAATTGTAGATAAGAATGGCAGAATGTTTGCAGTGACGAAGTCTCCGAGCGGCTCTTATGAATGCTGGAGAGTTGTTTCTAAAGAATTTGCGCAAAAAAATAAATAAATTTTTAATTTAACTTTTTTAATTTCTATGATGCATATAAAGGTTCATGAAGCATACAGAAAAATTGTTGCATTAGCTGACAGCAATTTAATAGGAGAAAAATTTGAAGATGGAGAAAGGCAGATAGAAATTAAGCCTGGTTTTTTTAAAGGCGAAGAAAAAACAAAAAAAGAGATCCTTAAAATTCTTAAAGACTTGGAAAAAGAAGATGCAACTTTCAATATTGTTGGAAGAGAATCAGTTGAAACAGCTTTGGAAGCAGGAATAATCAATGAAGAAGGAATCATGAAAATTGATGAAGTTCCTGTGGCTTTAGCGCTTATGTAACCACTAACTTTCTAATTGACGTTATGTGAAAGGAGTATTTAAATAATATAAAGTTCTTTCATATAGGAGAAAAAAGAGTTCCTTTTTTCTGTAATGACAATGATTAAGCAAATAATTGCCAGCCAATACATTAAAGGAATGAAAAAGTTTTATGAATATACCCACGAACTTAGGAGATTTTTTGTGAGACGACTTGCGCAGGTTTTGTATAATCATGTTGAGCATCCAGCAAATCCGCGAGATAAAATAGACTGGTTTACTGCAGAAGATTTTATTGATAATAATCTTACTTGTAGGAGTCTTGAATCAATCACTTCAGACTTTCTTTGCCTTTGTGCGTACACTGAATTAAGAAAAACTGATAAGAATCTTCCAGAAATTAAGGGAAGTATATATCTCTTATCGCAGAGAGATAGCAAAGAATTGCGAAGAATACACGAATCTTTACTGAATACTAACAAGTCCGTAAAATCATTGATGGATAGTGCAGAACCGAACAAAGAAGAGTACAAACAACTTTTCTTAGGAAGATATGTCTGGGATGAATTTTATCAAAAAATACAAGATACTGTTGTTTTAGGAAAAAGAGGGTATGCAAGAGTATTGTGGCATTAATTTATTATCTTAGTTCTTCTTCTAATCTATTAACTTCTAATTGTCTTCTTAAAAGAGAATAACAGCTATAAAAACCAAAAATAAAAGCTTCAGCAGCTGCCTCATTAGGTGCAGTATTTAACCCAACATTCACATAGTCGAGTAATATAGGGTTTTCAGATGCTAAAACTTTTCTTAAGTTATCATATTTTTGTTTAACAAAATTATTACTATCAGAGTATTCTGTTTCATCTCTTAATGACGTGGAAATTACATCTTTGAAAATTACGGGTAATCCTAATGGAGTATATTTTTCGTCCATAAAAAATAATGAATATGGTCTTTTATAAATAATTAGGTATTACCAATCTTCCCTTAGTTTATCATTAAATCAATATCAAAAAATCCCAAAACTTATAAACACTTCTTATTTTAATAACAAATGGCAATAAAAAACCAAGAGAGCAGAGAAAATGTAAATCAACCAATACGAGTAAGAACACCTAGAGAAGGAGAGGTTATAGGCATTGTAGATCAAAGAGTCGGAGCGAATAGAATGATTGTAAAATGCTTTGATGAGAAACAAAGAAACTGCAGGATTCCAGGAGCATTAAGAAGAAAATTATGGATTCGCCCAGGAGATACAGTTATTGTAAAGCCCTGGGAATATGAAGGAGATAAGCGAGGAGATATTTTGTTTAAGTATACACCCGCAGCAATTGATTGGCTAAAAAGAAAAGGTTACATAAAAGAAACAGAGTCTGAATTCTAATATTAAATTAACCAAAAAACATTTAAATAAACAAAACCTTTACAAAAAATGGAAAAAGGATTTTTGGATGTCGTTTTAAATAAAGAAAAATTAAGTACAAATGAAGAGATTTTTGTAGCTAATTGTACTTCCCTAGGGATAGCTTCGCAGGGAAATACAATGGATGAGGCAATGAAAAATATTAAAGAGGCCATTAACTTATATTTAGAAGAACGACCTGAAAAATATGAGGAGTTGCTTAAAGAAGCTCCTTCTTTTTCAATTATTCAGGTAGAGAAAAATGCCAAAACTTCCAATATTATCAGGTAAAGACATGATTAAAATTCTTTCTAAAATAGGATTTGTTCAACATGCAAGAAATATATGTAGAAAATATAAAAGAAGTCCTTAGAAATAAAAAAAGGATTGAAACAGAGCTGGAAATCAAGCTTTCAAATAAAGGAAAGAATGTTTTTATTAATGGAAAGCCTGAAAATGAATTTTTAGCCTTGCATGTTTTAGAAGCAGTGAACGCTGGTTTTTCTGTAGCTAATTCCCTACAATTAAAAGATGAAAATATAATTCTTAATACCATATTTATCAAGGACATAACAAAAAGGAATGATCTTGAAATAGTAAGGGGAAGAATAATAGGGAGAGAAGGGAGTACTCTAAAAACTTTAAAACATCTAACACATTGCGATTTTGCTATGAAAGTTAATACTGTTGGAATAATAGGGGATGCTGAAGAAATAGAAGATGCAGTGCAGGCAATAAAATCTTTGATTCAAGGAAGCAGACAAGGGAGAGTATATGGAAGATTAGAGAGAATGAGGAAAGAGAGAAAAAGTCATGACAGGCATTAGGGATTTTTAAGCCTCAAATTTGGATTACTTTAGGATTATAAACCAAATTTGAGCTATAAGGATAAATTTAAATAGGATTTTTCTTTCCAAATTTATAAGTCCCGATAGCTCAGTTGGCAGAGCGCACGGCTGTTAACCGTGATGTCGGAGGTTCGAGTCCTCCTCGGGACGTTTGAGAATGAGATGATTGAAAATAAGGGATTTAAAATCCTCAAAAACCTTTTTATAGTCTTTAGGTATATTATAAGTGATTATTTAAAAATGGAATTTGATAAAGTTGTGAAAAGAAGAGTCTCGATAAAAAAATTTTCTATTAAAAAACCTCCTATAGAAAAAGTTGTAGAAGCTATAGAAATGGCAAATCTCGCTCCTACTCCTGGGAATATACATATATTAAGATACGTAATTGTAGATGAACCAAAAAAAATTTCTAAAATCGCAGATGCGTGCCAGCAGGATTTTATAAGAAAAGCTTCTTATGTTGTTATCATCTGTACAGAATCTAAACAAATTGAAAAATTATTTGGGAAACGTTCAGAGAAATATGTTAAATATCATGTAGGTGCGGCAGTTGAAAATTTTTTACTAAAACTAACTGAACTAGGATTAGCTTCTTCTATAGTCGCTATTTTTTCAGAAGAAACAATAAAGAATAGTGTAGTTATTCCAGATAATGCGGAAATTGAATTAATTCTTCCTGTAGGTTATGAATTAATTAAAGGAAAAATAATACCTATAGACAAGCAATCACTTTATAATAGACTTTTTTTTAATCTTTATGGTGAGAGATTTTATAAGCCATTTCCAAAAGTAAGAAGAGCAGATGTTTAATGTTTTGATAAAAAATATATTTACTTTGTGTAAACAAGTATAACAAAGTTCTTCCTATTCTTTTAATAATTTTTGTTACACAATATTACTCAGAATGCGTATCAACTAAAGACTCGCAATACGCAGGTATATCCAAAACCTTCAAACTTCTAGGATACAATACCTTTATCTCCATATTTTCACAGAATTCCGAATCTGGAATGATTTTCAAATTACCTAATCTTTCACTAAATCTAGATGCCGAAACCCTGACATCTCTTAAAACTCCGTGAGGGATATAAACATCTATATCCATTGTTGTTCTATCAAATTCAGCATATTCTTTTTGTTGGAATGATTTTATTTTTGATTCATAATCGCCGGAATTAAATGGGTGAGTCCTATGAACCAACAATTTATTTTCTCCATCATATCTGTCCCCAATAGTTTCTCCTTTTTCTAATCTCTCCCAATCTTCCCAGCTAATAATTACTTCGATATTAAATGGTCTTTTTTGCTCTATTCTCATAGATTGAGAATAAACATGGTCTTTATAATTTTATCGGTTGCTCAAAAGTTATTAATTTTTCTAGAAGAACTTTATTCTACGCGGTGTAACAAGTATAACAAAGTTATTCTGACTTTTTAAAATTCTTTTATAAAAAAACCTGCCTAAAAAATAAATGGCAGGAGTAAAATAAGACGTGGCTTCCCCAAGTTTATCGTACAAATTCAATACCTAGTTCATCTAATTCTCTTCTGTTAACTGTTTCGAATTCCTGAAGCCTTCTTTTTCCAAGAATATAAGGACTTGAGACTCCGGTCATTATAGTAATAACTCTTACTCTTCCTTCAAAATCTTTGTTAATTCTTGCACCAATAATGACTTGTGCCTCCATCGAAATATTTTCAGTAACCATTTTACCGACTTGGCTGAATTCTTCTAGTTTCATATCAGGGCCGCATGTAATATGGATCAACGCACCATTAGCACCTCTATAATCCACGTCTAACAATGGATGTGTAAGAGCCTGCCTAACAGCTTCGTTAACCCTATCGCTTGAATCTGACTCGCCAATACCAATAACAGCTACTTCTCCTTTCTTCATTATTGAAGAAACATCTGCATAATCCAGGTTAATCAAACTTGGAAGGGTTATGGTTTCTACAATACCCTTAATCATAGTGCTGATTAATTCATTAGCAACAGCAAAAGCTTGTTGTATTGGCAATTGTCCGGCTATGTCTACAAGTCTATTATTGTCTATAACAATAGCGGTATCTACATGATCTCTTAATTCCTGCAAACCAAATTCTGCTTTATCTATTCTTGCTTTTTCACATTCAAAAGGCATAGTTACTACTCCAATAACAACTGCTCCTGTTTCTTTAGAAAGTTGGGCAACAACTGGCATTGCTCCTGTTGCAGTTCCTCCGCCTTCGCCTCCAATAATAAATATCATATCAGCTCCAGAAACTGCTTTCTTTAACTCTGCAATAGATTCCTTCGCAGCTTCTCGACCTACCTCTGCTTTTCCGCCAGCTCCTAAGCCACGAGTAAGTTCTTTTCCTATAAGAATTTTATCATCTGCTTTAGTTATGCTTAGATGAAGTGCATCAGTATTAGTTGCGTAAATCCCTGCACCATTAATGCCTTTATTAAAAAGCCAGGTTACTGCATTGCATCCAGCACCGCCAACACCAAAAACTTTGATGTTAGCTTTTCCAGCTTTCAAGTCATCAAAATTAATGCTATGGGTGTCCAAATTTTCGATAGCTTCTCTTGTAAAATCTAAAACCATATTTTTTTCCTCCTTTCAATCAATTTTCATTAGCTTGCGCCAATGTTCTTGTTTATATTTTGATTTACAACAAACACCGATATATTTAAATATTAGTGTTGTGTTTAATATATAAATTTCCAATTAAGAAAACTTGATAAGAGGAAATCCGCCAAGACAAACCTCTTATTTTTATTCTTTTTTATTTAATGAATTAAAATAATATATTTATTAAGACTATCTTCTATATAAAAGTTTTGTTTTTGAAATTTTTTGGTTTATTTCCGAAAAGCATTTAATCTCAGTTTATAATAATATGATATGAAAACTGGGTATGATCTTAGCTTAATTAAAGGAGATGGATATTTAGTTTTGCCTATATCAATGGCAAGAATTTCAACAGCACAAACTCCTGAGAAAATATATGAAATTTTCCATTATTTTGCTAAAAAGTTAGAAAAGTACTCTAATGATGTAATCTTGATGTATACTAGTGGACTTTACTTTAATTCAGAAAATTTATCTTATAATAAAAGAGTAAAGTTAAATGAGCAAATGTTGAATCATGCGAATGCTTTAAGAAAACTTATTCAAAAAAGAAAGCAATATATACCGACTGCATTTCATTTTCTTCCAATAGATTATGTAATTCTAAACTCAAAAGAGTTTCATCAATTTTTTAATACATTAAAGGAAGTCGAAAGGAGAGATGCTGTGTTTAGAGAAGCTATTAGAAAAGATATTGGAAAAAGAAAATATTCTGAAGCCAATATTAATTTTATATTAGAAGAGGTGTGCGTTGCTCATATAATAATGCAAAGATTAGTAGAGTTTCCTAGAACTCTTGTTAGGAATGATTTATGGAGATTGATAGCTTATTGTGGAGAATATATGCAAACAGATTATTATCAATGGAAACACAAGCTATTACCTCAGAAAGATATAATAAATCCTTTTCATGGATCACAATATGATTTTGATAAAAAGAAGATTTTTATTTTTGACCAAATGTAAAAGATTAAAAGAAAGGATTAAATAATTGAATTACAAGATTGTAAAGAGGTACAAATAACTTTAAATATATTATTATCCGCTATATTCTATGGAAAATCAATTATCATGCAATGTCTCAATACATGAAGAAGAAATGGAAGATGGAAAAAAAGTTTTTGTTGTTGACTGCCTTGAACTAGGCATTAGCGATTTTGGAGAGACTATTGATGAAGCTTTAAATAATCTTAAAGAAGCTATAAAACTTTTATTGGAAGAAGCTCCTGAAAAAAGAGAGCTATTAGAGATACCAAAAAGAATACTTAATACAAGACTTGATTTATAACTCTCTAAAATTGATTCCGGATTGTTTTTCGATACTTTTTAATGTTCCAATGGGCATTGTCTCCTTGTGAATAGGAACAACAACTAGTTTTCTATTATTTCTCATTATAACGTGAGTGCCACTCTGTCTCTTTATTTCAAAACCATGTCTTTGTAATATTTTCACAACCTCTTTTGATTTTATGTTATGAAGTTTCATAAGATATCTATTATCTTTTTGCTTAAAAGACTATCTAATTTTTTCTATAAATTTCTCCAGCCTCTTAATTTTCTCCCATCCTTTTTTAAGATTCTCGTTTGCTTTTTTTACTGCTACTCTTAGAAATTCGTCGCTAACTAAAATCTTCCATTCATTCATAATAGGGAAACTTATATTCTCTGTTGATATTAATTCAATTAAAAATTTTTTATCCAAAGAAAGAATTCCAGATTTTTTCCAGCCGTTATTTCTTGCAAGATTAAATAATTTCCATTGACTTTCTTTATCTCTACAACTTACTACTAATAAGCATGGTTCTTGTTTGAAAAAAATTAATCCTTTCTCTTTATTACTAATTTTTACTAATTCTTTTTTCAATACTTCTAAAGAAATTAAGTCATGATTTCTATACAGAAACAGATTATGTTTTTTCTTTGTTTCATCTTTAATGAAAACAATTCTCCCTGAACAAGAACTTGTTGTAAAATAATTATCAAATAAATTAACCTTATTACATAAATCTTTTATTTTAATATCAATTTCATTAATGTTACTTTTGTCTTTTTTAGTTAATGCAAGTTTTTTTGAATTGTTGAAGTTGAACATTTTATTTATTTCTTATAAGAGATATATAGATATATTTTCTTGTAAAGATCGCTCCTTCCCAATCTCTTAATAATTGTTTATAAGTTCTTTTTACATTTCCTATAGAGGACTTTGAATGACCCCCATTTCCGAAGGAAATCGCGTCAAAGTCCTTCTTAGAGAGTTTTGAATTTTGAGGTTTTTCAAAACTCTCTGTAGGAGTTTTACTGCGACTATGAAAAAAAGAATCGTAAATGTAAAAAACTTTCTCTTTATCATTATACCCATAAATAGTTATCCAATGAGGAATTAACTGTTGTCTAATCCAAGAATACTTTCCATTATGGGAATATCCATTTCCTATTAATAAGATTACAGGATGATCTTTATTTAATTCTTTTTTTAATAATCGTATTTTATCTTTATAAGAGAAATTAATTGCTTTTTTTATCTGACAACTGAATCCATATTTTTCAAGAATTTTCTTAATAAATTTAGGGCTAGCAATACTGAAAAATCCGAGATATTCTCTTGGAGATCTTCCGTCATCTAAATTATATGCGCTTAATATTCCTTTAATAGTAAATCCACTACAATATCTTAACCCTTGTGGCAGGTATTCTTTGGGTTTTTTATTAATAATCTTTATATTTCTCATTGTTGTGATTTATAGTGAAAACCAATTATATTTTTAAACCTTGCAATTTTCATTGAAAAATGCAAACGCCTTATTTTATATTTAAACCAGAAGTTTTAGAGAAAAATTTCAATGAATTAAAATCATTATGCGATAAATATCTAAATAATTATGTTGTTGCATATTCACTAAAAACAAATTCATATCATGAATTAATTAAAACACTTAATAGTTTAGGCTCACACTTTGAAGCTGCTTCTTTAGATGAAATTAATCTTGTAAAAAATATTAAAAGATTAAATATTCTTAATGGTCCTGCGAAAACTGAAGAAGAACTAAAAGTTGCTTTAAACAATAAGTCTCTCATTAATGCAGATTCTTTCTCAGAATTAGACAAAATAATTAAAATTATTGAAGGAAAAAAATTAGAGATTGGAATAAGAATTTCATTAAAAGAATCGAAATTTGGTTTTGACGAAACTCAATTAAAAGAAGTTTTTGAAAAGTGTAATAAAAATAATTTAAAAATCATTTCATTACACTTTCATTGTGGAACCCAATTAAGCTTAAAAGAATATGAAAACAATTTAATTAAAATATCAAAATTTTTTGAAAAACAAGATAAGATTTTACTTCAGAATATAGAGAGTTTTGATAAACCTCAAAATTCAAAACTCTCTAAGAAGGACTTTGACGCGATTTCCTTCGGAAATGAGGTTAAATCAAAGTCCTCTATAGATATAAAATACATAAATTTAGGCGGAGGTTTTCCGGAGAAATTAAAGCTAAAGAATCTTGGCTGCAATTTAGAAGATTATTTTAAACTTCTCACAGAGTATCTAGATAAAATAAAGAAAAAATATAATGTTTCTATAATCTTGGAACCAGGAAGAGTTTTAGTTGCAGATGCTTTTGATCTCATAACAAAAGTTATAACTATTAAAAATAATTTTGATGAAACATATGCTATTTTAGATGCAGGAATTAATGTCTTGCCAAAAGTTACTCTTTCTAATTATAAGTTCTCAAAACTAAATCAATTTAAGGAATTTAAGACAAACCCTGATAGACTAGATGGAAAAGAAAAATTATTGGTTAATGATAATTCAAAATTCAATAAAAAAAAGCAAGAATATATTTTGGCAGGTCCTTTGTTATTTAACAATGATATTTTAGGAAGATTTCATGGTAATTTAAAAGAAAATGATTTAATCAAAGTAGAGAATGTTGGAGCTTATTGTTATAATTTAGCTTGGGAAATTAGTTATAAGAAGCCGAGGATTGATAAGAAGGATAAAAATATTTTTAAAGGATAATTTTGTTTGCAATTAATGGTAGAGCTATATTTAATCGGAACATTTCATTTTGATTTAGATGGTTCTCAACGATTGTTTAGATTATTACGACATATTAAACCAAATAATGTTGCCGTAGAATACAGTTCATCGGGAGTTAATTATGCAAGAGATATGGAATTTATTCTTAATCAGAAGAATGGACTAGAGTTAATAATTGCAGGATTTAAAAAATTAATTCCTGGGGCGCATGACGAAACTATTCAAGCATTAATTTCTAATGGGAGTTATGAGTATGCTATTTCAAAAAGATTTGCTGATGAAAATAATATTAATTTCGTTTTGGCCGATGAATATTTAGGTGATTTAGGAGAATTAGAAACAAAAATACAAGACCCTTCAAGCGAAACTCTAAAAAGTTTATCTATATATTTAAAGATGAATCCTGAAGAACTTAGAGCTGCAGCAAGAGAAATATACAGTGGTTCGCTTTCTGGTTTAACTGATGAACAAATAACAGAAATGTATAATGCTACTGGGTCTTTAGAAGAAAGAGATAAATTAACTGAAAAGATTTTACGAGAATTAAACGGAAGGACTGCTTATATTTGCGGATTAGCTCATCTTTTTGGAGGTCATGAATATTATCGAGGAAAGCCAAATCTATATGATCGTCTAGTAGTTTTAAATCCTATACGACTAAAACTTGATGAAGCAGATAGTTTATGAATAGTCCTGTTAAAATATATAAATTTAAAATATTCATAAATAAATTAATATGACGGAAAAAATAAAATTAACTTTTAATGAAAATCTTAGAGATAGGATTTGTTGTAGATTGAATGGCGAAGATAAAAGATTAATAAGAAGATTATTATTGAATTTGGCTAATAGTAGATATAGAGTATTAAAATACAATGTAACTTATCAGTTATCTTCGTTTGAACCAGATCAGAAAATTTTCTGCGGATGGTATGGGTTTAGTATTCATTGGCCTAACCATGCTGAATTTTTTGTTGATAGTATTGAAGTTCTACGCTATTCTCTTAATGCTCCACAAAGTAATTCTCGTATAAGAATTGTTTTTAATAGAGGAGAAACAGAAATTTCTAGTAAAATGAAGAGAAGAAAATTAGATGAAAAAGCATATGAAATTTATGGCGAGATAAAAGGGCTTTGCGTGAGTTTTACTTTGCTCTCGCAAAGTAAGATAATCTTCTAAAGTTATGCAATATTATCCGTGCTGTTATTTGCACGAATCGTGCGTCATATCTTATTTTAGTGATCTCTCCATATACGCGTTTGAAAGCAGAATGAAAACTTTCTGAATGAGATCTTTGATGATATTCTTTTAACCATGCATAAATATCTAAAAAGAATTCTAGATACATATATTTCCAAGAATCATGACCATTTAAGTTGTTAATAGATTTAGGATAAATGTACGGTATCATGAATAGCTCTCCTATTGCTTTTGTTAGTTCTCTGCTGTTAAAACCTGAATCAAGCCGAATACTATCTCCTGATACTATTCGTATTAATTCCATCATAACCTCGCATTCTCCTCTTCCCGTTATATCATATGCCTGCACTATTTCTCGTGAATCAACAATCGAAGTCATGTAAGTTCCTTCTTTATTCTTAGTTGATTCATAATTCTGCTTTCTTGTTTTTTCTATTCCTGATCCGTCTCCTGAGAGTTTGCCGTCAGATTCCCTAGTCGTTAAGAAGATCTCATACAAGACTGAAGCAACTTCTGGTCGAGAATATGCATTTCCAATAACCCAGTCGTCAATCTTTTCATGAATGCCAATATAAGGCCCTAATATCTCCACCCATCCTTCTGAAATTCTTTCTGGACTTTGTAAAAATTCAGAAAGCAAAACTGCCTTTGTCAGTAGTTTAGGATGTGTTGCATTGCTTCTCACTTCTGGAGCATAGGATTTATTAACAATTTCTCGAATGAATAATAATGTTTCTTTAACTTGTTTAATTTGGGATAAAGTATATGCTGACCAATCAATCTCTCTTTGTTCTTGTGATTCATATACCTCTTTTTTGAATTCGGGATCTCGTGTAGCTTTAACAAGCATCCTAAATTCCTGATTTGGTAGATTCATTTTTATCTTTTTCTTACTATATTTTGTGCCTAACTAATATATATTAATTTCTATAATTTATAATCTAAATATTTATATAGTTATTGTGCCTAGTCTTATAGAATGGAAATGGCATATATAAGAAACAAAAAAATTAAAGGCAAAACTTATTATTATGTTGTTGAAGGTAAACTAGACAAAAGAGGGAGAGTAAAACAAAAAGTCCTTCTATACTTAGGCAACATAGATAACATAGTTAAAGTGTTTAATTTTTATAAGCAAAAGAATTAAATCTCACGCAAAGCCAGATAAAAGGAAAGCTATTTTAAGGATAATAATCTTAAGTAATAATGGACTTTACAGAAGCTTATTTAACAATTGTAAAAGCAAGTAAAGAAAGGAATACAAAAGAACTTCCGACTATCTTGAGTTGTTTAGATTTTGAAGACAAAGAATGTTTAGAAATAGGATGTGGTCCTTTAGCGCGATTAGCAATAAAATTATCAGGTTTTGCAAAACATATCATCTGTCTGGAAAATTATGATGAGACAGTAAGAACAGCACTGCAAGCAGTTACGCAAGCAGGGCTTGAAAAGAAAATTTCTGTTCAACTATTAAAAAAAGAAGAACTCTATAAGCTACCTTTTAGCGATAATTCATTTGATGTTGTTTATGGTTCATGGCTTCCTCATGCACTTTCAACGAGTCCTGAATTTCTCGATGAAATTACTAGAGTTTCAAGAAAATATATCTTATTATTAATGCCAGGAATAAATGACGATCTTGTGAAAATGAAATCATTTGTTTATCCTGGAGAAAAAGAGCGAAGAGAAGAATACAAAAAACGAATTTCCCGTCATTTAAAACAAAATGGCATGAGAGTAAGTTATAAAGAAGAAACCTTGCTTTTAGATTTTGAAACTGAAGAAGATATTGAAGGAGTATTCTATTGTTTTGACTTCAAAAATCAAGATATAGGAAATAAAAAAGCTAAAGTAGATTCTTTTTTAGAAAAAAGAGTACATAACCTAAAAAATAGTTTTTACTGTATTATTGGAGAAAAATTACAATAATAATAGATGATGATATAAGATTTGGTAAGCCAATAGTAGAAGGGACCAGAATTACAGTAGGAGAGATTCTTGGTTCACTTGCAGGAGGGATGACTCCTGATGAAATAGTAGAAGAATATGGAATAACTAAAGATAACATTAAATAAGCATTAGAATATACATCCTAAGAAAATTTGGCTGAGACGAGCTAAAGATTCTGAAATAGCTAGTTATTCGATTAATAATAAAATCATCGAACTCTCGTAACTTCTGCTTTTCCATCTCTTTTATTTCTAATTCTATAAACAGGATTTCCGTTTAGTTCTTCAGATCTTTGCAATGCTTTGCTTTCATCAAAAAGACTGTCAAATGCAGGCGAAAGAAGAATATCCTGTAATCTGTAGTGAGTAGGAAGTGGAATTTTGTCTAGCCACACTCGATAATACTCGTTGAAAGTAATATATCCATCTATAGATTCGATAAGTTTACTTTGCCCAATACTTAAAACATTATTTAATTTCTTCATTTGAATAGTTATAAAAAATAATTTATAAATATTTTTTAGAAAAATTTTGTTGAAATTACTCAACTTTCACATCAAATACATAATGATCTTTTTTAGGGCCATAACCTTTAATGCACTTTGCAAGAAGTAATTTTATGTTATATCCAAAATCTTTAGCAACTTTCCTAATTTCTTCTACTACTCTTTCTATTTCTTTATCTTTATTATCAACATTAATGATATCTTCATAATGAATTATTCCTTTTTTCTTGATAATTTTAAAAGCCCAAGGAAGAAATTCTTTTGGAGGAGGCAAATAACCTAAAATAACTCTGTCTGCTTTAATTCCATTATTAATCAATTCATCAATTATTTCTCTATTATCTCCATTAATAGCTTCAATATTATTTATTTTGTTTAATCTGATATTCTCTTTAAGATAATGAAAAGAAACAGGATTTAATTCTATAGCATAAATTTTTTTTGCTTTAGAATATTTTCCTAATGCCAGACTAAAATATCCAATACCAGCAAACATATCAATAATAATCTCATCTTTTTTCACTTGTTTTGGGATTCTTACTCTTTCACTAACATTGCCTTTTGCAAACATAATTTTTCTAACATCAAAATTGTATTTAATTCCTGATTCAATATGAATTGTTTCTGTATTTTTGTCTCCAGCAAGATATTCTATTTGCGGTTCTCTAAACTCTCCTTTAATTCCTCCTTCCTTAATGCATACTGTTCTTACATCTTTAAACAATTCTAAAACAATTTCTCCAATTTTTCTCTTATGTTTTTTTAAACTTTCATCAAGATTTAAAATTATAATATCTCCAATTCTTTGGAAACCTGAAGGCAATTTAGAAAGTTCTTGCTCATTTAATTCCTTACTTAATCGTTCTTTTAATAAATCTTTAAATGACATGAAAATGTTAAAAGATAGTTGTTTATAATGGTATTGGTTAATATACCACAACAAATGTTAATCAAACAAATTATTTTTTAATCTCTAATTTCATAATCACTTCCACCCACTTCATCAGGAACTCGATACTCTTCCCACCTCACTTGTCCATTATCAATAGCTTTTTTTACAGATTTCTGAATAGGAGATAATTCAGATTTTCTGCTTTTCACCTCGACAAAAACAATTTCTTCTATTTCTTTTTTGTCCATTCCTTTAAATACAACAAAATCTATAGGTTTTCCAATAAATCTACATTCAGTTGGAGCATAATTAAAGTCTGGCATAAAAGGAGCTAACTGTTCTGAAAAATTTCCTGTAAGAACTGCCCTTGATCTCATAATAGCATCTTTTCGATGATTAACAACTTCTCTTTCCCAGTATTTGTCTCTTTTCAATGAACCAATAGATAAACCAATTATATAAGCAATAATTAATCCAACTAAAAAAATAATTGCAGCAACTAACAAACTTATATCCACCATCTGAAAAGTAATAAATGATAGTTAAAATAGTTTTCTGATTAAGGTTTTGCTAAATAAATCATTAAGAAAATGAGAAGCATCATTAATAGTATTGGCCAGTTATCTTTAATAAAATCAATTATATGATTAATAAATGATTTTTTTCATTGTATAACTCTCCTTCTTTTTAAATAATATCAAAAACTTTTTGTGTTCTATTCAAAGTTTTTGAGCCAGAAATTTCCGAATAATTCTAAAAGAAATTTCTGTATAAAAATAAAAGATGTATATCTATATAAACTATTGCCCATAATATAGCTTACAAAATTGTTATTTTCACAATAAGATAGAGATAATAAATCATTGCAGACAAAACTCCAAGAAAAGTGAAATTGCTACGGGCTCGGTTAGAATGTTTATTCTTCAGAATTATCTCTATCAGTTCTTGTCTTAAAAAATCCGAAAGGTCTTAGGGCATATGGAAGTGAATATAATCCAGTCATAGCAAGCGTTCCATAACCAATTCCTGCAACATAATCATTGTCATTTGTTAGTCCTGTATAAACTAATCCTGCTCCAACTGTTGCAGCACCCATTAGAAAATACTTAAACCATCCATCTTCAACCGCTTTTCGCAAACCCTCTGCCCTTTGTTCTAAACTTGCTACAGCTATTGTTTCCAAAGCTTTATCTACTTCATTTAGGGTTTGCTTTGCTTTTTGAAGATGTCTTTTCATTTTGATTGCCATATATACAATGGAACGCTTGTCTTTATAAACCTTTCGGAACGTTACTACTGATAGATTAAGAATATGCCGAGCCCTCCGCAACTCTCCTTACTACGTTCGTCGGGACGTTGCACTTCTCCCTTCGGTCGACCTCACTTAACAGGAATTTTACGGTTCACTTCGTTGCACTCGTTCTCCTAAATTCTATTTTTCCAGCTCTGATTTCAGCTCTATCGGATTTTCCAGCTCTGTTCGCTTCGCTCACGAGGGAAAATCCTCATGAGGAAATTGAGGGAAAAATCGAACTTCGTAAAACTCCAAGAAAAGTAGATAATGCTATTAAACTTGTTGAAATAGCCATTATTTCGTTATTATTCATAAAATCTTTATTATTAATAATTTATAAAAATTGTTGTAATGAATGATTATTTTTTATTATATAGAAATAGAATCTAATTTTCACTCTCTCTCCAGAATCCTAGCTTCAATTCCTAATTTCTTGCATCCATTCACAAATTTTTCAGCGTCTTCTCTGCTTCCGATAATGCTGCCATAGTGCATGGGAATAGCAAGTTTCGGTTCAATAATTTCTGCAGCCCTTACAGCTTCATCTGCATTCATTGTAAATTTTCCACCAACAGGCAATAATACAATTTCTGTTTTTATGGTATTCATTTCAGGAATAACATCACTATCTCCTGTATGGTAAATTTTTACATCATTAACTTCAATTATATATCCCATCCATCCTTCATTTTTTTTATGGAATACTTTCCCAATATTATAGGCAGGAACTGTGGAAAAAACAATTCCATTAATCTCGCCACTTTTTCCAGGTCCAACAATTTTTGTATTAATATTATCTCCAACTTTTCCTAATTTGCTTTGAACATCACTTCCACACACAACAATAGTCTCTTGCTTAATTATTTTCTTTATATCTTCAATAGAACAATGGTCATAATGACTATGAGTAATAAAAAGAATGTCTGCTTTTTCCCATTCCCTATCATCTAATTGATAAGGATCAATATAAATTATCTTTTCGTTTTTAATCAAAAAACCAGCGTGGCCGAGCCACTTAATGATAAGAGCTTGATATTTCATTTAGTAGAAGATAATTTAATTTATTTAAAGGTAACTATATAACTAGAGATGCTGAAAATCCTTTAAAGTTTGCACAAAAAAATTCTATTAAAGTTTATTCATTTTCTCAATTATAAGATGATATTTATAATCGAAATCTTCCTTTAATTTGAACTCCTTGTGCTGATTCCCCGATAACTTGCCTTTCTAATCGCTTTCTTTCACTCCTATTTGTTCTTTCAGAAAGTTCTCTTTCAGCTATTTTCTTACTTTCCTCATCTGTAATATTTTCTCCTCTATTAACTCTCAATAAATATTCTGCTGGAATAAGTTGGAAAGAATGTTTATTACTAAGTCCTAACACGGGCAATTTTTCAATTCCAAGTATATATTCTGGGCCATCAACACCAAAGCATCGAGAAAACCATTCAATATAGCTTAATGTTTCGAAACATCCAACATTTGATAATAATCGAGGAGTCTTACAATAAGCTTCTAAATCTTCATTAGCCTCTTCTCTTGAAATTTCTATTAATTCATATGGCAGTCTAGAACTATTCATGAAACTAATTGCCCTCATACCATCATTAGTATTTCTTTCAACGATTAAAGTTCTTATACAGTAATCTTCGTTCAATTTCATTACATCTTTTTATGAGCTGATAGTATAAAAAGATTATTGTGACTGATCTTTTGCGTTATACGTGAGGGACTTTGGTGTTTTATAAGGGGATTCAACAAAAGTTCAGTTCGGAAACTTTTGCAGTATTTTATATATAAAATGCAAAAGTTTACTGTGACTTAATAAATGGTTCATTTTATAAATTACTGACCATTATTTTATTATGCAAAAAAAGAACATTATAACATTAGCTATACTTTTAGGATTTCTAACTATTATTTTTTTATTCATATTATCAGAGACAACTTACTTTAAATCCCTTTATTCAAAAAATAATAAAAATAATATTCCCTTTGAGATAGTTGCGGAAAATCTTGACATTCCCTGGGAAATTGTTTTCCTTCCTAATGGTGAAAGGTTAGTAACAGAAAGACCTGGAAATCTAGTTCGTATTGGTAAGAATAAAACTGTTATTAAAATGCTGGGAGTGAAACATGTAGGAGAAGGAGGATTATTAGGATTAGCATTGCATCCAAAATTTGATAACAATAGTTTAATCTACCTCTATTTTACCTCTGAGATTAATGGGAAAACTGAAAACAGAGTAGAAAGATATGAGTTTGATCTTGATAAAAATGTCATCAAAAATAAAAAGCTAATTATTGATAACATTCCTGGAGCATCATATCATGATGGAGGAAGGATTGCATTCTATGATAATTTTTTGTATATAACTACTGGAGATGCTGGAAATCCTGAATTAGCTCAAGATATTAATTCTTTGGCTGGGAAAATATTAAGATTAAAAGAAGATGGTTCGATTCCAATAGACAATCCCTTTAATTCTCCAGTATATTCCTATGGTCATAGAAATTCTCAAGGTCTTGCTTGGGATAATCAAGGAAGACTGTGGGCAACAGAGCATGGTAGATCTTCTCCTTCGGGTTATGATGAATTAAATCTAATAGAAAAAAGAAAAAATTATGGATGGCCGGAAATTCAGGGAGATGAAGAAAAACAAGGGATGGAAAAACCAATAATACATTCAGGTAGTGTTTATACTTGGGCTCCAGCTGGAGCAGTTTATTACAATGGCGACATTTTTTTTACTGGATTAAGAGGAGAGGCGCTTTATCAATATAATATAAATGAAAAGACTTTGAAAGAACATTTCAAAAATCAATTTGGAAGATTAAGAGCAATAACAATTAATAATAATTCACTTTATGTTTCAACAAGCAACAGAGATGGAAGAGGAAATGAAAAAGAAGGGGATGATAAAATAATAAAAATACGACTTTCAGGATTTTATTAGTTTGTGACGCATTTTTTTTACTATAATACGCCATAAAATTCCTGTCCAAATTTTACATTGAATAACTTCAGATTACTTCTTTCCTGACGATAAAGAAGTTCTAAATCCTCGGAGATTTGAGAGGTATAATCAGAGATAGAAATTCTATAAGATTTTAAATTTCCTTCTTCATCATAAAAACTTCTTTCTTCTAATGTTTGTGCGAATAAAGGCTTTGGAGTAATAAGAGTCAATTTATTCTTAGATGCCCACTTTCTGTAACCATCAAACTGAACGTCTCTCTTTACTGAATCATCGTATTCGATTAAAGTGTCTTCATCTAGCCATTCCTTATATAATCTATTATAAGAACTTTCATCTAGGGATATTTTTAACTGGTTTAGAAAAATAATGCTGTTATCAATATCAACAGGAAATTGTAAAAGTTGTTTTTTTAATACAGGACTATGATTTATAACATCTCTTATTAAGTCATTAAAAATATCTATTCTAGATTCTAATAAATCTCTGTAAGAAGGAGCTGGAGCAATAATTTTCCCAAAATCAATAACCCAATAAGGCTTCTGAAGTTTTTCTTCTCTCTTATTAACATCAATAAATGGATGATTTCTCATTTCAGCTTCACTGATAATGTCTACTAATCCTCCCCTTATTATTTTAGGAATTTCTGTTTCTAAAAAAACATTTAATTGAGAATATGGGCTAACAATAATTATTCTGCTATGAAGTGAGTCTTTCTCTGTTTTAATTCTTTGAGGATAAACTCCTTGAGTTTTTGTAAAGGTTTTAGTTTTAATTTTAGTAGGTTTTTCATCTTCAATAACATCAGCAAATTTTGCCATATGCAATGAAGATAACAATAATTTATAAGGATTTATATAAAAAATAACAAATTATTATCTTTCAAACTCCCTCGCAAGATTAAGTAAAAATTCATCATGGTCTATTGCAGAAAATAACTGCATGCCTACGGGTATATTTTCATTTCCTTCCTTAATAAATCCACAAGGAACAGAAATTCCAGGAATTTCTGCTAAATTAGCTAAAACAGTTAAAGCATCATAATTATACATGTCTTCTACTGAAATTTTTTCTCCAAGTTTATGGGGTAATCGCGGAACAGTAGGCATAATTATTATATCATATCTTTTAAATGCATCATCAAATTCTTTTTCAATCATTTTTTTAGCTTTCAAAGCTCTCCTGTAATATTTTCCTGCAAATTCTTCTCTGCTTATTTCTCTGCCTCCTAAAATTCTTCGTAAAACTTCTTCTCCGCAACTTTCCTCTATTTTATGTCCATATTTTCTTCCATCAAATTTTCTTGTTCCTGAAAAAAATTCAACATACACGATAGGATAGTAAGTTTGTATCCCTAAATCAGTATGCTTTAATGAAAAGTTTTCATTTGTCCATTTTTGAGATTCACAAACTTTTTTTAATTTATCTAAAACTAAATTCCATATTTTTTTATCAGCCTTTGCATCTAAAACCCCAATGTTAATTCTAGACTTATCTTTTTTAGTTTCTTTAAAATCTCTACTTATGGCATCTTTCTCATCTTTTCCTTTTATTATATCAAAGATAAGTTTACAATCTTCAACAGTTTTTCCTAAAGGGCCTATTTGGTCTAAACTCATGCTTAAATCTATTAATCCATATCTGCTTACTCTTCCATATGTTGGTTTAAATCCTGTAATTCCACAATGACTTGCAGGGTTTCTGATACTTCCTCCAGTGTCACTCCCTAAAGAAAAATCACAAAATCCAGCAGCAATTCCTGTTGCACTTCCGCTGCTTGAACCTCCTGGAATTCTATCTAATGCAATTGGATTTTTACAATATCCAAAAGCACTTGTTTCTCCTGAAGAGCCAGCAGCAAACTCATCCATATTTGCCATTCCTAGAACAATTGCATCTTCTTTTAACAGTTTTTCAATAACAGTTGCATTGTAACCAGCAGTATAATTTTCTAATGTTTTAGAAGCGCAATTGCATATTAATCCTTGAACATTGATATTTGACTTCACTAAAAATCCTAACCCTGCTAGTTTTCCAGCTTTTCCCTTTTTTATTTTTTTATCAATCTCTTTTGCCTGTGAAATTGCATTCTCATTCAAATGCAGGACAATATTCAATGTTTTATTTTCTTTTTTAATTTTGGCAATAAAATTTTTTATATTATCTTCTGCCTTTAATTTTCCTGATTTTAGCAATGATAATTTTTGTTTTAGCATATTAATAGGGAATTCCATCACCTCGAAAATGATTTTTCTGATTATTGGGAGTTTTAATAATCTTAATATTACATGATTCTTCTAATGCTGGCTTTCTTTTCCTAATTGGAATAGTGTATAATTCCTTATAAGGAATAGTTTTCTCCTCTAATCTATCTAAAAATCTATCATACAAGGCTTCGTAATAAGATACATCCATGCCACATTTCCTTGCCCTTTTTAAATTTCCTTGAAAAGATCCTTCAAATCTAGCTAACTTAGTCATTTCTCGTTTATATTTTTCAAGAGCTGCTCTATGCTTTTCATTAAGAGCCTTAATACCCTTACCCTCAAGTTCAATAATTTCTTCTTTGTTTAAACCAGTATAACAAGGTAAACCCCAGATAGTACATCCTATATCAACGAGATTACTAATTAACATTTTATCTTTTCTTTCAATACTTCTTTGAACTTCTATAGGAATTTTTTCAGATAACGGTTTTATTCTATCTTTCATTGTATCATACTTTTCGATAATATATCTGTTTAGTAAAGATTATTTTACTTTATGGTCTGGTTGGTAAGTAATCAGTTATTATTTGATCATAAGTTTTTGTACAGTTTTCTAGATCATTAGTATCTAACACATTATGTTCTTTTAGATAAGAAAAAAATTCGTCAACTTTTGCTCTGTAAGCCTTTATTTTATTTGGCGAATCATGTTTTTTCGAAATAATATCTAAAAAATTAGCTAATAATTCTCTAACAAATCTTGCTCTCATTTTTCTATCAGAAAAAGATTTAAATGATGATGTTATGCCTTCTAGAGATCTATCTAAAAGTTTTTCAGGTATTTTTAACGAAACTTTTTTATTCATTGCCACTCTCCTTCAACATTAGGCTGATATTTATCACAATGAAAAAGGGTAACTTTTCTTGCTTTATAATAATTATCTCTATGATTATGAGAAGAACGAGGATGGTCAAAGCTGTTTCTGCGATGAATTCCATTTCTAAGAGCATAGGGAACGTAATCGCGAATAAGTTGGCAATACATTTTTCTATGTCTATTCCTCTCATGAAGAGGTATATCAGTCCGTGTATCAAGAGTCTCCATAAGCACATTAACCTTTGTAATATAACCCTTTAATTTTTTCAAGCTAACATAAGGATCATCTGCAACTTCAAGAAATCCAGAAAGCACAGTCCCCATAACCTCTGAAAGATTTTCTTCTGATTCAACTATTTCCTGCAGGTCCTTTAGAGGCAGATTGATAACTGCTCTATCACTGAGAGAGTCTAATTCCTCCTTTCTCATCATTTCCATTCTCCTTTTTCAGCTATTATAAAATCTTTATTTTTTCTAGGAGCATTACTTAATAAAGCTTCCTTAAAATTACATTGTTCGCTCCCTTTTTCTTCTCTTTCAAAATTATCTCTCATACTATAGAATTCAATTTTCTCTTCGTCAATTTTTTCTAGAGCTTTAGAAAATTTTTCAAGAAGTTCTTTTGTTTCTTTCTCAATTTTCTTTTTGTCCATAGAAAATAAACAAAAAAGGATATTTAAGGTTTGTTGCATAGTTATTTATATCTATCTGAATATTATTTTTATGGAAAAACAGTTAATGTATAAGAAATATGCTTATGTTTATGATTTAATTTATTCTAATAAAAATTATAAAAAAGATTCTGAAAGAATTAGAAAATTTATTAAAAGATATAAGAAAACAAAAGGAAGGGACCTTATAGAATTTGCTTGTGGTTCTGGCAATTTTCTGAAATATTTAAAAAAAGATTTTAATTGAATAGGTGTTGATATAAATGAAGAGATGCTTAAAATTGCAAAGAAAAAAGTAAAAGGAGTTAAATTTTTTAAAGGAAACATGGTTAATATCAAAATTAACAAAAAGTTTGATGTTGTTTTATGTTTGTTTAGTTCAATAGGATATCTAAGAAATTATAAAAATCTTAAGAAAACAATTAAGAATTTTTCAGATCATCTCAAAGATGGAGGAGTTATTATAATAGAACCATGGGTAGCTCTTGAAAATTTTAAAACTGGAATTCCTTATATGTTGACTTATGATGATAAAAAAATTAAGATTGCTAGATTAGATGTAATTAAAAAGAAAGGTAATTTATCTATTCTTGAACTTAATTTTTTAATTGCTGAAAAAAATAAAGATGTTGTTCATTTTGTTGATAAACATGAACTAGGATTATTTAGTATTAAAAAAACATTACAAATAATGAATGAAAATGGTTTAAAAGCTAAATTCATAAAAAATAAAAATGAAAAATTTTATAGGGGAGCTTTTATTGGAGTTAAAAATAAATTTATCTAAGTTAAGTTATATTATTTGTTAAATTTGTTGCATTCTCACTATTGTTATTATCATTATAAGTGTTATCAACCTCCTCTGCTTCATCCTCAAATCCAAAGATTCCTTTTATCCAATTCCATATTTTTGAGAAAAATGTTTTTTTAATTTCTTTTTCAGATTCTAAGTTATCACTCTCATTTGTTTTAATACTTTGATTCCTTTTTCTTGCATTAATTTCTGCAACACTGACTTGTTTTGTGCTTGCATTTGCTTTTAAATTTTCTTCTAAAATTTTTTCTTCCTCGGTTTTTTGTTTAACTTTTGATTGAGAAAATGTTTGGTTTGATTCTTCATTATCTGTAATTAAGATTATTTCATTTTCCTGACATTTACTAACTTTTATCAGGGCGTTATTTGTTGATGCTGAAATTATCTCTAGTATAAATGATTTATTATTTAAACTAACTTTTTGAAAAGGGTTTTGATCATTTGAAAGAGTTATTTTTTGGGAGCCAACAATAAGTCTTACAATTGGGCCTGTTTCAACAATTTCTATATCAGTTATCATTACGTAGATTCCTTTTACTAATTCAGTTTCTTTTAACAGAATCTCTTTTGAATCTCCATCAATTGAGATTGTCGCTGTCGTAGAATTTGCCTTAACTAAGTTTATGGTGTAAGTTCCTGTTAATAGCTGAATGCTTTCTGAATTAGTTTCATTGGAAACTATTGATTTTTTTCCATCAATTAATAATTCTGCACTAAACTTGTTATAAAAAGGACTTTCTGTTGAGCTAATAACTCCAATGCCAAGATCATTAATCACTTTAGTGTTTCCTGTTTTTATTTCATTTTGGTCAGAAATTGGCTTGTTATCTGAACATGATATTTGTAATGCAGTTATTAAAGCTAAATGCATGAAGATAATTAATACTATAAATGCTGCTATCTCTTTTTTCATTTAATTTACCTCTTTTATGTATTTTATAGTAAATACAAAATATGTTTTAAATATTTTTTGTTAGATACATTTTTATATAAAACTTGTTTTATCTAATAATGAAACTACTTGTTTTTGGTTCTACTGGAGGAACAGGAAAAGAAATAGTAAAACAAGCTTTAGAAAAGAAATATAAAGTAATAGCATTTGCACGAAGTTCTGAAAAGCTTCAGAATATTCGAGGAATAATAGAGATAGTAAAAGGAGATGTAAGAAATCAAGAAGATGTTGATAAGGCAGTGAAAAATTCAAATGTTATATTATCTGCTTTAGGAACAAAATTGTTTGAAAAGCCTATCTGCGAAATTGGTGTTAAAAACATTATTAACTCCATGAAAAAATATAACAAAAATAGAATTATAGTTGAGTCTGCATATGGAGTAAAAGAAACGAGAAAAAAAGGAATGTATGCAAAATTCTTATGGTTTCTTATTAAACAACTATTAATAGATAAAGAAAAAATGGAAGCAGCTTTAGAAAACTCAAATTTAGATTGGACTATCGTCCAGCCTGTTCTTTTAACTAATGAAATGAGAAAAGGAAATTACATAACAGGAGAGGCTAAGAAAGCATTTATTAAAGGCTTTCAAAAAATTTCGAGAGCAGATGTTGCTGATTGCATGATAAAACTTATTCCAGATAAAAAATCTTTTCATAAAAAATTAGTGGTTTTTTAAAATTTATGAATCTGTGTAGGGTATTATAAATCTATGATGATAAGGTTCTTTACTCCTTAATTTTCTTAAGGCAACATTTTGAGCAGCTATATCGTAGTCTAATGGATATCTCCCAAATAATAGAGGGTGATACATCTCCGTTTTTACTTCTAACGGAGAAAGTTTTTCTGATTCATCTAAAACAGATCTAGCAAGCTCTATACTTATATTTAATCTTCTAGATATTTCATTAATAGCTCCAATCCTAGTTATTATTTCTTCAGGTATTATACTTATTATATCTCCGGTTTCCATGAGTTACAATAATCTCGAGTTTAATATTAGGTTTAAATTTATATTAATAAAATTCATTTATAAACATTTATATTTTCAAGGCGTCAATCTATCTCTATCTCTTGGAAACATGCAAGCTTCTCTTACATTATCTAATCCAAGCAAAGCATGTGTAAATCTTTCTAAACCAATACTCCATCCTCCATGAGGAGGTGCACCATATCTAAAACTATCAATATAGTATTTAAAATTTTCTGGAGCTAATCCTTTAGCATTTAATCTTTTTTCTAATAATTCTGGAATATGAATTCTCTGTCCACCAGAAGTTATTTCTAATCCTTTGTATATTGCATCAAAACCTTCACTAAGTTCAGCATTTTCCTTACAATCCTTTGGCATAATATAAAATGGTTTTATTGAACAAGGCCAAGAATGAACAAATACAATAGTATCAGGAAATTTTTTGTCTAGCTCTCTTTCGTTTTCAGGACTTAAATCCTCTCCATGTTCAACATTAAGCAGTTTTATAGTTTCTTCATAACTTAAATACTTTGCTTTAGGAATTTTTAATTTAACTTTCAAGATTTCAAGTTCTTTTTTATTTTTTTTGATGACTTGTTCAACAATGAATTTAACAACTTCTTCAACTTCTTTCATCACATCTATTTGATTTACAAAAGCTATTTCAATGTCCATTTGTCTGCATTCATTTAAATGCCTTGTTGTATTATGTTTTTCAGCTCTCCAAACAGGAGTAATTGTAAAAACTTTTTCTAATGCACAAGCTGCCATTTGTTTATATAATTGAGGGCTTTGAGCAAGAAAAGCTTTTTTTTCAAAATATTGGGCTGGAAATAACTCTGTTCCGCCTTCACTTGCACTCGCTATTATAGAAGGAGGTTGAAATTCAATAAACCCTTTTTTTAAAAAATGTTCACGAAATGATTGAGCAATTGTAGATTGAATTTTAAAAATGGCCTGAATTTTTTCTCTATGTAAATCTAGAAATCTATAGTCTAATCTTTTTGGTAATTCTGTTTTTGAATGATCTGAAACATCTATAGGAAGATTTTTTTCAGCAGAAGCAATTATCTCAATTTTTTCAGGAATAATTTCTTTTCCTCCAGGAGCTTGTTTGCTTTTTTTTATCTTTCCCATTACTTTAATAACACTTTCTCTAGGAATTGAATCAATTTTATTAAATAATCCTTTATCAATCTCATCTTTAACAGCAGTTACTTGAATTCTTCCAGTTATATCTCTTAAAACAAGAAATCTTATTTTTCCTAAATCTCTGGAATCATGTACCCAACCATTAATCTCAATTTTTCCTTCTTTCTTAAAAGCATCTTGAATGTATGTTCTCATTATTTAAACACTTTTTAATTGTTTATAAGGTTTCCTCTCTCAATTTAATTATTAAAAAACAATTAGATAGAATTGAAAGAAAGTTAAACTAATCTTCTAACAAATCATCAAGTGTATTATAAGGAAATCTAAGAATTCTAAACAATTTTTCTTGAAGACTTCTTTTTGGAGTAGTTTTTCCACTAACGTATCGTGAAGTAGCAGACTCAGTAATATTTAATTCATTAGCTAACCACTTTTGTGATTTTCCTAGTTCCTTTAATCTTAAATTAATCAAAATACTTAATTTTGTATTGAGTTCTTTTTTCTGTCTTTTCTTTCCTAGATGTTCCTGATATTCTCTATAACTTTTGAAACCTCTTTGTTGAGCAAGATGTTCCTGATATTCGCTTATATTTTTGAAACCTCTTTGTTGAGCAAGATGTTTCTGATATTCTCTATAACTTTTGAAACCTCTTTGTTGAGCAAGATGTTTCTGATATTCGCTTATATTTTTGAAACCTTTTTGTTGAGCAAGATGTTCCTGATATTCTCTATAACTTTTGAAACCTTTTTGTTGAGCAAGATGTTCCTGATATTCGCTTCTACTTTTGAAACCTCTTTTTCTTCCCTCTGTTATTATCCATGCTGAAGCATAAGAAACTCCTATAGTTCTTGCTATATATGAAATACTATTATCATTATTATACAATTTCCATGCTTTTTCTTTTTGTTTATCAGTTATCTGTTTTCTTGGCATAGTTTATTGAATAAAAAATAGTTTATAAACTTATGTTTTATAGTAATTATTAAGTAGTAATCTATCTATCTAACAAGGATTTAAATAACGTTTTAACTTTAAGCCAAAAAGACTTCTTTCTAACAGATTCATTAACTCCTCAACTTTTTCTTCAATTATTTTTATATTAAGATAAAAGCCAATTTCCAAAGTGGAATAAACTTTATAATCGCTTTATCTCCAAACCACTCTGTTTTCTCTTCTGTTTCTGTGTCTTCGGTTATTAACGAGAGATTATTACATTTTAATTCCTTTCCAGTTTTAATAATAGCGTAAAACCTAAATAATTGAGCAAAATCATTTAGGTTTTCCGAATATATCAAATGACAAAATTGCTCAATTTATTAAGTCATTTGCTATAATTTATAATCTTGCCTTTGTAGTCTATTAGCAAATAATTCCCATTTAGGAAGATTCTGAATTTCATCAAAAAGAATAAATTTTGGATATTAAAATCAAAACAGTAAGGTTTAAATATAACTATAGTTATAGTTAAATATGGAAACAACTATAGCTATTAATCAAAGTACCGCGCAAATGTTAGCTTACATAAAAAAGAAAATGAATGCAAGAAGTATAGATGAAGTTATAGTCGAGATTGTTAGAAAGGTTGAAAATCTACCTAAATCAAAATTCGGATCTCGGCCAGACTTAAAATCTTTTAAAAGAGAGGAGAGAGCAAAATTCCATGAGTTATGAATATATAATTGATTCTTATGCATGGGTAGAATATTTTAAAGGTTCTAATCAAGGCAAAATTGCTAGAGATTTTATAGAGAACAAACAAAGTGCAACTTCAGTTATAACAATCGCAGAATTATCAGAAAAGTATGAAAGAGAACAAAGGAAATTTGATGAAGATTTTAGTTTTATTATTTCTCAAACTAAAATAATTGAGTTAAACACAGAACTTTCAATTCTCGCTGGAAAAATAAATAATGAAAATAAAAAGAAAATAAAAAATTGGGGAATGGCTGATTCAATTATCCTTGCAACTGCAAAAATTAAAAATGCTAAAGTTGTAACTGGTGATGAACATTTTAGAAATTTGAATTCTGTAATGATAAATGTTTAATCTTGTCATTCTAAAGAAAAATTCACATAAGGTTTTGTAACTTCTTTATCTGGAAACATAATATGTAAACTATTCATGATATGTTGAGATATTTCTTTTCTATGTCTTATAGCATAGCGATATACTTTATTATCTACTTCTAATAACTCTAAAGTTTCTTCTCTTGAAAATCCAAGATCTCGAGCTTCATAAATTTCACTTGCTGTTTTGTAATTCAATATACTACTTTTTGACCCAAATCTTTTTATGAATTGTTTTACTTGTGGCCTTATTTTATTGCCTTTATAATGATAAGAAAAAAATTGAACGGTATAAGATGGAGCTCTTAAAAAGTAAGCAATATCTATACTTGGCATTTCAACTTCTACCGCTCTCTCTAAAACTCGTTTTTTGTATTTGGGAGTAGCTACCCTTTCTTTTGTTGATACTCTAATCAAAGGCTTTAATCCAACATCCCTTAAAATTCTACCGACAGTCGTGAAATAAACGTTATTATTTTCTCCAAGTTTCATGATCGAGACTTTTTCATTATTACTTAAAGCTGTATAATAATCTTGAAATAAAGAAAAAATTTGATTAAAAGAATATGTTGTCCATTTCTTGCTATTAATATACTCTTGAGTTTTTTCATAAGCTATTCTTTCTTCTTCAGAAGCATTTTTCAAACCAGCTAATTCAATTTGCGAAACTAAACAACTGCCAATATTTTCTAGTTGAGAAGATAAACCAGCTAAAACATGCTTTTTCTCCCCATATTCATTTTTTCTTTCTTCTTTAGCTTGTTCCCAGATTTCATGCTGGCCTGTTCCTACAATATATTTTCTTATTCCATCTCGAGTAATTTTTCTTTTACTGGTTATTTGACTATATTTCTCGGCAATTTCTTCTAATGTTAACCCTTTTCTAATTAGTTCGTCTTTTAGAGGATCTTTTTTTGCGCTATGCCTATTTTTTTGATCTTTGAATGGAGGTAAATTAATATCTTTCTTATAATTTCTATAAAGGCTAATCGGTTTCGTACCAATTTTGTCAGCAACATCTTCTATAAATTGAGCACCATTTGCAATAGCTTGTTTAATTTGTTCTATTCTTTTTTCTCTGGTTATTCTTTCTGAATAAGATAATTTTGTCTTTTCACGACTAGCATATGTTCTAATAGTGCTTTCTAATAAACCAGTCTCATCTGCAATTTCTGTGACAGATGAACCTTTTCCTGCTAAATCTATAATTTGATTTATTCTATCTACATAAGGTAATCTTGATGGTTTTTTCCTGGCCATTTTAGTTATTTCTCGTTTTGACATTATATTTATGTTGTAGTGATTAAGAAGAAAATTAACTGAAATTGGTGAAAAACCAACTTGAGCAGCAATTTCCTCCAAATTTTTCCCAGAATATTCAAATATTGATAAAGTTTCTCTCGTAGAATTATAATATCTATCTACTGTAGTTTCATCTAATTCTAATTTTTCAGTTACAGCTCTGTTATCCAAGCCCTGTTCTTTTAATTCAATAATCCTTAATATTCTATCTTCTAATAATCCCATATTCAATGCTCAGAATTAATCCGAGGAATCACCTCTAAAAAATAAATATTTTGACATTTAAAAAATTATCTAATTAAAGAATATTTTCTTCTACTTATATTAATTTATAAAATTCAAATTTAACTCTATCAAAAGTTTCTTTGTTCAATCTTCCAACCTTTTTCTTAATTATACTTTGGCTTATTGTGAATAGTTTGTCAACTTTAATTCGGCTTGATTTGGGTATTTCTCCTTCAAATAAATTTTTATTTTCAATTAAAACAGAATATTTTAAGTCTTTTAAATTTGAAGTTATACCACAAGTTATAACATCTTCCTCAATGGAATTATCTAAATTTTTTGACAATATCAAAACAGGCCGCTGTTTTATACTACTTAAATCAGAAAACGGAAAAGGTACAACAACTATCTCGCCTTGTTTATACATAATCCCAAACCTCGTCTTCTTTATTATCCCAAAGTCTATTAGCAACTTTCTCTGAATGTTTTAATAAATAACTAAAATCTTCTTTTTTTAGTTTTTTTATTATTATAGTATCATTATTCTTTGTAATGAGAAGTTCGTCCCCTTGTTTTATTTTTAATGAATCTCTTATTCCAACTGGTAAGGAAATCTGTCCTTTATCTGTTACTTTAATTATTTTGGTTTCCATAAAGAAGTAAGAATTTTCTTACTTATAAATTTTTCTCTTGTTCTTTTCACGCAGGTTTGGCGATTTTCCAAAGAAGATTAAAATAATTCCTGAAACTATCTGAATATTCTTTGCTTTTGACAACAAATGCGATAGGTTTTTCTGTCCATACTATGGTTGCAGTTTTATTTCCATAAATATTTACTGCTGCAGGAGTTACATATGACTTTGGCAAAACTTTCATCTCAGTTAAAGGAAGTTTTTTTGTCTGTTGGATAAAACTTTTTGCTTCTTCATGGTAAATTATTTTTAATCTTATTCCTACTTTGGCTCTTCTCATTGTCCAATATGTATTCACTTGTTCAAATACTTTAGGAACATCGACTGCCCCAAACACTAAGTATTCGCTATCTTTTTTTAACACTTTTAGTATATCTTCAAAAACAGCTTTTATTCCATCATAGTCTTCAAATATTGTTGCTTTTTGTTCATCTTGTTTTGCTAGTTCTTTTTTTATTATCAATTCTGAAACAAATTTTGATAAGTTTTCCCCTTTTTCTTTGTGTAGAACAAGCAATAGTTTTGGATCAACTGCCTCAAAGAATGTTTTCCTATTTTTATTAACACTTGTTACTAAACCTTTACTTATTAGTCGCTTCAAAGCTTCATAACAGTTTGACCTGTTGAGATTAGCTTTTCTAGCGATTAATGAGGCAACAGTAGAACCAAGTTCTACAGCTGCAATGTAGGCAGCTATTTCGCTAGGGCTTAAACCAGTGCTTTCCAATATTCCCGCGTCCATAGAACTGTATTGGTTTACTTACTTATAAAACTTTCTATTATGTTGTTGTTATAGAAACAACAAAAGTATAAATACTAGACGGTTTATATTAACTTCATGATGGTAAAGATAATTATACCAAAATTCATGACAAAACCAAGTGGATTGGTAAAACGCATAAGGAAAGCTTTAAGATACTGGCAAGGCTATGGTGAAGGTAATGGGAGCGGCCCTGTTTGGAAAATGTATTCACTTCCTAATTTGGAACAAACTACATTTACAGAACCTATAAGGTCTCATGTTACTAATTACACTATTGACGAGTATGTCACGTTAGGAAGAGATAAACGTTATCCTGAATCATTCCGATATGTTGTAGTGCCAGGCAAACCACGTCTAGATCTAAAGCAGATAAAAGGACCAGAGTCTGAAAAAATTGAAGATATTTGTAATTCTATTGCAGATAAATTTGTAGAGGCAATTGGAATCAGTCCAAGCGAGAGATGGAAAACAGAACTAGTAGGAAACCAATTAAGACCTCCTCGAATAATCTATGACTATAATAAATTTGATGGAACTTATGTCAAATTTAGTACATTCACCGAATTTGATATATTCGTGGCTCCAAGCGAACAATTAGTAAGAGATTATGGAAAGTTGCACGATCCAAATCCGACACCTTTTGGTGGAATGCCTCCACGATTTATTATAACTCTTGACTAAGTCAAGACTATCTGTTGTGAAGCAACCGCGGATACCCTTTCTGCGAGGACGCTCAAAAATCATTTTAACATCTTCTTCAATATCTCACTCGCCTCTTTCCCAGAAATTTTTCCTTTAAACTTATTCATTATTAATCCCATATATCCCCCAATTGTTAAGCCAGGTTTATCTTTTACTAATTTTGCTATTTCAGTTTCAACATTGGTTAAATCAAATTTTTCAATTTTAATGGCATCTTCAAATTTTTTTCCTTTAGCAATTTGTTCCATAACATGTTTAACATTGTCTTTATTAATCTTGTTTTGTCTTACATAATCGATAATACTTTCAATTATATCTAGAGTTAAAATCTCATTAATTTCTTCTATGCTTTTTCTCTCTCTAGATGCAATACTCTTCGGTATTTCAATTAATATTCTATAAATAAATCTTGGTTCATTCATTAATTTTAATAATGCAGAAAATTCTTCTAACATTCCTTGTTTTAATAATACTCTTACTTCATCTTCAATAAGTCCTTTTTTAATTAATTCCTGTTTTACTTCGCTTCGTAATTTTGGAAGTGTTTTTTTTGCATTATTGATAATATCTCTAGAAATTTTTAACAACGGAAGATCAGTTTCAGGATACATTCTTGAAGCTCCTGGCATTGGTCTTAAAAATTCAGTTTCTCCATTAGCTAAAGCATTCCTCACATCTCCTACTAACTTTTTTTGCAATATATTTTTTTTCTGTCGCTCAATTTCTTTTTCAATAACTGGAATAAACATTTTCACATCTTGAAATCCTTTTATCTCAACACGAGGGTGATTTGCGATACTGATATTAATATCTTGTCTTATTGTTCCAATTCCTCTTTTAACTTTACAGCTTCTCAAAACATCTCCTATAAATAGGGCTATTTTCTTGCATTGTTCTGCAGTTTTTATATCTGGTTTGGTTCCAATTTCAACTAAAGGAATTCCTAACCTGTCTAAACGAAAGATCCTTTTAATAGGTTCTTCTTCTATTATTCGAGCAGCATCTTCTTCTAAAGATATATTCTCAATTCCAACTCTTCCATGTTCAGTATCAATAAATCCATTTCTAGCAATTAAAACAGTTCTTTGAAAACCGCTAGTGTTAGAACCATCAATAACTGTTTTCCTCATTATTTGACTAACAGGGATAATCTCGCAATTTAATAATAAAGAAACATGTAATGCAATTTCTAAAGCTTCTTCATTTATTAATAATGGAGGTTGTTCATCTAATTCAACTAAACAAGTAGTATCATATCCCTGATAAACAAACTCTTTATTTAATGAAGATTCGTGTAACGCAGCTTTATCAATTTCTCCGGTTTCTCCTGCAACGGCATGCAATTTTCTTTTTACTTCAAATAAAGGGGTATCATTTCTCAACAAAGAATGACAATTACAAAATAATTTATGAGTATCTAACTGTTGATGGATTTCCAATCCGATTTTTAATTTAACTTCTTCTGACATTAAAAAATTAAGAAAAAAGATTATTTAAGGTTTGGGATTAATTAATTATAAGCAGGTTTTTTAGAGTATCTTTCACAATGTGTCCTGATTCTTGCTCTGGATGGATCTACAGTTTCAGGATTTACTCCGACAATTCTTGCAATATCATGTAATAAATCCATATAATAATGTGAGAATTTTAGTGAATCAATTTTTGGGTAATAACCGCTGCTTGGTTTCCAGCCACTAGAAGTCGGATGCTTGAATTCTATTAATTCAAAATCAGGATCATCCATAGTTATGATTTTTTTAACCGGAAACTCGTAAATAACCCTGTTTTCATTTCTAGGATTGCTTAGTTCTAAATATCTCTTGTTCATATTTTCTCTATTTTTAATTCTATTTCTGAATCTAGCTAAATCACGAATACCAAAAATATAGAGGGGAAACTGTTGCTTTAAATCAAATGAAACTTCTTCTATATCTCTTTTTCTTCTTTCAGTTCCTCTTAGATTTTGGGTTGCAATTCTTCTTATAGCAGAATTATAAGCATTAACGACCCTTTCCACTGAATGGCCTCCAACTACCTCATCTATACTAAAAAGCGGAGAGGTTTTATCAGTTTCATATTGTTTTTCCCACAAAAAATTTTCAAAACAATATCTTAATATATCACTAGAATTCTGAATTCTACTAGAACCTGGGAAATAAACTGCTCTATCAACATCAATATCTTGATCAACTATTGTAAGTACATCAAATAAAGGCAGGCTTCCATGAAGATTCACAACATAATAAGGATTATCAATTTCTTGCAATGTTTTCTGTGATCTACTATGAATATATCTCATAGATTTTGAAGCACTAATAATTCCATTTACAAAACTCTCTAAATCTTCTCTTGAATACTTCTCATTTCTATTTTCAACATCCATTTTCGCTTTCATAATATTTAAAATTTAAACATTTTTAAACCTTTCTATTATTAACCACTTATTAGTTACAACTAAGACAGGACAAAATTGTTAAATATCTAGAAGGAAAACCATTTGACCCATTTCCTTTTATTCTATTAAATCTTAGTATATAAAGTATAAAGGGTTAGCCTTTTTAGGTGCTAACCCTCTGTGTTGTTATTCAAGCAACACAGATAATTACAGCAAAAGAGAAGAATAAAACCTTTCTATCAGTAAAACTTATCTTTCA
>Ga0209541_10002057_pt1 | contig 38812 bp, 34 predicted proteins | sample RifCSPlowO2_01_FD_184027 | JGI IMG/M metagenome (GOLD analysis project Ga0209541, IMG submission 184027) | Groundwater microbial communities from Rifle, Colorado - Rifle CSP2_plank lowO2_0.1 (SPAdes) (version 2) | ecosystem: Environmental > Aquatic > Deep subsurface > Groundwater | place...
AATATTATGTCCTGGTCGGCCGACGAGACAAAGATTCTTTATCAAGCATCATCGTCTGCGACACTCCCAATTATAAGAAGCCCCAGGTTAATTGGGAGCAATCCAACTCCAGAGCAAAGGAAAATAGAAAAGAACGGAATTTATGTTTACGACATAAAAGAGGACAGAAATTATAAGATTCACGCTCCGACCGATAAGGATCAGATTTTCCTTACATGGTTTCCCGACTCAAAGCACTTAATATACCTTCATGATAAAAAAATAGATATTATGGAATATGACGGAGCCAATGTTACAAAAATTTTCGCAGGGCCATTTACAGACAGCTTTGTTTTCCCCTGGTCGGATAACTCAAGAATTGTCATTTTAACCAACTTAGGAAATTCCGACACTCCTCCGAATCTATATACAATAAGCCTCAAGTAAAATACTACAAATACTACCAATAAATACCAATAATCCAATATTTAAATATTTGTAGTATTTGAAATTTGTAGTATTGGTAGTATTTATTTTGGTTTTGCGAAAACGAGAAGCCTCTTCCAAGTGGTGCCGGGCGGCCAGCAGGTTTGAAGAATAATCTGCTCTTTGCCGGTTTTAGCCTGAGTAATAAAAGAAACATCCTTAGCATCTACAACCCTTGACTCCGTTACCGCATAGTTATGCCTTTGGTTTTCAAAAAAGATTACAATGTCATCGCCCGGTTTTAGATCTTTTAACAAGTAAAAAACTGCGTTGTATCGACCAACATCCCAAAAATTATCTGTTGAGTGGGCAAAAAGATAAATGTTGCCTTGCATTCCGGGAAAAACTGTTCCCCTAGCATGCGCAACTCCATTCTGAAGTATTGGTAAGAATTCGTTTTGATTGGAAGAATCAATGTTTGGAAAAACTTTTGCACTGGCGCCAAGTCGTAGTATCAAAAGACTAAAATCTGTATCTTTTGGTATCAAGATTTGCTCTTTAGGACCTGCCAAAATCTGGGCAAATCCGCCGCTGATTCCTTGAGAACCCTCTGATTTTTGTTTTTTGAGAATTTCACCTAATGGAGAAGTTTGGTTATCGACAATAGTATATTTTATTCCTCTTGCCTGAACAATCTTGAAGGAAACTTCGTAATATAATGCCGGCCCAAAAGTTGCCAAAACCCCAAAAATTGCAAAGAGGACTAAGAAATTGCCAATAGCTCGGAGTATTAAAAAACGAATAGTTTCGCCTTTAGTCATGTTTTTTATTCTACGTTCTTTTATGCTAAAATACAATTGGCTTGCTCTGAGCTTGCCGAAGAGTCCCTGTAGCTCAACGGATAGAGCAGTCGCGTCCTAAGCGATCGATGGAGGTTCGACTCCTCTCGGGGATGCTTTTTGCGGGGTATGGCGCAGTGGTAGCGCGCACCGTTCGGGACGGTGAGGTCGCCCGTTCAAATCGGGCTACCCCGACAAAAGAGAGTTTCCCGCCATAGCAGGATCTGGCTTCGCCATGACAATTCCCAGCACCCCGACAGAAATTTTTTGGTATAATATGTTTATGAATTATTCATGGTATACCAATACAAAAAGTAAAAAATCTCCCGATACGATTCATCAAATATTAGCCTTTGGCAGTCTTTCCGACATCCGATCTCTCAAAAAGATAGTAGAAAAAAGGGAATTAAAAACCCTTTTTCTTAAATACCCTAAGAAAATATACACCGCACCTATTCTCAATTTTGTTAAAAATATTATTTTACATATATCTTCGATTGATGAAAAAAAATATCTTAAAAATACACCCAGGCGTATTGGATAAAAAGCGGCAAGTTGTTTTAAACGGGCTTATTCCTTACACAAAGGATTACGTCTTAGGCGGTGGGACGGCTTTGGCGCTGCAATTATTACATCGTAAATCATTTGATTTTGATTTTTTTAGCACATCTTTGATACCTAAAAATCTTCCCGAGAAACTTTCCGGAGCGTTGCCAATCAGTAATATCGCTATTGACAGTACTGACGAATTTACTTTTTTTACCGCAGGCAGAATAAAAATTACCTTTCTTCACTATCCCTTCGGTCACTTATTCCCTATAGAAACGCTTGAAAATGGATTAAAGTTATTTGGAATAAAGGACATCGCAATAAAAAAAGCCTATACAATCGGGCGAAGAGGAGAATACAGAGATTACTTTGATCTCTATACGATTCTAAAAAACGGCTATATTAATTTGTCAAAACTTATATCTGCCACCAAGAAAATCTACGGAAGTGTTTTTGAGGAAAAAATCTTCTTAGCGCAGTTAATTTATTTTGATGATTTAAGAAATTTTGACATTATTCCTTTATCCGGATCAGAAGTTCCTAAACCGGAAGAGCTAAAACGCTTTTTTGAAAATTTAATCAAAAATTACGTGTAATTCCCACCACTCCGACCGATATAGGCAACGTCAGGCGGAAACGGTAATGTCGCCCGTTCAAATCGGGCTACCCCGACAGCTTAAGCGCTCCCATAACCCATGACGATACGGGATCGGAAGGGTATATGGAGAATTTTTATCTGGAATAAATCAATACACCAAATGATATAAGAGAGCTTAATATTATTCCCAGAGCCCCGTTCACTATTATAACTTTTTCCTTGTGGATAATACCGTATGCAAACCAGATCGTAGCGGTAAAAATATAAGCAATCCAGGTTGCGGGCGATACTCCGGCAACATTTTTCTTTGTATAAATATCAAAAAGCTGGGGTAATGCGATCAAAGGGCTTGCTGTTGCAACAACCATTATGACTGCGTTTAAAGCTTTATGAAACATTGATGTATGCTTTTTGTGAACCGGATGCTGATGAAGCATATTTAAAATATAGCAGATACTTATTGAAAATAAAACAATTTTATGTCATTATTACAAAATGGAAAAAATGACAAAGAAGGAAAAGAAGGAATTAAGAAAACAGGAGTGGCAGGAAAAACTTAAAAAAGAGCAGAGGCAGAAAACCTTTAAAAAAATTGGTATTTGGGCAGGTGTCGCGGTCGTTTTAATAGTAGCGGTTTATGGACTTCTCCAGATTGCAAACTCTCCTCAGATAAGCAGTACTTCCTCTGAAAAACTTCCGCAGGTCTCCAAAGAAGATCCTGCCACAGGAAATCCTAATGCTAAAGTAATACTTGTTGAATATTCAGATTTTCAGTGCCCTGCATGTGCGGCATATCACTCTCTGGTTAAACAACTACTTTCTGAATACAATGGTAAAATTTACTTTGTTTATAGATACTTCCCCTTAGCAACCCATCAAAATGCAATGATTTCTGCGCAAACTGCATATGCTGCCAGCCTTCAAGATAAATTTTGGGAAATGCACGACATGCTTTTTCAAACACAAGACTCTTGGGCAAAATCCTCAAAAGCAAGAGAAGCTTTTGTAGATTATGCTAAAAAATTGAATTTAGATATAAATAAATTTAAAACTGATCTTGAGTCGGATAAGGGAAAAAACTTTATAAACGATACCTACAACAAAGGGCTGGCGATTGGCATAAACTCAACACCGACATTCTTTATAAACGGTGTTAAAATCCAAAACCCAAGGACATATGATGATTTCAAAAAGCTTATCGAAAATGAAATTAATAAAAAGTAGAAGTTTTTTTATAATCCTTCTTATTCTTTCGTTTTTGGGTTTTCTGGATTCTACATACCTTACAATTCTCCATTATAAAAATGCGTTTCCTCCCTGCAGTGTCACTTCAGGCTGCGAAGAAGTTTTGACGAGTCCTTACTCTGTATTGGGACCAATGCCTCTTGCTCTATATGGAAGTGTTTTTTATCTTGCGGTTATTGTCTTGAGTCTTATTTTAATTACAAACTATAAAAAACTATATCTTAATATATTATATCCGCTTGTCTTCGTGGGTTTTATTGTTTCTGTTATTCTTTTCTTAATCCAGGCATTTATACTTCACTCTTTCTGCCAATACTGTGTGATCTCTGAAATAATTGCAACAGCACTCTTAATTCTTGCAGTTTTAAGGATTTGGGAGGGCAAAAAAAATTAAATAAACTCTTCTACTCTTTTGTATTTGTGGATCTCGGAGGGTGTAAACCATAATGTTTTCTCAAGATTTGCTTCCTCGATACTTGCTGATACGTGAATCAGATTCATCACTCCTCTTTTCTCATCATTTGCATAGGCGGCTGAGTCGGTTGAGAAATCCCCTCTAATTGTCCCTGCAGGTGACTGGACAGGCATCGTTGGACCCGAGATTGAAAGAGCATTTTCAACAGCGTGTCTTCCTTCCAAAATCACTGCAACAATAGGCCCTGACCTTACATAATCAAAAAGCCACTTATTAACCATTTTTCCAAGCTCTATCGAGTCATCTGTTCCCAATTCTTTTTTGGCGTTTTTGCCGTACTGCGTGTATGTTTTAAGAGTTTTTTCTCCCCATCTTTTAAGAGTCGCAGGATTATCGCTCTGGTAGTGTTTGACAAGAAGCTCATCGGAAGCCTGAACCATCTTAATTGCGATAATCTTAAGACCGGTTCTTTCAAATCTTTTTAGAATCTCGCCTGTTAAACCTCTTTTAACTCCGTCCGGTTTTATAAGTACAACTGTCTGCTCCACCTTATTCATTTTAAACATTAAATAGGAAATTGTAAATAGCCTTTTTAAAAATGGGATTTCTTGCGAAGTGTTCACTTGAAAGTAAACTGAAAGACGTCAGGTTTTACGATGTTATTACAACAGCCAGATAAAAAGTCTTTCATTTAGCGAGCGGTTTATGACTTGGTAAAAAAGGAGAATTTTAGTGAGCGTCACTTTCAACGTGAATACAAGCGAGAAATTAAAGTTTCAATAGTTTTTCAAACCTTTGTCCATCAGTAAAATTCCCGATAACTGCAAGGTTCAATCCTTTGTTAAGAAAGTACTTTTTTGCAACCTCAGCCACTTCACTTAAGGAAACTTTGTCTATTTTTTCAATAAGCTGGCTTGGTGTATCTATGCTCTTTTCCAAAAGCTCCTGAATCGCATAAAAACCAGCAACTGCCCTCGAGTCCTCAATCTCTAAAACCAAATGCCCTTTTAAGAATTCCTTAGCTTTTTTTAATTCTCTATTGGTAACTCCGAACTTGGAATCGGCAATTCCGTGATATTGATCAAGAATCACGGTTATTGCTTCCTCTACTCTTTTTGGATCAATACCTGCAGTTGAAACCAAAGTCCCACAATCTTGATAGTGTTCTGATTGAGCTCTCACATAATAAGCGAGTCCTCTTTTTTCCCTAACTTCATGAAAAAGCCGGCTGCTCATTCCTCCACCCAATATGGCAGATAAAATGGAGAGAGCATAACGATCCTTGTGGGTTATAGGAACAGTTCTTACTCCTATTGCAATGTGTACTTGCTCTGTCTTTTTTTCTCTTACATAAACAGCTGGTTTTTTTTGATTCTCTAGGACTTTTTTATATCGCAATGTATCAAATTTTTTCATTTTTCCGAAATATTTTTCTACCAGCTCGAATACTTTTTTACTGTTAATTCCTCCTGCAACAACGACCGTTATGTTATGAGCGCTGTATAGGCTATTAAGATATGCAGTAAAATCATCCCTTGTCATTTTTGAAATTACATCCTTTCTGCCCGAAACATCCCATCCCATCGGCGTATCTTCGTACAGAAGTCTTTCATATAAATCAGCTATCTTTCTTGCAGGTGTATCTTCGTAGAGATTTATCTCTTCAATAATTACTCCCTTCTCTTTGTTTATTTCCTCTTCTTTAAAAAGTGAATTTAAAAGCATGTCGGATAAAACATCTAAGGAGAGATCTATGTGATTTGACGAAGATTTTATGTAATAACCTGTGGTTTCCTTACTTGTAAATGCATTAAATTCGCCGCCGATTCCGTCAATTAGGGTGGAAATATTAAGTGCCGAGGGCCTCTTTTTTGTGCCCTTAAATGCCATATGCTCTAAAAAATGAGATACTCCGCTATTTTGTTTTATCTCGTATCTTGAGCCCGCACCAATTAATATCATTGCTGTTGCGCTTTTAAATGAGGGCATTGGAATTGTTAAAATACGAAGCCCATTTGATAAAACTTTTCTTTGAAACTGCATAATTTAATTGAAGATATAAAAAGATTACCATATTTTGCCGACCCCGTTCAATAGCCAAAAAGATTAAGAGAGACAAGAGGATTGAAAATAGGACAACATTTTAATATAATCCCTCCATGCAAAGAATAGAAAGATCAGTACTAACAAGAGAACCGACAGAGCCCATTATTGATTGGCCGTCGGTTGTGCAAGGCTCAATAAGTGGAGATGAAGAGTCCATACGGCAATTAGATGGTGTATTAAGACCAAGATTAAAGCCACTTTTTATAGGGATGATGAAAAATCCCGATGAGGATAAGGCAGAAGACTTAACTCAGGAAACCATGATAAGAGTATTGAATGCCTTACCTAAATTCAGGGGCGAAGGAAACAATTTTAGGAATATCCTTTTGGGATGGGTAGATGTAATTGCAGCTAACTACTATTCTGATCAATATAGAAGAGGCAGAAGACATAGACTTACTGAAGTGCCTCTGAACGATAATATCCAGATTTCCTCAGCGAATATTCAGGAAGGTGATGCAAAATACGATATAACAGATGCGACTGTATTTAATATCCTCGTAAACAATTTTCCCAACTTGCTATCGCCTTTTGAATTAAGGACTGTTGAGCAAAAAATATCAGGAAGAAGTAATAAAGAGATTTCCCAATCAGAAGAAGTAAAGGAAGTTTCCATAAGAGTAAGGTTATCAAGAGCAAGGACAAGAATAGAAAAAAATATACTTATTCCTGCAGGTTTTAAAAAGGTATTTTCTTTTAAAGAGGCACCCTTAATGCAGGCTGGTCATAATGGCACATTGAAAACCATAAAAATCCTGAGAGCATATTATACCAGAGAAGAAGACGTAAGAGCTTATAGAGAAAAATGCAAGTTCAATCAATCCTTAATTGATGCAGGTTATGTTCTTATATCCGAAAACGTAACCGCTTCTGAATATAATTTATTATTATGGAGCGACCGAGTTTTAAAATCGAATGGAAGATCTTATATTAAAGCGGATGATCTTGAAAAATTTAGAGAAGAACATAAAAGCCGCAGAAAAAAAAGAATAATTCCACCAAGCCCAAGTCACAAAAAGCTCATTGATTTATGCAATCTTTATGCTCAGTACGAAAGAGCTCGGCATGCGATAAAAACTGGCCGGCTTCCAGCAATTAAAAGTGGGAATTTATTGTTTGTTAGGAAGGAAGATTTTAACACATGGGTTGAGATTTTAGGGAAATAACTACATTTTGTTTGGTGATTTGATTCCTAGGAGATAGAGGCCGGTTTTGATTATTTGCCCTACGGCAAAAGTTAGGCCAAGACGAAAATTTCTGACCCCTTCCCGTCCACCCCGGGGGTGGTTTCCTATTGACACCTCAGGATTTAAAATTGGAACTTTTTGATAAAAATTATTAAATTTTTGCGAAAGATCAAATAAATAATTACAGAGGGTATTCGGAGCAAAATTTTCTCCAGCTTCTCGGGTGATTTCTGAAAAGTGAATTAGTAATCTTAAAACAAGTAGTTCTTCTTTTTCTAATTTCGGATTTTGCCTGCCCGCCGAAGCTTTAGCGGAGGTGGGAATTTTAATTTTGACTTTTGACTTTTGCCTTTTGACTTTCGCGAGTACGCTCTGCGTGCGAGCATACGTGTACTGAAGATAGGGACCTGAATTTCCCTCAAGTGAAATTGACTCATCAAATGAGAATAAAATATCTGAAGTTCTAGAAAATTTAAGCATCGAATATTTAACAGCGCCAACTGCAACTTTCTCCAAAGTTTCCTCGTCCATTTTTTCAAACTGAGTCTTTAATCGTTTCTTTGCTTCTGACATCAGCCACTCCCCTGTTACGACACTTCCGCTTCTTGAGGACATTTTTCCTTCCTTAAGATTTACGAATCCAAAAGATTCATGAATTGTTTTTTTGGCAAGCTCAGGGAAAACTTTTTTCATTGCCTCAAGAACAACTTTGAAGTATTCGATCTGTTCATTGGCAGTGATGATTATTGACTTATCGTATTTAAAATCTTCAAATTTGATTTTGGCTAAGGCAAGGTCTTTTGCTTCATATGTAGCATAATCTTCTTTGGTTATAAAAACTCTGGTGTGGTCTCCGCGGAAAACCACAGCCCCTTCATGCCTCTCAAATGTCCCACCTCTAAGGTGGGACAGAACAATCTCTTTACCTGGCTCTGCGACTTCACTCTCAAAATAATATCTCTTGTATTTAGTTCCTAATCTTTTATAAATATCTTCAAAATGGTCAAGGCTCCACCCTCTGCCCTCTTCCCAAAGTTTATTTAAATTGGGATCTTGGTGCCTATAAATCTTTAAATTAATTTCCTGAATTTCTTTTTTGGCTTTATCGCTTTCTTCGTAATCTTTTGCTCCCCTCGCATAAGCATCTCCCAAAAATTTCGAACGTTCTCCGATTGGCTTTTTCTGCAGATTTGAGATTTGAGATTTGAGATTTGAGATTTGCAAAAGCCCGTACAGGGCTCTTGCAACATGCAAGCCAACATCGCCCTGATAATTAACCCGCCAAAGATCTGCGCCTTGATATTCCAAAAGCCGGGCAAAACACTCTCCTAGGGTTATATTTCTTAAATGTCCTATATGAAATTCTTTAAAAGGATTAGGATCTGCAAACTCAAGCATTATTTTTTTACTCTTAAGAGAATCGCCTTTTCCGTAATTTTTAGATGATGCGATTTGATCTATTTTCTGGAGTAAATATTTCTCCGACAGAAAAAAATTGATAAATCCTGGTTTTAAAACCTCGATCTTATCGGTTTCGGGTAATTTTTTTTGAAGCTTATTTGTGATAAAAGATGCGAGATCTACAGGATTTTTGAATTTTTCCTTGAATTTGTGAAAAATTGTCAAGGCAACATTGGTCGAATAATCTCCATGAGAAAAATCTTGAGGACGAGAAATCTCTATTTCTACATCTCCACTAATTTCTTCTTTTAATATTTCTCTAAGAGAATTAACAATCTCCTTTTTAATATCCTTCATAAATATATTGTAGCACAGACGGTTGATCTGGAGATTTCGATAATAAAACGATAAATCTTATTTATGCAGCTTATTAACAATTACATTTCCCAAGGCTCTTCCCAAGCGTACTCCTTGTCTGTCAACACTTCTATGATCCCCGGCTGCCAGCGGCATACCTAAAAGCTTATTTCTTATAAACTTTGTTAATTCAGGCCCAGCATGAAAAGCACTGTTAAATACATTTGCTTGTTTTGGAGCTATTTCTTTCAGCAGAGCAAAAGTCATTCCCGCACTGAATTGAGACCACCAATGGTATGTGTTGCCTAAGGGATCTCTTGTATCAGCAATGGAAAACTCAGCCGTACTTCGGGCAATATTCATCCTGGTAATGGATTCTGTTTCAGAATCTATTCCAAAAGAAAGTCTTGGATCTAATCTTGTATCACATGAACGCAAAGCTCTATAAGAGCCATGGGTAAGAATTGCCGCAGCAACAGGATGATTATTAGTCTGGTGCAACGCGATATCAAACTGATCTATAAGAGTTAGCTGTTTTCCTGTATCTTGAGATTGTCTCCTAACCTCGTGCAAGAATCTAAGAATTTCAGCAACAGGAAAAAATTCAGGCACAGTCTCCCTGCCGTGATCATCAGAAAACGCGATAAGTGCTGCGGCTAAGCGGGTGAGCTCGATTCTTTGAGAGCTCCATGGAAGAGTAAGCAAGCTTCGTATCGAATGTTTTTTCTCATCAATTGCCAGAGATATTCTTGGAATAAACTCACGCAATATAATTTCTTCTTCAGGATTATAAGAGGGAGCAGGTTCCTGATTTATTTTTTCTAGATATTCTTCAAGCCCCGATCTTAAAATACTCCTTCTTGTTGCAGCACCCCAGGCGGCATCTGCCAATAATCGTGCATTTGCTATAGAAGTACGTATTTTTTCATTCATAATTACGGGATGATAGCATTTTAGTCTCGCATCGTCAACCTTATTTGTCAAAAACATTGTTTTTTGAGTAAAAATTCATTAAAATAGATAGCTATGTTTGTATATTTAAACCTGCAAATTATCTTTTTTGTAATTCCTCTTATTGTGCTTTTGGGGTTTTTCTGGAAAACACTTTACTCATACAAGAAAATTTATCTTTTCAGCATTATTCCAACATTTGTTTTCGGCACTCCGTGGGATCTTTTATCTGTGATGACTGGGCTTTGGCATTATAATACATCAAACACTCTGGGTATTTGGTTTTTTGGGAATCCATCTACGGGATTGCCTTTCGAAGAAGTCATAATCTTTAATTTTTTGTGTCCTTTTTTTATCACAACACTTGTAATTATTGCTTGGAAATATATAAAAATATATGTTCGGTAAATTTACATATTTATTCTATACATTATTCATCACTCTTCCCCTGATTATAGGAACATGGATATATTATTGGCCTATTCTTAAAAAGGCAATCAAATTTATAGCTTTAATAGTAGTATTACTTACCATATATGGATCGGTAATGATGACTGTTGCTTTAAGAGTTAAGGCATGGTCGTACTCATCAGAAAAATTTTTGAGTATTTACTTTCTTGGCGCAGCTGTGGAAGATATTATCTGGTGGATGCTTATTCTTACTCTTATAATATCTTGCGTAATCGTTGTGCTTAAAAAGCAAGATAATAAAGAACCACTCCTAAGAAGAGACTAATTTTTTAATTTTCTGCTCCTAGGAATAGTTCAGGATATCTTCAAATTGACATTTTAATAATATGAGAACAAAAGAGGCAGAAATTGGAATTATAGTAAATACAAAAGCTGGAAACGAACAGGAAAGAAATCGAGTATTAAAAAAGGTCCAAGGTACCTTACCAGAAGCGCAAGCTTTTGACATTTCGGATCTTGAAGATGGAAATATTCAAAATATTCCGCCTAAATTAGTTATCGTCGGAGGAGATGGAACGGTTCGTGCCTCTATCTCCTAGCTTGTCTCTCATGATGAATATCCGCAAATTTTTGTTGCTGGTGGAGGAAGTACAAACACCTTTAGATCCATGCTAATTGAAGAAGGCGCTGAAACATCAATTGAAGACCTTAAAAAGGGAGAGTTAGATGAAAAAACTATAGATTATAAACCAGCAATTATCGAAGGCGGTAATGGACAGGCCTATTTTGTTATGGCAGGAGGATTCGGTAGATTTGAATCAAGCTTTGCCAAAAATTTTGAGGAAATTCGACACTTGAGAATCAGGCCTTATTTAAGAGCTTATCTGTCTGGAATAAAGGGCATGGGTGCTGGATTTTTCCCAACAGGTGCTTCTCCTTTACTTGAAACATACACAACTGGTTCTCGTATCAGAGGCCTTGATGTCTTTAGAAAACGCCAGTTAAGTCTTAAAAACGGCAGAATTGGATTGGTAGAAATTAAAGACGACAGTCCCTTCAGAGAAGTTTTAAGATTTGTTCTTTCGCTTTCTTTTTGGCAGGCAGGGGTTAGGCCGCCGAGATGGGTTGCGTCAATTAAAATTAAAGATGTTTTTAATAAAAGCGGTGGGACTGATGAACCAACTCCGGTAAATCTGAATGGAGACTTAAAACTTATTCCATCGGGGAAACTTCAAATAAAGAGAGACAGAAACTGCTTTCCCACTGCTGCTCTTATTTGGAAAGGGGAATATCGGCCTTGACATAAGCGAATTTAACTGCTAGCTTTATATTAGATATGAAGATTCTTGTAGTTGATGATGATGACTCCCTATCCTCGGTAATCGCAACAGCCCTTGAGCAAGAAGGCTTTGCCACGCTGGTTTCAAAAACAGGCAAAGACGCAGTAAATAAGGCAAAGTCTGATCTTCCAGATCTTGTTCTTCTAGACCAGGTCCTTCCAGATATTTCAGGGAACGAAGTGTTAAAAGAATTAAAATCAGACGATCAAACAAGAAACATTCCGGTTATTATGATTACTAATTTTAGTCAGGAAGAATTTGTCAGCCAAGCTATAAACGAGGGCGCAACAGACTATATCTTCAAATATAAAGTTGAGGTTGAGGATATTGTAAATAAAATTAAAAGTGCTTTAAAAGCAAATGAAACTGTCCCAGCGCAATAAATATGGGCTCCGATAAAAATACAGATTATAAAAACCTCATAGCTGAAGTAATTAAAAAACAAATGATAATTTTAGGACCTAATATAACCTTGGTAAAAGCAAGAAATGTTAAAGGACTTAAGATAGATGATAACGGAGTTGTAACAGAAATGTCTGGACCTCCTCAAGAGCTAATTCAGGAATTAATCAGCCAATTTGTTCAGCTTTCAGGACTCATTGTGCAAAAAACATTGGAGCCTCTTCTGGCAAATTATCCCAAACCTGATTCTCAGGCAATATTAAAAAACATAAACAATCAGATTAAGAATAAACAGGGGGAAAGTCAAGATGGAAATAGGTAAATTTTTAGCTATAGGAGTTCAAGTCGGTGCTTTTATTTCTGCTTTTGCCGGGATTGCTGCAGGAATACTTATGGCAGCTGTTACAAAAAAATTTGGCACAGGAATTCTTGCTTCTGGATTTAAGTCTATGGGAATAGGAGTTTTTTTGATAGCATTTGGCATAATTTTTGATGCGATTCAAATTTACTTCCAAATCTCAACCAATATAGGAGTAGCTATAACAATTTTAAGAGAAATATTATTCGTACTAGGCACATACATCATTGTTATAGCAATCAAGAACACAGGCGATAAGCTTGAAGCCCTAACAAAATAAGTCCTACCTTTATGACCTTACTGGAATTTATATCTGTCTCTTCGGCAGTGCTATTTGGGATTCTAGCTGTGATTATTTCGATTAAAGAAGATCAAATAAAAAAATCTTCGAAGGGTCTTTCCGATGTCCGTCGAGATGATGGAATAAAAACCCATGTTTCTCCCGATAAGAATTTAAAAGATGATCTAACCATGGCTGTGCATGAGCTTCGCGCGCCCTTAACAAGCATTAAGGACTCTTCCGAACTTTTGTTAAACCATAAATACACCCTAAAAGAGGATGAAAAAGAGCAATTTCTTAAAATGATTACCAGACAATCTAAATTACTCCTTGATCAAATAGGTTCAATCCTTGATATTGCAAAACTCGAATCAGGGACTTTTACTTTAAATAAAAAACCCGATACAGTAGATGATCTTATCTATGATAGAATTAAGATTTTTATGCCTCAGGCAGAAAGAAAAAATATTCTCTTAACCTTAAATATCAGCGATCATTTGCCGCCGGTTGACATAGATAAAATTAGGATCGGTCAAGTTTTGAACAACCTTATTTCAAACAGCATAAAGTTTACGCCTGAAGGAGGAAAAATAATTGTCTCTGCCAATGTCATCAAGAACAACACAGGCAACGAGGAATTACAAATATCTGTAGCAGATACTGGCTTGGGTATCCCAAAAGAAGAGCAAAGTAAGATTTTTACCAAATTTTACCAAGTGAAGCCAGGGAACGAAAGACAAGAAAAAGAAGGTAGTGGATTGGGACTTTATATTGCAAAAAAAATTATGGATGCCCACGGCGGATCAATAAGTCTGGATTCTGAAGACGGACGAGGGACAATAATTACCATTACCCTACCCGTTTATAATTATGGGAGAAGAGAGACTGTACCACAAAATAGAGGCAGTTTGGATGTTCGCAAGGTAGCAAATTAAACTTATCTTATCTTAAAAGATTTTCCGTCTGAAATTATTTCGATATCTCCATTTTTATCTGTTCTTAATATCTTGATATTGAATTTATTTAGGAGATCTAAGGTAAACGCATTGGGATGCCCATATTTATTATTTTTTCCAACCGAAATAATTGCATAGCTTGGCTTTAATTTATTTAATATTTCCGAGTTTAGTCCTGTTTTTGATCCGTGATGAGGAACCCCGAATATCTTAATGTTTTGAATAGAGCCACTAATTGCCTCAGATAATCCCGTAGCTTGACTATCACCTGTAAAAATACTTGTAAAAGAGCCGTATGACAGCAAAATAACCAAAGATGCAGATTCTTTACTTTCTCCAATTTGTCCGTTTGGACTTGTCTTTTGAATATAGTCTTTTGTTGGTCCTAAAACCAGAAAACGTGCCCCATCTTTTGTTTTAAAAGAATCTCCGGCAAGAAGATACTGAACCTTAAGCCCCTTATCTTTTATTTGACTTAAAAGCCCCTGGAAGCTTGCGCTCTTATTATTTAAATCTTCAGTAGCAAAAGAGATCAAATTATATCTTTTCACAACATAGTTAAACCCGGCAAAATGGTCTAAATGAGGATGGCTTAAAAAAGCGACAGATATATTTCTCTCCCAAAAAGGCAGATGTCTCTCAAGGCAGCCAATAATTTTTTCATCCGAACCCGCGTCAATTAAAAAATTTTTATTGGAAGCTGTCCTAATAAAAATGCCATCCCCCTGCCCAACATCGCAGAATATTATATGAAGCCTGCTGTCGTTAAATTTAGCAAATTGATAAAAAACAAATCCGCCTAAAAAAATTAAAATCACAACACTAATCCCAAAAAATTTTTTCATATTTTAAAATTTTTTAAGTTTTTATAGATTAGAATCCCCAAGAGAAGATAATAACCGATAACTGCCTGCCATGAAAGACTCTCTATTTTTAACAGTCCGCCGAAATTTGAGAAGAGGTTTATAATTTTCTCGAAATAAAAAATTAGGGGAAAAGAAAGAAAGATAAATATTCTTCCTGTAAAATCCGAGAATAAACCCAATGCACCTCCTATTCCACCGATTATCATAAGTATCGGCACAGTCCATAAAACAAGAGCATTGACGACCACCGACCAGATCGAGTAAATTCCAAAGTTTGCAAGAAGAATCGGCAGTGTTGCAATCTGAGCTGAAATCGTAGTTGCGATATCACCGCCGACTATAGAAGTGTCTAAAATTTTTTTAAGAATTTCGGAAGAATAAAAAATAGGCCGAATATATAAAAGTCCTGCTGTTGCAAAAAAAGAGAGCTGGAAACCTATGTCAAAAATCGTATTGGGATTTACAAAAATCATAAGATACCCGGCAAGTATTAAACCGTACACAGAAAGCCTCTGACGGCCTAGGATTTGCGAAGAAAAGACCAAAATCCCCATTATGGCAGCTCTTATTATCGAAGCTTCAAATCCTGCCAAAACTACATAAAATAGGATTCCAAAGATACTTAAAAAAAGAGCAATTTGTCTTTTAAGAAAAAAGCCGAAAACCGCTGTAATGAATCCTCCAAAAAGCGTAACATTCATTCCCGATGCCGCAATTACATGAAGAACTCCTGTTATCCTTAAATTATTAAGAAATTCTTCTGTCATCTTCCCTTTTATCCCAAAGGTTATTCCCAAAAGAAGAGACGAATAGTTTAAGGGCAAAGTGTGATTAAATAAATCTATAAACTTTTCTCGAAGTTGAGTCACTGACTTTAAAATAGCATTCTGATTCCCCTTATCTATTTTTGGAAAGTATAGAATAAAAAGTTTTGAACCATTTTTTAGCACTCGGGATTCTAGTTTGCCAGAGATTCTCAGCTTATCTTGATAATGATACTGGGGCAAAAATGAGGTAATAATTGTCAATCTGTTTAATCCTAAATTAGCAGACAGCACTTGCCGATTGCTAAAAATTTTGGGTTCACTGTTAAGTATTATTGCAATATCAATCTCCTGCCCTTCAAAAAACTGAGGCTGATTTTGGTAATATAAAAAGGCCCGAACGATTAAAGCCAGAAGTAAAATAGAGGAAATTGCGGCAATCTTCATTCAGTAAAGCGTTATCTTATCTTTTATTTTCTCAAAGACGCTACTTCCTACAGCCTTTTTTGAGACCAATTCCTCAAGTGCTTGATAAGGCCGGTTGTCTATTATTTTTTGAGCAGTTACCGCCCCCACTCCGGGTAATGCGTCTAGCTCTTTTTCCGAAGCTGAGTTTATATTGATCAATCCTCCACCTCCTACTGTAGAACTACCCCCTAATGAAGTTGATCCTTGAGTATTTCCTTGTTTTTCTCCTTCAAACGGAATGTATATCTTTGCTCCATCGCTAATTTTTAAGGCAAGGTTTAAATTTTTGGAAATCCAAAGTTTGTCTGCGCCGGCAGAAATCCCTCCGCTTGCAATAAGAGCGTCTTTTACTCTTGAATTACCGGGTAGATTATAAACTCCGGGAGAAATAACTGCTCCTTCCACATCAACAACTATCATTGCACTTTGACTGGCATTTTGAGAAGAATCTCCTCTTTCAAAGATTATATCTTTCGAGTCTGATGATGAAGCAAATAACCCTATCAAACCATAACCTAACAATATCAAGCCTGCAAATCCAAGAATCAGGGGCAGCCAATATCTTTTTACCAATGGGAGATATCGGTTAATTAGTTCTTCATTATCCATTAGACTATAACAAAGTTTATTACTCTACCTTTTACATAGATGACTTTTTTAATTTTCCTATTTTTGAGATATTTTTTAATTTTTTGACTTTCTTTAGCAATCCTTTTTAGAGTCTGCTGATTTTCTATTTCATCAAAAGATATACTTAGAGTATCCCTTAATTTCCCATTAATTTGGATTGCAATTATTACCTCCTCCTTCTCCAGCAAGATTGGGTCATGGTTTGGGAAAGACTGAATATGAATTGACTGCTGTAATTCGGAATTTTGCAATTTTTGCCAAAGCTCTTCAGTAATATGAGGAGCAAAAGGTGCAAGTATTAATAAAAATTTTTTAAGATCATCTCCGTTTAAACCCTCTTTATCGCTTTTATCGCTTCGCCAATCTTTAATAAACTCCATAAGACAAGCAATAGCTGTGTTAAATTTCAGATTTTCTAAATCCTGCGAAACCTTTTTAATTGTCCTATGAAGCTTAGAAAGAAGTTTAACCGAAGTATTCCTATTCGAAACTTTATTTAAAGAAAGCTCCCAGACTCTTTTTAGGAATCTAAAACATCCCTCAACGCTTTCCTCACTCCATACGATGGTCTGATCAAACGGCCCCATAAACATCTCATAAATCCTTAAGGTATCAGCGCCAAATTTATTGATAATATCGTCTGGATTGATAATATTGCCAAAGGATTTACTCATCTTACGGCCGTCCGGGCCTAAGACAACTCCATGAGAACGCCTCTTTTTATATGGCTCTCTGGTCGGTACAACACCGATGTCATATAAAAACTTGTAGACAAACCGGGAATACAGAAGATGCAAGGTTGTGTGTTCAAATCCACCCTGATAGATGTCAACCGGCATAAAGTATTCCATTTTTTTCCTGCCGGCTAAGGCTTTATCGTTGTGAGGATCTAAGTAGCGTAAGAAATACCAATTTGAACCAGCCCAGTTTGGCATTGTATCAGTTTCCCGTCTCGCCTTCCTTCCGCAAGCCGGACATTGAGTATTAACCCAATCTTTGGCATTAGCCAGTGGCGACTCTCCTGTACCAGAAGGTTCGTATTTTTCTAAATAAGGCAGTTCAACCGGAAGTTGATCCTCAGGTACCGGAACTATAGCATAATCCGTTCCTTTGATATTTGATATTTTGTTTTTTGCGCAATTTGCGCAAAAAACAACTGGTATTGGCTCTCCCCAATAATGCTGTCTTGAAAAAACCCAATCCCTGAGATGATAATAAACTTCTCTTTCACCTAGTCCTTTCTTCTTAAGCCAGTCGACAACTTTTATATTTTCTTTTGGCACACTCAAGCCATTCCATTCTCCAGAATTTATAATCTTTCCTTCGCCAATATATGCTCCCTTGAACTTTTTATTTGGGCATGAGATTACTGGTTTTATAGGAAGATTGTATTTTTTTGCAAATTCAAAGTCGCGCTTATCGTGAGCTGGAACCGCCATAATTACGCCTGTACCATAGCCCATCACTACATAATCTGCTATCCAAATGGGGATTTCCTCATTATTGACCGGATTTATTGCAGTTAAACCAGTATCCACACCTGTTTTTTCTTGTCCTGAGCCTGCCGAAGGATCTTGTCCCTCGGCAATTCTTTCCTGCTCTGTCTTACTTTGAGTTTTTTGGATGTATTCCTCAATTTCTTTTATTTTTGATTTTTGATTTTTGATTTTTGATTTTATGAGCGAAGCGACTATTGGATGTTCTGGTGCCAAAACTATGAAAGTTGCTCCAAACAGAGTATCAGGTCTGGTAGTAAAAACTTCAATTTCTTTATTCTTAAATCTTAAATCTTTGATCTTAAATCTGATAGTTGTTCCCTCGGATCTCCCTATCCAATTTATTTGCTGTGTAGCTATTTTTTGAGAATAATCAACCAGCTTTAGGTCCTCCAAGAGTCTATCCGCATACTTTGTGATCCTCAAAAGCCATTGTTTTTGCATTCGTTTTTCTGTAGTAGCACCGCAGCGCTCATGTGTTCCGTCTGTTAGAACCTCTTCATCTGCTAAGTTTGTCTTGCATGACGGACACCAGTTAACCGGCACATCCGCTCTATAAGCCAAGCCTTTCTCAAAGAATTTTAAGAAAATCCATTGTGTCCATTTGTAATATCTTGGATCAGTTGTATTTATTTCACGGCTCCAGTCGAATGAAAGACCCAAGGATTTGCACTGTTTCTTAAATTTTGCGATGTTTTGCGGAACAATTGTTGAAGGATGAAGGTGCATTCTAAGAGCATAGTTCTCAGCAGGCAAGCCAAAAGCGTCCCAGCCGATTGGATATAACACATTTTTCCCTTCCATCCTCTTTTTTCGGGAATACGCATCCATTGCCGACCATGAACGAACATGCCCGACATGGAGTCCCGCCCCTGATGGATATGGGAATTCGATTAAAACATAAAACTTAGGTTTTTTGTCAAAATCTATAGCCTTATAAAGCTCTTGCTCCTCCCAAATCTTCTGCCATTTTGACTCAATTAAACTTGGGTCATACTTTTGCTTGCCCGCCGAAGCTTTAGCAGAGGAGGGCCACTTAGGCTCAGTTTCGGACGGATTATATTTAGAATCAGGTTTAGTTGATTTGCCTTTCATGATTTAGGTTTATCCCTCGAAGCTTTAGCGAAGTGGGACATAACTGGAGTATAGCATAACAATATAGATGTATCTAGATTTACGATTTAATGTTTTCAAAAAATTTAATCTTTTTATATCCCACCTAATTGATATTCATCTTGTCCGTTTGTCCCCACCTAGCCATTGATCTAAAACACCCATTGAAATAATTAATCTGTCGCAAATGTCTTGAAAATTACGATTAAGCTTCTTGCATTTTTATAAAGGATTCTATACGATTGCAATATGACCCATTCGACAAACTCAGGGTCATACTGAGGAATTCGAAGTATGAGAGTTCTGCTACAATCTCTTCTTTTGCTTTTTTCTTTTGCTCTTGTGTTTTTATGGCAAGCAAGCCCTCTTTCCTCCTACACTCTTCCGATAATAGGTTTCTTGATCGTTATTTATATAGTAAGCTCCCTTGCTCAAACGAAAAAAGGAAAGCAAGTATCCCTGGGCGGGCCATTGGGAATGTTTATCCTAAACACAATTATACTTCTATTCGTATTTTCTACAGGCGGCTTGTCTTCGGGATTCTTTTTTCTTTTGTACTTTGTAGTCTTTGCCCTTGTTTTCGTTTTTGAGCCGTACACAATAATTGCATTTGCAATCGGCATAGTTCTCACTTTTATGCCGGAGGCAATCAAGGGCGATGTAGTTGGAAACTTTGTTAAATTAGGATCCATAATACTGATTTCTCCCCTTGCCTTTTTTTTTGGTAAAGAATATAGAAAAAGCGATGAACGAGACGACACAATTGAATCTATCGGAAAAGACGTAAAAGAGGTTATAGAAAAAGAAAAAGGCAAGATAAGCAAAGAGGACCTAAGTAAACTCTCTGAAGTAGTTAAAGAAACAGAAGAGCTTCGGGAAGAAGACTAACCACTCTTATGAAAATTACCTCAAGCCGTATAAAAATGCCTCTAATTTTAATACTTATAGTCTTTACATTCATATTTTTAAAAAATCGGACAATAGCTCAAACAATATCAAACAACTACTACACTATACAGGGTGGAGATATCGAACAAAAGACATTGATTAATCCCCAAGCTCCCCAAGCCGAACCCCCCACCTATACTGCGAAAATGTATTCCGGAGAAAACTATCATGTAATTACTGGTTTTGAAAATATTCAAAACAGTGATCTTTTTTCTTTTTCGGTCTCGGATAATCTAGTTGATTATGGTCCATTAACCCCAACAAATCCCGTATTTAGAACAACCGATCTTATTATTTCAAAAGGCTCCTCAAGAAGCTATTCTGTTTTTGCATTTGAAGATCACGAGATTAGAGATCCTAACAACAATTTTATACCCGATATAACTTGCGATAACGGCGCTTGTTCAGAAACTGTTTCGGCTCAATGGTCTAGCAACTTATCTTTCGGCTTTGGCTATAGATGCGAAGAGGTAGACAGTTCTGTTTGTACAGAGGATTTTTCGAAGGCTTATTATTTTAAACAATTCGCAAACGACTCAAAATCCGAATCACCGCAGGCAATATTAAACGGCTCAAGTCCCAAAAAGAAAGCTAAAATAAAGTATAAAGTCAACATATCTGGCAACCAAAATAAGAGCAACTATTCAAATTCAATAATCTTTATAGCAGTTCCAAATTTATAATGAAAAGTTTCAGAATTAAGATATTTTTGGCATTCTACACTTCTCTTGTTATTATTCTCTTTGCCTTCCAATATACCAGCGCTTCTTCATATTCACTTGGGATTTATCCTCCGATTATAAAAATCAAGGCAAATCCGCCTGCAATAATAAAGTCGGAAATTAAAATTAAAAATCTATCGGGTAACCCGGTTGATGTAGGGTTTGTTCTTAGGCCTTTTGCAACTGATGAAAATAATATGAACCAAGTTAAATACCTTTTATACAAAGATTATACAACCTTAAATACGAACTTTCTACAAAAAGTTAAAGTCTTAGAAAATGATCAATCTATATCAAAGACTATTCTTTCGCCCAAACAAGAAAAAAGACTGATGCTCCTGATCGATTTACCAAAAGAGGAAAAGCCAACAGATCATTATTTCTCGCTTGTTTTGCTTACCCAAAATCAGGATAAACTCAATTCTAGTTATTCGAAGATTATAGAGGGCATAGCTACGAATATTCTTATTTCTATAAATCCGAAAGATTATAAAGCCGAAATTCAAGATTTCTCAACCTCGCGCTTTTTTTCGGAAGGACCGGTTAAATTCAATGTTAAAGTTAAGAATATGGGAGATCACTTTATAACTACGAGTGGATATATTCTTATTAAGAATATATTTGGGAAGACTGTTGGAAGGGTAGATCTTAATCCTACAAACATTCTTGCCAAAAGCACTGCCATAATGTTTAGTAAGGAAAATGATGACATAATTTGGCCAGAAATATTCTTATTAGGCTCCTATACAGCAAAATTATATCTGACATATGACAATTCTTATAGTCTCTCAGGGGAAACAAAATTCGTCGCAATTCCCATAAAGACAATTACTTTATTGACAATTGCACTATTTATTGCTATATATATTATCAGACAATTAAAGAATCGTTAAGCATGGTGCATTATTCTTCGTAAAAATACGGGACACTTTTTATTTCGTTTTATTAACAATCCAAACTTGAAATTAAAAAATCCTATCACCTTAACTGATTGTCTGCTAAAAAACATCCCCTAGTAATTCACCACATTCTCATCAACGCTCATACAAATATGTAAAAAGCCCAGCAAAAGAAGAATAAAAACGTCAAAAACCAGAATGGCTTCAAGAATGGTATCAGACTATAACAGGGTTGAAATTATAGTTAATGATATAAAATGATATATATAGATGTATATGCTGACAATCATAAAATGCGAACATTAAAAGAACATTAATCGAAAAACAGCATTTCACATTTTTTTCGTGTCTTTTCACATACTATATCCCAAGCTATCAATGCGATAAAATATATCAAATAATATCAACTCGTAGTACTCTAGGTTATTGACAAGCAAATACACTTTTGTTTATTCTGTTTATGTATGTCGATTTTTGTTATATAAGTAATATAATCCGTATAATTTTGAACCTGATGCACATTTTTCACAAAATTAGTCTAGGAAATTGAAGATGGAATTATTTATCCAATTTAAGAACTATTTAACTGCTCAAAAAAAGCAACCATCTAAAGCGACGGTTAGGAACTATAGTTCTGACATCAAGTTTTTTATCAAATGGTTTGAAAAAAAATACTTCTCAAGCCTTGACCCTAAAGCTATAGATGAAAGCGTTGTTGAGTATTTTAAAAGAGATAATTCAGAATCGCTTGCTGCATCGTCTCTTAAGAGACACATCTCTTCTATCCGTAAATTCTTATTCTTTTTAAAAGAGGCAGGCTATATAAGTAAATTTCCTTTTGAAAAAAAACTTGACTCGAGTATAAATGGGGATCCGCTTCATCTTAGGGGTTTCAAAAATTATCTTTATTCTAACGGCTCCTCATCGGTTACTATAAAAAATTATCTAATTGACATAAGGCAATTCCTTGGGTGGACAGAAGAAGTTACACAAGCGAAAAGAGCATGGAATATAGAAAACCAAAACATTTTCAATAAAATAAATCCTGAAATTATCGAAGAATATAAAAACAGGCTACTCTTTCGGGGTTTTTCTCCCCGAACGATCAATAGAAAGCTTTCCTCGATTAGAAATTTTGTCCGCTGGGCGATAAAAGAAAAAATTATAGAGAATGAGGAAAGCTTTAGAAATATTAGCAAAAAACAATCTCTTTTACCCCGCAAATCCTTTTTAACATACCCACTTAGAAAAGCTGAGCAAGCAAAAATTTCACAAGAAAAAAGCCAAGATTTCAGATACTCCAAATTTCCTCCATTAAGAATTGTACAAAAATCTACTAGACTTGCGAACTCTTCGCTAAGATTTTTGCAAGGATATATAAACCTGTCTTTTGGTCAGCTTGAGTATATTTTTTGGTTATTCAAGAAAAAACCTATTTTTAAAGAAGATTATATAAAGATTACAACAACCCCTCCCAGCCGTGTTCTAGGAGTCCCGAATATTAAAAAATCATTTTATGCTCCGTTTGCCGTATCTACAAAATATTTTTCACTGCCTAAAAGGATTACCTATCACCTTCTCCACACTAGACCAAAGTGGTACTTAAGGTATCGAAATAATCCAATTGCCCACTATATTCACTTTTCTCTTCTTGTTATCTTTATGTCTTTAATCGGCTTTGGGATCTATCAAAAATTCTTTCAAGACACCCACCTTAAAAAGGGAGTCTTGGGCGAGCTTACGTTTGCCGCTCCAAGAGTTTTAACATTCAAAGACAAGCTTACGGATTCATTTGGCAGACCAATAACAAAAGAGGTTATTTCGCGATTTTCAATATACAATGACCCGCAAGCTTCCGGCTCTTCTCTTTTGTGGCAGGAGGTAGACAATATAAAACCCAATGATAATGGCGAATTTTCGGTAACACTTGGAAATAAAAATCAAATCCCTCAAAATATTTTTCTTGCCTACCCTTCCTTGTGGCTTGGGATAACAATTGGACAAACTGAAGAATTATACCCTCGAAAGCAAATTTCAAATGTTTCCCTTGCTTCAAATGCGCAAAAACTAAGAGGACTTGATCCAATTACAAACGGAGGATACTCAAATGTTGTTTTAGCCTTGGATTCATCCGGCAATCTCTCTATAGGAGGAGAAACTGTCCATACATTTCAAACATTAGACAGTCAATTTATTATATCCGGCAATGTCTTAACCCTTACTACGGCTTTGGGGAGCAATACGAATATAGAGTTGAGCCCGGATGGCTTGGGGAAAATAGATCTCCAAAAACCAATACATAATAGCTCAAACAATAACAATATCCAAACAGCGGTTGGAAGTGTTGAGATAGATGATTTACTGAGTATATTAGCTACGTCAAGCGGTCAATCGGCTTTAACTATCAATCAAAACGACATAGGCCCACTGATTAGCGCATCGTCAAGCGGAATTGCTAAATTTACAGTTGATAATCTTGGCAATATGACAGTCGGTGGAGATATCATTCTTTCGGGAATAAATCCAATTATTTCTGTCAACTCGCAAGCCTCTGGTCTATCAGTAGGCGCAAATGGGAAAGGAATCTTCACAATACAATCTGCCTCCTTTGGAGACATTCAGTTTTTTTCAGCTCTTAATACATTATCTTCAACCGGAGATCTAAAAATCTCGGGAAATCTTAATTTGGGAGGGAATATTGGATTTGGAACAACTAATCCCTCATTTAGACTTGATGTTCAAGACTCTCAAGCCGCAACTGCAGCAGCCCAGATATTTAATACTAATACCGGGACAGATGCAGATGGCTTGATTATTAAGCTTGGTAACGCCTCTACCACTGCTGTTGACAATACAAACCACTTTATATCTTTTGAAACTTCAGGAATAGGAATAGTTGGATCTATAGGAGGAAACGGAAAAGGCGTTCGATATCAAACAAGCGGAATTGCCGATTTTGCAGAATATATGAAAAAGGACAAAAATCAAAATATAGATTTTGGATCTGTTTTATGTCTTAACACTAATGGATTAGTTTATCCATGCGATAAAGAATCAGGAAATATTGTTGGGGTAGCATCAGAGCATCCAAGCTTTCTGGGAGGAGAAAATTTAGGAGAAAGATCTATTCCCGTAGGTTTGGTCGGAGAAGTCTTGACAAAAGTATCGAATATAAACGGCGGAATTAAACCGGGAGATTTACTTACCTCCTCTTCTGTTCCGGGAATTGCCGAAAAAGCAGTAAAACCGACAACTATGGTAGGAAGAGCGCTTGAGTCTTTTGACTCTTCTGACTGCACAACTTCTTATTCGCCGGAGAATTTTGGATTGGTTGAATCAAACAAAATTTGCACAGGAAAAATATTTATCCTTTTAAATATCGGTTATTATGATCCGAACCCTCCTTTGGTATCTGCCTTTGAAAAAGTAAAGGACGATGTGTTTTCTGGAATTAATAATATAAATAGTCTCATTGTTGATAATTTAATTGTTGATAATTTAAGTGTGGGAATTATAAAAGCCAGAGATATAACTTCGGATTCTCTAAATGTAACTTCCGGTGAGGTTTTGATAGGAGGAAAAAAACTAAAAGACTATTTAACTCAAATAATTGAGGACGTATTGAGTAAAAATCAAACAAATATTATTTCTCCGATTGCAAGCATTGAGGAAATTCATACGAATGTGATAAGCCCTCTTGCTCAAGGAAATCTGACAGTCAAGCTTGGTTCCTCTGAAAATTCCTCATTTGTTATTCAAAATTCATCGGGCAGTGCAGTAGTAACCATAGATAGCAGCGGAAATGCTACCTTCAGTGGCTCTCTCTCAACACTTGATGCATCGGTCAGCGGGATTTTGCGAGCCAGAAAAATAATTGCTGATGAAATTGAGAATATAGCTACTCCCGAAGCAAATATCTCAAACTATATTGACATCTCCACTTTCTCCTCACAATTTATCTATATAGATAATTTAAAAGCAGCAACCGCAAGTTTTACACAAGGACTTATCGCTCTTGGCCCATCATCTGTAACTGATATATCTGTTGCAGGGCAGTTATCGATTGGCACAAATCTAATACTTGCAGACAGCACGATAAATGTATTAGGACACGACCTTGAAATTCAGCCTCTTAAACAAGGAGGCATATCCTTTTTAAGTGGTTTGATATATATCGATATAGACGGGAATTTAAAAGTTTCGGGAAATGCGGAGTTTGCAAAAAATGTTACGGTTTGGGGGAAACTTGCATCAAATATAATCGCTCCTATTCCAAATCAAGATCTTATTGTAAATCTTGGAAATGAAACAGACAGACCCTCCAATCTTGTGATAAAAAATTCTACCGGATCCGCAGTTTTCTCTATTAATCAATTGGGAGACTTGATATCATCCGGAAGCGGAACCTTTAGTAAACTTAACTTAACAATCGCAAAACCTGCTTTGGCAGTTTCGGAGACCCAAATAATAGCTACCGGCTCTTCGGGACTAGCGACAATTTCCGCATATCAAAAGGAGCTAACTATTAATAACAGTTTAGTTACGGAAAAATCATTGATTTATATAACTCCACGAATAAATACAGATAATATTGTTTTATTTCTTTTGCGCCAGATTCCCGGCTTATCCTTCACTATCGGAATTAATACACCACTTAGTAAAAACATTCCTTTCAATTGGCTTATTATTAATTGATTTTATAGAGATTATCAGAAATCGCTCTTGACATTACATATTTATGTTGCTAGATTAGAATAATTATGGATGAGTCAAAAACAGAAATTGCATCCTACTTGGAAAACGCATCTTTGTTTCTTCTAGGACTTCTTCTTCTGATTTTTCCGTTTTTTCTTTTGACTTTAACAACAGATGCATTTATTTTGCCCAAGCAAATATTATTAGGCGCAGTGGTACTTATTATTTTGGTTGTATTCGGAATAAAATCTTTATCCAAAGGTCAGGTTATATTAAGAAGGACCCCTTTTGATTTACCGATTCTTCTTTTTACACTTTCCCTTCTTACATCCTCAATTTTTGCAGTTAACAGAGCTGACGCGCTTATTTCTTTTGTACCACTTCTTTTTTCTGTTCTCGCCTTTTTTGCTATTGTAAATACAGCCAAAGATAAAAATTCTGCACTTCTTTTAATCACATCTCTTCTTACGGGAGCCGGGATCGTCTCTATTTTATCCCTTTTATCGTTCTTAAAAATTTACATCCTTCCATTTGCTTTTACAAAATCTCAAACATTCAGTCCCTTAGGATCTTTACTTGATCAAGCTTTATATCTTTTATTGGTTCTCCCTCTTGCAGTTTATCTTGCGTTGCCGCTTCTTTCAAAACGAAAATCAGAAGATCCTTCAGCTGTAACTCATGCTGACCTCTCAGGACACGAGAAAAAAGGCAGCCCAGTTCCCTTTACTGCAGGTACGGTAATTATAATAGTTGGGCTTCTAATATCTGCTTATCTTCTTTTTAAAACGCCGTCCCAAAACGGCGGTTTTCTCACGCTTCCCTTTGAAACTGGTTTTCAAACATCATTTGCTGCAATTTCTCAAGACACGGGAAGAGTAGTTCAGGGATTTTTCTTAGGTTCTGGCTACGGTACTTATGTAACGGATTTTACAAGGTTTAAACAGCCTGTTTTTAACCAAAACCCGAATCTTTGGGCTTTAACTTTCTTTAGATCATCAAGTTTTATTCTTGAACTTTTAGCAACAACCGGTATTTTAGGAGCTTTACTTTTTATATTTCTTATTTATAAAATATTTAAAGTCAGATTTGTTTTTATTCTTTTTCTAGTTCCCATTATCGCAAGTTTTCTACTCCCTTTTTCTTTTTCAGTTTTAGCTCTTTTCTTTATACTCTTAGGTATCGTCTCAAGCCTTCGGGCTAATTCCCCTAAGGGAGAATCAGAGGGATTCTTTGATGTCGAACTTCAGCTTGTGGCACTTCAGAAGGGACTAATTGCATTTGATACTTCTCTTTCCCGAGGAAAAAAATCTGTGCTGCCATCAATAATTTTAACACTCATCTTAATATTAGTTGGTCTTATTGGGTATTTCGGCGGAAAATATGTTATTTCCGATACATTGTTTCAAGAGTCACTAATTGCTGCTTCTCAAAACAACGGTACTTTAACTTATCAAAAACAAGCCCGCTCTATCTCTACATTTCCCTATAGAGACGCTTATTACAGAATATTTTCCCAGACTAATCTGGCTCTTGCCAATTCTTTAGCTGCTCAACAACCCGCAAATTCATCTCCCAGCGCCCAGACTCAGCAAACAATATTCACATTGATTCAACAGTCAATAAACGCAGGACGAGCTGCTGTAACTTATGCTCCCCAAACAATGCTTAACTGGCAGAATCTTGCATCTATTTATAGGAGTTTGATTGGCTTTGGACAAAATGCCGACAACTTTGCCATTCTTGCAAATCAACAAGCAATAATCCTTGATCCAAATAATCCTCAGGAATATATCAATTTAGGGGGAATATATTATCAGCTGGGTCAATGGGATAATGCAATAAGACAATTCCAAATCGCCGCGGCTCTTAAACCGGATCTTGCCAATGCTTATTATAATCTAGGCCATGCCTTACAGGAAAAAGGGGATCTAACCGATGCAATGACACAATATGAAATAGTAGGAAGAATTGTTGCAAACGATAGGCCTAATCTTGATAAAATCTCAAAAGAAATAGAAGATCTGAAAAAAAGAATTGCCGGTACAACTGCCCAAGGCCCAACTCCAAGCTCTGAGCAACCTCTCGGCATAAGCTCTCCAGAGTCTCAGCTTCCGCCGCAAAATCCTCCTGTTAAAATTCCTCCACCCATAGAGGCGACTAAATCTTCGAGAAGGTAATTACGAAAAGATAATTATCTGTTCTGTTTTTTTCTGAAACAGTCTCTGCACAAAACAGGTCTGTCTCCAGAGGGTTTAAAAGGAACAGTATCTTTTTTACCGCATTCAGCGCAAGTTATTTCGTACATCTGCCGTTGCCCTCTGTCCTCATCCATTCTCGATTTTTTAAGAGTTCTGCATTCCGGACATCTAACCGGTGCGTTCTCAAATCCCTTTTGTTTATAAAATTCCTGCTCGGACGCGGTCCAGACAAACTCTTTACCACAATCTCTGCAAACTAATGTTTGATCTTGAAAAGCCATCGCTATACTAACTATCAACAACTTAACAATTAACAGTTAACTGTCAATTTGTTAATTGTGAATTGTTACGAAGTCTCACCTCCTCTCTGAATTCCATTTTTTTCTGGGAGTCCCTTTTCTTCTTATCTGGAACCAGAGAAGAGAGTCGAGGTTTTTCCCTATGTTTCTCTCTTATTATAAACTGCTGAATTGAATATTGCAATATGCTAAAATGTATTGGATTGTGGGCTGTTAGCACAGTGGAGCGGAGTCCCTGCCATCGGCGGGACGAGCTCGCTTGCTTGACAAGCGGGCGCCGCATTCGCACCCGCCTGCCTTAGTACGGGCTCATAGGTAAGTGGCATACCGGATCGTTCGCATCGATCAGTCGCCAGTTCGATTCTGGCTGAGTCCACTAAGTACGGCGGGCAGGTTGCGGAAACGGGAGTTCGATTCTCCCACAGTCCACGGGCCCGTAGCGTAAAGGTTATCGCGTTGCTATGGCATAGCAAAGACTAGGGGTTCGATTCCCCTCGGGTCCACCAAGTCTGACTTGGTCCACAGAAAGCTTGAATCAGAAAAACCAGAAGATGTTAGAATCCTTAGGCGGCGGATAAAAAAAAGGGGGGGGAATCTCAACAAAAAGAAATTACTGACAGCTTTTAACTATATAAAATGAAATGAAGTCCTCAATTACTACACCAAGTATTAAGTACTCCTCTGGCTGAATACAAGTTGATGTCCAAGACATTAACCTTCCTGTCGGCATTGAGATCATAGCGACGATTGTATTTGGGATTGCCTTCCCAGGTATTGAGAACGCCTGCAACTGAGAAAGAGTTAATATCTAAGACATTTGCCCGAGTATCATTATTGATATCAAATGGCCAGGCAGGATCAGAACGATTATCTGAACAAGCATCGAGTGGATCAGTACCAATAAAGATTTCTTTTGTGTCGGTGAACTTATCATTATCATCATCCTGGTCTTCGTAATTGGGTAAACCATCATTATCAGGATCTTCGCAGACTGGAAAAGTTGATGCTGTCCCACCAAGATAAGCAGTGATTTTATCAATATCTGACTGGTTTATCTGTCCATCGCCAGTCACATCAGCCCTTCTCTTTTGCTCGTCAGTAAGGTTTGTCTGCCCCCTTAAATAACGATCCATCATATTCCGATCACTAGAAGTTATATATCCGCTATCATCAATATCACCAAAAGAATCACAAGAAAGTGGCATAGCAGAAACTACATATTCTCCTCCACCTTGATTATTGTTCTCATATGACTCAGAAACTTCACAGCGGGAATCGGCAAATACCCAGGCTTTGTAAGTGCCGGGAGTAGCAGGAGCACGAAATTGTCCAGATCCAGTTATATTTAAAGTACCAATATAACCACTTGGTGCTGAATATCTCCAGTTATAATCTCCTGAAGTACCACAACCTGCCGAAGACAAGCGGTTCCACCAGGTAGTGATATCAAACCAGCCAGAGTTAGTATTTCCTTTATTGGCAATATCAAAAACTAACCTGAGCGATTCTCCTGGCTCAATTATCCCGTCCATGGCCGCTGGTTCTTCAATTACTCTCACGTTGGTAATCTCAATCTCTGGAGGAGAAGCTGGTGGTGGCGGTGGAAGAGAACAACTTTTTGCCGAAGCATATCTTGTTGAAGTCGCCAATACTTGACCAGAGGCATTTTTGGCTTGAGCCATAAAATTAACCTGGTTTGAACTAATCGAAGAAAGGCTTGATTTATAGTCAAAACTTGTTTGACTGAAGGTGCCAATATAGCTGTAAGGTGAACCTGGCCCGCCGGTTGCCACTGATAGATTGTAAATACTTGCTCCCTGGACTTGTCCCCAGGAAAGCCAGAAATGGACTTTACCGCCATCACAGGTAGTGCTTACCCCAAGGTTAAGGCTACCTCCTCCACAGTCGATTGGAGGAGCGAAGATATTGCCTGAAGAAGAAATTCCACCACCTTGAAGGTCAGCGTGGACTGCCCAATAGACTGTATTTTGGGGAACCGAGATCTGATCGACATCAGTCCGAGTATAACTGGTTGTGTTAGCTGGTAGAGTGGTTGTACTAATATTCCAATAAACCACTCTGTACTGTGTCTCGTTGGGAAGGTCAGGCCAGGCCAGCTGATAACGAACCTTCCCATTGTTACAAGAAGTAGTAATCTGAAGTGAAGGAGTAGCAACCGGAGTATTAATACTCTGCTCATTAGAAGTACTGTAGGAATTATCTGAGAATTTGGCTCTCACTCGGTAAGTTAGGTTCTGGCCTTCCTGGGAGGTAGGAAGAGTATCAGAATAATTGGTGGTGCCGGCAGAAAGATTTTTAAAGTCTGCGAAAGATCCAGTACCTACTTTCTTTTGAAGAGCAAGGCCTGATTCTCCCTGGGTATCAGTCCAGTTCAAATTAACCTTAACACTTCCTGAAGAAGTGGTTAGTTCTTGAAGATAAGGAGGTAATGAATTGCGATTTAGACCTCCTTGCACAGACATACCGCCATCTCCTACATGAATAATATATGGAGAACCCAGGCTATGATGGCTAAAACCTGAATTCCCGTTGCTATCAAGCGCTCCCGCAATAAATTTGTAATCGCCACTTGAACCAAAAGACCAAGGCCACTTATATTCACATGTTTCTGGTGCGCAGGAGATTGGTGGGAGGAACCATTTTTGCTGGTAAAAATCATAAAGATAAATTCCTTGGAGCACACCTGATCCAGTACCCCCTCTTTGAGCTTTTACTGTGATATAAAAAGTTTCTCCAACATTAACATTTTGCTCATGTTGATAGGGATCATTAGAGTTTTTGCTAACATACAAAGAGACAGACGGTGGGCAATTGGTACTAACTAATTTACAAAAATTAAGCCGACCGTAGCCGTATGTTGAATCCAAACCAGGTACCCCAAGATCATCAACACTTGCTATAAGGGCGTTTCTTGCCGCATTTGGTTCCGTCGGCATATAGCCAAGGTAAGTAGCCAGTGCTCCAGAAACAAAGGCAGTGGCAGCAGAAGTACCAGAAAGAGCACCGTATCCCCCGTCCCGAGTCGTGGTGTAAATATCTTGACCCGGTGCAGTTACTGTGATTCCATTAACAAATTGGTTATTATCGACATCTCGGGGATTTTGACAACCGGAAACCTGATTATCATTTTGGTCAGTGGCAGCAACCGAGATTACTCCCGCGTAGGCAGCTGGGTAGCCCATAAAACAATCACCAGAATCATTTTCAACTCCGGCCACGATCACAACATTGCTTTGTAAGGCTACATTAACCGAGCCTTGAAGCTCTTGGCTATGGCGGGGCACTGCCGTACTTATATTTATCACATCAGCTTTCGGTACATCAGGAGGGCACCAAGGAGAACCACAGGGATCCACAGCGTATAGAATCGCCGCAGCTAAAAGCGGTGCGCCTCCTAGTGTCACTGGCGTATCCATCGGCAACTCATCCCACACGTTTAGTGCTTTAATTGCGACAATCTTCGGAAACCAGGCAGTTCCAGCAATTCCTGTCCCATTATTGGTAATTGCTGCCGCAATTCCGGCTACCTTTGTTCCATGACTGGTGAAACTATCATCCATTGATGGATTCAACCCATATATTATAAAGTTCAGTCCATTAATTACTTTATAGTTTAAATCTGGATGATTATAATCCACACCAGAATCAATGACAGCAATATACTTTCCTCCAGAACCTTTTTGGCTAGACCAAGCTTCTGGCGCCTTAATTTTCTCAAGAGCCCATTGCTTGGAGAAATCGGGATCATTGGGCACATCTCTAGGTACTGCTAATGGTCTAACGACATAATTTGGCTCTGCATACTCCACCTTAGGGTCAGCTTTAAGTTCTTTTAAAATTTTCTCCCTTTGAGCCGGATTTACTTTTATTACGTGGGATTTGGAGTAAGATGAAACCCACTTTGTCTTTAAACTTTTTGAATTTAAAATTGCCGCCTTTTCCTCATCAGAGACTGCCGACTTAAAGTGAACGACCAGTTCGTCTTCAAAAAATTCACCTGTCGGATCGATTTTGTCACTAATCATTTTTTCACCAGGAGCAAGATAAAGCTGTCCCTTTTTCAACCCTTTCCAGGGAATAGATGGAGCAATCTTGGCGCTTTCTGTCGCTTGGGGAACAACTTGTGCACTTTCGGTAGCTTGCCTGGCACTATCAGTCGCTTCCTGTTCCTGACTTTTAATAATTCCTGGAGCTGAAAGGAAAATGAAAAGGGAGAAGAACAAGAATACAAAAAAAATCCTAGCAGGCAATACTGACCACCAGGATCTTTGCATTATAGGCAGACCTAATATTGGTTTTGCCTTAAAAAGTTTTGACATAGTAACTTAAAGTTTTTATTCTAAGGGGCAAACTCTTTTTCAGCATAATCTACTCTAGTAGGGTCGGCCTTAAGTTCTTCTAAAGCTTTTTCCAATAGGGCGGGGTCAACATTGACGAAAAATGATCCACCCCACCCTTTTAACTTGATTAGCCTGACTCTTCTAGGGTCTAAACCGTGCTGAGTCAAGGTCTCGGCAATCTCCTCTTTGGTAAGATCATCTCTGAGATTAACAAGTAGTTCATTTTCGTAAAATGTTCCTGTGGGGTCTAGCTTAGGACGTAAGTCTTCTGCTTCTGGAGATACATACATCCCAGCCGGTCCTCCTGGCCAAGGTCCTGGAAAATGCTCAAACCATTCCGGTGTTGCAGTTGGGATTGGAGCTTCTGGCATTGCAGTCTGAGTTGCTGGTATTACTGTTGAAGCCTCTGGTGTTATGGTTGGGGTAAGGGTTTTTTTTGGAGTTGTGGTTAGAATTGGACTACTCTCTGGTGTTGCAGGCTGGGTGGCGACTGGGGACTTTTCTTCCGCTTCAGTCCCGCAAGCCACCCCTCCAACAATAGCTGCGGGTAACAGGACTACTGGTGCCCCATAACGAAAAACTATTTTACCAACTTTTCTTAAAATTCCCTCTCCTTCTTTCATAGGAACTGTTATATACCACTATGGGGTGCGTTTGTCAAGTGGGAAACTTGAACCTAATTTCAGAAACTCCGTTTAAAAGCAGGTTATATCAGTCTAAAATTCCTGATCGATATGATCGAGTCCCTAGAAAAATCTACTGGAGGTATGGTAACGGGTTGACGAGAACTCCGTTTTTAGCCACTTCAAAATGTAAATGAGGACCGGTAGTTCTTCCTGTCATTCCAACCGACCCGATGACAGTCTTACCCGCAGTTACTTTATCTCCGGCCAAAACATTTACTCCGCTTAAGTGCGTGTAGTGAGTAACTGTGCCATTGCCATCTGATACGTAAACATTATTACCGTATCCTCCATCCCAGGTTCCAGTTATTACTTGCGATATTACCCCACTGTTTGCTGCAACAATTGGAGTTCCTAATGGAGCAACAATATCTATTGCCATATGATACCAAGATGCGAACTGACTTATATATCCCTGAACAGGCCATGTAAATCCTGCAGAAGATATAGAAACAGGCCCCTGAACAAGATAAACTTCCCTTCTTATAGAAGGTTTTTCGGAAGGCTTTATTCCATCTGGAACTATAAGAATCTGGCCTTCTACCAAAGAAAATGTCTCAGGATTTGCAAAATCATTAAAAGGAAAATCAGCTATCTTCTGTGCTTCTGTATCAAACCTTTTCGCAATAGAATAAACCGTATCACCTTTTGCTACTTTATATGACATCCCTGTAACAGGAAGTATTTGAAGCTCATCTTCGACAGAAAGATTATCATTTGAAAGAGCATTTGCCCAGCGAATTGTGTCTGTTGATATTCCAAATTTTTGCGCGATGGTTGAGACAGTATCCCCTTTTTCAACAGTGTAGGTTATTATCTTATCCCGCGGCTTTTGAGAAACATCTGTTTTTAAAACATCTTCCCCTACAATTATTGATTGGGTTTGCGAAGAAAAATCCAAATTTGATGCGGCACGGCTTGAAAGAACAGGATAGGTACTTGCTAAAAATGGCGCCAAAAGAACACCGATTCCCAAAACTACCATAACTACAAAATGCAGAAAGGACCGATTGTATCGGCCCCTCTTAATGGTAAAAAGCTTTACCAGATTATTCTTATTGTTTTCAAAAAAAACAGACGCTGTTATAACTTTATTTTTAATATAGGAGTAAAAAAAACTTAAGAAGGCAGAAAGCTCGGAGAAAAATTTAGAAAAGAAATTAGTCAGCCGATATATTGGGTGATTGTGCATAGCTTAAATAAAAAGGTTAGCAAATTGGGAGGGTTATGTCAAATTAAGATTTTCCTAGAGATCCTAGGAATTCTTCATTACTTTCTGTTTTGGAAAGTCTGTCTACCAAAGCACTTGTTCTTTCTTCGGAGGACAACATATCAAGCATTCTTCTCATTGTAACAACCCTTTTAAGCTCGTTCTCGGAAAGCAGGAGCTCTTCCTGTCTTGTTCCCGATTTTTCTACATTTATACTTGGGAAAATTCTTCGATCAGCTAGTTTTCTATCCAGGTGCAATTCCATGTTTCCAGTGCCTTTAAACTCTTCGTAAATTAAATCATCCATTCTCGAGCCCGTTTCAACAAGAGCAGTTCCAATAATTGTTAGAGATCCACCTTCCTTACAGCTTCTCGCCGCTCCAAAGAATCTCTTTGCAGGCCATAATGCCGCAGGGTCAAATCCTCCTGTTAAAGTCCTCCCCGAAGGTGCAACAGAAAGATTATAGGCGCGAGCCAAACGGGTTATAGAATCAAGAAGAATAATTACATCTGTCCCCGTCTCAACCAGTCTTTTTGCCCGATCCAAGGTTATCTCTGCAACTCTTGTCTGTTTTTCAGGCGGCTCATCAAAATTTGATGCAACTACATCTCCTTTAACCGAGGCAGATATGTCTGTTACCTCCTCGGGTCTTTCTCCAATTAAAGCAGCCATTAAATGTGCTTTTGGAAAATTTTGAGAAATTCCCGCTGCAATTTCTTTAAGAATCGTAGTCTTCCCTGCTTTAGGAGGAGATACAATCATTCCCCGCTGTCCAAAACCAATTGGCGCAATAAGATCAATTATTCTTGTTGACAAAGGCAGCTTGCCGGTTGTTAAAACAATCTGTTTTTTAGGGTAGACAGGAGTAAGGTCGTCAAAATAGGGACGTCTCATAGAGTCGTCTGCAGAAATGCCATTTACTTTCTCAACTTTTAAAAGTCCGTAGTATCTCTCTGTATCTTTTGGAGGTCTTCCAATTCCCTCGATCAAATCACCGGGCCTAAGCATAAATCTTCTTATTTGAGACTGCGAAATATAAACATCCCGAGCTGAAGGAATAAACTTTGGCCTTAAAAATCCGTGTCCTTCATGCTGAATGTCTAAAATTCCCGAAACTTCCTGAGTTTGAGTTGTTTCCTCAACTCTTCTTGCTTGAGAAACTGAAACCGCCACGGGTTGAACCTCTTCTGTAAGAGGGGTTTCATTGTTTGTGACCTTGGGTTTTCCAATAATTTCATTAACCGAAGGCTCTCTTTTCAATGGAGTTTTTTTATATACCATATTATAGAAAGAAAAGCAGGGAATTTATAATTAAACTAATTGGATAAAATTCAGTTCATCAAATCTGTGATTATAAAATGCGGGATTCCCTGAAGATTTAAAACCAAGTGTATTACAACATATCTTCATTTCTTTGTCAAGAGGCAGAATACCTCGCAGACCCCTCAACAAACGCTCTTTGAGCCGTATTCGAATAGAATTGACCTGCCTGCCGGCAGGCAGGAAAGGCAAAAAGTAAGTTGTGCGGGGTCAAGCCCCAAAACACTTGACACACCCTATAATATATGGTATTCTTCTTTTCACATTAAATGATACTGTCCATTATCGTTGACTACAGTATCATTTTTTATTATGACCCTTCGATACTTCGACAGACTCAGTATCACACTGAGCTTGCCGAATGTGCGACAAGCTCAGGGTCATACTGAATGATAATTGAAGTATGAATAAAGTTTATCTTTTCATTTCTGCGCTCGTAATTTTTGCTTTTATGACATCTACAAGGGGTGTCCTCGCAGATACTGCTTGCCAGCCTATCTACGGCGGAGGGCAAACATGCGTTCAGATTGGAAATGTACTTATAAATAAAACTGTTCAAAATCCGCAAACAGGAGCTTTTCTAGATAATCTTAATATTAACGATCCAAAATTTACACCTTCTTCAAATGTGACATTTCATATCACAGTGACTAATACCGGAGGCTCTACTATTAATAAAACAACCGTAAAAGATACTCTTCCAGGTTTTGTAAGCTTTGTTTCAGGACCCGGAAGTTTCGATTCAAATACTAAAGTTCTAACTTTTGATATAGGAAATTTGAAAGCTGGAGAATCGAGAACATTCACTGTTGCGGCAAAAGTAGCTGATGAGAAACAACTTCCTTCAGATCAAGGAATAACTTGCGTTGTGAACCAAGTAATGGCAACATCTGATAACGGCCAGCAAAGCTCAGACAATTCACAGTTTTGTATACAAAAACCTGTTTTGGGAGAAACTAAGGGCGGACTTAAGGTATTACCTGCCCCGAAAGTTACAATCACTCCTCCAACAGGACCGGAGATGTTGCCCCTAATTGGGCTTATTCCAACAGGATTATTCGGATTCCTCTTGAGAAAAAGAGCCAGTAAATAAGAACTATACGACTTATGGGACTTATAAGTCTTATATTAAACTGGCTTTGTGTACTTTTCCTTCGACAGTTTTACTACTTTTTCTCTGTTTTGGGTTATGCTTTTTGGAAGAGGAAGAGTTGAGCAAAGAAACGGCGATTGAGTAATATTATTTATAGCAAGTTTAGTAATTGCCTGAAAATTTCCCAAAATAAGTAAATCCTCCTCTTTAAACCGTTCTCCAAATTCCTTGCCCATATAATGGCTATCTTGGGCACCGATTAAAAAAGACATCATTGTTCCTACGTTTCCAAAAATTGCAGCTCTTACTTCCTCGGGAACTTGGTCAATGTATTGATTTGCCAAAATTAAATTCAGCCGATATTTTCGCGCCTCCGATAAGATTTTAATAAAGCTTGTTGTTGCAAAATTTTGAAACTCATCAACATATAGATAAAAATCGCGCCTTTGACTTTCAGGCATTGATACCCTGTTCATTGCGGCAAGCTGAATTTTTGTAATTGTCATTGCTCCCAAAAGTGCTGCGTTATCCTCCCCTATTCTTCCCTGTGACAGATTTAGAATTACAATCTTTCCTTCATTCATAATTTTTTCAAGATCAACAGTTGACCTTGGATGCTTAATTATATTTCTCATAAGCTGGGAGGATGTAAACTGGCCAACTTTATTTAGAATTGGAGAGATTGATTCGCTTTTAAGTCTTGGCTGCATTTGTTCAAACTCATTTATCCAATAATTGCGAAGCACTCTATCTTGCAATTTCTCAACTACTTTGTGTCTAAAATTATCATCAGTTAAAATGTCCTGAACCATAAGAAGAGTAGCGTTTGGAAGCTTAATTACTGATAAGAGTGCGTTTCTCAAAATATATTCAAGCCTTGGTCCCCAAGTATGACCGTAAAGTTTATGAAATATTGCAACGATCCCCGAAACAACAAGTTCTCTCTGTTCAGGGATTTCAACGCTTAAAGGGTTTAGAGAAAAAGCACGCTTTGAATCAGATGGGTCAAGATAAATAACATCATTTACTCTATAAGACGGTATGTAATTTAAAAGAATTTCCGAGAGATCTCCGTGCGGATCTATAACACAAAGCCCCTTTCTGTTTCTAATATCGCTTATTGCCATATTGGCGATAAGAGTTGTTTTTCCGGTTCCTGTTTTTCCGATTATATAAAAATGTTTTCTCCTATCTTCGGCTTTTATTCCAAATATTGTCGGCTTATTTTTAAACTCGGTTGAAGCAA
>Ga0209541_10002061_pt1 | contig 38797 bp, 43 predicted proteins | sample RifCSPlowO2_01_FD_184027 | JGI IMG/M metagenome (GOLD analysis project Ga0209541, IMG submission 184027) | Groundwater microbial communities from Rifle, Colorado - Rifle CSP2_plank lowO2_0.1 (SPAdes) (version 2) | ecosystem: Environmental > Aquatic > Deep subsurface > Groundwater | place...
GGTCCCGTTTTGGCAGAGGTTGGTGCCGGTGGGGCAGTTGATGGGTCCAGGCCCGCAACTCGCCTGGCACGTGCGGTCCGCGCACCGGTTTTGCCCGGCTGGACAGGCCGGCAACACCCCGGGCCCGCAACTCGTTTGACACTGCCCATTGGCGCACAATGTCTTGCCCGGGGCGCACGTGGTTCCGCCCCCGTCTCCTCCGCTTCCATCGGTGCCGGCCTTGCTCATCCGGACTTCCACCAGGACTTCTTCGCCTGCGTCCACCGGCACCTTATTGCTTTGCGTGGACGTAAATTTGCCTGCAAGGTCCTGCACCAGCACGTAATAGGTGCCGGGCGTGACCGTGAACGAGTAACTGCCGGCAGCATCCGATTTCCCGGTGTTCTTCCAGATGTTGTCGTTGTCAAACAGCCGGATTTCCATGCCGGTCATGGACTCGCTTTGGGGGCCGAGCAGCTTGACGTTCAGCTTTCCATTCAAGCGGTCGGCCGACTTCTTCTTCAACACGGCCACGGTCCGCGAGCCGCTCATGAGCACCGTCTGGTCTTCAAAGCCCTGCGCCCGGATGCTGGCCATCAGGGTGCCGCAGTTGCCGGTGTACGTGACACTGACCTCGCCCGTGGTCGTGGACTGGCTGGCCGGCGCGTTATAGCTGCCACTGCAGGAAAAGCTCACGAACACGGCCTCCGTTACCCTGGCCCCGAATTCGTCGACGAGTTCCAGCACGCGGTTCTCCGCGAAGTAGAGCGGCGCGCGCTTCAAGGAAACCCGGTTCACGCCCTCCCGGTTCACCGAATAGTTTTCCGAGAACCGCTCGAAGCCCTCGGCCTGGACGTCCAAAAAGATTTCAGCCTGGTAAACAGGCATGGAGAACTCGCCGAACTCGTTGGTGGAATAGCTCTCGGCCTGCTCGCCGTAGGCCACGGCGACCTGCGCGCCCGCCACGGGATTGGCCTGCTCGTCGCTCACCAGGAACTGCACGCCTGCGGCATCCGCCTTCTTCCAGCCCAGGAGAGAACCCATCCAGTCCACGACCGGCCACAGCACTCCGCCCCCGGTTCCATCCGGGCCCGGAGCATTGAAGGCGCCGCCCCAGTAGAGGCCACCAACCAGCAGCAACAACAAGAGCAACAAGAACAAGGCAAAGGACGGGATGACCTGGTCAATGGGGTCGATGATTTTGTAGACGGGGATGACCTGGTTCAAGCCGTCCAAGAAATTATACCAGCCGTCCTCCAACGAATAATAGAATTTCATGACGGGATTCGACTCGTCCCTGGGCGGCGTTGTCTCTCCTCCCGTGATTCCTTCCACGGTCAACTCCTGGGGCGCCTCATAGGACTGGCCTTGCTGGGGCTTCAAGAACACGGCCAGCACGGCATACAACACCACGCACAAGACGATGAGGATTCCGGCCGCGAGCACCAGGTCCACTTTCGCGAAATCGAAACCGGTTGCCGTGAACCCCAGCCTTTCAGCCAACGAGGCCTCCTCGGCCAAGGCTCCCTGAGCCATCCAAGCCAGCGCCAACAACGTGACAAAAACCAGTAACGCCCGTGCCCTGATTTTACCCACCCTTCCCCTCTAATACCCCTACTAATTGACTATAATAAGTGAATCTAAAATTAATAAAGGTTTGCTAGGGCCGGCCCAGCCAGTCCCATGCATGGCATGGGACGTTTTCGCACACCTTTTGTAAAAAGGCGTAGCGAGCGGGAAGGGATTTGAACCCTCGATCTGATGCTTAGGAGGCATCTGTCCTATCCAGGCTAGACGACCCGCTCAACTGCCCAGCCAGTTGACATCTGTGCACGGTCTTCGCCCCCTGCGGGGCTCGACCGGGCTGGCTCGGCCTTTCGGCCTCGCACAGCTGCCGAGGCGCCAGCCGATTAGGCGGCCACCTCCAGGGCCGTTGACATCGCAGGCGTGCCCCGTCTTCGCCCGAAGTGGCTCGACGGGGCGGTAGGCTTCACTCAATCCAACTGGCCGCTCTACGGCTTTGGGCGCAAAAGCCTTTTTATTCCTGCCCCTGCAGCCGGTTAGGCCCCGCCCTTCAAGAGCGTCAGGGCCGCGGCCGAAACCAGAGGAATCGAGTAGTTGTCGTCCACCGGCAGGTATTCCGCCAGCATCCCGGCCAAGGCCGTGGCAAAGGCCGTGAAGGGCTCGAAGAACAAGCCCAATATCAGGAAACTCGACAACACGCCGGCCACGGTTCCCTCCAGGGTCCGGTTCCCGGCCGTCTTAATCCGGCCAAAGTTTTTTCCCACCCACGTCGAAAAACTGTCCCCGTACGCGAGCACCAGCAACGCGCCCAACACCACGCGCTCCGATTGGAACAAGAGGGTGAGCAGCGAGACCGCGGACACGAACTTGAAGGCGCCAAAACCAGGGATGCCCTTCTCGTGCTCCCGCTCCGCCAACCGCAACGCGTCATAGACGAACGGCAAACGCACGCCCTTTCCCAGCAGCCAAGCCACTCCCGTGCCCAACGCCAGCAAGGCCAGGGAAAAGTAAAGGGTCTCCTGCACGCCAAAAAAGTGGACGACCAAAACGAAGGCAGTTCCCATCACCAGGTGAAACAACTGTCGTTCGACTTCCAACTTCATGCTTTCCCACCCCCCTTGGTTTTTGGGCTTAAAAACCCTATCGCTTGCCGGAGGCCGGCGCGGTTGTCAAAGGCCAGCGCGATTTTCCGCAGCTTGGCCGTTGGCGTCAGCTTGAACCGCTTGACTTCCCGGGTTATCGCGGGCACGGCGCGCGCGACATGGTCGACCACCGTCAAGTCGGCTTTCCGCGCGGTCCTTGACAAGGGGTTTAAGTCGATGGCGATGACCTTCTTCCCGGCCTTCCGCAGGGCCTCGGTCCGGTCCCCGTCCTCCAACGGCACCAGCACCACGTCGGCTTTGAAGATGCCCCGACGGTCCACCCGGGCACGGTTGGATTTCAAGCCCTTCAACACCGCGTCCGGCTTGGCTCCCAGGAGTTCCTCTCCCAGTTCCTTGAAATGGGCCGCGATTTTCTTCCGACGCCCGGCCGGCCCATAAAACAAGTTGACTTCGAGCCGGCAGCCCAGCGCCCGCGCCAACGCAATCATTTCCAGGGGGCACAACGCCGCGGTGTTCCCGTTCACCGAAAGGACGGGATGCCGGGCCAACAACAACTCCGCCGCGGCCGCCCGTTCGGCCTTCCGCGCCCACGACCGGGTCCTCTCGCCAAACAAGTAGTCAAAGGCCTCTCCCCTTCCATGTGCGAGGAGCCCCTGCAGGGACGTCAACCCCTTCCGCACCCCTTCTTCGAGTCGGTGCCGTTCCAGCAGGGAGCGATACCGGGGATGGTTTTTGGGCAGGTTTTCGGTTTTCACTTCACCACCCTCGCGGGCCAGCGGTTGAACCCCGACACCAGCACTCTTTCCGTGTACGCTTGCAACTGCTTCCGCAGTTCCGCCGGCCGGCTGGTCAACCCGAACACGGTTTCCCCCAGCATGGCCATGCTCGTGCCAGGAACTTCTTCCATCACGCGCTCGACTTGCCGGCTGGCAAGGCCGGTTTCAAACGTGAACCGCCTCGCACACTCCACGAATCGCTTCGCGGTCGGCTCGCGCCTGAACTTCTTGAGCGCGCGCTCCCCGGCCTCGTTGATTTTTTCCTTCCACTGCCGGCTGCGGATGATGGACTTTGTCCGGATGGGGTGGAAGAACCCCACCACGGCGTGCCGCCACCCGCTTTTCAGTTCCCGTGCCTTCCTTGAAGGGTATGGGGGAAGGCCCAGCAACAAGCCCCTGCCCTGGTCGGCGATGACCGTGCCCAGCCCGGTGCCTTCCTCGATTTCCGCGTCAAACGCCTGGCGCAGCACGCCCCGCGCGTCCAGGCCCGCCCTCAGCGCCTGGTTCAACGCCAACGCCAGCGAGTACGCTCCCGCGCCGCTCATGCCCAAGCCAAAGCCAATGGGGACCCTGGTTTCATGTCCCACCCGGACCCGACCCCTGAACCCGGTCAAGGCCCTGAACTTCCGGATGACGTTCCGCGACACCGGGGCAGCGTCGGTTTTACCATTAATCAACACCGTTTCTCCCCCGCCTTTCCCGGTTTCCACCCTCGTCCGCATGCCTTCCTCCAGATTGAAGCCGGCTCCCGTCGAGCCGTTCGCGTAAATCTTGAAGAAACCCGTGACGTGGCTTGGGCCATAGGCGCGCGCCTGCATGCTCTCACTTCTTCCTGCCGTACACCAGGGCATGGTCTTTCTCGAACGGCGAGAGTTCCAGTACCTGCCGCACTTCGAATTCCTTTTCCAGCAACCGCACTTCGTCGCCGATGATCCTCGAGGCCTTCTTCGCGGAGTCAATGGAGCGCGCTTTCACGCACAGCATGGCTGGTTTGCCTTTGCCGAGGAACGCGCGCGCGTTCTTCAAAAAGATTTCGGCCTGGTTTTTCTGCGAGACGTCCTGGTACAGCAAGTCGACCTTCACGTCCTCCAAGGCATCGGCATAGCCCTCCGGCTGGTTCGCGTCCGCGAGCACGGGCACCATGTTCTCGCGTTGCTCGCACAACTCGAGGAACTTCTTCATGCTGCGCTCGCTCACATCCACTCCCACCAGCAGGCCCGTTCCCCCGATGACGTCCGACAAGTGGCTGGCAGTCGTTCCCTCACTGCTCCCAAGGTACAGCACCCTGCCGCCCGCCCGCACCGGGAACTCCTTCAACCCCTTTTCGATGGCGGAAGCCAGCTTGCTGCGGAACGGGTTCCAGGCCCGGAATTCCCGGCCATTGAAGTCGCGCAAGTCCTCGCCGTACACGGGCTTGCCAGGCACCAGGTTCTCGGTCCAAAGCCGGCCCTCTCCCCGGTAAACCCCTTCAAACAGCTTCTTTAGCGGCATCAAGGAAAAGAGGGGCTGAACTGTTTTTAAGGGGTTGCTGGCTCACGAGCCCTGCTCCTGCTTGTCGAGCTCGTACGCCATGAGATACTCTTCCACGATTTGCACGTCTTTTTCCGAGGCCTTGGCAAACTGTTGTTTGAGGGTTTTCAGGGTCTGCTCGCGCATCAATTCCTTGGCCACCTCGCCTTGCTCGCGCTCGAATTCCTTCGAGTAAATGCCCTTGAGCTTCGGCGCGTCCAGCCGCGCCAGCAACTCGCGCACCTTCGGCGCGATGCTCGGCAGCCGCAAGAGCTTCCGGACGCTGGCATAGCGTTTCACGGGCTTGTCCTCCAGCCGCGCCACCTGCTCCGCCGACAACAGGCCCTGCTTTTTCAGGGCATCCAGGTCGTGCACGATGCCCTGCAACGCCCACTCGCCGGCGGCCTCCGCGTTGCCGGTCGTCACAAAATGGATTTTCACGACTTCGCGGGCGTCGTTGAACGCTTTTTCGTCCATGGTCGCGTCGGCGGAAGTCATCTGCTTGAACCGGAACTCGAACAAGAGGTTCACGGCCTCCTGCAGGGAGAGCGTCACTTGCGCGCGCCCCCGAGTTGTTCCGCGCGCCGGTTGAGCGCCTGGAGTTCCGCCTGGCAGTCCTCTTTTTTGCCGAAAAAGTCTTTCTTCGCGGCCAACGCGATTTTCGCTCCCAGGGTGCGCGCCATCCGGCCCTTCTTGTTCTTCGCCACGCCGCGCACCAGGGGATGCTGGTACACGTGGCCGTGCTTGGGGCTCAAGGTGCCCTTGCGGAGGTGCGAGAACAAGGCCTTTTCCGCGCCCAATACCTGCAAAGTACTCCCCGGCATCATGGCCATCCGCTTGAGGCTCCCCGCCGTGGCCAACAGCTTTCCGCCCACGAGGGCACCGGCCACGGCCAAGACATTGGGGCACACCTGTTTCATGGCCTTCTCCAGGTACTTCACCAAAAACTCGCGTTCCTCGCGGAGGTTCAAGGCGTTCAAGGCCAGCAACCGGATTTCCGCGAGGTCTTCTTCTTCGACGGGCGAGCCCAGGCTCTGCCCGGCCTTTTCCTCGATTTGCTTGGCGGCCAGTTGGTTCTCGTAGTGCTCGCAGATTTTCTCGAACAAAAAATTCTTGCGGTCGCCGAGGTGGTAGGCCAGCTTCAGGTACACCGCGTTGTCGTTGCACATTCGCTCGAGTTCCGGGAAGTGCATGCCATACCATTCCCTGACCTGCTCGAACAACAAGTTGAACACGTTGTCCAAGTCCCCCAACACGCCGATCGCCTTGATGACGTGCTGGTCGCGGCCCGTGAACTTCTCGGTCACCCGTTCCCGCGCCTTGTGAATGAGTTTCCTGCGCAGCAAGTCGATTTTTGCCTTCATCCCATAAATTAGGGCTTCAAGGTATTTAAAGGTTGGGGGCGTGCTTGGAGCGTTGAATCCCTTGCCTTAGGCCAGCCGCAGGATGCTCGCCCGTTCCCTGGCCTTCTTCACGGTTACCCGGTCGCCGGGGGCGAGGGCTACCATGGCGGGGTCGTTGTCGAAGGAGACCAGGGCGCGGCCGCGCCGGAGAATGACCGTGATTTCCGTGGTCTCCCGGACGACCAAGCCCTTGCGCTTGCCGGCCACGTTGTTGAACGCGATGCCCATCCCTTTCCGGAAGCCCTTTCCCGTGATCGCCTGGTAGTAGGCCTGGCTGCCGAACGGCGTGGCAATGACTACTCCGTCTCCAATCAGGGTTCCATCCAGGTCCTTGCCGTTTACTTTCACGGTGAACCGGATGGCCTGGGTTTGCTCTCTATTCCGTATCACGACGTCGTTGGCGGCCAGCCGGGGCCGGGTCTTCGAGTGGTTTCTGTGCACTGCCGCGGCGAGCTTCATCGGGCGTTCCACGCGGTAGCCGGCCTCGCAGGCCTTGAGGAGGACGCGCAGGCTCTCGTCGTTGCACTTCAAGCAAATGCGGCTGTCCCGAATCAAGAGCTTGGGCACACCCGGGAAAACCCGTTCCGCGTGCAAGTAGGTTCCATCCCCTCCAATGGCCACCACCACGTCGGGTTTCCGGTTCACGATGCGGTAGCCAAACCGCTTCACGGTCTTCCGCGTCTTCGCGCGCACGCTCGCCCGCTTGGCGACGATGGCCACGCGTTTCACGGTCTTCACACCCCATCCATCCGCAGAAGTTGTTTTATTCCCTGTGGCCTTCGGGGGAGGGGGTGAATGGGTTAGGCAAGCCGAGCCGAAGAAGCAGTCTGATGGGCTTGCCCCCCACGCTAACCTTACGCGCTTGCCCCTATTTAAGGCGCCGGATACCCGTCATTTCCGGTGCGGGGAACAAATCAGAGTTTTTCGGCCGGCTCGGCCTCGCGCCGGGCCTCGAGCTCGTCTTCCATGGCTTTGAGGACCTGGTCTTGTTGTTTGGCGAGCTCGAAGTAGCGCTCGATTTCGTGCACGCCTTGCTCGTGCTCGGCCTGGTACCATGCGAACCCTTCCCGGTTTTTCCCGGCTTCCACGGCTTCCACCTTCCAGACCGCGCCGTATTTTTGGAGGACCTGCGCGCGGTCCTTGGCCGGCAGCAGCCGCTCCATTTCCCTTTCGACGCGGCCCAGGTGGTCGACCAGCCGCTCGCGCCAGCTCAGGGCCCGCAACCGCAGGAGTTCGGCTCTCCCGGAAACGTCGCGGCACAGCTGCCAGTAGCTCCGTTGCTTGACGCTTTGCTGGAAGGCAGCCAGGTCGGTGGACTCCTGTCGGAACCCCGGCCGTTCCGGTTTCGAGCCAGTCGCCACCCGGAGCCGGAAGTGCAGGGCCTCCAAGGTCTTTCGCAGTCCTTGCAAGGGTTTCGCCATTTTTTTTCCCGCATGCAATGGAAGGTAAAAGGCTTATAAATCATGGCCAAGAAACTGGTACAATCGCCGAACGCTGGCACCGAGAAGGAGAGTAAATGGTGTTGATGTTACACGGGCAAAAGAATCCTTCTCGCCCTTGCCGTAGCAGTGGGCTATCGGACCGAAGTCCGAAGGAGCTCCTTGTCGGGCAGCACTTTCAAGGGGCTTTGTGGCCCAATGATGGTTGCCGCGCACCCGTGCCCCCACCAACACCAAGTACCCTATAGTGCTTTTTTCGTTAATACAAATTGCGGGTTTTTCCTGCCCCATTTGGGACAGAAACGCGTTCACCGAAGAGGGTGGCTATTGCGTTGGGTTCTGGTTGCCGGTGCCCCTCACCTGAATGGGTTGATGACTTCGAGGCCGGGAAACTTCTTGAAGTCCTTTTCGTCTTCGGTGAGGATGGTGTGCACGTCGTTGCGGGTCATGGTGCTGGCTAATAGCGCATCCCAATAGCTGGAATTGGTTCGCTTGGCGAGGGCGAAGGCTTCCACGGCGTCCCGCACGGTGTCGCTCAGGATCCGGCCAAAGCTTCGGGTGAAGGTGTCGCAGGCTTCCAGGAGTTCCGCGTAGTCGAGGCCCATCTTCTTGAGAGCCACGGAAGCGAATTCGCGCAGGTTCTGGGTGGCCACGACATAGTTTTGCGGGTGGCGGATGATTTCTTCCAGCAGCCGGCGGGCCGCGGCGTGTTTGGTCGCATCCGAGTGGTCGACCAAGTAGATCAGGACGTTGCTGTCCACCAGCATGGGCTCCTCGTTAGTCATAGGCGTCTTCCCGGTTGAATTTCGTGATGCCGAGCTTTAAGCCCTTGTCCGCGATTTTTCGCAGCTTCTCGAGGGCCAGCATCTGTTGGGCCCGTTGCTCGTACTCGTCGAGCGCCTCGGTCACGACCGCGGAGAGCGCGCCCTTCTTTCCGCCCTTGAGTTCCCGAGCCATCCTGCGCAGCTTCTGCTCGGTCTCCTGCTTCAAAGACAACACCACTTGCACCATACCCGACATATAATTAAACGTTTAATTAAATCGTTTCGGTGGATTCCCTTTATCCTAATATACGTCAATCGTCGAATAATTTATATTTTGTTCGGCTTGTCTTGGTTCTCCGGGGGCCTTGCGCGATCATCTGGGCGGAGGCGAGACCGACCAAGAGGAAAGGAAGCGAGCCCTGCAGCGCCCGCCGAATTAGGTCGATTGCGAGCGGGGGACGGCGGGGCGGGTTGCACGGCGTGTACGAAAAATTCTTCCCTTAGTAGCCGTCTATCTCGTGTTTTTTGAGGTGCAGTGCCACGTTGATTTTCAATTGGCTGGGGTTGCCGGCCCGGATGGTTTTGCCGCATTTCGTGCAGTCCTGTGAAACCCGCCTGATTTCTCGCATCGTTTCCTTGTAATATTCCTTGAACCCCGTTTGTCGGAGCAGCTGGTTCAATTCCTTCTTGCCCGTCTTTCCGAGGCCGTCGAGCGCCTTGATGTCCTCCGCGTCCTTCCATATCTTGGAGTTGAGCCGGTTCCGGTCGCCGGGCGTGATGAGCAGGCCCTTGTGCAATAGCTCATGGCTCCTGTCCCGGTAGGCTTTCACCTTGTACAATAGGAGGAGCTCGAGGCTGGGCGTCCAGAGGCTCAAGCCGGCCAGGTCTTTGCGTTCCTTGTGGGTTTCGATGAGGTTCCAGGGGATTTCGATGGAGTCCTTTTCCTTCAGCCGATTCCTCCGCTCGTAGCTCGTCGCGTCGTAGATTATTTTCTCGGTCTTTCCGTCGACCATCGCTTCCTTGTGGAAGGTCTTTTCGAGGTCGCCCTCGCATTTGAAGCCGTTGTAGGCGTAGTATCTGTCCATGACTTCGTCGATGGCTCGGTTGGTGGGGAACACCACGTCGATGTCCCTGGAGCCGAGATGTCCCGGCACGTGCGCGTAGACCGCCCAGCCGCCGATGATGGTGGGTTCGTAGCCGAGCAGTTTGGCGCACCAGTCCAGGAAGTTGCGGAGTTCTTCGCGGGAGAGGTCGGTGACTTCCGGGCGATAGTCGCCGGCGTATGAGGTCTCAGGCAAGCTTGATCCCCCACAGGCTCATGAAGAGGTCCTGGGCCGCGTAGGCTTTGTTGTCGCACACCAGGTCGATGACCGTGCGCGTGCGCGGCGTGTACCAGCGGTTGATGCTTTCATTGGTCGTCTGCGTGTCCTTGAATTCGGGCAGCGTCGGTTTTTTCCCTTTGACGGGCGGCTTTTCCTCGTAGAAGACGACTTGCGTGCCAGGCCCTTTCCTGTTTTCGAGCAGGGCCAGGAGCCGGGGCACGTCTTTCTTGTCCACATACACGCACACGCGGTTGGCGCGGAAGTAATTGGAGTATTCTTCCAGCGCGGTCTCCAGGCAGTAACAGACCCGGTCGGGGGGGAGGAGGCCCTTTATTTGCGCGGGCGTCAGGCTGACCGTGACTTCGTCGATGATCAATGATTTCATGTCGCGGAACACGGCGAGGGAGGACAGGATGCCGGCCGGGTCCCGCAGCTCATAGAACTTGCCCGTCTTCTTGACGTAGTTTTTCGCTTCGAGCCAGCGGGTGGTGCGGTTGACAATGCCGAAGGAGGCGTCGACTTGCCTGCTCAACGCCAATTGCGTGAATTTTTTTTGTTCCAGGATCGCTTCCACCACTTCAAAGGTCTTGGGGGCTTTCAGGGAAACCATTTCCATCACAACTATCAATAAATATTGATAATAACTATAGTTGTTGATAGTTTTTATATTTCTATCGCTTGAAGGCCCCTTTAATCTATAATAATACGTCAATCGTCGAACTATTTATATTTTGTTCGTCTTTCCCTTGCTTCCATGCCTTCCCTCCCCTCGGCGGAAGCCCTTGGTGAAGCAGCTCGCTGACGGGACCGGTTGCGTGGCGTTGGCCCGGCGAAGGGAGTGGCCCGGCTTGCCTGGCTTGGGTTAACCGGCCCGGTTGGGAGCGGTTTTCCCCTGGGTTTTGCACCAAAAACCTTTTTTACTTGGCCCGCGGGAGTGCTGGTATGGGCGAAGGTTTTTCGTCGATTAAGTCGGAGTTCATCAGGAAAGCGATTAAGGGCGCGCCGTTTACTTCCCGGCGGCGCGCGTACGTCGAAGACTTAATGCTTTTGGAGGCCGGGATTTTGAGTGGCAGCCGGCTGGGGTGGGCGGGCCACATGCATTACCTGGACGTCCAAGAACGCTATCCCCGGGCCTGGAAAACCATTTACCTGGAACTCGACCCCAAAGGCTTCAAAGAAGAACAAGACTACGACCAACGCGAAAAACAAAAACAAGCCAAAGAAAACGCGAAACAAAAAAAACAAGAACAAAAAGAACGACAAAAACAACGAAACGAATGGAAGAAGATGGGCGGAACGGGGTAAGGGCCTACGGGATTACCCGAAGCGCACCGCCCCGGTGGAAAAGAAAAAGAAGGACGGCCAGCCTTGCGCCCCGATGGACGCCCATCTGAGCGAGGGACGGGGGGCGGGTACTTAGTTGAATAGCCCGCACGCCTCAATCTTTTCAATTTGAGCCGCAATTTCCGCTTTCGAATACCAGGGTTTCCTCGAATACATTCGTTCTAGGAGCTCGGCTTTGTCCCGTACTTTTTCGTCGTTCCGGATGAAGACAAGCGAACCCAAGAGTTCTAATTGCTTGGCGTCTCTCATTTCATCTTCAAGCGTGGTCTTTAGTTTTTCCACCACGCGTTTTTCCCTTGTATCTAGGCCCTCGCCTTTATGCGCCGTTCTTGGTCTGTCGAGGGATTCGAAGATGTATTTAGTCAAGGCGGGCGAATAGGGGCCCTTGATGTACCAGTAGAAAGGATAGCCACCGAGTTTCAGTCCGGCCGCCTGCAAGAGATAGACGATTTTTTGCAGCCTTAGCCGGTTTTCGTATTCGCCCATGTCGAGCTCCTTGCCGTTCAAGGCTTTGAAGGCTTGCATTATTTTTTGAAAGTTTTTCATCCCATACCCCCTTTACCCCTTCTGGTTATTAAGATTTTCCAAAATCTTGCCCGCCAATTTCAAGATTTGCTCGCTTAACTCTTTCACTTTGTCTTGCGTGCGCTGCCCAGATAACGCCAATCTAAGGTATTCATTGGCTTGGCCGCATAGTTGATAGAGGTCATAGACTTGTTTCACCAGGTCTGTGTCTTCTACGGGGCCGGTGGAGATGAAGTTCTCCAGCGCGGTCACGACGAAGTTCCGGTTGTTTGGCGTGCCGCGGTTATGCTCGTCCGCGCACGCGCTGGTTTCGATTAACGCCAGCTTGAGGGCCTGGGTCAATTTCCTTTCCCGTGACTTTTCGCCTCCCGCGAAAATCTTTCCAGCGCCCTGCAGCGCCCACACCATTTCGGAGAGCTCGTCTTCGCGGATGATTTCGAACTCGTCGGGGATTTTGGGCGGCTCGCCGCCTTCGCTCGTCATTTTTCTCTTGAACGAGTCGGTGGGATGCAACTTGATGAGCGCGTCCGGTATTTTCAGTATGGTTTGTAGCAATCTCTCCGCTTGCTCTTCAGGGGCTTTGCATCGAACAAGGACAGTATGGTCCTTTTTCACGTTGCGTACATCGCCTGGAACGCCGGCGTCCACGGCAAGCTTCCTGATATTTTCTCGTAGTTGCACGCCATGTATGTCGTGCGCGTTCGCGCCCTTCAACACGAACTCCCAGTACGCGAATTTCTCCTCCATAAACCCCTCTTCCCTCCACGCCTTTAAAAACGCCCCTAGACCAGGTTTCCGGTGCCAAATCAACGGTTTCCAATTATTGAATGGTATAGCATCCAATAATCGCCAATTATCGGCTGTTGTAACAGGCGATATTTCCACTAGAACCAAAAAACATAAAAACACGTCATTTGCCGGAAAAACGTGTTTTGGTGGGGTTGGGTGGCGTGAGAGGTTTTAACCTGTTGGGATCAATTTTTTGGCATGGACTCCAAGGCCAACCTGCAGGAGTTGAAAGCCAAAGTCCAGGCCTTCTGCGAGGCCCGGGACTGGGACCGGTTCCACGGCGCCAAGGACCTTTCCATCGGGATTATCACGGAAGCCGCCGAGCTGCTGGAAAAGTTCCGCTTCAAGTCCGACGCCGATATCGAGGCCCTGCTGGCCGACCCCCAGAAGAAGGCCGGGATCGGCCACGAGATGGCGGACGTCCTCTACTTCCTCCTCCGCATGAGCCAAATGCTCGACATCGACCTCTCCGAAGCGCTGGAAGCGAAGATGCAGGAGAACGAGCAGAAGTATCCGGTGGGGAAGGCGAAAGGAAAGAACGCCAAATACTCGGAATTATAGTTAATGCGTCTCTACGCTGGCTCAACCGATCAGTTTTGGCAGGACAACGTGCAAAAACCAGGCAACCAACCAACGAAGGGCCTACGCGATTACCCGGAAGGACGAGAAGGACGACCGGAAAAAGAAGGACACTGGGTGAAATTTATAAGTAGTTTTGCTCGAGGAGTCATAGTATATGCAAAAAGCGAGAACATCCACACCCCTCCGAATTGCTTATTTGTTTGGTGCTGGAGCTACTCATGCAGAAGTTATGTATTCGTACGGCTCTGAGCTCTCACAAGACATTAAAGAAAAAAAGGGGCTGCTTACAAGCAATATTTCTGAACGTATCCACCAGGCTTTAAATAAGTCAAAAAAATTGCACAGGGTGAAGAATGCATTAATACGTGTTCTATCAGACAGGCCAGCAAATATCGAACAATTTATTACGCTTATAGAATCGAGTAGGCGTAAAGGGTCTCATGAGCATGCTAATGCATTGCGAAACCTAGTGAAAAAGGACATTACCACTCATTTGTTGGTTGATGGGAAGACTGTTAAGCCAACATTATATTCAGCTCTTCTTTTTTTCCATCAGCTAAAAAATATTGCCAAAAAAGAGAAAGTATTAGCATATATGACTTTGAATTATGATGGCTTGCTTGACAGAGCTTACCGGAGCGTCTACAACGTAAAAACAAAGGACATTCCGTATTGCAATCATACGTCTTCTTGTGCGAAAAAAGGGATGTCTTTATTAAAATTGCATGGTTCCTTTGAGTGGGAAGACTCAGGACTTAATGTTCCTTGGATTCCGCCAGGCACACAAAAAGAGTACTCTGAGGAACCTTATAATCTTATTTGGGCAAAGGCCGCAGAAGTTCTTGCCGAATGTGATGTGTTACGTGTTATTGGCTGTTCGTTTGACAAAAACGATGCAGGCCTCATTAATTTGTTGTTTAAGGCACATCTAAAGCGTAAACATGGATTTACAATTGAATTGATTGATTTTGATGACTCTGGAATTGAAATACGAAAGGCCTTGGGGTTTTTTCCGAATATAGATAAAATGCTTAATATAGAACATGGCAGGCTTCAATTTTCTCAGGCGATTAATAATGCAAAAACCAATTGGGATGCCAACCCATTTAAGGTCTGGCTTGCTGCAAAATGTAAATTAATGCTGCCTCCAAACAGTATGCAAAGCACCAAGTTAAAAGTTGTTTGTAAGATGTGATTTTTATGGCGTATCAATCTAAAAAAAGGAAAAGTGTTCAGATTAACGTTCAGGACTTCATTGAGAAATGGCTTCCTCTTATCGATTTGGATGCGGACTATCAGCGTGAGGAGATTTGGCCACCTTGGAAAAAGGCCCGTTTAATTAATTCACTGGTTCAGGATATTGACATCCCTAAAATATATTTGGCTGAAACGAAAGACGATGTATACGAGTGCATTGATGGTAAGCAGCGGATTACGGCAATCGTTGAATTTTTTAAGCCCTCGTATTTTGGCGATGATTTTTCTCCAAGGCGACCATTAAAGGTTAAATTGACTGAAGAAAAAGATGCGCCAGAATTTAGCTATCGTGAACTTGAACAGAAGGAAAACAAACTTGCTAAGTTTATTACTGACGAGTATAAATTGGATTTTAGTATTTTGGTAAAGCCAGACGATAAACTTATTCGTGAGACGTTTGCCAGGTTACAACTTGGGGATCCATTAAAATCCGGTGAGTCGTTGCATTCAATGACTGGTGATTTGAGGGACTTTATTTTTAAGGTTAAAGGCCGAGACATGTTATTTTTTCGTCACACAAAACTTTCATTTAAACGTTTTTCTCGTGAGTTTGCTCTGGCGCAAATGGTGCTTAATTCGTTTTCAAAACGAATTTCCGGTGAGTTTCGTAGGGCCCGTTATGAAGATATAGCAAATGATTTTGAGCAATATAAAAAAATTGGTGCAGATTCAAAAAGCATCAAACATGTTGAGGCCGTATTGGAAGTTATGGATAAAGAATTTGGAAAGGATGCGGAACTTATATCTAGTCGAGCTGTGGCAGTATCGGCTTATTTATTTGTTGAAGAATTAATTAATGAAGGCCGGCGCAACGATGTTTCGAAATTTGTTCAGTTTTATTTAAGGCTTATAAGAGAAATAAAGAATCAAATGAAGCTCCTGCGTGACTTTAAAGCTCCAACAAATAAAGCTGTGCTTGACTACTTCCACAAATATGTCTTGCAGGCATCAGTAGAAAAGCCGTCTGTGACTAAACGGCACGAGTTTCTTCTTAAATCATTTGGCAAATATAAAAAAACGGGGGAAGTTATCAGCGATGAATTAGCCAAGACTCTTTTCAAAAATGACTAGGCTTTCTCTGGCTGGTAGTCGATTGTATTCTTTCATCTGTTGGCTGCTATTCCCTCTATTTCGGAGTAAGATAATTTCCTTGGTGGCTAGGCCTGCTTGTTTACCTACATCCCTGAGTATTTCATCTGTTAGAACCGGCACACCGGCGTAGCGCGCGTTGCTTATTACAAAGCCCACTTTCCCGCCGGCTTTGACACAACCTTTGACATTTTTGAGAGTTAGATACATATCTTCGAAGAATCCGTCAATCATTTCGACGATTTTGGGGTTGTTTAGGTCTTTTTTTTCTAATTTTTTAATGGCGCGTGTCAACTTGGCGGGCCTTACATATCCCGTCGCGTCGAATTTTTGCTTTTTGGCTTCGACGTGCGAGCGCAGCGTCTTGTATCGGAGCCATTTGATTTCTTTGTCGTTCTTGTTGAACCCTAACGCTTCTTCGAGCAAATAGACCCGCGTGTAGTCGTGCCGGTTCGGATAGGGTGGCGAGCTAATCACTGCATCAAATTTCTGTTTGCTGGAGATTTTTCGGCTGTCACCAACTTTTGCTTGCGCTTTTCCTTTTAGTTTGCTTGCAGCTTTCAAATCTGTCTTGACCTCGTCCAAGAATTTGGTGAATTGGGTGAATATTTTCTTCTGTGAAGCGTTCCTAGCTTTTGTAAGCCGAAGGAACCCCCCGCTTTTCCGTGCTCGGCCAGCCTTTTCTAACGTTTTCAGATAGCACAGTAGGAAGATGTTCTTAAGTGCCGGTTTTTTTATGTCGTCGATTTTTCCACGGAATTTCAGCAAGAAGTTCAACGTCTTTTTATTGAACGCTTTCTCAAATATTTTGATGTCGGGCAGCGAGTATGGTTTTGTGACCCTTATTTTTTCGAGCGTAAATTTCTTTTCATATTTCTCTACGTTAGAGACGCTCGGGCGCAGCATTTTCGTGTTGGAGACGAGCACTGGGAACGACATTATGTCGAAGCCGACCGCATTGAGCCCGTTTTCGGCGGCTGCTAGGAGCGTGGTCCCGCCCCCGCAGAAAGGGTCCAGCACGCTCTGCCCAGCTTTGAGCTTGAATTTGGCTATGATTTGTTCGACCAATCGCTTAGAATAGCCGTGCTTGTACAGATACCAGCGATAAAACGGGGTCTGCTTATCGACGCTGGGGGAGATAAATTTACCCCAGTCCTTCCGATTCACTGGCCCCAAACCAAAACCCCGCGCACTGCATGTGGGATGAACGAAAAGCTTTAATTCGAGTCTGCTGGCTCACAAATCGTCTTCCGTGAACTTGTACCAACACTTGGAGCAGGCGCCTTCGACGGTTTCGCCGCGGCCGGACCAGGCGGTGGTTTTACCGGATCTGGTGCCAGGCAGTTCTATTTTTACTTTATTTGATGGAAACCATAACACTTCTCCCGCAGTTGTGCACTTAGGGCACGTGACATCCATCTTTTGCGATGTTGGGGCATAGCTCATTATGAACCCTCAATAATTTTCTTTTCTTCTTCGGTTACCCCATATAATTTGTAAACGAGTTGATTGATTTCAGAATCAACTGTCTGAAACACTTTCTCAGCCTTCCTTTTCTCATCCGTTTCCTTATCTCTAAGTGCGGCGATTTTTTGTGCCAGTTCGAGCATTTTTTCAACGAGCTTTTCGATTTTTGGGTCTCTTGCTTTGGGAACCGGGAAGTTGCCGAAATATTGCCATATAAGTTGATAACCGCCCCTTATTTGAGTGCAGATTCGCGAGACAAGGTACCAGCCCATTTTTGAGTTCAGAATTCCTAGCAGATGCTTGTCTTCTAATGGGATGATGAAGTTGGCATTATTTGCGTAATAGCCGTCGTAGTCTAACGTAAATCTGGGCTGGGTCGTCATTATTCCAAAGATAATTTTTGGTTTTTCGAATTCCTTATAATAAGCGACCGAGTCTTGAATTTCATACCACATGTATGGGCCAGGTTTGCGACCTATTTTTTGCTCGGCGCTTTTTTTAGGGGTTAATTCTTGTCGGAACTTTTCTAAGTGTTTTTTTACTGCTTGGTACCTTTCAATATCTATCCCGCGTCGGGTAAAAATAACATATTCGCTCGGCTGAATTATTGAATAACGCCGGATTTCTCGGCCAGATAAAAATGGCTTAATTATTTCAGTGCTTTTTGGATCTTCGGCGATTAGCTGATTCTTTGTGCTGCCATCAATAACGAATGCTTTGCCCAGACCTGTTTTAATGCCCCAGTAAATTTGGTTTTTGAGATAATCTTTGAGGGGGGTGGTATTTGCTTTGATTCTTTCTATTAGTGCGCTGGTTTGTGAAGTTTCGAAGTTCCATCCATTTTCATTATCGAGGCTATTTTGATTGACAAGAAATGAGTTTTGTTGGACGTAATTTGTGAGGCTATCGAAGTCCAATGTCAATACTTTTGTTACTTTAATTTTTGGGTTTAATTCCTTTCTATGTTTGAGTATGATAATGCAAGGGTATGTTGTTGCATCTTTGAATACTTGGAGATCTCCAAAGTCTATGAATTCACAAATGTGGTATTGAGACAAGAATTTGCGCAGGTTTTTACCGTAGCCAGCCTTCAAGAACTTATTGGAAACAATAAAACCCAAGAGCCCGTCTTCTTTGAGGACTTTCATGCCTTTTTCAAAGAAATAGACGTAGAGATCTGCCATGCTATGGTACGTTTCATAGCTTTCCAAAAGCTTCTTGTACGGGCTAAGCTCCTCTTGTCTGACGTAGGGTGGATTTCCAACTACGACATCAAATTTGCCTGCGTCGAACACTTTTTTGAATTCGTCGTTCCAAACGAAGTTTTTCTTATAGTTTAATGAGTTGCTAATGAGACTATTTCCGCACTTGATATTATCGGATAGGTCCGGAAGCAACTCTCTTTTTTCAAGGGCTTTAAGCAAGAGATTTAGTTGAGTTATTTCAACGGCCTTTTCATCCAAATCAACCCCATAAATATTTTTTGTCAGGATTTCTGATTTAATTAACCAAAGATTTTCATTTTTAAGCTTGTTTCGATAAGTCCCCACCAATTGGTCGAAAGCCTTGATCAAGAATGAGCCGGACCCACAGGCAGGGTCTAGGATCTTTATTTTTGTTAAATGGCTAATTTCGAGTCCTTTCGTTTTTTCCCCAATAGTATTCTTTACGATGTAATCAACAATGTAGGTTGGAGTATAAAATATGCCCATTTCTTTTCTGTGTTGTTTTTTCTCCGACAGCGTGGCACGCTGTGCGGTCTTTCTTAGTATGTGGCCCAAATATTGTTCATAAATATTGCCGAGCACGTCGGATTCAATTATGGAGAAATCGTAATGATGGATTGGGGTGCCGTTCTCGACTTTTTCGTATAATTCGTCAATTATCTGTTCCAAGACATCTTCATCGATCCTAAGTGTTTCGCAAAGGTGGGGTGCAAATAGCTTACTATTGTAAATTTTATCGAATTTTCTGAATTTTTCGGCAAGAATTGAGGATAATGATCGGCCTTTCTTGTTTGCCTGCCAAAGCCTAAAATCTTGCCTCAACGACTCCGGTTCTATTTTCCTATCCTCGCACACTCGAATGAATATAAGCCTGTCGAGTAGTCTTTGTACGGCCTCATCTAATGTTTCTTCATCCAATGCATTCTTGTTTTTTGCAATATTTTTAGTTAGCAAAAGGCGCCAAGCCATAAAGTCATTAAATATTTGTGAGGTAATGTTAGCCCGCTTAGTTTTTCCTCCGTACCGTTCCGCCAAAGTATCTAGCGCATGTTCTTGAAAAGCTGCTTTGCTTAGGTGCCAAAGGTCATCAAAACGGTCCAGATAATCAGTATATTTAAATGGGAGAAAAAGTTGGTCCTTTGGCTGCTTGGCTTTCCATTCAGCGTTATAAATTTTTAATCCTTCAAAATCTGTTAGGACGGCCCAAGTGCAATCCATGGTCCAAGCATAGTTAATGACTTGGTATGCGTAGTTGATGTTTTCTAAATCGGCCTTGAGCGGTTTTGCTTCCAGGTAAAATTGGGGTGCACCATTTATTCTAAAACCATAGTCGGCCCTTTTCTTAGAAATGGTCTCTTCGAGTGAGACTTCTTCTCTATTCTCAATATCCCAACCAAGAGCTTTAAAGAGCGGCTCGATAAATCCGCGTTGTGTTTCAGCTTCACTGTAGTCCTTTAATTTGCCCTCAGCCACTACCTTTTCGTATTTTGCAATCAGCGCAGCGATAATCTTTTTTGCTTCCTCTTTGGAATACATTGTATCTGTAATAGGCTCAATGTTTTAAACGACTATTGGCCACGGTTGGGCCTTTCTGACTGCGCCATCCATTGAGTATAAGCCCAACCCGCCGCCTGCGGCGTCTGCGCCTTCGTCGGCAGCAAGCACTCGAACGTCTACCACGCGCCCCACTGCAGCTACGCCCGCCGCATCTTCTCCGAAAACTGCGTGTGCTTCCAATCACGCGACGAGGCGCGCGCGGCCGGGTATAGGGGGGCGAGGAGGTGTTGAAGTTCCGCCCGCCCCGCCGTCCCCCGCCCTGATTCGGTTAATTTGCGGCGCCGCCCTTCCCGGCTTTCTTCCTTTGCCCCTGGTCGGCCTTGCCTCCCCTCGGGCAATCCCGCAAGGCCCCGGAAGCGGTTGAAGGGGGTTTTGTCGGATTGACCAAACATAGGTTTTTTTATATGTTTGGTTGATTGATGGTTGTATGCGTTTGCCGTTGTTCAACCGGTTGCGGCGTCAGTTGCACCGCGACATCGCTTTTGTCCAGGACCAGGTGCTGGAAATCGTGTACGCGTTGGAGGGGAAAGCGGTCCTGCACGGGGGAACGGCCCTTTGGCGGTGCTACCAGGGCAACCGGTTTTCCGAGGACTTGGACTTTTATTTCGTGCCGAAAAAGGGGTTCAGGGAGGCGTTTGCCCGGGAAATCTCTTCAGCTGGCCTGAAGTTGGCGAAGTACAAGCAGACCGCGAACAGCGTTTACGCCAAGGTCGAGCGGGAAGGCATCAACGTCGCCTTCGAGGCCGCCTTGAGGGAATTCAGGGAACCCGTCGTCAGGGAATACGAGAAACTGGACGGTTCGAGCCTCGACGTCTTCACGTTGAGCGCCGAGGACCTGCTGCTGGAAAAACTCGCGGCCTTCAGGGGAAGGCGCCTGGTGCGCGACATTTATGACGTATACCATTTGAGCCGGCTGGCGGGAAACGAAAAGGGTTTCAAGGAAAAGGTGGCGGGCCAACTGGTTTCCTTGCCACAACCCGTGGACGAAAAAAACCTGAATGCCCTGGTCTTGTCGGGCGCCGTGCCTTCCTTCGCCCAAATGGCGGACGCGCTTCGGAGGAGGTTTTCGAAATGAAGTACATGAAGGACGTCGTCGCGCGTTTTTCCGGGCGAAACGTGTTCTCGCTGCGGGACTGCCGCGTGTTCCTGAAACAGAAAAAAATAAGTGAAGGCTACCTCCACTTCCTCATCCACTACTTGTTGAAGAAGGGCGCACTCAAGCGTATTACCCGTGGCCACTATACTTTCAGCGACGACCCCATGGTCATCGGCTTTGCCTTCGCCCCTCATTATTATGGGTTGCAGGAAGCCCTTTCCCTGCACGGCCTCTGGGATCAGGGAACCAACCCCGTGGTGGTGACGCCCAGGTGGGTTCGCACCGGGGTTCGGCAGGCCCTGGGCGCCAATTACCTGGTGCGGCACGTAAACCCAAGGATGTTTTTCGGCTACGGGTTGGTGCAGCGCCACGGCAAATGGATTCCCGTTTCCACGCCTGAAAAAACCCTCATCGACTTCGCGTACTTCAACGAAAAAATTCCCGCTGACGCGCTCGAAGCGATCAAGGGCAGGCTAGACAAAAAAGCGCTTGACGGGCTCCTTAAAAAAACGCCGGCCCGCACCCAAAAAAAGGTCCGCGCCCTGCTTGGAGCCCGCCCCAGCCGTCCCCTGCCCTGGTTCGGTTGATTCGCGGCGGCGCTACCTGGCCTATCCCCGATAATGGATCTATCCGTGGGGGTGGATAGGGGGGCTGCGTGCGAGGGCGCCAGCGGCCCCGTTATTTGAGGTATTTCGCGTAGACTTCGAAGAACTTCCGGTAGGTGTCCTTGTATTTTTCGAGGAGGAACCGCTCCAGGTTCCGCGCGTAGCCGCGGTCGAAGTCGTTCAAGCACTTCATGTAGGCGGTGCGCTGGCTTTTCCGGATGATGAGGGGCGGATAGCCGTTGTTGACGAGCATCGCGTTGACGAGGAACCTTCCCACGCGCCCGTTGCCGTCCTCGAAGGGATGGATTTTCTCGAAGGCCCCGTGGAAGCGCGCCGCCAACTGCACGGGATGCAGCTTCCCTTCGTTGGCCTCATAGTCGGCGAAGAGCTTCCCCATCGCCCCGGCGACCTTCTCCGGGGGCGTGGTCTCCACGTCCCTGCCAAGCAGGTAATTCGGCACGGTCTTGTAGCCCGTTGGAATGTCCATGTCCCTGACCAGCGTTTTGTGCACGCGGATGGCGTCCGCCTCCGTGGCCTTGAGCTTCCGGCGCAGGATGAGGTCGACCACCTCGCGCGAGTTCCGCGTCTCATAGATTTCGCGCAAGTCCTTTCCCTTGATGGAGGCGTTCTCGAAGAGGACGATGGCCACGTCCTTGAGGGTAAGGGAGTTGCCTTCGATGGCGTTCGACTCGTACGTGAAGTTCACGGTGAAGCGGTCGAACAAGTCCTTGAGCTGGGGCTTTGAGAGCCGGGCAAGGATTTTCCGGTACCCGAACCGCATTTCCTCGGCCGCCCTTATTTGTTCCGCCGAGAACACGCTGTCGGCCGGATAGGTTTTCGCGGCCCAGCCGCAGAATGCTTTTTTCTCCTCTTCCTCGAACCAGCCCGCGAACGCCTGGGGGGAAACACGCCGGTCCTTGACCAGCTTCTGCAGGGTCTTGACCTTGCCGTCCGGCAACCGCACGGATTTCGTCACGTAAAAGTATTTCCGGCCGGCGATGGTCTTCTCCTTGATATACGCCATACCAACCGTTTAGACCTACAGATATTTAAACATATGTAAATTTGTAGGGGTAAAACGGTTGGGGCTTTGCCCCGCCCGCCACCCGTTCCTTGGCCTGGTTTGGTTATTTCGCGGCGCTTCTTCGGCTTGTTTCCTTTGTTTCTGGGCCTCCGTCCCACCGGGTAATTGCGCAGAGGCCCAAGAAGCACGCTCCTTGCCCAGCGCAAGGCTCCCGCACCGGAAATTCGGTCCCCCAGCGCTTTTTAATTGCTTTTGGGGGCTGTTGTGTGGTATGGGTGGAACGACGTACTCGCATTCCCGTCTCTCTTGTTTCGAGACCTGTCCGTTGCAGTTCAAGTGGCGAGCCGGTCGAGAGCGCCGGCTGCACGCTCGGCGTGCCCCATTTCGCTTTGCTCAATGGGGCGGTAGGCGAGTGGAATACCGCCCCTCCAAGTGATGTTTCATGACAACCTATTCTCACTCACGGCTTTCGTGTTTCGAGACCTGTCCGTTGCAGTTCAAGTGGCGGTATGTGGAGAAGCGGGAGGCGCTTAAGGGGGAGGGCATTGAGGCGTTCATGGGTTCGCGGGTGCACGAGGCCCTGGAGAAGCTTTACAAGGACGCGCTCGTCGAGAAACGGCATTCCCTCGAGGAACTGCTCGCGTTCTATGGGGCGGAGTGGGCCCGGGAGTGGAACGACGGCATCGTCATCGTCAAAGACCACCTGGAAGCCGAAGACTACCAAAAGACCGGCGAACGGTGCCTCCGCGACTACTACCAGCGCTATCATCCCTTCGACCAGGCAAGAGTTCTTGGCATCGAGGACCGCGTGGAACTCGACCTGGGCGAGAACGTGCGCCTGCAGGGCTTCCTGGACCGCCTCGACCAGCGCGCGGACGGCGTCTACGAAATCCACGACTACAAGACCGGCATGACCCTCCCCAAGAAAGAAGCCCTCGAAGGAGACCGCCAGCTCGCCCTCTACTCCATTGCGGTCAAGGAACGCTTCCCGGACGCGGAAAGGGTCGAGTTGGTCTGGCATTACCTGGCCTTCGACAAAGAACTAAGGTCCACGCGCACCCCGGAACAACTGGAAACCCTCAAGGCCGAGGTGCGGGCCGCGGTCAAGGCCATCGAGGCCGAGCAGGAGTTTCCCGCCAAGACCAGCGCCCTCTGTAGCTGGTGCGAGTTCCAGCCGGAATGCCCGAAGTGGAAGCACTTGTACAAGGTCGAGGGCCTCAAACCCGAGGAAGCCGCCAAGGAAACCGGGGTCCAGCTGGCCAACCGCTACTATTCGCTCAAGAAGGAAGCCGACAAGGTCCAACTGGAGGTCGAGGCCCTCAAGGAAGCCATCCGCGACTACGCGAAGACCAACAATTTGTCCATGCTCCAGGGCCAGGGAGTCAAGCTCAGCGTCAACTTTTATCCGCGATACAATTTTCCCGGCAAATTCGACGACAAGCGCCCCCTGTTGGAGGAATTCCTCAAAGCGGTCGGCAAATGGGAGGACGTGCAGGGCCTTGACCTCTTCGCCTTGAGCGACGTCATGAAAAGCCGGGCCTGGCCGAAACCCCTGCTCGAACAGCTCGAGCGCTTCGGGAAGAAGGGCGAGACCACTTACATCCGCGTGAGGGAAGAGAATAGGGAGGAGTAGCGGCGTCAGAGGCCGTAGAGTTCCCGCATTTTTTGCTTGACCTCGGCGAGTTTTTGTTCGGAGATCTTGCCGACTATTTTCACGACCAGGTCCTTTTGCAGGGTGGCTGGAAAGTCAACCATGATGGAACTCGTGGTTTTTAATTCCCCGCCTATTACGTCTTCATTTGATAGATTGACGTCAAACCTTGCCCTGGCCGGGCTTGAGGAAATCCGCAATAAAATCAGATCGTCCGCGTGTTCGTTGAACTCGGCGCGGCTGATTACCAGGACCGGCCGCCGTTTTATGCCTACTTGGTTGGAGAACAAGACGTCAGCTACGGCGAGTTGGCCTTGTTCATAGTTTAAAGACGTCTTCTGCGTCATCCCATTCAGCCATCCTTTTGAGTGTATAGAGTCGCAAAGGGTCATTGGCGCGCTCCAACGCACGAGCCTTTTCCACGATGGCTTGCCTGGCCACTTCCGTCCACTTGATTTCGCGATGCCGTTTCATGATGTCATGGACTTCCTTGGGAACCGACAAGGTCACATTCACCACTTTAATCACCTTAAATAAGTAAGATAAGGTAGTATTTATCCTTTTTTCATTCACGTATTACGTTGATTGACGAATTATTTATATTTTGTTCGGCTGCCTGTTTCCATGATGGAAAAGCATATATGTAGTTGGGACAACCCTATTTGTGGTGGCAGGAATGGCTAAACCTATTCGGGCGACCCCGTGCTTGCGCGGCGAGGACGCCAGGCGCTTCCTTCGTGAAATGGTTGCCTTTGACAAGAAGCCGATCAGCAAAGTGGACAAGGCCATCGTTGCGCGCATTAAGGCCAACGAGGCTCTTTTCAGGTCTGCACTCGGTTTGTGAGTCCCGCCATTATCTTCGAGATGTCTTTATACATCGGGATGGCTCCCTTTTCCCGCTCTTTGAGGATTTTGAAACCGTTGCGCCTGTAAAAGTGGATGGCGTTCCTGCTTTTGTCTGGGTGTCTCTTGGTTTCCACGGTCACAAATCGGCACCCGATTTTTTCAGTTAATTCGGCGGCAATGATCATTGCGGAATCAACCATTAGCGTGCCGAGGCCGCGCCGCAGGAACCGGTCATCAACGCAAAGCCTTCCGATTTTGAGCGCAGGCAGGGACTTGTACTTGATGCCTTTCTTCCTGAAATCTTCTTTCAATGGGGCGGTCAAGTTCAAGGCATCAGCCCGGAGCGTGATGTAGCCCATGAGTTTTCCCGATTCCCGATGGAACCACAAGTGCGTCGTCGAAATGAATGTTTCTTCGTTCGGGAGGGCATCTTCCCGCAAGAAATCAATCAAGTCCTTTTCATAGGAAGAGAATCCATTCAGGGATTTTTCGTGCGCCCTGGAAAGGCGCTCCACCAGAATGGCGTTGAGCGCCAGCCTTTCAGACATATGAATTACGTCAATCAACGAATTATTTATATTTTGTTGGTGCTCTTGGAGTATATTCTCGAAAGATGTAAGTATAAATAGGAGTTGTAAGTATATGTCTATAAGTGAAAAAGCCATGGGCCATCTGACCATCTCCTTGGACAAGGACACGGAAGCAAAACTGCGGCGCTTAGCTGATGAGCGGCATGGCGGAAAAAAGGGCTCGCTGTCGAAAGTCATCGGCGAGGCATTGGAGAAACTCGAGGTCGAGAGCGAGCGCAAGCGGGCCGTGGATTTTCTGATCGCCGAAATGGAAAAGGGCTATTCCCTTGGCGGGATCACGATAAAAGACAGGTCGGAACTCTATGACCGGTACGAACACCACCAAAAACAGCTTCGGACTCATTGATTCCAACCTATTGGTCTATGCGTTTGACGACACGCAAGGAGAAAAACATGCCAAGGCCAAGGCCTTTCTGCGTGAGAAGATGGCCGAGGGCAGCGCCTGCTTGAGTGCTCAAAATCTTGCGGAATTCCATTTCGTCATGACGCAGAAGGTGCGGCGGCCGGTCGCGGTCGAAAAATCGCGTGAATGGGTTTCCAGCCTCGCGGTTTCGTTCGACGTCCATTCCTATTCTTTCCGCACCGTTCTACAGGCCGTCGAATATCAGGCATTGACCCATGCGCCTTTCTGGGACGCCCTCCTGGCTGCCATCATGGAAGAGAACCACGTGGACACCGTTTACAGCGAGGACGCCGACTTCAAGAAGATCCCCTGGCTGAAAGTCATCAACCCGCTGGCCTGATTGCCTTCACACCCGCAGCGCTTCCATCGCCTTCTGCACGTCCTTCTCCGCGACCACCAGGATGGTGTCGGTGTAGCTGGACAGGGTCTCGTTGATGTTGATGCCGCGCTCGGCCAACAGCGAGTAAAAGAAAGCCATGACGCCCGGGATTTGCTCGATTTCCGGGCCGCTCTCGATGGTGATCTCAGCGAGCCCGGTGCGCTCCAGCACCACGAAGGGCTTGAAGTGCTTCACGAACAAGGCGTGGTTCGAGTCCTGGGTGACGACCGTGAAGGTGTGGCTGCCATGGAACAAGTGGATGGTCTCGTCCCGCTCCATGATGCTTCCAATCAGCTTGTTGAGCTCCCGCAGGGACACGCGGTTCGAGAGCACGAAGGTGCACATGCGGTTGACCACCCGCAGCCTAGACCCGCGCAGCAGGCCCAGGATCCGGTGTTCCAGGGACTTCGCCGGCTTGGCGCTCTCGGCGAACCTCCGCAGCCCCACCAGGACGGCGTCGAAGTCGGTTTTCCGGAGCTTTTCGTCCTCGATGACCCGCCGGGCCAGCGCAGACTGGTTGAGCAACCCCTCCTTCAACGCGGCGCGGATGAAGGGCCGGCTGCCGACATAGGCTTCCACGGTTTTTGCCAGGGACATGCAGTCATTCGTGCAGCGAAAGGCTTAAATGTCTATTTTTGAACAGTTTTTGTCCAATTTGTCGATTTTCGGTCGGAACGCTTTTAAGTGGCGGGCGCGTAGAGTAAGGATATGAAGAAAAAAGTCGTGCTCGCCTATTCCGGCGGCCTTGACACCAGCGTCATCTGTCACTGGCTGGCCTCGAAAGGCCATGACGTCGTCTGCGTGACCGTGGACGTGGGCCAGCCGGGCCTGGACGCGGCCGCGCTCGAGAAAAAGGCCCTGGCCTCCGGCGCCTCGAAGTTCCGTTTCGTGGACGCCAAGGGGGACTTCGTGAAAGGCGTCTTCCAATGCGTGAAAGCCGAAGCCAAGTACGAGCACCGCTACCTCCTCGGCACCTCCATCGCGCGCCCGTTCATCACGGAGAAACTCGTGGAGGTCGCGCAAGAAGAGGGCACGCACCTCTTGGCCCACGGCGCCACGGGCAAGGGCAACGACCAGTGCCGGTTCGAGCTCTCCGCGTATGCCTTGATGCCGGAAGCCGAAATCATCGCTCCCTGGAGGAACCAGGAATTCAGGGCCCTCATTTCCGGCAGAAAGGAGGCCATCGCCTACGCGGAACAGCATGGCATCCCAGTCAAGGCCACGTACGCGCAGCCGTGGAGCACCGACGAGAACCTCGCCCATGTCAGCACCGAGGCAGGCAAGCTCGAAGACCCAGGCTTTCCCGCGCCGGACGCGGTGTGCTCCCTCATCGCGCCCCTCTCCCAAACCACGGACCAGCCTGAAACGCTTTCCATTGGCTTCGAGGACGGTTTTCCCGTGTCAGTCAACGGCCAGTCACTTCCCCCAGTGGAACTGCTTACCCTTTTGAACGCCGTCGGCGGCAAGCACGGCGTGGGCTGGCTGGACATGGTGGAAAACCGGTTTGTCGGCATCAAGAGCCGCGGCGTCTACCAAGCCCCGGGGCAAACGCTGCTCTACGCGGCCCACCGCGACCTGGAGGGCTTGACGATGGACAGGGATGTGATGCACTTGCGCGACCAGCTGTCGGTGAGGTACGCGGAACTCGTCTACAACGGCTACTGGTTCAGCTCCGAGCTCATGGCCCTCAACGCCTTCGTCGACCAGAGCCAGCAAGGGGTTTCCGGCGAGGTGCAGCTCCAGCTCTTCAAGGGCCACGCGCAACCAATTTCCAGGAAGAGCGTGCACAGCCTCTACGACGAAAGCGTTTCCACGATGGAAGGAGGCGGCAGCTTCGACCAGGATGACTCCACTGGGTTCCTGAAAATCAAGGGCCTTCCCTTCAAGGTGCAGGCCAGGTTGAGCCGGAAGCGCGCGCAAGCCGTGGCCAGGGCGTGAAACCATGAAACTCTGGCAAAAACAAACCAAGTTAGACGCGGCCGTGGAGGCGTTCACGGTCGACGACGACTGGGAGCTCGACAACCAGTTGGTTTGGGCTGACGCCGCGACCAACCTCGCGCACGCGCACGCCCTGCAAAAAGCGGGCCTGCTGTCGGCAGAGGAACTCCAGGCCATCAAGGGAGCCCTCCAGCAGGTGGTCTCCCTGCACGCGCAGGGCCTGTTCCCGGTGAAGCCGGAGGACGAGGACGTGCACACCGCCGTCGAAAACTTTTTGACGGAGGAGCTCGGCGAGACTGGCGCCAAAATCCATGCCGGAAAGTCCAGGAACGACCAGGTGCTCTGCGACACGCGCTTGCACGCGAAAAAGGAGCTGCTGGCCATCGGCCTCGGAACCGTGGCGCTGGCCAACGCCCTGGCCGTGCTCGCCGGCCAGCACGAGAAAACCCTGATGCCGGGCTACACCCATTCGCGCAAGGCCATGCCTTCGACGTTGGGCTTGTGGTTTGCCGCGCACGCCGAGGCGTTGGCGGACGACGTGGAAGGGTTGCTGCAGGCGCTGGCCTTGATTGACCAGTGTCCCCTGGGCAGCGCGGCCGGGTATGGCAGCCAGTTGCCGCTGGACAGGGAACTCGAAGCCAAGCTGCTGGGCTTTGCCGGCGTCCAGAACAACGTGCTCTATGCGCAGAACTCGCGCGGCAAGTTCGAGGCCGTGGTGCTGGCTGCCTTGCAGCAGGTGATGCTGGATTTGGGCAAGCTCTCCGCCGACGCCATCCTCTTCTCGATGCCGGAGTTCGGTTTCCTCTCCCTGCCGGAGAAGTTCTGCACGGGCAGCAGCATCATGCCCCAGAAAAAGAACCCGGATGTCTTCGAATTGCTGAGGGGAAAGGCGTCCGTCGTGGGCGCTTGCCTGTTCCAGGTGGCAAACCTCGTTGCGGGCCTGCCGTCCGGTTACCACCGCGATTACCAGTTGACCAAGGAGCCCCTCCTGAAAGGCCTTAAAACCGCCAGGGAAGCGGTTTCCGTGGCTTTGTCCGTGGTCCAGGGCCTGAAGGGGAACCCGGCCGCGTGCCTGGCGGCTTGCAGCCCGGAAATCTTTTCGGCCTGGCAGGCCCTCGAGTCGGCAAAGAAGGGCGTGCCGTTCAGGTCTGCCTACCAGGAAACGGCGAAGAAATTGCCTGGAGGAAAACCCCTGCTGGTCCCGGCTTTCAGCGAATTGTTCAACGCGAAGCTCCTGGGTTCGCCGGCCGCATTGGGCCTGCCGCAGTTGAAGGAAAAACTTTCGGCCAAGGAGAAGTCGTTGGAGGAAAAGTCCCGCGTCCTGGCCAGCGCGTGGAAGAAACTGTGGGGGAAAACGCATGCAGGGCCATGACTTTTTGACGGGGCAGGAGTTCTCGGTTGCCGAGACCCGGAAATTGATCGAGTTGGCGGAAGCCGTGAAGAAATCCCCCCCGGCCTACCAGCATGCCTTGGAGGGGAAGACCCTGGCCATGGTCTTCCAGAAGACGTCCACCAGAACCAGGATGTCCTTCGAGGTGGGCATGAAGCAACTGGGGGGCCACGTGGTTTACATGGACTGGCGCCAGACCAACCTGGTGTTGGGGGACCTGCAGGACGAAGTCAAGTGCATGGCCAGGTACGCTGACTTGATTGTCGCGAGGGTGAACGAGCACGCTGACTTGAAGGCAATGGCCATGGCCTCCGACAAGCCGGTCATCAACGGCTTGTGCAACCTCTACCATCCCTGCCAGGGCCTCGCCGACATGCTGACCGTCAAGGAAAAGCTCGGCTCCTTCAAGGGGAAGAAGCTGGCCTTCGTGGGAGACGGGAACAACGTCTGCCACTCGCTGTTGATTGAGGGTGCGTTGCTGGGCCTGCGCTTGTCGGTTGCCTCGCCCAAGGGCTTTGAGCCCGACCAGGGCATCGTGGAGTGGGCGCAGGGTTTGACGGAAGTGGAGGTCTGCCGCGAGCCGGCCAAGGCCGTGGAGGACGCGGACGTCGTGTACACGGATACCTGGGTGTCCATGGGCCAGGAGGCCGGGGTCCAGCAGAAGGTCAAGGCCTTCCAGGGCTACCAGGTGCAGGCCCAGTTGGTGCCGCGCAAGGCCTTGTTCATGCACTGCCTGCCCGCGCATAGGAACTGTGAAGTCACCAACGAAGTCCTGGACGGGAAAAACTCCGTGGTCTTCGACCAGGCCGAGAACAGGCTGCACGCCCAGAAGGCGTTGCTGCTCGTGCTTGGGGGATGCGTGGGATAATGAACTATAAATGTTTTGCTGCAAGAATAGGGTGGCTTGGCTCACGCTTTGAGGGTAGACCATGAAGGCGTGTCAAGGCCAGGGCATCACGTTTCCAAGGGGCTTTCAGGCCGCGGGCTTGTTCGCCGGCTTCAAGAGAGCCAAAAAAGATTTTTCCCTCGTGTACAGCGAGGAGCCGTGCGCCGCCGCCGGTGTCTTCACTTCCAACAGCGTGAAGGCCGCGCCCGTGCTCTTGTCCCAGCAGAAACTGCCCAATGGTTTCGGGGCCGCGAACGCGGTGGCCATTGTCTCCGGGGTCGCGAACGCGTGCACGGGGGAGCAGGGCCTTGAAAACGAGGCCAAGAAAGTGGCGTGGGTGGCCGGGGAACTGGGGCTTCCGCCGGAGCGGGTGCTCACGGCTTCCACGGGCGTCATCGGAAAACACTTGGATGTGGGCAAGCTTTTGGCGTTGAAGGGCTTGAAGGCCGCCTTGTCGGATTCCGGGCTCGCAGCCTTGGACGCCGCGCAAGCCATCCTGACCACGGACTCCGTTGAAAAAACCGTGGCCGTGCAAGGCAAGGGTTTCAGGGTGGCGGGCATGGCCAAGGGCAGTGGCATGATTCACCCCAACATGGCCACCATGCTGGCCGTCATTTGCTCGGATGCCGTCATCGACGCGGCCGCGTTGAAGGCAGCATTGAAGCAGGCCGTGGACAAGAGCTTCAACATGATTTCCGTGGACGGAGACATGTCCACCAATGACTGCGTGTTCGCACTCGCCAACGGGGCGAGCGGAGTCAAGCCCTCCGTGGCGGAGTTTCAGGAGGCCCTGGACTTTGTCTGCCTCGAGTTGGCCAAGAAAATCGTGGCCGACGGAGAGGGCGCAACCAAGACGTTTGCCGTGAAGGTGAAGGGCGCGGCGCGTGAAGCCCAGGCCGTGGCCTTCGCGAAAGCCGTCGCGTCCAGCAACCTCGTCAAGGCAGCCATTCATGGGGGGGACTTGAATTGGGGGAGAGTGTTTTCGGCCATGGGTTCCACGGGCCAGGCATTTGATTTGGGGAAGGTCGCTTTGTTCGTTGGCCCGGTCAAGGTGTTCAATGGCGGCGGGCCCCAGGAGTTTGACAAGGCTCTTGCCTTGGAAGTCCTTTCCGCCAGGCACCTGGAAATCCTCGTCGACCTGGGCATTGGAAGGGCTTCGGCCACGGCTTTCGGCTGTGATTTGAGCGAGGAATACGTGAAAATCAATTCCGCGTATTGCACGTGATAAGCATGCAATCCAGGCAAGTCATGGCGTTGGAGGCCAGGCACTTTCAGCCTTGCTTTACCAGGAAACCCTTAGCCGTCGCCAGGGGAAAGGGTAGTCGGGTATACGACTTGGAGGGAAAAGCCTACCTGGACTTCATCGGCTCGCTGGGAACCTGCGTGGTTGGCCACGGCAACCCCGTGGTGTTGCAGGCGGTGAAGGCGCAACTCGGCAAAATCGTTTCCACGTCGAACCTCTACTACTCCGAGCCCCAGGCCCTGCTCGCCAAGAGGTTGGCGAGGGTTTCAGGGTTGGGCAAAAGTTTTTTCTCGAATTCCGGATCGGAATCGGTTGAGGCCGCCCTCAAGCTCGCGCGAAAGGCTTCGGGCAAAAAGGGAATCATTGCCACGGAGCACGCGTTCCATGGGAGGACGCTGGGCGCCTTGAGTGCGACGTCCAAGGAAAAGTACAAGGCCTACTGCAGGCCCTTGGTTCCCGGTTTCAAGGAGATTCCATTCAACGATGCCCGTGCTTTGGAGAAAGCCATTGGCGCGGACACCGCGGCCTTCCTCGTCGAACCCATCCAGGGAGAGGCCGGGGTTCTCGTTCCGAGTGAAGGTTATCTCCAGGAAGTGAGGGAAATATGCGCGAAGCGGGACGTGCTCCTCATCCTGGACGAAGTCCAGTCCGGGGTTGCGCGCACGGGAAAGTTTTTCGCGTACCAGCACGAGAAAATCCTGCCCGACATCGTGTGCACGGCCAAGGGCCTGGGGAACGGTTTCCCCATCGGAGCCACGATTGCCGCGGCCGGCATCGAGTTTGGAAAAGGAGACCACGGCAGCACCTTCGGGGGAAACCCCCTGGCGTGCGCCGCGGCTTTGGCGGTTTTGGACTGCATCCAAGAACAGGGGTTGGAGGCAAGGGCCGCCGAAAAAGGGGCCTGGCTGGCAAAGGCGTTAAACGCCGTTATGGGGCCGGATTCGGCCTTGCAGGGGGTCAGGGGCAGGGGCTTGATGCTGGGCTTGGGCGTGCAAGGCGGGAAAGCGGATGCGGTGGTGGACGCGTGCAGGGCGCAGGGTTTGCTGGTTAACGGCGTGGGGGATGACACGATCAGGTTGTTGCCTCCGCTCACGGTTTCGCTGAAGGAATGCAGGCAGGCCGTCGCGGTCTTGGAGGAGGCGCTTGCCGTATGAACGTGGGCATCGTGGGAGCCAGCGGCTTCGCAGGCCTCGAGCTCTTGAAGTTGCTGCTGCAAGGCCATGACGTCGAGGTAAAGGCGTTGAACTCGCAGCGCTTTGCCGGAAAAAAAGTAAGCAGCCTCGACCAAACTTTTCCGTCGAAGGGCCTGCGCTTCACGGGCTACTCGATTGAGCAACTCATTGACCTCGACCTCGACCTGGTCTTCTTGTGTCTCCCGCACGGCGAGGCCGCGAAACTCGCGCCGAAGTTCGGCTGCAAGGTCATCGACTTGTCCGCCGACCACCGCGGGGTGAAAGAGGCAGGCGAAAAAAGGGTGGCCTATGGGTTGCCCGAGCTTTTCGCGGACGAGATACGGAGAGCGGACTTGGTTGCGAACCCAGGCTGCTATGCGACTGCCTGCATCCTCTCGGCTCTGCCGCTGACGAGCAAGGGCTGGCTGAAGCGCACCGTATTCGATTGCCTGTCCGGTTACTCGGGTGCGGGTCGTGAAAAAACTTCGGCACCGGAGTTCAAGGCAAGGGTCAAGGACAACGCGTGGGCGTATGACTTGACTGGGCACAGGCAGGTGCCTGAAATCCAGGCCGTGCTGGGCAACCGTTTTTCGTTCACGCCCCACGTGGTGCCCTTGTTTCGCGGCCTGCTCTGCACCCAGCATGCCGCCTTGAAGCAGCCAAAGGCCGGAAGGGACGTCCTGAAGGCGTATGAGGCGTTTTACAAGGGGAAGCCCTTCGTCCAGGTGTGGGGGAAAGGCTGCCCTGACCTGGCTTCGGCGCAGGGAAAACCGTTCTTTGCCGTCGGCGGGTTTGAAGGGAAGGAAAACGGGGAACTGGTGACGGTGGGCAGCCTCGACAATCTCCTCAAGGGCGCGGCCAGCCAGGCCGTGCAAAACATGAACCTGTTGCTGGGCTTTCCCGAGGGCAAGGGGTTGGTGGAATGAAGGAGGGAATCGTGGTCGTCAAGTTGTCGGGCAAGGTGCTGGGCGATTCGGCCTTGCTCGCTTCGGTCTGCGGGGACTTGGCCGCGCTTTGGCAAGCGGGCCTCCAGCTCGTGGTGGTCCACGGGGGCGGCAAGCAAATCGATGTCGAAGCCCAGAGGCAGGGCTTGCGGAAAAAAACAGTGAACGGCTTGCGGTGCACGGACGCGCGCATGCTGGAGATCGTGGAACGAGTGCTCACGCGCTTGAACCAGGCCATCGTTGGCGGCCTGCAGGCGCAGGGAGCTTGCGCGGTTGGCTTGAACGTCGGAAAAAAGTTCGTCGTGCACGCACGGAAGAAGGCGGGCCTCGGTTTCGTGGGGCGTGTTTCTTCCGTCGATGACGCGGAACTGCAGGGCCTGCTTTCGTCGGGCGTCATTCCCGTGGTTTCCTGCCTGGCCAAGGGCAGCCGCATGCGCTTGAACGTCAACGCGGACGAGGTTGCGGTCGCGGTGGCCAACGCCGTGGAGGCCAAGCGCTTGGTGTTCGTCTCGGACGTGCCCGGCATCTTGGCCGACCAAGGCAATGCGGCTAGTCTCCTGTCTGTGGTCTCTGCCCCGGTCGCGAGGGGCCTGATGAGGGAGGGAGTGGTGTCCGGGGGCATGGTGCCAAAAGTCCTCGCCTGCCTGAATGCCGTTGACTCCAGTATTGCCGCTGTTCAGGTCATCGGCGCGAAACAACACGCTATCAGGCAATGCCTGCAATCCGCGGAAGCGGTGGGCACACGTGTCACCAAGTAGGCGCTGGCCATTCTTTTTTATTCCGTTCGTGACCTGATGCCTGCATGAAGTCCCACACCGCTTACCTCTGGTTCGAGACGAAAGCGCGCCGCGAGTTCATCAACATCCAGGACAAGGTCGAAGCCGCCGTGAAAAAGGCCAGGGTAAAAGAAGGCTTCTGCTTTGTCGGGGCCATGCACACCAGCGCGGCCATCTGGGTGAACGACGCCGACGACGGCCTGCTGCAAGACATCGAGGAGTTCCTCCAGCAGCTCGTGCCCTTTGGCAAGAAATACCGGCACCACCACACCGGCGAGGACAACGGGGACGCGCACCTAAAGAGCCTGCTGGTTCATCCCCAAGTCATCCTCCCGATAACCGGTGGAAAACTCGACCTCGGGCCCTGGCAGCAGGTGTATTACGGGGAATTCGATGGGAAGCGGAAGAAGCGCGTGGTGATTAAGGTGATCGGCGAATAGCCGCTTGCACCATTGTGGTGAACTTGCCTCGCGCCGTCTGGTAGAAATGGTAATTGCGGAGCCCCAGCAGTTGCTGGAGTGATTCGTTGATGTAGTCCAGGGTTTGCTCGACCATTTCCGGCGAAACGCTCCGCTCTTGCCGTCTTTTAATGAGGCTGCGGACCGCGCGCGCCCACGCCTTCATCTCCCGGGTCCGAGTCCGCGAGCCGGGGGGAATGGCTCGCCCCTGGTGTTCGAGGCTCCACTGGTGTGCGCGCTCGAAGTCACGGGCCAAGGCCGGCGTCCACTCGATTCCATGTTCGAGCAGGGCCTGGGCAGTGGCCACCGTGTCCTGGTAGCGGGCCAAGTGCATGGCTGTGGCGCCTTCCCGTGGAGGCAATCGTTCGGGCAGCAAACTGAAAATGACTCGTCTGGAAGCGTTCACATGCCGCAGGTGTTCTTCGAGGGAGAGCCCGGGCCTTACGTGGGGCAGCAACTCCTTTCGTGCGCGTGCTTCAAAGGTTCGCAGGGGCCTGCTTATCGCCCGTGATTGGCCCCGCTGGACCGCGCTCCCGCGGGGCCGGCAACCATGCGTCTAATCGCTTCAAAGGCGGGTACTCGTCTAACCATGGTAGAATTGGCTTTCACGAGGCTAATAAGCTTTTTGCCTGAAGGTGGAACGGCGCACCCTTTTTAACCGTTTCAGCCCTTAAATCGGTTCCATGCCACACGAGGAAACCGTGAACCTGGCCCTGCGCAGGGGCCTGTTCTTTCCAACCGCGGAAATCTACTCGAATGCCCCTGCCGGCTTCTTCGACTACGGCCCCGAGGGCGTGAAAATCCGCCGCAAAATCGTGGACTTCTGGAGGCGGGAGTTCGTGGAACGCGAGGGCTTCGTCGAAATCGCCGGGTCCCAAATCCTCCCCGAACCCGTGTTCAAGGCCAGCGGGCACCTCGACAACTTCAACGACCCCATCGTGCAGTGCAGGAAATGCCACGCATTCTACCGCGCCGACAAGATACTCGAAGAAAAGACGGGGAAAAGCGTGCCCGAAGCCGCGACCACGGAGCACCTCGACAAACTGATTGCCGAGCACAAGCTCGTGTGCGGCAAGTGCAAGGGTACCCTCGACAAGGTCAAGAAGTTCAACATGATGATGAAGGTCATGATTGGGGCTTCGAACGACGTGCCCTGCTATCTCCGCCCGGAGACCTGCCAAAACATTTTCCTGGACTTCAACCGCATCTACAAGGTCGCGAGGCAGACCCTGCCCCTGGGCATCTCCCAGGTTGGCAGCAGCTTCCGCAATGAGATAGCTCCCCGGCAGCAGTTGCTCCGCGAGCGCGAGCTCGGCCAGATGGAAACAGAAGTTTTTTTCAATCCCGCGAAAATAAACGAGGTCGAGCGCTGGGACGAAGTCAAGGCCTACAAGCTGAATTTGCTGCGGCTTGGTAAGAAGGTTGAGGCGGTTTCCTGCCAGGAAGCCGTGGACCAGAAAATCGTTTCCGGGCGGCTCGTGGCCTATTGCCTGGCCCGCGTCCAGCAACTCTACGAGAAGTACGGGATTCCCACGCAGAAGCTCCGCTTCCGCGAACTCGACGACGAGACCAAGGCCTTCTACGCCAAGGAAACCTGGGACTTCGAAGCCGAAACCGGGTTGGGCTGGATTGAGTTGATTGCCTGCAATTACCGCACCGACTACGACCTGAAGCGCCACGGCGAAGTCAGCAAGGCTGACCAGTCCATCAAGGAAGAAGGCGACAAGGCTGCCTTCATCCCCCACGTCTTCGAAGTCTCGATTGGCTTGGACCGCACCTTTTACGTCCTGCTGGACCTGGGCTTCCGCAAGGAAAAACGCGGCCCAGAAGAACGAATCCTGCTGGGCCTGAACCCAAAAATCGCGCCCCACTTCGTGGCGGTCTTCCCACTCCAGAAAAAGGACGGCTTGTACGAGAAGGCCTGGGCAGTGCACGAGCTGCTGCTCGACCACGGCCTGGAAAGCTTTTTCGACGAGAAAGGCAGCATCGGCAAGCGCTACGCGCGCGTGGACGAGGTCGGGGTGCCTTTTGCCATCACGGTCGATTACGACACGCTCAAGGACGAGACCGTGACCCTCCGCGAACGCAATACCATGGCGCAAAGCCGCGTGAAAATCAGCGAGTTGCAGTCCCTGCTCTGGCGGAAGTGGCGGGGAAAATAGCCTTTCCAACGGGGTTATTAATTCTTTTGCCGAAAAAGTCCGTATTCCCTGGAATGCCACCGTAGCATAGCCTGGTTGTGCAGCGCACTCGTAATGCGCAGGTCGTGGGTTCAAATCCCACCGGTGGCTTTTTGCCTGTAGTATGGTGCCTGCCCTGGCCCCTTAAATAGTTCCTTGGCAGGAGGCCATATTATGGAAGAAAAAAGTATCGAAGGAACTGGGGCGCGCTTCGTTCTCCACCCGATTGCCAACAATCTGAAGAGCGTGCTTGCCCGTCTTGGGGATGCAGCCAACGCGAATTATCGGCTGCTCTTGGTGTTTCACGAGGACTACATGGCTGGGCCGTATGGGCGGCGAAACAAGCCCTTGTCTCTTGGAAGACAGGCCAAGCTCTTGTATACGATGAAAGGTTTCGCCGATTTCCTGGGCGGGGTTGCCCTCGATGATTTCACGGAGCAGCACATTCGTGACTACAAGCGCGCGCTAACCAAGAAAGGCTACTCCCTGCACACTATCGAGGACTTTAAACGCTGTACTCGAGGCTTTCTAAAGTGGTATGTCAGGCGTTTGCCAGAAGAAAAGAAGGCATCTCTGATGAAGCTCTTAAACTACGAGGAATGCCCTGAACTGGCTGGCGACGACCCATATAAGCACGATGAGTGCAAAATAAAGGCTGATGAACTGCCCTCGGACGAGGAATGTTTGCGCGTCCTTGGAGCGGCTAAGACGCCAAGAGATCGTGCCTTAATCGCTTGCCTTATTGAAAGCGGCTGCAGAATAGGCGAAATCTTGTGCCTGCGCTTGAAAGACCTCGTTTTCTTGAATGGCTCTTGCTATATTCACGTAACTGGTAAGACGGGGAGCCGCAAGGTCAAGCTAAACCAGGTCACGGGCTACCTTAGGGATTGGGCAAACACGCACCCACACACGCACAATCCGGATGCCCCGCTTTGGATTAGCCGTGGCGAGCGGGAAACCCCCGCGTTTTAACGCGGGGATGAGAGCGAGCCCCGCGTAGTCTATTTCTGTTGTTCTGGGTTTTAAGTGCAACTGTCCGGCGCGGTAGCGACCGCGCCAGGACAGGAGAGTGTTACACTATGAAAGCGGCGCAGGTTTTAAATAGTGTCGCCCATGCCAAGGGCCAGTGGGCGTACCACATTGAGTGGATTCCCAAGTACCGGCGGAACGTGTTCCGCAAGGAGCGGAACAAGCGGGACATGGAGGGCATCCTGTTGAACGTCGCGGCTGCGCACGGCATGCATGTGTTGGAGTTGGCGGTGCAACCCGACCACGTGCACGTGGTCGTCGAGGTGCCGCCCGCCATGTCGTTGGCGCGGGCGGCACAACTGTTGAAGGGGCGCAGCAGTTACGAGTACTTCCGGTTGAATCCCAACCTGCGGTTAATGTACCGCAAAGGCCACCTGTGGACGCCCGGCAAGTTCTACCGCACCGTCGGCGACGTCGGCCTCAACCACATGCGCGCCTACGTCCGCAACCAAGGCGATGCGTTCCAACGCACACTCGCCGACTTCTCCCACACAAAGGGAATCCCCACCCTTTAGGGTGGGGAGGATGTCAA
>Ga0209541_10002062_pt1 | contig 38788 bp, 35 predicted proteins | sample RifCSPlowO2_01_FD_184027 | JGI IMG/M metagenome (GOLD analysis project Ga0209541, IMG submission 184027) | Groundwater microbial communities from Rifle, Colorado - Rifle CSP2_plank lowO2_0.1 (SPAdes) (version 2) | ecosystem: Environmental > Aquatic > Deep subsurface > Groundwater | place...
TTAATTGATTATGCTATTAGATACAACAGCATTAAAATAATAAAGCTTGTTGGCATGTTAACAGCAAGTAGCAAGTTGCTTAATCTTTTGAAAGAGAAAAAGGCTTTAGATTATTACACAACTGTTAAAAAAACAAGAACTAAACTATTGGAGAAAAAATGGCAGATACGATTAATTTAGATGAGTTGAGAAGGATAGGCGCTGAAACAGGATTTTCTTCCAAGTTGCTTGAGAAAGATTATCATTTAACAAAGATCCTTCAGAGAATAAGTGAGAAGAAAATTAAGGATCTTGTTTTCAAAGGTGGGACTTGTTTGAATAAATGTTATTTAGGATTTTACAGATTAAGCGAGGACTTGGACTTTGTCTATAATCAAGATGTTAAAGGTAAAACAAAATTGCAGATTAAGAAAATTCTTGATAGCTTAAGAAGAGAGTTATTTACAATCTTAAATGAGATGGAGTTTAAGACAAACAAGGAATTAGGAAAAGGATGGAAAATGCTGACTTCCAAAGAAGATCCTAAAATTATTGGCCTTGAGGTTATTATAACTTATAATTCGATGATTGATAATTCTGTTCAGACAATTAAGTTAGAAATTTCATTTAGAAAGAAATTAATAAATCCAACAAAAATGAAAGCAATAAAGCATGAGTTTATTGATGCGTTAGGAGAACCAATCTTGAGAAAAGATGTTGAGATTGAAGTAATTGATTTAACAGAGAACTTTGCAGAAAAATTTAGAGCTCTTGTGATAAGAAAGAATGTTGCTATAAGAGATATTTATGATATCTACTTTATTTTAAAGAAAAAGATAGCAAAGGTTGACAAAGCACTTATTGATCTAATCTTAGTAAAAATAAATGAGAATTCTGAAAAGAAATTCACAAGAAAAGACTTTATTGATTTTATCAATGGTCTAGAGTCTAAGCTTTCAGACTTAAATGAAAAAGAGATATCTTCACTACTAAAATCAGGTGAAAAGGTCAATGTCCAGGAAATGATTCAGACAATTGTGAGGGAGTTTGAGAATGAATAAAGAAAAGGATAAAAAGGCGGAAATGGGAGTATAAATATGGCGGTAATGGGAAGAAAGAAACAAATGGTACGAACGATTATATTAAATAGAAGGTCTAAGGAAAAAGAATCTATTGAAGAAGAAAGAAAAAAGAATGAGGAACAAAATAACTCGATATCCGAAGAAGAACATCAAGATAGATTAAAGAGATTAAAAGAAATAGGTTTAATCAAATAAAATGGCAAAGAAAAATATAACAAAAAATCAGAAAAGATTAATCATAGAAGAGAAAGAGATTGCCCAAGAAATCAATCCTCAAAAAGAAAGAGAAGAATTAGGGAAAGAAAAACCAAAATCAAAGGATACTGCAAGGTTAATATGGGCATCTAAACCAAAGAAAGAACCAGCTGCAAAAGATTTGGACTTTCAAACAGCAGAAGAAGTTTATCCAAATAAAGAGGATATAAAGAGCAAAGACAAGAAATTGAATGCTTTCTGGTCAGACACAAAAGAGATCAGCGATGATCCTAATAGAATTATCTGGGGAGATAATCTTCTTGTTATGAAAGCATTGCTAGCAAAAGGATACGAAGGGCAAGTTGATTTAATTTATATTGATCCGCCATTTAATACTGGTGAGAATTTTAATTTCTCAAATCAAGTCCAAATCGGAGATTCTACTTTTGATAAAGAATTAACCATGAGTGAAAGACTGGCTTATACTGATACATGGAAAAGAGGACTTGATTCATTCTTAGACATGATGTATCCTAGACTGCAGTTGATGAGGAAGCTATTAAGTGAAAAAGGAGCAATATATGTTCATTGCGATGCTAATGCATCCCATTACATAAAAATAATTATGGATGAGATTTTTGGAAAGCAAAATTTTAGGAACGAAATAATAGTCAGAAGGATAAGGAAAAATATTAGAGAACGAGAAAAAGTTCCAAGAATGAATGTGGGGTTTGATAGTATATTATTTTACTCAAAAACATTCGAGCATCTTATTTTGCCGCCAATGAAAGAATCTATCAAACCAGATAGATGGCATTCTTTTGAAGCCCCAGGGGTCAGAAACGGGATGGATTATGAATTATTTTCCCATAGACCAAGTTCAGGAAGACATTGGCATTGGTCATTTGAAAAAGCAATGCAGGGGGTAAAAGAAGGGAAAATAAGACCAAATCCAAATACTGGAAAGCCGGAATATTTTATTCCTGCAAGCACTCATTCATTAAGAGATAATTTATGGGATGATATAACTGCTTACTCCTTTAATTATGGATACCCAACTGAAAAGAAAGAAGAGCTCATAAAAATAATAATTGAAGCTTCTTGTTCAGAAAAAGGCATTGTAGCAGATTTTTTCGCTGGATCTGGTACAACCGCTGCTGTTGCAGAAAAATTAGGAAGGAAATGGATAATGAGTGACTTGTCAAAGACTTCGATTCAAGTAACAAGAAGTAGATTAGTCAACCAAGGAGCAAAACCCTTCTTGATACAGAATTTAGGAAATTATCAAAGACAACTAATTTATGCGAGTGAGGTAAATCTTACAGAGATGTATAACATTGTTCTAAAGTTATACGGAGCAATTCCAAGAAAAGATAAACAAGGATTTGGAATTTCTAGAGAAGATAAAAATACATTAGTTTACGTTTGTGAGCCAGACAGGCCAATGATGGCAAAGAAAGCTTATGATTTAGCAAGAGAAGCAAAAGTTATGGATGGAAAAGGGTACAAAAGAATTGTTATTCTTGCGTGGGATTATGAAATGGGTTATGATAATGATCTCAATAAGATTATTCCTAAGAAAAAAGATTTGCCAGATATTGAATCCAAACTGATTCCCCCAGATGTGTACAGATACCTTAGAAGTACAAAGCATGGAGATGCTGATGTTTCCAACAAGATTGTATTTTATCAAAAGCCATATCTGAAATTGTCAGATCCAGAAATTATCTCAGAAACAAAAGACGAGGCAAGGATAAGAATAAAATTGGATAGGTATGTTGTGCCAGGTAATGACTTTCCCATTAGAGATAATGATGAAGAAAAAGTTAGAGAAAAGAGAAAGCAAATTGAAGAGTTATTGAAGAAGAATTTTTCATACATTCTTGATTATTGGACAATAGACTGGAATTATGATGGCGATGTATTTAGAAGCAATTGGCAGGCAATAAAGGAAAGGAAAAGCTCTGAACCAGTTCCAATAGTTGCTGAAACATCGTTAAAGAAAGGCAAGAAATATTCTATAGCTGTAAGAGTTGTAGATATTTTTGGAAATGATGCGTTTGGAATTAAAGAAATAAACTTAAAGTAAAATGGCAAGGAAAACTACTAAAACAGAATTATTTGGCAAGCATCCTCTAGCCAAAGCAATTGAACCAACTGTAGAAGAGTGGTCAAAAAATAATTATCCTGCAGTAAATGGTAAAGAAATAACGTATGTAACCCGTGAATTATTAAAATGGTGGTTTACAGACGATGTTCATGAGGGGGAAAGATTTCACTTTTGTCAGAAAAAAGCAATAGAGACTATTATTTATTGTTATGAAATATTAGAAATTCCGATTGTTAAGGAATTATTCTCTAGATTTGCAAAAGATTTGTTAAAAGAACAAGATAATCTTAGGAAAGCTGTGGAAGATATAGATTACCCAAGGTATGGGATAAAGATGGCCACGGGAACAGGAAAAACATGGGTTATGAATGCAATTTTAATATGGCAGTATTGGAATAAAATTAAATTAGATGATCCTCGTTTTTCTTCACATTTCCTTTTGTGTGCTCCAGGAAATATAGTATATGAAAGACTATTAGATTCTTTCATGGGAAAAATTATTTCTAATGGAAAGAGATCATCCTTAACTTCCGATTTAAGCAAAAGACTTTTTATGCCCGATGATTGGAGAGACGAGTTTAGTTTAAGAGTTTTCAAGAAAGAAGATTTGCAAGAAGGCTCAATTACTACTGAGATGCCTTTCCTACTAATTACAAATTGGCATCAATTAATGGATACGACAAAACAAAGAACTGAGACAAAAGCAGAAGCACTTGGTGTTGAAATGAAAAGCGATAATATTTCTTTACGTGTCGAGAGATTTATGAATTTACTAACATACAATCCTGACTTGATTGTTATCAATGATGAAGCACACCATGTTCATAGTGCATCAAACGCTGAAGAGAAAAAATGGCAAGAATCAATTAATGCAATAAAAGAATCGATAAAAGATAATAATAAAGAACATCTATTTGCTCAGTTCGATTTCACTGCTACTCCCTTTACAGTAATTGGAAACAAGAAAAAAGAATATTTTCCGCATATAATTTATGACTTTGGATTAGTTGAGGCAATGCAAAATATGTTAGTAAAGCAGATATTTATTGAAAAAAGCAATGTCTTAACGAGCAAAATAGAGAAACTTCCAGATAACGAAAAGTTAATGATCACTGCTTATAAGGAAGGGAACGAGATAATTGATCTTTCTGAAGTTCAAAAACATATGATTGATGTTGGTTTGGCAAAGTTAAAAAAACTTGAGCAGGAATTCATAGCTCTCAAAATTGATAAAAGACCAACGATGTTTGTAATGGCCAACGAGAATGAAGAGGCTGATGAGATTGCTAGGCATATAAAGAAGAGGTTAAATCCTAGTTGGAATGGAGACGAAAAAAGTGAAGATATAGCAAATAGGGAAGTAGTAACTTTACATAGTAACAAAAAAGATTCTTTATCAGAAGAGGACTATACAAAATTAAAAACAGATGTTTTTGAGAGTGATAAAAGGGATAATCCTGTGAGGGTTATTGTTAGTGTTTTAATGCTTAGAGAAGGTTTTGATGTTCGAAATGTTTCTGTTATGGTTGTATTAAGAAGGTCTGATTCAGATTTACTGACAGAGCAGGTAATTGGAAGAGGAATAAGGTTAATGTTTCCAGAAGAAGAATATCGTGAAGATAAAATAGAAAATTATGAAAGAATAAAACTTAAAAAACCATTGATTAATTCTTACGACTTGCTATTCATTGTTGAACATCCAAAATACAATGAAATTTATGATCAGTTAACTCAGGCAGGAGCGATCATAGCAAGTGGAAATTCTATTGAAGTTAGTTTAGATTCCAAAAGTGTTCTTGTTTCTATTGATGAAAAAAGAATAAAAGAGTTAGACTTCTCTTGGCCTATTAATTTGGGACATAGAACTCAGGAAGAAATAGATTTTTCTTATTTTCCAATAGAGGATTTAAAAAAATTTCCAGTATCTTTTGAGACGATTACTCCTACGCAGATTATAATCACAGATTATCATCCAGATACAAAATATCGCAATGAGTGGGAATTAAAAGAATCAGACTTTTCATACGAATATTTTTTAAGATCTGTTGTAAACGAAGTTATCGGAACCAAAAAAGAATTTAGAACATGGATTTCTAGGTATAATACAGAAGTAACTGAAATTGTAGATGAATACTTATCTGAGCATATTTTTGGGAAAGTAGTTGACTTTAACGATTCTAAAAGTGTAGAGAAATTGAGAAATCAAGAATTATTTGACTTTATTATAAAAGAAATCAGAGAGAATTTAATGAAGTTTTTTCAGGGAAAAAGAGGGAAAGAAAAGATTCACGCTGAATGGATAAAACTTTCCGAATTTAAAGATATAAGAGTTAAAATGGAGAAAGCGATTGAGACCAAAAAATGTCTTTATCCCTATGTTAGTTTCCATTATAAGGGTGGATTTGAAAGAAAATTTGCAGAAAATGTTCTAGAGAATGATCCCCTTGTAGAATCTTATGTTAAGTTGGATCAATATATTCATAGATTTTCCATTCATTATATCAGTCATATGAGTGGCTATTTAGTTCCGTACTATCCTGATTTTATTGTAAAGACAAAAGATGAAATGCTAATCATTGAAACAAAGTCAGAGAAAGATGCAAAAAATGATTTAGATGTAAAAAGAAAAGCAAGAGCGGCACAGGATTATTGCCGGGAGATATCTAAAATTGAAAATAACTCGGAAACAAAACAACCAAAAGTCTGGAGATATGTTTTAATTCCTGAAGATTTGTTTAAGGAACTAGAAGGGCACGGCTTAAAAACTATACTTTCAAAATGTGATAGTTTTCTATTCAGTAATGTTATGATTGGGAGAGAGGATTAAGAATATGAACTTTACTAATTTTGGGACTCAAGAATCTGTAATCAGCGGATATGCGGATCATTTGATAATTGTAGTAATAATTGCAATTTTAACTCCGTTATTCACTTATTTTGGATTAAGACGAGAATTAAAGATAATTGAGCAAATAGTTGCAATACTTTTATTATTCTTAACAATAGAACTTTTAATATATTTACTTCCATTGTATCTACTTACCTTTGTAAAGTAGATTCATCATATTATCAATAAAATTTCCTTCCTGCATTTTTATTGTCTGGGTGACAGACAGTAATTGGGCTGTTGTATCAGCTCCTTTTTTACTTTTACTTCCTCCAGACACTTTTCTCATAACAACCGCATGCCTTAATCCTCTTTCTGCAAGATTATTTGTAGACTCAACTTCAGGATTGTCTACAAACCTAAACAAATCTTCTCTATGATTCCTGCATATGCTTTTAACAAACCTAAAAACTTCCTTGCTAGTATAACTTCTAGATGCAATATAATCAATCCAGCGCAGCAATTTTTCTTTTGATATTTTTCTTTCTTTCGCTTTTCTATAAATATATTTCATTCTTTTATGAATGTATTTTGCCTCTTGATGATGCTCTGCCAAATCTTTAGAATTTCTTATCAGATGAGTCCAGCATACTTGCTGTAAACATCCTGTTTTTTCCACTAATACATTATATGCTGAATGCCTATCTGTTGTTATGAATTTATCTTTTTGATTTCCAAGAACATCTATAGGAACATCACTGCTTCTCTCTCTTTGGATTACATAAAGCGCAATCTCTTTGTTAATAAAAATCCAAAGCCAATGGTTCAAACCATTGGTTCTCCAAGAGGTTTCATCAATATGCTTCGATGCTGCTTCTTTCATTCTAATAACTAAGTCATCATAATAATTTCCATAAGCTTCTTTCAACTGTTCTAAAATCTTGTATATTTCTCCATCGCTAATCTCTAATCCAAGCAGCTCTAAGAACTCCACAATCTTGTTGCTTGGCATTCTCATGCCAATTTTCATATTCATTATTAATAACATTAATTTTAACCCTAATAATCAAATAGTCTGGGGCAATTATAATTATGATAGCATAAAAACTTTGGTATTAAATCTTGAAAATCTTGAACTGTTGGAAGAAAATCAACTGAACATTAATTTTGGAGATGAAATTGAAAATTCTTACCCTCCCCCTATAATCAGAAAAGAATCCTTTAATCTTTTTTGGATTTTTGGGATTCTAATTATAGCGATTCTCATTTTATTTTTTATTTTGAAAAAGAAGAAATTATATAAGTGATTTATAATCCTTTTATTATCGCTTTTATCACTTAAAACCATTTTTTATATTTTAAATAGTGGATTTGTAATGATTTTGGATAAGGCTATAAATGAGGAGTTATCGCAAATAGAAAAAATAGGCTAAGATAATCACATTTGTCACTATTTGTTACAAATATTGTAACTTTTTATGCTAAATAGAAAACTTTAAAAGCCTCAAAGCTATATAATCTCTATGGTAACTAAATATGATATTTTTGAATTAGTGTATAAAACCAGAGCTCCTCTCAAGCCAGTAGATGTTGTTAAGGAGTTTAATAAATCTAAAGATGACTATCATGCAATACATAAACAGCTTAGAGAATTGGTTGCTATGGGTCTTCTTAGAAAAACCAAATATGGTTTTGAGGTAGATATAACTAGAAAAGCAGAAATTCTATATGGGATAATTCAGCATTGTCTAAAAAATAGTGTTAGTTATAATTATCTGCTTGATAAAAATTTTGCTGCATTCTTGAGCAAGACTCTGCAAAAAGAAGAGATTACTTCAAAAGATGTAGATACTCATCCAAGAACTTTTAAGAAATATATAGAGATACTAAACAAGTTTGGATTAGTTCTTATTATTTCAAAAAAGCCTTTGAGAGCAAAGATTTTTTATAATATTTTATTGAATAATCTTCTTGTTTATTTTGGATGTAAACATGAGGTCATAATAGAGAGCCCTCATACTTATGATAAAGAGATAGAAAGAGAATTAAGTATTTTTAGAAGACTAAGAAGAAAAGATGAAGTGCTATACATGAAAGTTGTGAGGGAATTTGAAATCTCTTTTATATATCACAGTCTTTCATTAGAAGGAAATCCTATAACTTTATCAGAGACTTTTAAAATATTACAGGACAAAGTTATTCCTAGTAATCTGAAAAGCTTGGATGTGGAAGAAGTAAAGAATTATCAAGATGTAATTTTGCAGATGCTCCGAGACAGTGCGCAAAAAAAAGTCCTGAATATTGCATCAGTTCTTGATTATCATAGAATAGCAATGAGACATGTTCCGAGAATAGCAGGTAAAATAAGGACAGAAGAGGTTTATATTAAAGGAAATCCTAATTTTAAGATAACCAAAGCAAAGAACATAAAAAAAGAATTAGATGTTTTATTTAAAGACTATGATGAGTTTGTTAAAAGAAAAAAATTATCTCTTAAGGAAATTCTAGATTTTGCTGTTTACTTTCATAATGAATTTCAGTATATTCATCCTTTTGAGGATGGCAATAGTAGAACAACAAGATTAATTACTTTTCATTTATTGCAGTCAAAAGATATCCCTATTTTTGATATTCCCTTTGGACTGCTTGATGAATATTTAAGTTACACAAAAGGCTCAAAGAAACGGGAAGATGAGAAATTATTCATAACTTTGCAAAAAGTTATTCTTTGGAATTTAAAGAAAATAAATGAGAGGTTGAGTTGAGGAAAAGGATAAAAAGACGGAAATGGGAGATGATGGAGAGGAGACAAATGAAGATGAGCGAAATTTGTAAAACCTGCAGGAAGAAGTTTGACTCTGGAATCTGGATAGCTCCACAATTTGCAGATGAAGGCGTTTTGCTATTTTGTTCAGAGGAATGTAAGAAAGAGTATCTTAAGAAAAAATTTGGCAGGATAAAAATAGAGTACCCTAAGTATTATGAAAAAATAATGAAATCCTCCAAAAATGTAGAGGAGCATTCCTTCTGGAAGTAAAAAAAGATGACTAAAAAGAATAAATTGGTTATTTTGTGAAATTCAATAAAATAATTTTATCTGATTGAATTTGTAAAGTTTTATTATATTCTGTTACCCTTCCAATAACTTGTATAAAATCTCCCTCCTTTACATTAAGTTGTTTATTTGTCAATACATCAATTTTTTTATCATCCTCACTTACAGATATGATTTGAAAATTTTCATTTATATTTCTTATTTTGCTTATTTTTCCCTCAATTTTTATTCTTTTATTTAACATTTTGTCATTTATCTCATCTATATTTGTTAAATCGAAATTTTCTATATTAGAAATAAATAATAGTATAAATATTCCTAAAAGAGAGATTATAAAAGATATTTTTTTTAACTTTTGCATATATTCTTTATTCAGAAAAGTTTAATAATCATTCTTTTTATTCTATTCAAGAATGAAAGCTTTAACTGTTGATGAGAAACTTGAATTAGTCAAAAGAAATACTCAAGAAATAGTCCAGGAAGAAGAATTGAAAAAACTTCTCAAAGAAAAGAAAAATCCTGTTGTTTATTGGGGGACTGCAGTAACTGGAAAACCCTCTCTTGCTTATTTTTTCCCTTTGTTAAAACTAGATGATTTTTTAAAAGCGGGATTTAAAGTAAAAGTTCTTTTAGCTGATTTGCATGGAGCGTTAGATGGAACTCCTTGGATTGACTTGGAAAATAGATATGATTATTATGAAGAAGCAATAAAACAAATTTTTCTGGCTTTAAATGCTGACTTAACTAAAATAGAATTTGTAAAAGGAAGCGAATTTCAATTAAAACCGGAATATAGTTATGATATACTTAAGATGGCTAGTTTAAATTCTGTAAGAGATTGTACTAAAGCCTCTGCCGAGGTTATAAAGAGTTCTGATAATCCCAAACTTGGCGGGTTGATTTATCCCATAATGCAGGCATTAGATGAGCAATATTTAGATGCAGACGTTCAATTTGGCGGTGTTGATCAGAGAAAAATATTGATGTTTGCAAGAGAGAACCTGCCTAAAATTGGATGGGAGAGAAGAGTTGAAATCATGAATCCAATGATTCCTGGATTGATTGGAAAAAAGATGAGCAGCAGTGATGTAAAATCAAAAATAGATTTAACAGATGATGAAAAAACTATAAAAGATAAGATAAATAAGGCAGAATGTGTTGAGGGGGATTCTGATAATGGTATAATGGCTTTCTTGAAATATGTAATAATGATCATTAAAGAAGATACAAAAAAGAAGTTTGTTGTTAAAAGAGATAAAAAGCACGGAGGAAATATAGAATATTCTAATTATGCTGAAATTGAAAAAGATTTTATCAAAAAAGAACTTCATCCAATGGACCTGAAAAATGCAGTTAGTGAGGAGATAATAAACCTTTTAAGCAAGATAGATAAAAAGAAATTAGATAGTCTGGCTGTGAAGGCATATAAATAAAATAAATTTAATGTCCATAAATCTAAATTATCTATTGCTCCAGTTTCTGATGCAGTAATCTACAAGTTTCTCTCCTTCGAGCGTTCTGTTTTCAGAATCTACCCTAATCATAAAGGTCTCTTTATTATTTATTTTCAGAAAAACTTTTGAATCTGCTTTTTTTGTTCTCATCCATAAAATAGTTTTTCCTTCCACTTTTACAAATTCAAAAGAGATATAATTTCCTAAATGATTAAATATTTTTGAGGGGAAAAAAGCCTTGATTATTTCATCGATTATCACTCTTTTGTAACTATCTATTCCAGGTTCCCTTATTTTTTTCATATCTTCCTCAATTCCAACTATTTCAAATTCACCCCTTTCTCTTTTTTCTTTTATTCCTATAATTAAATTACCTCCATCAGAATTAAGGAATGCAACAATAGACTTAGCTATAATAATTTTTGAAGCTTTTTGTCCATACTCCATCAATTCAAATGATCTGCTTTCCTTTATTTGCTTAGGATTGTATGTTAAACTCCATAAAGCTTCTGCTTTGAACTCTGTGTGTAAATTTTCTCCCCTTTCCATCATCTTTTTAATTTCTTTAGCAAATATTTCGTTTTGTTCAGGTTCGTTAAGGATTATTTTTTTTACTCTACCAATGTCCCCATTTTTAAGACGAACCATAATCCCTTCCTCATTAAACGGTTTTCTTACTGCAATCTCATCAACTATCCCGGTAGAATATTTTTTTCGGTTTGTTAATATAATGACTTTCATATTCTTCTTTATATTTTTTAAATATTGATTTTCCATAAAATAAGTTGTGTATTAAAATATAAAAAAGTTTAGTTATTAAATCAGTCAGTATAAAATTCTATGATATCATTATCTTTTACTATATGTTTTAGACCTATCCTTTGACCATTGAATTTACTTGAAGGCCCCCATATTTTTGCAAATTTTATTCTTTTGGAGTATCCATGAAGAATTTTTTCTGCAACTTGTTCCAATGTAGAATCTGGTTTTACTATAACTGGAACACTATCTGCCTCTTTTCCAGGTTTTCTTGTATAAATTCTTATTATATCAAATGATTGGGATATCTTTTCTTTTAATTTTTCAATGCCCTCTTTTGTCTTTGTTGAAATAATCACAAAATTATATTTTTTTGACCTCAGATTTTCAGTTATTTTTCTTTTTGTGTTTTCATCATAAAGGTCTATCTTGTTAAAAACTATCAACTTATTCTTTTTTGTATTTTTTAGAAGGTCCATTATTGTTTTTACTTCATCTATTCTTTCTATAATTATAATTAAAAGATCTGCACTATTAATCAGACCATATTCAAAATTCTCACTAGCTATAGGTGGTAGGTCAATCATCTGAATATTATATCCCCTATATAACAGTGAACCTAATTCAGGTTTTGTTGTTGTGAAACCATAACTGGCAATCTTTGAATTCGCATTTGTTATAGAATTTAAAATAGAAGATTTTCCTGCATTAGTCAGCCCAATTAGAACTGCCTGTAATTCGCCTTTTTTTATTCCTTTCTTTGACTTTTGTTTTTTTGATTTTTTTGCAAACTGCTCCTTTAATTTTTTGTAACGAGTCCTGAGATTTTTTCTGAGAGCTTCGGCTGATTTATGCTTTGGCATATATTTGAGCATATCTTCTAATGCTCTAATTCTTTCATCATCTGTTAAAGCTTCGTTAAATTTTTTTTCTGCATTCAAATATTCCGGATGTGCATTGATTGGCATAATAATTAGGGTATAAATAACCCTTTAAATTTTTTGTTTTTATTATAAATTTAAAAATGATAAAGTGTAATATTATTACATGAAAGTCGGAGTTCTATTTTCAGGAGGGAAAGACAGCACATATGCAGCATATTTGGCAAAAAAAGAAGATTATGAAATAACCTGCCTTATTAGTTTAATATCTAAAAATAAAAATAGCTATATGTTTCACACTCCTTCTATAGAAAAAGTTGAAAAACAGGGAGAGGTTATGCACATACCAGTTCTTTTGATTAAAACCAAAGGAGAAAAAGAAAAAGAATTGAAAGATTTGGAAAAAGCAATGGTTGTTGCAAAGAAAAGATATAAAATAGAAGGAATTGTTACAGGGGCAGTTGAAAGTATTTATCAGGCTTCAAGGATACAAAAAATATGCAATAAATTACATTTGGAATGTTTCAATCCATTATGGCAGAAGAATCAGTTTGAACTATTAAATGACTTAATAAAGAATAAATTTGAGGTTATAATAACCGGAGTTTTTGCCTATCCCCTTGATAAAAAGTGGCTTGGGAGAAAAATAGATGAAAATTTTATAAAAGATATAGAAAGATTACACAAAAAATATAAAATTAATTCTGCAGGAGAAGGCGGAGAATATGAGAGCTTTGTATTAAATTGTCCCATTTTCAAAAAAGGGTTAAAGGTTAAGAATTATAAAGATTTTGGAGAGAAAAATTCATGGAGAAGAGAGGTCGAAATTGAATAATTCTTGAATAATTTGAAACATGATACTATTAATTAACATTTGTAAGGAAAGGTTACATTTTTATGAATTTGTAAAACCTATCTTAGATATATTAAAAGATAATAATATAGATTTTTTTGTCAAACACTATAAGGAATTGGAAAAAAAGGATTTAGATAAAGCAGAAAAGATTATTATTTGTGGGACAAGTTTAAAGGATATTGATTATTTCGAGCATTATCATAATTTTGATTGGTTGTTAGATTATGATAAACCTGTTTTGGGTATTTGTGGTGGTATGCAGATAATATGTATGGTTTTTGAAGATAAATTAAAGACTTTAAGAAAGGCTGGAAAGGGAATTTTTAGTAAAAAGACAGAAGTTGGATTTATCAAACTTAATTTTGAGCGAGAATTTTTAGGTTTAATTGGAGAAAAAGAAGTTTATGCCTTGCACAATTATTATGTTAAAAATATTAATAAAGAATTTTTTATACTATCCAAGGATCCTATTCCTCAGGCAGTCAAACACAAAGAAAAATCTATTTATGGAGTCTTATTTCATCCTGAAGCAAGAAATAAGGATATGATTAGGAATTTTGCAAAGTTGTAAGGAAAAGTTTATATATAATAACATAATTATATATCTATGGTAACTACAATACAAATAAATGAAAGGACATTAGCACTTTTAAAAAAAATAAAGGAAGAAACAAATTCTTTATCATATGATGAAGCAATAAATAAACTTGTTCTAAAGAAAGAGAAATCTTTTGCAGGTTTGCTAGGAAAAAAGCCAACTAAAGATATTCTAAAAGATCTTAGAGATAAAAATGAAAGATTCTAAGTTAATAGACTCTTCAGTTTGGCTTGAATATTTATATAATAAAACTTATTCTGAAATTATCGATAACAATAATGAGTTGCTATTATTATCAGTTTTGTCCTTGTTTGAAATTAAGAAAAAGTTGGATAAAGATAAACTATCCTCTTCAAATATTAAGAACTGCATTGAATTTATCAAAAAAAGAAGCTTGATTATCAACCTAACAAAAGAAATAGCTGAGAAAGCAGTTGAAATTTCATTGAAATATAATCTTGCTTCTATTGATTCTTTTATTTATACAACCGCAATGATGAATAATGCAAAAACCATTACAATGGATAATGATTTTAGAAAGCTTGAGAATGTAGAAATATTAGAACATACGAAATAGGATCATCAGAAATTTTGCTTTAAATTTATAAACCTGTTTTGTTTAACTTATAAAATGGCAAAAGATTTACCTGATTTTTATAGAAAAAAACTTGATAATGGAATTACTGTGATATTTGAAAAGAGAGATATTCCAGTTATTAGTATATCTGCTAGTGTTAAATTTGGAGCACAGTTTGAAAATGAAAAAATAAAAGGGATAAGCCATTTTATTGAGCATCTAGTTTTCAAGGGCACTAAAAACAGAGAGGTCTTAGAAATACCCAAAGAAATAGAAAGCAAGGGAGGAATTATAAATGCCTTCACTGGAGAGGAAGTCACTTGCTTTTGGAATAAACTTCCATCAAAATATTTTAGTGTTGGAGCAGATATCTGCAGGGATCTTGTTTTAAATCCCTTATTTGAAAAAGAACCACTTGAAAGAGAAAGAAAAGTTATTTTAGAAGAAATTAAAATGTATAGGGATAATCCTGGAACTTATGTTCTTGAAAAAATAAAAGAAATGCTTTATGTACCTCCATTTAATATGTCTATAGCCGGAACAATAGAAAGTGTTTCTGGTTTATCACGAGAAAGAGTAATAGATATTTTTAATTCTGTTTATTCAGCAAATAATATGATATTTTGTGTTGTAGGAAAGAGTGATATTGATGAAGTAATCAACGAAGCAAAAAAATTCCCAAAAACAAAAAAAGATATTTTGGAATTACCTATAAAACTTAGAAATGCTGAAGCAATAGAAAAAAGAGAGGGAATTGATCAGGCACATGAAGTTATTGGATTTCACATGCCAAAATTGACAGATAAAGATAGGTATGCTGCAGAGATTTTTGATAATATTCTGGGAAGTGGCATGAGCAGTAGATTATTTCAGGAAGTTAGGGAAAAAAGAGGTTTATGCTACTCAATAAAGTCTCATCTTGAACAATCAAAAGATTATTCTTATGAGTTTATCTATACTGGAACAGAAAAAGATAAAGTAAATGAAGTAAAAAAAATTGTTCTTAATGAAATAAAAAAACTTGGAGAATTAAATCAAAGAGATTTTAATGAAACAAAAGAAAGATTAATTGGTGCAAGGGAAATAGGAAAAGAAAAATGCGATGTAACAATGATTGAATTATTACAAGAAGAACTTGGAGGAGGAGCAGAAAATTATTATAAGTATGAAGAAAAAATAAACAAAGTTAAACTTGAAGAAGTTAGGAATTTAAGCAAATTAAAAGGTTATAGTTCTTTTATTCTTGTTTCTAATTAACTAATTTATAAAATGCAGATAATAAAAGTAGGAATGATTAATGCAATGAATAAAACTAGAGGATGCGAAAAAGCTCCAGATAAAATATTAGCTTCATTAAAAGAAATAGGTTCTACAGAATTAGGAAAAATAATTGATTTTGGCAAACTTAATATAGAAGAAATTCATGTTAACTTAAATAATTTAGAGGAATCTAATTATCTTATATTTGAAAATAGCAAGGAAATTTTTGAAAAAAATTCAAAGGCATTTTTTATTGGGGGAGATCATAGCATTAGTTTTCCTATATTAAACGCTTTCAATAAAATAGAAAAAAATCCATTCTTGATAATTTTTGATGCCCATGCTGATTGCATGAAACCTGGAAAAGAACCAACACATGAAGAATGGCTTAGCAGATTAATAAAAGAAGGTTTTGATTCATCTAGGATTATATTAATATCTGCAAGAAATTTTTGGGAGGAAGAATTAGAATTTCTGAAAAAAACTAAATTAGTAGTTATAAAAAGAGAGGTACTGGAGGAGAGTATTCATGAAGTTTGTGATTTAATCATGGAAAGAGCAAGAAATTCAAGCGGCTTTTACATAAGTATTGATATTGATTCAGTTGATCCGGCTTTTGCTCCTGGAACTGGTTATATCGAGCCCGGAGGACTATCAAGCAGGGAATTAATATATTTTATAAAAAGACTTTCTTTACTCAATAATTTTAGGGGTGGGGATATTGTTGAGATAAATCCTGATTTAGATAATAGGAATATGACTGTAAAGTTAGGTGCTAAAATATTAAGTGAGATGATATAAAATTAAAATTTGCTAATAATTTTATGGTTAAACAGGATAAATTAAGGTGTTTTATTTCTTTGAATCTTTCTAAAAATGTAATTGATAAAGTAGTTAATATCCAGAAACAAATAAAAAATGATAAAATGTTTTCTGGGAGATTGGTTGAAAAGGATAATCTGCATCTCACTTTAAAATTTTTAGGAGAAATAGATTCTGATAAGTTAAATGAGGTAAGAAAAAGATTAAGTGAAATAAATTTTAATCAAATAAACTTAAGTTTTGGAGAAATTGGCGTTTTCTCAAAAGAAGATATAAGAATTGTCTGGATTAAATTGAAAGGGGCTGATGAATTACAAAAGGAGATTGATAATAAATTGAAAGGTTTATTTTCAATAGAGAAAAGATTTATGTCACATATAACTCTTTTTAGAGTAAAAAAAGTTTATGATAAAAAAAGATTTTTTGATCATCTGGAAAAAATAAAATTTGATAAAATTAATTTTTCTGTTGATAATTTTTATTTAATACAGTCTTCTTTGTATGAAACAGGTTCAGCTTACTCTGAAATAGAAAAATATAATTTAAAAAGCTTCTTTTAGTTTAAATAACTTCTGCTTTATTAAGTATATTTTTTTGTATAGTATAATTTATATATTCAAAAATGCAACTTATATTTTAATGACAAAAAGAGAGGGTGGAGTTTTAGACAGAGGAAATTTTTCTTTTTCTGATAGGATAAATCTTGTTTCAAGGTGTGAACTTTGTGTGTCAAATATTCTTGAGAGCATTATTGAAGAAGTTAATGAAGGGACTATTGCCGAAGGTGCACAAATATATTTAACTTCTGTAATATATTCTGCCCCTTATGCTGCTGTTTTCTTAAAAGGAGAACTTGGAAAAAAAGGTTATAATGGAAAATTTGATATAACGAGCAATGATAATGGCTCTACTAATGGAAAAAGAATTTATAAAATTGAAGATTACGAATAAAAAGTCCTATCATTTAATATATCTTTGAATTCTTTTGTCTGGCTTTTTAATATTTCTTTTAGCTCATCTTCATCTGCATTAAAAATTTCTTTTAAAGAATTAAATTTTTTTAGCAGCAACTCTGCTTTTTTTGGGCCTATCCTTGGAAATGATTCCAGAATGTATTTTTTTTGCTCCTTAATTGTTTTTGGTATTCTTGAATGTAAAGTCATATCGTACTTCTTTTTTTGCTGCTGTTTTGCGATTATAATAAGATATTTTGCAGTTTCTTTGTAATTTTTTGTTTTTATTATAGGTATTTGATTATTTGTCATTATTGAAACAATGAATCCATTTATTGATTTTTTTAGGTTTTTATTTTCTAATTCATAATCTCTTTTTTTACCTTCTATTATAATCAATCTTTTTTCATATTTTTTCATTTGATTTATCTGAACCATCAATCTTTTATTTATCATAGAATTTATGAAGTCGCCTACTGTTTTTCTTTCAATAATAATGTTTCCTATAAGATAATCCCCTATTTTTAGATGTTTAATCTTTAATGTTATTTCTTCTGACCCGCTTAATTCAGCGATTATCATAGAATTTTTTTCATGTATATCCACGATTATTTCTGGTTTTTTTACCTCCTTTTTTTCTTTATCTTTTTTCTTTCTTATTTTAAATATGTTATAAAACATTTTATTTTTAGAATAACTTTTTTTGAGGGTTTTCCCCTCCTTTTTCTTGTTTTTTATTTTCCATATCTTTTTTTATTAAATCTATAGTTTTATACATCCTTTTTTCTTTTGATCTTGAAGCATAATAGAAAATTTCATCCAGAGTTCCAAGGGTTAATAAAATGTAAGTTTTTCCTTTCATTAATCTTGCTGTTCTTCCCATTCTCTGTATTTTTCTTATAGCACTAGGTATTGGCTCATAAAAAATCACAGAATTAACCTCAGGGATATCTAGACCTTCCTCTGCAATAGAAGTTGCAATTATAAGATTTACTTTTCCTTCTTTAAACTCAGACATTATCTGCTGCTGCTCTTTTTGTGATAAGCCAGTTCCTTGTTTTTTGCTTTGCCCGACAAATATTTTTAATTTTATTCCTTCAATTTTTTCTAACTCTTCACTTATTCTTATTATACTATCCCTATACTGACAAAATATAATTGTCTTATTTTTTTTATTCTCTTTTATTGATTCTTCTATTATATTTTTCAATATTTTTAGTTTAGGATGTTCAATATTTTTTGCAAGAAGCTCTTTTATTTTTATGTATGCCTTGTTAAATTCTGGATTCTTTATTATATTCTGTGAAGCCTTTGACTTATTTGTCTTTGCCTGTTCAAATATTGATTTTATATATCTGTCAGAAGAAAAAAGAGTTTGTGTTTCTAGCAATTCAATCAAGTAGGAAAGTTTTATAGCTTGTGCAAGTACACTAACTCCTGCTAAAACGTTGAAATTTCTGTTTCCTCTTCTGATACTATCCATTAAATTTGCCTGAATTTTTAATAAATTGGTTTTTGTTGGTGGTTCAAATAAAAGCTTTCTATTCTTTATCTCTTGTATCTTCTTTTGATATATTGCCCTTATAATTTCAGCTATTTCCTTAATCTCTTCTGGAAAATTTATTTTTATTATCTCTACTTTTAATTCCTGTAAATATTCTCTTACATCTTCACTTTCCCTTGTTCTAATTTCTATTGTTTCTATTCCAAGAGTTTTTGCTATGTTTTCTATGGTTTTTCTATCTGTACCTGGACTTGCAGTTAAACCTAGTATTCTTTGATTTTTTGCCTGCTCCTTATATTTTTCAGCTATATAAGTGTAGGAATAATTTTTTAGACATCTGTGGGCCTCATCCTCTATTAATAAACTAACATCAGACAAATGATAAAGATTATTTTTTATATCGTTTGAGATGCATTGTGGAGTTGAGAAAATAATATCTGAATTTTGCCATAATTTTTTCCTTTTTTCTGCATCTACTTTCCCTGTGAAAAGAGTTAACTCTGCAAAAAGTTCTGGCAGGTTTTTTTTAAAATATTCAAGATGTTGTTCTGCAAGAGGTTTTGTTGGAGCAAGGAAAAGTATTTTTTTATCAGGATGTTCTTTTTGCCTGTTTATTGAAAGCATCAATGCAATAAGGGTTTTACCTATGCCTGTTGGCAGGATAACAAGACAGTTTTTATCTTTACAGCTGTTATATATCTCTTCCTGATATTTTCTCGGTTTTATATTTTTTAATATTTCTTTATACATTTTTTATATTTATTGTTAGATTTAATCTAATTTGTTTATGTCCATAAATCTAAAACCATATTCTTTAGAATATGACTGCAGCTTTAAGGGTTTAGATTTTGGATCACAAGAAAATCTATAGATTTTCTGTGCAGAAAATTAAATAAATTTTCTTGTATCCCAAAACCAACCATAGTTTTTCTGATATTTAAGTATAGTATATTTTATATAATTAATATTCCTTATTTTTAATCATGGATACAGGAAAAAAAGAGGGTGTTTATAATAAAAATAATCTAGAAAAATTAGAAAAGAAAGCTAAAATAAAGAGAATAATAAAAATAATCTCTGTAATAATATTAATTTTATTGTTGACGTTAATACTCCTATGGGTTTCCATTATATCTAAATTATTTTCTAATAAAGAATCAGACATTATTCTAAAGATAAATTCAGCTTATATAAACCCTGAAAATGACTCTGCAGTTATTAATCTTGTAAGAGAAGGAAAAGGTGAAATGACAAAGATTGAATTCAATTTCTTTGATTTTTTTGGAAATAGTTATTTGTATTATTATGATATCAAGGAGGGTTTACCATTAGAGGGGGAAGTTAAGACATATAGAATTGATAGCTCTTGGATCCCTGATTTAAACAATTTTTTTGATTTAGATTATGTAAATATTGTTTATTATTATATTAATGAAGATGGAGAAGAGGTTTCAAGTAGTATACAGGACAGTTTTGGAAATAATTTCCGTGAAGATTTAAGGAATCCTGCAAATAATGCAACAGAAAATCCTGCTCCTTTACAGAATAGAACGATATCTAGGGGTAGTAGTGGAGGTGGAGGATCTTCTGGTGGTGGAGGAGAACAGAATCCAGATCCAGGATGTATAACTGATAGTATAGGCGTAACTTGCAATAATAAATGCGGAAATCAAAATAATAATTGTAATCAGTTGGTTAATTGTGGAATATGTTTACAACAAGAGTGGTGCAATGGAACTGATGTAAATCATGACGGAAATGTTGATCCTGCTGATTCTATAATTATAACAAAATATAAAAATTGTATAGCAAATGAAGCTAATTTCTGGTGTTTTAATGCAGATATAAATCATGACGGAATAGTTAACGGAACTGATTATGGTATTTGGGTAGCTCATTCTGGGGAAAGTGGATGTACCAGTTCTCCTAATCCTATAACCTGTTTTTCTAATTCTGGTTGTGGAGCTAATTTTAACAGTACTCTTTATTGTAATTTGAATGGAGTTTATACAAACTCAACAATCTTTACATGCAACAATCCTGGAACTAATTCTAGTCTTTGTACTAATTCTACTGTTTCTGTTTTGAATCAAACATGCGGAACTGGAACTTTATGCACAAATGCAGAATGCTTACCTGTTTCATGTAATAATGATCTAAATTGTGGAACTGATTTTAATAGTAGTTTATATTGTATAAGTGACAGTATTTATAAAAATTCAACAACTTATCTATGTAGCAATCCTGGACTACCTTCAAGTTTATGCAATAGTACAATAAATCAAAACTTTATACAGAACTGCCCAAGCGATGTAAATAGTTCTGATTATTGCAAATCAAGTAATCTGGGTGTTATTTATTATAACTTAAGTGATAATTTTTGTAACACTGGAACCTGTAATGTTAATGTTATATCTAGTCTGATAAAAACAGTCTGTTCATCAGGACAAATGTGTTCAAATGGAGCATGTGTGAATGTAGAATGCAGTTCAAATTCTGATTGTGGAACAGATTCTTTTATAGAGTTTATATGCAGTGATGATAATGTAAATAAAACATATCTTAATTATACATGCAATAATTCTGGCTTGCCTTCGAGTTTTTGCACTAATTCAATAAGTTCATATTTCAATAATAGTTGCCCTTCTGATGTAAATAGTTCTGATTATTGCAGAACAAGCAATCTGAGTGTTATTTATTATAATTTAAGTGATAATTTTTGTAATACTGGAACCTGTAATTTAAATATTATACCTGATAGGATTAAAACTATTTGTCCAACTGGAACTGCATGCTTAAACGGAGCATGTGTAAATAACCCTTCAATTAATTATTCTATTTCAACATGCACTGATTTACAAAACATGCAGAATAATTTATCAGGAAATTATTCATTAATGAATGATATTGATTGTAGTGAAACATCAAATCCAAGTTCTCCTTTATGGAATGGAGGAGCAGGATTTGATCCTGTAGGTAATATAACTAATCAATTTAATGGAAATTTAAATGGTAATAATTATACAATTTCTAATTTGTATATAAATAGACCAAATGCAGATTATGTTGGTTTGTTTGGATATGTTAATAGAACAAATATTAGCAATGTAGGTTTGATGAATGTTAATATATATGGAAATAATTTTACTGGGGGATTAGCAGGTTATAGTGATTACGGAGTTATATTAAACTCTTATTCAATAGGTAATGTAAATGGAAATAATTATGTTGGTGGATTAGTTGGAAATCATCAGGTTGGTTCTAATATTTCAAATTCTTTTTCAGCAGGAACTATCCAAGGAATAGATTATATTGGCGGTCTAATAGGTATAAATCAAGGAAATATTACAAACTCATATTCAACAGCAAATGTTAATGGAGCTAGTGTTGTAGGTGGTTTGGTTGGATATAGTAATGTCAATGGAACTATCTCAAACTCTTATTCAATAGGAAGTGCAAATGGAAATAGTATTGTAGGTGGATTAGTTGGATATGTTAATGGATTAAATATAACAAACTCTTTTTCCATGTCAAATGTCAATGGAAATAGTATTGTAGGTGGATTAGTTGGATATAGTAATAGATTAAATATAACAAACTCTTATTGGAATAACATTTCAGGAAACCCTTCAAATTGTTATGATGGCGGGAATACAGGTTGCACAGCAATAAATAATAATGTCTCATACTTCAAAGGAGATGTTTATCCTAATAGAGGACCATTCACTCAATGGAGTTTCTTTTCAATTTGGCAAGAAAGAACTAATGATTTCCCTAGCTTGACATGGCAGGGACTTGGGGGAGATATTAATTTAAGCGGCCAAATTCAAATTTCAACATGTACTGATTTGCAGAACATAAAAAATAATGTGAGTGGAGGGTTTGTTATTGGAAATTATATTTTAACTAATAACATTGATTGTAGTGAAACATCAACCTGGAATGGTGTTGCAGGAATAGCTGCAGGATTTATTCCTATAGGAAATTTTAGCAAACTATTCAATGGGACATTTAATGGAAATAATCATACAATTTCTAATCTTTATATCAATAGACTAGCTGAAAGTTATATTGGATTATTCGGTGATATCAATGGGGCAAATATCAGTAATGTAGGATTGATTAATGTTAATGTAAATGGAGGGGGTTATACAGGAGCTTTAGTTGGATATAGTAATGTCAATGGAACTATCTCAAACTCATATTCAACTGGAAGCGTTAATGGTATTAGTGTTATTGGTGGATTAGTTGGAAGTAGTGGTTTAGGTGGTAAAATATTTAACTCATATTCAACAGCAAGTGTTAATGGAACCAATTATGTTGGAGGTTTGATTGGACATAATACTTTAAATGGAATTATAAACAATTCCTATTCAAATGGGAATGTTAGGGGGCTTCTTGATAATATCGGAGGGTTAGTTGGAACTAATGAAAGAGGAGATGTTTTTAATTCTTATTCTACAGGAAATGTAAATGCAGTTAATTCAAATACTAATTCTGTTGGGGGGTTAGTAGGTACCAATTTTGTTGGTAATATTTCTAATTCTTTCTCAACCAGCCAGATTAATCTACAAACTTTAAGATATTTTGGTGGGTTGATTGGTTATAACCAGGGAGGCAGAATCTCAAACTCTTACTGGAACAATAATTCAATCAAACCTGGATGGTGCTGGAGTAACACAACTGGAAATTATAGTATAAATTGCACAGCAATACAAAATAATGCTGCTTATTTCCAGAGAGATGTTTATCCTAATAGAGGACCATTTACATCATGGTCATTTTTTTCAATATGGCAAGAAAGAACTAATGATTATCCAAGTTTAACTTGGCAGGGACTTGGGGGAGATATTAATTTAAGCGGCCAAATTCAAATTTCAACATGTACTGATTTGCAAAACATAAAAAATAATGTGAGCGGAGGGTTTGTTGTTGGAAATTATATTTTAACAAATAATATTGATTGTAGTGAAACATCAACCTGGAATGGAGGTCTAGGTTTTATGCCTGTAGGAAATACTAGCAAACCATTCAATGGGACATTTAATGGAAATAATCATACAATTTCTAATCTTTATATTAATAGACCAATTGAAAATTATGTTGGATTATTTGGGGGTACTAATGGAGCAAATATCAACAATGTAGGTTTGATGAATGTTAATATTTATGGTAATAATGATGTTGGTGGATTATCTGGATATAATTATAACGGAACTATTTCAAACTCATATTCAACAGGAAATGTTCGGGGTGGTAATGATGTTGGTGGATTATCTGGATATAATTATAACGGAACTATTTCAAACTCATATTCAACAGGAAATGTCACTGGAACTTTTTTTGTTGGTGGATTATCTGGATATAATTATAACGGAACTATTTCAAACTCATATTCAACAGGAAATGTCACTGGAAATATTTATGTTGGTGGATTATCTGGATATAATTATAACGGAACTATTTCAAACTCATATTCAACAGGAAATGTCACTGGAAGTATTCATGTTGGAGGGTTAGTAGGATATAATGACGGTACAATCTCAAACTCCTACTCAACTGGAAATGTCAACGGGAATCTTGAGGTTGGTGGTTTAGTAGGTTATAATGATGGTACTTTATCCAATGTTTATTGGAACAACATTTCTGGAAATCCAAATAGTTGTTATAGCGGAGGGGATATTGGATGTGTGGTTATACAAAATAATGTTGCTTATTTCTATAATGTTAATAATCAACCTATGTTGAATTGGAATTTTGTTAATATTTGGAGTAATATAAATAATAATGTGAATTATCCAATATTGAAATGGCAGGAAGGTGGATTTCCTACATTAGGTATTAATGAATTATGGGAGAAGTTTGTTGAATATTTAAAGAAATTGTTTGGATATGCTTAGGTTTATTTAATTTCTTTTTAAATAATAAAATTTTTGATGATTTTTTAATTTATCTTATCTTTATATAATTATCACTAAACCTAAAAATAAAACATATAATATTATTAATATTATCCATGTCAATGGACTTCCAAAAAATAATTTTGTTCCATCAAGATTGCTTATAGGAAAAATATTCCACAAACCATAAGCTATAGAATATAATGCAAGAGAAGTTCCAAAATTTAGATTAAAAATTGCTCTTATTAATATCCCAATAATTGCTATGAATAATAATGAGTAGAATCCCCAAGCTGCGGTAAAGGCTAGGTCTGATTCATTTATTTCTTTGAATCTATGAAAACCTCTTTTTTTGAGAATTCTAGTTTTTGGAACATTTTTATAATTAAATTGCAAGAAAACCATCATTTTTATTAAACCAAGAGTTAGAATTGAAATGATTATAGGAAATAATAGTCCTATTGGAAAAGGTTTTTTCAATTTTGATTTTTCTATGAATCCAAATCTTTGAAATTCCCATATTTTATGCCTGATTTTTATTGAATAATACGGAGCCGCAATTCTTTTTGTTATTACATTTGTTAAAATTATTATCGGAGGTATTAAAATAAGCAATATGTTTCTAATATCGATGTTATTTGGGAAGAAAATTATGAATTCAAATAGGAGGATAGCTATTATAACTTGTATTAATTCACTCTTTTTTAGCATACCTCTAATGATATTCTCTATTTATATAAATCTAATCACTCTCTTGAAAATACAGAAAAGTATTTAAATAAAATGTTGTTTTTTTAATCATGCTAAAAATAAAGAAGGTTACAGAGATTATAGGAAAGACTGTTTATACTGATACTGGTGATTTATTTGGCCAGATTGAGGAATCTAATCTTATTGAGAATAAAGTAGAAAGTTGGAAAATAAGGATTTCTAGTTCAATGGGGCACTTTCTTGGAGGGGCCAGAGGAGTTATAATACCCCATCAATTTGTAAAGGCAATAGGAGATGTAGTTATTATAAGCAGAGCAAATCTTCCTTTAGAAGAAGGAGAAGACACAATTTCTCAGACAGTTGATTTATCAGAAGAATCTTCATCAGATTCAATGATGTAAAAGATGGTGGAGCCTTTTTTTATCAGTCCTTTTTTTATCGAATATGTGTTACCCTTTGTTTTAGTTTTTACATTAATATTTGCTGTTTTGCAGAAAACAAAATTATTAGGGGATAATACCCAACAAATTGATGCAATAATAGGACTGGTAATAGGCTTGTTTTTGATAGCCTTTCCTGCAGCAAGGGATATTGTTGTATTATTAATGCCTTTTTTAGCCATATTGCTTGTGATATTGTTTGTTTTTCTTCTTTTAATTGGTTTTGTTACAGGAGATAAAGATGGTGATCCACTGAAAAATAAATGGCTTAAAATAGTTGTTGGTGGAATTGTTGTTGTTTCTTTAATAGCTTTTTTATTAATCATAACTGGTCAATGGAATTTTATTATAGATTATTTATTTTATAGTAATAGCGGCAGGACAATATTAATCAATGCTGTGTTGATAATAATAATTGCAGGGGCAATTGTTGCAGTTTTATTAGGAAGTAAAGATAAATAGAATAGAAATCTATATAAATAAAAAGAGACTTTATTAAAAACAAAAAAGATGGTATTGCAAATAATATTACAAGGATATCCATATTTTGGAGGTGGCATAACAAATGTGTTAAATACCTGGGCAGCATTAGGTGTATTTGCTTATGTTTTGCCTTTCTTGATTATCTTTGCAGTTGTATATGCTATATTAAGTTCAACTCAAATACTTGGTAATAACAGGGGGGTTCAGGCAACAATTGCACTAGCAGTTGGCTTAATGGCTTTAGTTAATGATTATGTAACTGATTTCTTTAGTATTATTTTTCCTTATACTGGTATTGGTATTTCTATTTTATTGGTGGCATTAATTATTTTTGGCTTAATGGGAGGAGCGGTTGCAAGAAGAATTTGGCTGCCTATAGGAGTTTTAGTTTTTGTAGTTATATTACTTGCTTCATTTAGCAGTTATTCGTGGTTTGGATATGGTCCATGGGGACTTGCTTATTCCTGGCCTGCAATTATTGCAGGATTAATCATCTTAGGTTTAATGGCATGGATTGTTGCTAATCCTGGTAAAGGGGAATCTATGCAATATCTTAAAGGACATCCAAGAGGTGAGGCATAAATGGCAGTGATTGATATAACTGGAATCTATCTTTTTATGCCCGTATTTAGTTTTCTATTTGTATTTTTGATTATTTATGCGATTCTTGTAAGGTTCAAGATTTTAGGAGATAGCCAATTTGTCAATCTTTTAATAAGTTTTATTATATCAATATTTTTCATGAGTTTTTCTGGAGTTGATTTGTATGTAAGGACATTAATTCCTTGGTTTGTTGTTTTGTTAGTATGTATTTTTTTGATATTATTAATTGGTGGATTTGCTTCAGGCAAACTCGAGAATATACAAACAAACAAATTTATGTGGGTTGTTGTTGGAATATTAATATCTATTATTCTTATTGTTTCAATAAAAGTTTTCAATCCTATTTTGCATCCTGATTTAGTTCTTACGAGTGGAGAAAGTGGAACAAGTCTTCTTGGCCAGTTAGGGTATATTGTTGATACGCAAGTTGCAGGCAGCTTAATATTATTAGTGATTGCGGCAGTTGTTGCTTGGGTTATAACCAGAGCAAAGTAGTTTTTTCGAATTAAATCTGTTTGTTTTAGATTTTTATATATTATGTTTTCAGATGAAGTGATCTCCAATAAAAATAACCAAGAACTATTGATAAAACTGTTGTAGAAATTAATGTTATAATCAATAAAGTTGTATTTGACTCAAAATAAGCATTTGATAAAGCAGGAATACCAAAAATAGCTCCAATTGTTCCAGGAACATTGACTACAATACTTATGATAGTAAGGAAGGTCATGATAACTGTAAGTTTCTTCATTGTATCATTGAGCTCCCTATTAGAACGCATTTCAGATTTAGTTCTTAATGAAGCAATTCTATAAGTATGACTTCTGCTTCTTTCGAGCCATGACCTTGCTTCTGTACTAAATATTTCATATTCAAAATTTATAATTGATGGGTCAAAACAGTTAATATCCTCTTCTTTTAATTCAATAATAATCTGGAATAATCCTTCTATTCTATCTGTTAATTTTCTTAGTCTTCTTCCTGTTTCCTCAATTGAATCTAGTACAGGATCTAATTCAAGGGTGTTCATAACATCACGAATTTTTAAGAATTCCTGAGAGTAATTTTTAAGAATTGATTTAAGAAGCATAAAAATAGAAATTGTACTTTGGCCATGCTTCTTTTTGATAATTTTTTCAAATTTTTTTTCAAAATTAACTGTTTTGACAGGAGTATAAACTAATATCTTTTCATCAGCAACAAAAATTAGGTTATTTTGATTCCCGTCACCATAAGAAGGTATATTAAGAATGGTAAAATTGCTTTGGCTGTCTATAAAAGGCAAATCTATACTAATTATTTGCTCTATCTCGAACTCTTTGTTAAGATTAGCTATTTCTTTTTTTAGATTATCAAGGTTTTCTATAACTTTTATCACATTACTTTTATCTTTTGACTATTTATAAAATCTTTCATTCAAATTTTAAAACTCTAATAATTATCTTAAATAGTCATCGAAACTAGGATTTTTATTAATAGAACTTGTTCTTTTTTTATTGTTTAGATTATTATTAGTTGTATTTTTTGTTATATCCTTTTTTGTTTCTTCTTGTCTTAAATTTGAGGAAGGATTTTTTTCATCTGAAATTCTTTTTAATTCTCTTATATTATCTGTTAGAGGATTTAGAATTTTTGAAAATGACTCTTGTGTTTTTACCATTTCATTAGATATATTCTTTATATCACTTCCATATTCCCCGATCTTTTTCAGTATAGATATTTGCAACTGTGTAAATATATCTTCCAGTTTGATCATTCTTTCTTCTAATCTTCTTATTTCCTCTGCAACTTCTTTTTTAAAATTGGAAAGGGATCTTATTTGTTTTTTTAATTCCTCATTTTTTTCTTCTATTATTTGTTCTGCAATATCCCCTATAGTTTCCATGTCAAATGCCTGAGGTGGCTGGTATTCTGAATATTCTCCCGGTTGTTGATTATAATCTGGATTATATTCAGGATATTGCTCTTGTTGATCGTAATTTTGATAGGGTATTGCTGCAGGAGCTTGGTTGTTATATGAATAATCCTGGTAATTATCCTCTCTTTCCTTTTCATTGTATAAATAATCATTATTAGAAAATTCTTGCTCAGTATTATCTTTTATTTTTTCTCCCCTCGAGTTTTCTCTATTTTGATTTACCATTATACTTGGCTGCATTGGGAAGTTATCATGAGAACTATCCTCTCCGTAGCTTGAATAATTATTTTCAGTTTCTAAGGTTTCTTTAATCTTTGATTGAGCAAGAGACTCATTTATATCAGATGGAGAAAGGCCCTCTTGTTTAAGAGAATCTATAATTTGATTTTCTGACATTCCGTACCCCTTCATTCTTATTACTCTCTCTAATAAAGCCATATTATTTTTTTAATTTATCCAACTCCTCTTTTATAATATCTTTTACTTCTGACACTCTTACAAATTCTAATGGTTCAAAAATTTTATATTGTCTTTCTAATATATTCAATTCCGATTTCCTGGCAAAATTTCCGAATTCATTTATAATCCTTTTATTTAATTGTTTCATTTTTTTCACTTCTTCTTCTATATTCGTTAATCTTTCTTTGATTTTGAATATTTCTTCATTAATTTCTTCTCTTGTTTCAACAACATTTTTTCCAAGCAAGATTATTCTATCTCTAGCTATCCTCTGTTTTTCTTCTACTTCGTTCAATCTAGTACCAAATTCTACAAGAAGTGAATTAATAGAATCTTGCGGTGCTGTAGATTTTTGGTCATTTGCCATTTTTCTCTTTTGTCCATAAATCTAAACCTCATTCCTTAGAATGTACTAGCGTTTTAGATTTTGGATCACAAGAAAATCCTATGGATTTTCTGTGCAGAAAAAACCATAAAAGTTTTTTCTTGCATCCCAAAAACCTAAAATTACTAAAGGTTTTTCTGATTTATAAGATATTAAGGTTTAAAGGGTTTAAAATTGTTATGCCTATTTTCTGATGATGTTAAGGAGGGATAACTTTTATTAATGCGGTTGTTTTTTAATAAAAAAAGGATTAAATAAAAATGCTATTCAAACCAGGGACTCCACTGTATTCTTATGAAATTGTTAGAGAATCAGGAGATCAAATAATGTATATTAATTATTTAGGGGCTAATTTTGTTCCTAGCATAGCAACAGACGCAGAAGTTATGGCAAGAACAATAGATCTTTTAATTAATTCTCCAGACGTATCAAGAATTGTTTTTGTCCAGCAGAGAAATTATAACTACGGCTCCAAGGAAGTTTTTATGCTCAAGGAAATAGCTGATTTATACATTTACCTTACAAAACAAGAGAAAGTATTATCTCCTTCAAAACTATCTATCTTGAATTCCCAATATATTGGCCAAAGATATAATGATTTAAATTATCTTTTGATTACCCTTAAGAAAGATCCTTTTTTATGTTATTTTGAGCTGCAAAGACTTCTTCGACAAGAGAAAATAAATTTGAGTATGACTTCGAGCGAATTAAGACTTGATCAAGCAAGTTATATAAGACTCTTAGATAAATTCAAATCAATACTTGAAAATACTAAACTTATAATAGAATGCAGGCCTTATCTTTCCAGATACTCATTTGGAAAAAGAGACATTTATCATAAATTTTTCAGGCCGGATATAATACCTAATTTTACTTTTACAAGACTAGCATCTTCTTTACCTGAAGGAGCTAAAATAGTCCATCAATATGAAATAGGAAGCAAAGAAGATAATTCTATTGTTACTATATTAAAAAGAGAGCAGGATGCAAAATATATTTATCATCTCATGCCTCCAGAATATTCATTGGAAGAAGACAGGCAGGAATTATTAAATCTGGCAAGGAATGTTTTAATTGAGCATCAACCCAAAGCTGAAGAGTTTATTGATTCAGAAAAGACAAGACAAGTTTTTTTCAATGTATCAAGAGATTTACTGAGAGATTTAAGTGAAACTAAAAAGATGGATCTTAGTTATGATGAATTAAATAAGCTTGCAAAAATTCTTGTTCGTTATACAATTGGTTTTGGTTTGATTGAAGTTTTGCTGCAAGATAAAAATCTTCAGGATGTTGTTTTAAATGCCCCTATATCTTTAAATCCAATTTTTTTAAGGCATTCAAAGTTTGATGAATGCATAACAAATATTATCCCAAGTGTTGAAGATAGTGATTCTTGGGCAGCTAAATTCAGAATGATATCAGGAAGACCTCTTGATGAAGCAAATCCAATACTTGATACTAATTTGAGTCTTGGTGAGGTAAATGCAAGAATAGCAGTAATTCAGCAACCATTATCCCCAAATGGGCTGGCATATGCAATCAGAAGACATAGAGAAGACCCATGGACTTTACCTTTATTTATACAAAATAAAATGCTTAATAGTTTTTCCGCAGGACTTTTAAGTTTTTTAATTGATGGAAGCAGGACAATGCTAATTGCAGGAACAAGGAGTTCTGGAAAAACGAGTTTGCTTGGAAGCTTAATGCTTGAAATAATGTCAAAATACAGAATTATTGTCGTGGAGGACACTTTGGAGTTACCTGTAGAATCTATTCGTAAATTGAAATATGATATATTAAGAATGAAGGTAAGAAGCAGCCTTTTGAAAGTCAGTGCTGAAATAAGTGCTGATGAGGGTATAAGGACGAGTCTAAGATTAGGAGATAGTGGTCTAATTGTTGGAGAAGTGAGAAGTCTTGAGGCAAAAGCTTTGTATGAAGCTATGCGAGTTGGTGCTTTGGCAAATGTAGTTGCAGGAACTATACATGGAGCAAGTCCGTATGGAGTTTTTGACAGGGTTGTTAATGATTTAGAAGTTCCTGTAACAAGTTTTAAAGCTACTGATTGTATAATTATCGCAAATCCTATAAAAAGTCCAGATGGATTGAGTTCTGTAAAAAGGGTTTTGCAATTAACTGAAGTAAGAAAACATTGGATAAAAGATCCAGAAGAAGAGGGAGGGTTTGTTGATTTATTAAAATATAATGTTGAGAAAGATAATTTAGAACCAACAGAAGAACTAATCAATGGAGATTCAGAAATAATAAAAAATATAGCTGCAGGAGTTAAAGGGTGGAGTGGTAATTGGGATGCTGTTTATGATAATATATTACTTAGAGGCAAAATAAAACAAGAGCTTGTTAATATTAGTGAAAAATTAAATATACCTGATATTTTAGAAGCAAGATTTAACAGCCTTTCAAATAATATGTTCCATGAATTTTCCCGGGAGATTCAGGAAGAGACAGGTTTACCTACCAGTGATAGAGTTTTTCCCCTTTGGCAAAAATGGTTAAAACAAAGAATAAAAACTAAAAATTTTTGAACAAAATTATTAACAAAGGTTTATTAATTTGAATCTATAATATTTATATATGAAAAAAAAAGATGTAAAAAATAGGTTTAAGAGCAGGAAAGTTTCAAATTATTCTGTTATAAATAAAAAAAATATTATAATCACAATAATATTGATTATTCTTCTTCTTTCATTATTTACCTTACAATTAATAATAAACAGTTATTATATACCAGAAGATCTAACCGGAGAACTTGGAAGTTTTAAATCATTCAGCCAGGGAAGCGGGACAGAGCAAGATCCTTATTTAATTACAAATTGCTTTGAGTTACAAAATATATCTGATGAACTGTCTTCCTATTATTTATTGATGAATGATATTGACTGTTCAGATACGATTAATTGGAATAGCGGTTCTGGTTTTATGCCTATAGGAAATACTAGCAAACCATTCAATGGGACATTTAATGGAAATAACTACAATATCACAAATCTTTACATTAATAGACAAACTGAAGATTTTGTTGGATTATTTGGATATGCACTTAATTCGGATATAGGGAATGTTGGATTGGTTAATGTTAATATAATTGGAGATTATGATGTTGGAGGATTAGTTGGATATGTTAATAGGGGTAATATTTCAAATTCATATTCAACAGGAAGTGTTAGTGGAACTGGTGATCTTGGTGGCTTAGTAGGATTTAGTTCTGAGGAAAATATTCTTAATTCATATTCTGAAGCAAATGCTGCCTCAAATGGTGGTAATGTTGGAGGTTTATTGGGATATAGTAATTTCTCTACAATTATTAATTCTTCATCAACAGGTGATGTATTTGTTATAGGGGGGTTTGGTGGGGGATTAGTAGGAGTATTATCATCAAGTGTTTTAACTAATTCATTTTCAACAGGAGAAACTTCTTCAGCATCAGAAGCTGGTGGATTGATTGGTGGTCTTATTGGTAATTCTTCCTCAAGCAATATATCTAACTGTTATGCAACAGGAAACGTTGCAGAAACACGCTCATTTGGGGGAGGTCTTATTAGTATTTCCTCTTCAAGCAACATATCCAATTGCTATGCTACTGGTGATGTTGCTGCTTGGACTGCAGGAGGTTTAATTGGAACATTAAATTCAGGTTATGTATACAATTCATTTGCTGTTGGTAGTATTTCCAATTTTGATGTTGAATACGGTGGTTTGGTGGGTATTAATAACGGAAATATAATAAATTCATATTGGAATAACGTTTCTGAAAATCCTTCGAGTTGTTATAGTGTCGGGGATAGTGGATGTACTGCAATTCAGGATAATATCTCATATTTTAAAGATAATGTTTTTCCTTCAAGGGAACCCTTTGCACAATGGAGTTTCTTTTCTATTTGGCAGGAGAGGACTAATGATTATCCAAGTTTGATATGGCAAGGACTTGGGGGGGATATTAATTTAAGCGGCCAAATTCAAATTTCAACTTGCAACGATTTGCAAAACATAAAAAATAATGTGAGCGGAGGGTTTGTTGTTGGAAATTATATTTTAACTAATAACATTGACTGTTCTGCAACAACTACCTGGAATGGAGGTCTAGGTTTTATGCCTGTAGGAAATACTAGCAAACCCTTCAATGGGACATTTAATGGAAATAATCATACAATATCTAATTTATATATTAATAGGCCAACTGAAGATTATGTCGGATTGTTTGGATATTCTAACGGTTCTTATATTAGTAATATTGGATTGGTTAATGTTAATGTTAATGGAAAAGACTTTACTGGTGGTTTGGTAGGGTATATTAAGTATGGAATAGTCTCAAATTCTTATTCAACAGGAAAGATAAATGGTTCTGGAACTTTAGGTGGTCTTGTCGGATATATTGGCACAGGAAACATCTCAAATTCTTATTCAATATCAAATGTTACAGGTTCTAATTTTCATGTAGGAGGTCTTGTCGGATATATTGAGGAGACAAGTATTTCCAATTCTTATGTAGCAGGAAGAGTCACTGGTCTTGCTGTTGGAGGTCTTGTCGGATATAATAATAATGGAAATATTTCTAACTCATATTCTACAGGAAACTTCACTGGATCTTTTTCAGGAGGTTTAGTTAGTAATTATGAGGGAGGTAATATCTTAAATTCATACTGGAACAATAATTCAGGCTACCCTGATAATTGCTATTACTACCCTTTTGGAGGAGATGATGGATGTGCTGTAATTCAGAATAATGAGGCTTATTTCAAAGGTGATGTTTATCCTTCTAGACAACCATTTACTCAATGGAGTTTCTTTTCAATTTGGCAAGAAAGAACTAATGATTTCCCTAGCTTGACATGGCAGGGACTTGGGGGAGATATAAATAATCAAACTAATCCAACAGAAGGCACAAACGAAAATACTGGTGGTTCTCCAAGTGGAGGAAGTGTTAGCGTAGGCGGTTTTAATTTACCTAATCAAAATCAAACAAATGATAATCTAACCCCTAACGATTCTAATACTAATGATAATTCTTTAGGTTCTGGAAATGAAGAAATTCCAATAGTATACAAGAAAAAAGAATTTAATCTTGCTTTATACTTGATTATTTTTATATCTATACTAATAATTTTAATAATATTATCCTTGATAATCATTTTTAGATTGAGAGTGAAAAAACTAGATATTAAAGCATAAATGAGAATCTTTAATAACCCCTTTTTATATCTAATATTATCTGTCAAAAGAGGAGATTAATATGGATGTTAATGAGGTTTTAGAGACATATTCTAAAAAAATTCAGGAAGAAATTGGAAATCCTTCTGAACCTAATTCAGATTTATCTAAGGTATCTAAAGATTATGAATCTTTCAAGAAAGATATGATGCCTGAACTTTCCAAATATGAAAGAAGAGCTAAGTTTCTTGGCAGTATAATAACAGTTAGATTATCTTTAAAAGATGAAGCTAAAATAAGGAGACAACTTGAGATAGCTCATCTTAATGCAACTCCCGGAGAAGTTGCTGGTTTTGCTATATCCAGCTTCATCATCTTTTTTGTTATTGGAATTTTTGGAAGTTTTGGTTTTTGGTTAATCAATCCAACATTTCCTTCTTTTGGTTCATTCCCTTTTTTATTTTTATTTTTGACATTAATAGCAGGATTTTTTCTTGCATATTATTTTTATTCAATGCCCTCACGGCTTGCAATAAAATGGAAGTTAAAGGCAAGCAGCCAGATGGTCCCGGCAATATTATATACTGTTATTTATATGAAACATACAAGTAATCTTGAAAGAGCAATTGAATTTGTTTCTTTGCATGTTGGAAATCCATTAGGACTTGATTTGAAGAAAGTTTTATGGGATGTTGAAACAGGAAGGTTTTCTTCTGTAAAAGACAGCCTTGATCACTATCTTGAATTTTGGAGAGAGAGTAATCTTGAATTTATAGAGAGTTTTCATTTAATTGAATCCAGCTTATATGAACCAGATGAATCCAGAAGAATTCAGATTTTAGAGAGAGCACTGACAGTCATACTTGATGGGGTTTATGAAAAAATGTTGAGGTATACTCATAATATAAAATCTCCCTTGACTAATGTATATATGCTGGGAATAGTTCTTCCAACTTTAGGTCTTGCTTTATTACCTTTAGCATCAACTTTGCTATCAGGAAGCTTGACTTGGGTTCATGTTTTTCTTATTTTTAACTTGATAATACCTTTTTTTGTTTTTTATCTTACCTCACAAATTCTTTTATCACGTCCTGGGGGTTATGGAGAAAGCAGCTTAGTTGAACAAAATCCTCTTTATTACAAATATGCTTCAAAAAAACCTTATTATATAGCCTTTTTTATATGCTTTCCTTTTTTATTATTAGGGTTATTACCTCTAATGTTTGGTTATACACCAATTCCAACTTGGCTTGGAATAGAGAGAGATTATCCTCTTAGTTCTTTTGGTTTGGGTTTTTTTGGTGATGGAGGAATATTTGATTTTAGAGAAACAGAAAGTGGTATTGTAGGACCATTTGGATTTTTTGCATTAATCTTAAGCTTACTTGTTCCATTTTCAATTGCTCTGTTTTTTATAATTTCTTATTCAATGAGAACAAAAGATTTGATCAAAGAAAGAGATAAGACTAAAATTCTTGAAAAAGAGTTTAATAGTTCTTTATTCACACTCGGGAATAGATTAGGAGATGGTTTGCCTGCAGAAATAGCTTTTTCCAAAGTTGCAGAATCAACAAAGGGACAAAAGACTGAAGAATTTTTTAGAATAGTCAGTGTTAATATCCAATCAATGGGAATGGGAATTGAGGAAGCGATATTCAATAAAAATAGAGGAGCTATAATTTACTATCCAAGTGAGTTAATAGCAACAAGCATGAAAATTTTAATTGAAAGCGTAAAAAAAGGATTGAAAGTTGCGGCCCAGAGTTTAATGAGTATATCAGATTATGTCAGGAATATATACAAAATTGACGATAGATTAAGGGATCTTTTAGCTGAGGTAATAAGTGATATGAAAAGCAATATGAATTTTCTTGCACCTTTACTTGCCGGAATTGTTGTTGGATTGTCTGCAATGATCACAGGAATTTTGGGCCAATTGAAATTTTTAGTTGATTTAGGACAGGGAAGCAGTGAGGTTGGAAGTTTTGGGACTATAGGAGGGCTTGTAAGTTTGTTTGATATTACAAAAATGATACCCCCTTATTTTCTTCAGGTTGCAATAGGACTATATATTATACAAATAATATTTATATTAACTGAAACATTAGTAGTAATTGATGCTGGAGAAGACAAATTAAAAAAGACTTATGATACTTCAAGAAATATGATGAAAGGAATTTTTTTATACCTGATAATTGCATTAATCTCAATTATATCTTTATCTGCACTTGCAAGAGTGGCGTTGGGAGGGTTGGGTACAGTAGGATAAAAATAGACTAAAGATAAAATGATAAGGAGATAAAAATCGGAATAAAATAATAATTAACAAATGGGAAGAAGAAATAGAAGGAAAACAAGAACAAGAAAAGATTTTTTTGGAAATCTCAAAGGAATAGGTTCTTTAAAAGAAAAAGACAAAATAAAAGGATAATTATAAATAATATGAATAAAAAAGGGTTTGAACTTGTTTGGAATAATATTGTTGTAATGATATTAGCTTTTTTTGTTTTATTATTTTTAATATTATTTTTTAGTGCTGGTTCAGGAAGTTTTTATGAAAACATAAAAGGTTATTTTTCTTATTCTAATGTTGATTCTATAATTGAAGGGTGTAACATACTTTCAAGCAGTAATTCGGAATATGCATTTTGCTGCGAAAAGAAAGTTGTTAAATATTATATTGATGGAGAAGAATCAAAAGGAGAATTTAGTTGCAAAGAATTAACAGAAAAAGCTTTTATTAATGGAAGAATAAATAATATGATGTGCGGAGAGAATATTTGTGGGTAATATTTAATATGAAAAAAAGAAAAAAAGGTGCGATTGAACTTGAAACACTTATTTGGTGGATTATAGCTATTGTTTTATTATTTATAATTATATGGATTTATATAAAATTAAAAGGAAGTGGAGAATCTGGATTGGATTTTATAAGGAATTTATTCAGGTTTAGAAGTTAAAATGAGAGAGAAAAATAAAAAAGCAGAATCTTTGTCTATTAATAAAATAATATCTCTTATAATAGTTTTAGTGGTACTTGTTTTGGTAATCCTTGGGGTTATATATATGTATAATAAAGATTTTTTTAATAATCTTCCATTTTTTTCTCAGGAAGATGGAAATGATGGTAATTATGACAGTACTCTCTGTCCTTTTAATACTGCTGAGATAAAAGAGGGGTATATCTACATAAGAGGAGAAGAAACAGGTTTGTACCTTGATGAAGATAACAAAATTTATTTTAATAAATGGGGAAAAGATTACCCTATAATAAATATAAAAGGGGAAAGGGTTAAAGTAAATGAAGGTTTTTTGAAGGGAGAACCAGAATATTATAAAGAGTACTATAAATATTATAAAGACAGAGATAATTTCCCAACAATAGAACAATTGAAGATGTTTGATGGTTCATACAGGCTTGGAGAAAGCAGGTTTTTTTGCAAAAGTAATGAGGAAAAAACTGCTTATGAATTTGGATTGAATTGCAAGGAAAGCTGTTCATTATATAATGGATTTTGCAAGAATTCTGAGGATTTGGAAGGGACAAATATTGGAAAACTTGATTGCCAGGTTGGATTTTGTTATGTTTCAATTAAAGAAGAGAAAACCTATGATGAAGGATTTAGTATAGAAAGTTTCAAATTTGGTGAATTAAGCACTCATGGAAAAAGACCTGTATTAAAAAATAATTTTGATAATGCTGAATTTTCTTCTCTTGAGGTAAGAGAATTCTCATATAAAATAACTAATGAAATACCTTTTTGTTATATTATAAGGAGTGATAAGAAGATATTAGACAGTGGTTATT
>Ga0209541_10002065_pt1 | contig 38757 bp, 36 predicted proteins | sample RifCSPlowO2_01_FD_184027 | JGI IMG/M metagenome (GOLD analysis project Ga0209541, IMG submission 184027) | Groundwater microbial communities from Rifle, Colorado - Rifle CSP2_plank lowO2_0.1 (SPAdes) (version 2) | ecosystem: Environmental > Aquatic > Deep subsurface > Groundwater | place...
CAACGACCTGGAACACTGCGGATTAAACGGCAAAACACCGAATGAATATTTAAAAGAATATCAATTAATTAATCCGCCATATGTATGTGCTTAAAACAGAATCTTAATCAAGATTATATACCCCTAGAAGAAAAACTAGAGGAAATTTTCATTATATGCAAAATAAAATCATCATCAAAGGCGCGCGCGAGCATAATCTAAAAAATATCAATTTGGAATTACCGCGCGATAAAATGATTGTTTTTACCGGTCTGTCTGGTTCTGGTAAATCCAGTCTAGCTTTTGATACCGTTTTTGCCGAAGGTCAAAGGCGATACATTGAATCGCTTTCGGCTTACGCTCGTCAATTTTTGGGCAAACTGGATAAACCCGATGTTGATGAAATAGAAGGTCTTTCACCCGCGATTTCCATTGACCAAAAAAGCCACTCTGGCAATCCGCGTTCTACCGTTGCAACTATCACGGAAATTTATGATTATCTTCGCGTTCTTTTTGCGCGCGTAGGGACTCCGTTTTGTCCCATTTGCGGTAAAGAAATAAAAAAGATGACTAATGAAGAAATTGTTGATGCTGTAATTAATTTTTCTAAAGACAATAAAGAAAAAAGAAATATTTTAATTCTTGCTCCCGCCGTGCGTGGAAGAAAAGGGGAATATTATCAGTTGCTTTACGATTTTCTAAATGCCGGTTTTTCGGAAGCGCGGATTAATGGAGAAATGAAATCTTTGAGAGAAAAAATAGAATTAAGTCGTTATAAACAGCACACGATTGAATTAGTGGTTGATAGAATTCCTGCCAGTTTAGATTTTAAGGAAAAAGATAATCGTTTGCGTCTTGCCGAAGCGATTGAATCGGCTTTAAAATACGGCAATAATGTCGTCACCATTATCACCAATAAAGAAATTTCTCTTTCGGCAAAATTTACTTGTCCTAATGACAGCTTTTCTTTTCCGGAAATAGAGCCGCGGCTTTTCTCTTTTAACAGCCCTTATGGGGCTTGCGAAACTTGCCACGGCTTAGGCACGGAAGATTTATGGTCGGAAAAAATCTGTCCAATTTGCGTCGGCAAAAGATTGAAGCCGGAAAGTTTGAGCGTGTTAATTGACGGCAAAAATATCGCTACCGTTTCCGCTTCTTCTATTGTTGAAGCCGAAAGTTTTTTTGTTAATCTTACGAGTTTTAACCTCGTAAATTTGGAAATTGCTTCCGCGCCTCTTCGGGAAATTAAAAATCGCCTAAAGTTTATGATTGATGTCGGGCTGGAATATTTAACGCTAGACAGAAAAGCTGGCACGCTCTCCGGTGGTGAGTCCCAGAGAATCAGATTAGCTTCTCAAATCGGTTCACGGCTTACCGGCACTTTGTATATTTTAGATGAACCGACTATTGGTCTGCATCAACGCGATAACGCCAAACTCATCAAAACTTTACAGGATTTAAGGGACTTAGGGAATACAATTATTATTGTAGAACACGATGAAGACACTATTCGTTCCGCGAATTATCTTGTTGATTTTGGTCCCGGCGCCGGCTCTTTTGGAGGCGAAATTATCGCGCAAGGCGAATTGCCGGCAATATTAAAAGATACCAAAAAACATTCTCTCACTCTTGATTATCTTCGCGGCAAACAATTTATTGCCGTGCCGGAAAAAAGAAGAAAAGTAAGCAAAGACCAGGCTTATTTAAAAATTCGTGGCGCCACTCAAAACAATTTACAAAATATTAATGTGGATATTCCTTTGAAGCGTCTAGTTGCTATTACCGGCGTCTCCGGTTCCGGTAAGAGCACTTTGGTTTACGATGTGATTTATAAGAACTTAGCTAATAAATTTAACGGCGCGAATTATAAAGTTGGCGCGCATAAAGCTCTTCTCGGAGCGGAATATATAAATAGAGTGATTAGCATTGATCAATCGCCGATTGGCCGCACGCCTCGTTCCAATCCCGCTACTTATGTCGGCGCTTGGACATTTATTAGAGATTTATTTTCCGCGACCGAAGACGCGCGCGTTCGCGGTTACAAGCCCGGCCGTTTCAGTTTTAATATTCCGGGCGGCCGTTGTGAAAATTGCGAAGGCCACGGCACGCTCGCGATTGAAATGCATTTTTTGCCGACAGTTTATATTTCGTGCGATATTTGCAAAGGCAAAAGATTTGATCGGGAAACATTGGAAGTGGAGTATGCACCTTCCCAAATTTTGGGCGGCAAAAATTGGGAGGGTAAAAAGAAAAATATTTACGAGGTTTTGCAAATGACAATTAACGAAGCTGTAGAATTTTTTGAAGATATTCCGTGGCTTTATGACAGATTAAAAATTTTGGAAGAAGTGGGTTTGGGTTATTTATCATTGGGTCAGTCGGCAACTACTCTCTCCGGCGGCGAAGCGCAAAGAATTAAACTTTCCGCCGAACTTGGGAAAAGAGACACCAGAAACACGCTTTACCTTTTAGACGAACCAACTACCGGTTTGCACTTTGCCGATGTTGATAATTTATTAAAAGTCCTCCAAAAATTGGTGGATAGGGGAAATTCTATCGTTGTGATAGAACATAATCTTGATGTGATTAAGACCGCCGATTGGGTGATTGACTTAGGCCCCGAAGGCGGAGAAAAAGGCGGGAATATTGTCGTTCAGGGAACTCCGGAAGCCATCTCTAAAAAATCCGATAGTTTCACCGCGGAATATTTAAGAAAAATTCTATAAATGCTAATATTAATTCAGAATATTTAAAAAGAGTTAATATGTGAGCGTTCCCGTTTTTGACACCGAACAAGTTGCTGAATCAGCGTTAAAACTTTTAAAAACAACAAATGTTATTTGTGAATTTCATCATTCAAAAAAAAATGGAGAATTGGATGCTGACGGCATAGATTTTTTAATATTTTTAAATAACGGGCTTTGTATTCCTCTACAAGTTAAAGGTGCTCATTTCAAGCAAAACCAGCATCTTCGCAAACATCCCCATATCCGTTTCATTTTAATAGTGAAAAGAAACCAACCAAAAATTATCGCCAAAAAATTGAAAAGATTGATTGAAAAAATTTCTGAAAAAACGCGGGACTTGTATTTTACGAATCAATTATGCTATACTATAGAAGTTAGGTGAGAAGAGTTTTCTTATCTTCAAGAACGCAAGTTCGCGAGGAAATCTAAGAAAACCCCTTCATTCAACTCCCGCTTGCGGGAGTTGTTTTTTATTGCTGAATCAAATTTTCTCGTTCTCCAAAATGCTACCCTTGCTGTCCTTGCTGTCCTTGCTTTATACTTAATATTGGTAGGTGGGTTGAGCACTCACTTAACAATGTTAAAAAAATGGAGGTCACCACCACCTACCGCTGAAAGATTAAAAAAGGTGACCATTTTTAGCAAACCATCTTTCTTTCCGAAAACTCCGCAGGCAATCGGCATGGTCCGACCGTTACATTCAATCGGTCGGCGATTGCCGAGGACAAAGCGAGCGAGCCGCTGGGCGAGCGAAGCGGTTTGAGGAAAGGAAGATGGTTTGCTATTTTTGAATATGTTCTCTTTTTTCAAAAAAATCACAACTGGCAAAATTATCAAAGAACTGGAATACAAAGCCGCGCTTATTAATCACGAAGAACAAAAATTGAAAAATTCGTCCGATGAAGAATTAAAAAATCTTTCCTTAAAATTAAGAGAAAGAATTTTAGGCGGCGAAAGTGAAGATTTGATTTTATCGGAAGCTTTCGCGCTTGTCCGCGAAACGAGTTTAAGAACCTTAAAACAAAGGCATTATGATGTTCAGTTAATGGGTGGCATTGTTTTGCACGAAGGCAAAATCGCCGAGATGCTCACCGGCGAAGGCAAAACATTAGTGGCCACTCTGCCAGTTTATTTAAACGCTCTCTCGGGTAAAGGTGTCCATATTGTTACTGTGAATGATTATTTGGCGAAAAGAGACGCTGTTTGGATGGGGCAAATTTATTACGCGTTAGGTCTCTCTGTGTCTTGTATTGTGCACGACGAAAGTTTTTTATACGACCCCGCTTATACGCAACTGCAAACTGAAAAACTAGATGCGCAAAGAGATGCTATCGGCGGTTTTAAAGTATTTGAAGAATTTCTTCGCCCGATTTCTCGTAAAGAAGCCTATGCAGTCGACATCACTTATGGCACCAATCATGAATTTGGTTTTGATTATCTTAAAGACAATTTGACGATTCGTTTGGCGGATAAAGTTCAGAGAGAACATTATTACGCGATTATTGATGAAATAGACAGCATTTTAATTGATGAAGCGCGCACGCCGCTTATTATTTCCGCGCCTGATGCCGAGTCCAGCGGCTTTTATAAAATATTTTCTCAAATCGTTGCTAAACTGAATTCAGCTGAAGATTATGAAACTGACGAAAAACTGAAAGTAGTGAATATTACCAATTCCGGTATTGAAAAAACGGAAAAAATGCTTGGAGTGGAAAATATTTACGCGCCGGAAAATTCACGGCTTGTTCATTTTTTACAAGAAAGTTTGAAAGCGCGCGCTTTATTTCAAAGAGACAGAGATTATGTTGTCAAAAATAATGAAATTATTATAGTTGATGAATTTACCGGCCGTATGCTTCCCGGTCGCCGTTATTCGCAAGGACTTCATCAAGCGATAGAAGCCAAAGAAAATGTTCCTGTTCAGCAAGAAAATCGCACTTATGCCCAAATTACCATTCAAAATTATTTTCGTCTTTATAAAAAAATCGCCGGTATGACCGGCACGGCGCAGACTTCCGCTGAAGAATTTCACAAAGTTTATAATTTGGAAGTGGTGAGCATCCCGCCTAATAAAAAAATGGCGAGAACAAATTTGCCTGATTTTATTTATAAAAGCAAAGAAACAAAATATCAGGCGGTAGCGAAGGAAGTGAAAAGTCGTCATCTAAAAGGTCAACCTGTTCTTTTGGGCACCACTTCTATCACTAATAATGAAATCATTTCCGAATATTTAAAAAAAGCCGGCATCCCGCACGAAATTTTAAATGCTAAAAATCACGAACGGGAAGGAGAAATCATCGCTCAAGCCGGTAAACCAGGCGCGGTAACCGTTGCCACTAATATGGCCGGCCGTGGCGTGGATATTATTCTTGGCGGCAATCCGCCATTGCCCGACGAAGCGAATAAAGTTCGCGAAGTTGGCGGTCTTCATATCATCGGCACCGAACGTCACGAAGCCAGAAGAATTGATAATCAATTAAGAGGTCGTTCTGGCCGGCAAGGAGATCCCGGCTCCTCGCAATTTTTTCTTTCATTAGAAGACGATTTGTTAAGAATCTTTGGTGGCGAAAGAGTCAAAAATCTGATGCAATCGTTAAATTTTCCCGATGATGTTCCGATTGAGTCTTCCATCGTTTCTAATTCCGTAAATCAAGCCCAACAAAAAGTGGAAGGCGCCAATTTTGACCTTCGTCGCCATCTCTTGGATTTTGACGATGTGTTGAACAAGCAAAGAGCCGCGCTCTATGCGAAAAGAGATAAATTTTTGTCCGCTGGCGATAAAAACGAAATTATTCCGTTAGTTCAAGAAATAATTAATAATTTTATCTCTGTCGCGGAAAAAAATTTACTTGCGGAAGAAGGTTTAAATATTGAAGAATCCGAAAAGAATAAAAAAGAATTAGAATCGTTGAAAGAAAAGTCTGGCAAAGTTCCGGAAAGCGTGGAAAACGAACGGGCGATTATGATTAGCCAATTTATGGTGAAAGTTTTAGATACTTTATGGATTGCTCATTTGGAAAATTTAGAATCATTAAGAGAATCAGTGAACATTCGCGCTTACGGCCAACACGAACCGATTGTGGAATATCGTAGAGACGCTTTCAAACTTTTTCAGGAATTGAATCATAATTTTGAAGGTATGGTTTTTCAAAACATTTTCCCCATTTTTGAATTAGATTTAACAAAAACAAAAAAAGAATTTCTGCGTCCTTTCGTGTCAAGTCCGCGTGAATCCGCGCTTGGAAAAATCGGCCGCAACGATCCCTGTTATTGCGGTTCAGGAAAAAAATATAAAAAGTGCCACGGGCAATGAGGATAGGTAAAAAAGCGTAAAAACTCGCTTAAAACAAGCCAAGGTAACAAACCGATTACCTAAAAGGTAATCGGGTTTTTGTATTGTAATATAGTTGTAGATCACAAGAAAAGACCGTTGGGTAAATCCAACGGCTTATATTTATAACAATTTCTTTCTGCGAAGATTACGATACAACCACATTAAAGGTTGAAAGTATAAAATGATAGCTTCCGTTACCGATTTTTTAGTGATTATCCATAATAATTTCATTATCTTCTCCTTGTTAGTCAGTCTTACCGTAATTAGTGCAACGACAATCTTGCGCGAGACCAACATATTTCTCCATACAAATATTGCACCAAGTGCCGTCGTTTTTTAAAAAATTGAAAAAAAACCGAACAATTAGAAATTTCAACTTTTTTGTCATTTTCAATATTCTCCATATCAAATTCCTAAAATAAAGAATAATCATTATTTTACCAATGTCAATAATTGACTAAATGTTAGTATTTATACTATAATCCAAATCAGTTAATTTAAAAACAAAATACAGGAGATTATATGCCTTGCGATTTAGGATACAAACAAATTAACAAAATAAAAATTCCGGCTCCCGCGCCGCAGGAATTTAAAGAAAAAATCAAACCGCCCGAAGTTGATGCGGACTTGCTGGAAAAAATCGGCGAAAACGATTTAGCTTTCTTAGAGTGGTTGAATGATTTGGATATTAAGCCGTTGCTGGAAAAGGCGTTATCTGCCGCCAAACAGAAAATAGGCGATAGTGGTCTTCTTAAATCTTCCATTGATGAAAATGGCAATCTGATAATATCAGGCAGTTTCAAAAATAACAGCGAAAAAAAGAGATTGGAATCAGCAACCTCCGCTCTCTCCGAGCAATTTCAATTTGAAGTTTTAAAGATTGTCGCGGAATTGCTTGATTATGAGTTGGTTTTAAGCAAGGGTAAAAATGGCGAACCGATTCTTGAAGGAGAAAAAGATACCGATTCGGGCGTTCATAAATATCTTAAAGTAACGAAAGACAAAAATGGCAATGGCGTTCTGGCTTTTGAACATTTCGCTTCCAAGGAAGAATTGTCTTCGGAAGAAGAAAAGTTTTTAGGTTTGGCGCAAAAACTGGGCGTCAAAATTTCCGTGGAAGAAACTAAAAGAAGCGGACAGCCACTGCCTGCCAATGCCGTTCATAAAGATTTTCTGCATCACGGGAGAAATGAATGAGCGAAAAAATTCAAGAAAAAACAATTATTCGACTGCCGCAATGGTTTACCGATGATTTAGTAACGCCTTTGAAAGCCGGCATCGCCCACGAATTTATTCTGCACGGCGATATCAATGGATTAGTCGCGAATCCCGATATATCCGAAGAATCAGACGAACCTTACATCTCCGTCAAAAAATTTCTTGAAAAAATTTTTGACAAAAGAGAAATGGTGATTTTCTACAATATCGCCTCCGGCGTAAGTTTTTCGGATTCAGTGATGGAAAAAGAATTCAAGAAAATTAACGGCTTGGACGGCAGTGATATCTCCGGTGATCCGGTTGCCGTGGCAAAAGCGGGGCTCACCGCCAAACGCGGCATTCCCCGCGAACCGGAATTATGTTTGCCGCTTATAGAAAAAGTCTTGAAAACAAAATCAGATACCGCTGTCGTTATTCAATCCGTCCATTTTATTGCTCCCGCTGGCAACGGCGTTTCTGCTTCATTTCCGAACGAACGGGCAAACATTGAAAGATTTAAAAATTGGAGTCGCGACGAAGAATTTCGATCTAATGGCAATATCATTTTGTTGTTTACGGAAGAAGCGGCTAAAGTTTCTCCGGAATTAAGAGAATCCGGTGGCGCGATTAAGATAATTTTCATTCCCAAACCCGATAAACAAGAAAGAAAATTATACATTGAATCTTTAACGGATAAGAACGAAAAATTCAAAATTTTGGAATCGCGATTAAAAAAACTTGAAAAGGATTTAAAAAAAGCCAAACCGAAATCGCCTCGCTACGGCAAACTTCAAGAAAAAGTGAGCGCTCTTAACAAAGATTTAAAAATATCTGCTCCGCTTTTCTTCGTTCCGGATAGTTTTGAAACTGATATTTTTGTTCACGCGGCGCAAGGAATGAATTTACGGCAGATTTTTGAAATTTTCCTTCATTCCAAAAGAACAGGTAATCCGTTAAGTCTGGAGTATGTCAAAGACAAAAAAAGGGAAATTTTAAACGCCGAATATGGCGAAGTGATGGAAGTTGTGGAACCGCAATGGGGACTGGAATATATCGGCGGGCTTGATTATGTGAAAGGTTATCTAAAAGATGTTATTTTATCTATTAAAAAAGCCGAAACCCGATTAGTGCCGATGGGCATTTTACTGATGGGACCTCCCGGCACCGGCAAAACCGCTATTGTGGAAGCTCTGGCGAAAGAAGCCGGATTTAATTTCGTGAAAACCAAAAATATCCGTTCTATGTGGGTTGGCGAATCTGAAGCGCGAATGGAAAAACAGATTTACGGCTTAAAGGTTTTGGCGCCGGTAGTAGTGATGAACGACGAAGCTGATCTCGCGGAAGCTCAACGGGATTCCGCGAAAGGCGATTCCGGCGTTTCCGAACGACTGATGAAAATGTGGATGGAACTTTTATCCGACCCGAAAATCCGCGGTCAGATTATCGTTATTTCCTGCACCAATCGCCCCGACAGAATTGACCCGGCTCTAAAAAGAAGCGGTCGCACTGATGAAAGAATACTTATCCCGCCGCCTTCAATAGAAGGACGCAAAGAGATATTCAATGTTGCTTTCAAAAGGCACAATATCCCGACTTCCATAGGAGAATTCAACCGATTTGCTAAATTAACCGCTGATTTTTCCGGCGCCGATATTGTGGAAAAAATTGTCCCGACTTCCTTCCGATTCGCGGTGAGTCAAAATAAAAAAGAAGTTGACGAAGAATCGTTGATTGCGGCGATCAGAGATACTATTTCAAGCGCGAGCCAAGCCGAAAGCGATAAAATGACATTACTCGGAATATTAGAAAGTTCCTCTCGCAGGCTCCTGCCACCCAACATCAAAGAAATTATTTTGGATATAAAATCTCGCAATCTCGTTGAAAATCTAGCTCAAATAATTGAGCAGATTGAAGAAAGAGGAATTGTAAATTTAAGAGAAGAAATTGATTTAGAAAATATCATGGAAGAAATTGAAAATAATGTTCAAAATTGAACAAAACGCCTCCGAATAAAAATTCGGAGGTTTTTTATTTTTATATGTGGATAACTTAATCTAAGGACTTGCAATATCAATACATACAGTTGACATAATCTAGTAAACTATACTACACTACAAGCAGTTTTCGTTGTTTGAAAACTGAATAAAAAAATAAAAAAAGAGAAACAAACTATGGGTGGTGGTGGTAGTTTTTACAATCGGGATACGACTGACAAAGATAGAATAACATCCGGTGGCTATTCCGATTTAGCCGAAGAGAAACTTTCTAGAAGTAATATTAATAAAGCCGTGCTTCCAGAAAACAGGAAAATCGTTTCCACTTGCAAAAGTCCATTAGTTTACGCTTTTGATGTTACCGGTTCTATGGGCGATTTGCCAAAAATTATTTGGGATAAAATGCCGATGATTGCCGGCCAAATAAAAATGCAAAAATATCTGGATGACACAATGATAAGTCTGTCCGCTATCGGTGATGTAATTTCGGACCGCGCCCCAATTCAAATTTGCGATTTTTCCAAATTAAAAAGTTTGGACGAATGGCTAGAAAGATTGTGGCTTGAAAGCAGAGGCGGTGGGCAAGGTAAAGAATCTTATGAATTTACCGCTTACTTCTACGCTCGTTTATATGATATGCAAAATGCGAAAACGCCAATTTTCCTTTTTACCGGTGATGAAGGATTTCGTGAACAATTACCGGCAAAGGAACTAGAAGAACATTTTGGTGGCAAACACGAAACCGTTAGCGCGGAGAATGTATTTAAAGAACTTAAAAATAAATTTAAAAACAATGTTTTTCTTATTCATAAGACTTATGGCGATGAAAGGGAAGATGAATTTATTATTAAGCAATGGCAGAAAGTTCTCGGTGAAGAAAATGTGATTTTATTAAAAAATAAATTGGCGATAGCCGATGTAACTTTGGGCGTAATAGCGATTGCGAGCGGCGCCAAAACTCTTGATGAATATATTAAAGATGTCAAAAATAGGCCATTAGAAATGAGCGGCGTAAAATACGAGCCGCAAACCCCGGAAAGAAGCAAAGAAGTCCGTGAATCGTTAAAATTTTTCGCTGAATCAAGAAATAAAGCCGGCAAAAAAGTTTCTAATAAAAATTCTTCCTCTCAAAATAAAACTAATAACAAGGCTAAAAATACGCCCAAAAAGGAATGGCAATTATAAAATATTTATAATAATACAGACATATCCCGTTTTCAAAAACGGGATTTTAGTTTCATCGGTTTGTTATTGCGATCCGCCCGATGAGGCGGAGAAGCAATCTCGTCTTTCCACGGAAAGTTGACATAGTCTAACAAACTATACTACACTACAAGCAGTTTTCGTTGTTTGAAAACTGAATAAAAAACAAAAACAAGGAGATAAAAATGGGTGGCGGTAGTTTCAGTGATGAGGTTTACAAAAGCTCTATTAAAGGCGAAAAAGCCTTTAAATACAGCGAAGAAATAAAAAGTAAACCAAGAAGCGAATGGAAAATTAGTCAAGTTTTGAACCCCGCTAATCTTAAAGTTCGTGAAAGCAGAGATAGCGCCGAACATCCTAATTCCAATGCGATTATTGTTGGACTGGATGTCACCGGTTCAATGTCCAGAGTAGTCGTTTCCGTGCGAGACGCGTTAGGGAAACTTATGAATATGTTGCTTAAAGAAAAGTATATTTCCGACCCGCAAATCTTATTTTGCGCAGTGGGCGATGCGACTTCTGATGTTTTTCCGGTTCAGATTTCGCAATTTGAATCGGATAATAGAATTGATGACCAAATCAAAGAAGTTGTTCTGGAAGGCAGTGGCGGAGCATTCGGAGAAGAATCTTATGAATTGGAATTTTATGTCGCGGCAGAACATACTTCTATTGACTGTTGGGAAAAAAGGAAAAAGAAAGGATATTTATTTACCATCGGAGACGAAGAGCCTTATCCCGAAGTGAAAAAATATGAAGTAGATAAAATTTTTAATGTCGCGTTGCAAAAAAATGTCTCAACCGATGCGACAGTTAAAGAAGCGCAAAAAAAATATTTTACTTTTCACATTATACCTTATGGCTCCAGCGGTTATGGCAAGCAGGAAATAAAAAATAGATGGGTAAAGCTTTTGGGCGGTTCGCAATTCGTTTTTGAGCTTAAAAACCCTTCCTTAATCTCCGAAACTATCGCTCTTGCGATAGGTCTAAATGAGGAAAGAGTTAGTTTCAAAGAAGGATTAGAAGTTATTTCCAAAAATTCCGGCCAAAAATCCGCTGAAGTTATCCGATTGGCTCTTAGTAAATTTGCCGAATCTGTCGGAGTATCAAAAAAGAAACCGGTTTCCGAAATAGTAACGGATACGGAAAAAAAGAAAACCGAAAAGAAAGACAAACCGGGCAGAATATAAATAAATTCTGAACGAAATCCTGATTAATAATCAGGATTTTATATTCTTAAGGAGAATTAGAGAGTCAATGAAAGAAAAAAAAGTTTTCTTAGTCGCCGGTTTGGGATACGGCGACGAGGGCAAAGGTTCTATTGTTGATTATCTTGTCCGTCGTGAAAATGCCGTAGCAGTTGTCCGTTACAACGGCGGCGCGCAAGCTGGTCATCGGGTGGTTTTAAAAGATGGCCGGGAACATATTTTTTCCCAATTCGGCAGTGGCTCTTTTATCCCCGGAGTCCAAACTTATCTTTCCAGATTTATGCTGGTTGAGCCTTTAGGGATGCTCGCCGAAGCCGAACATCTTCAAAAAATAGGTTGCGGTGACATTTTTGAAAGAACGGTAATTGATGGACAAGCGCCTGTCATTACTCCATATCATATTGCCTGCGGCCGACTTATGGAAATCAAAAGAGGCGTCAAAAAACACAGCAGTTGCGGTTTAGGCATCGGCGAAGCAATGGAAGATGTTAATTTTTTCAGCAACGATGTTTTGAGAGTAAAAGATTTGTTATCTATTGATGAATTTCACCGGAAACTTCTACTGATCAAGGAAAGAAAATTAGCGAAACTCAAAAAAATTCTCAAAAAATTACCGGATTCGGAAACCATCGCGAAAAACAAAAGTGTTTTTGAAAAACGTGAAATTATTGATTGGTTCACTGAAGGTTGTATTGAATTTGTCAAAAAAGTAACGATAGTAAATGGCGATTATTTGAAAAATCTACTGGAAAAAGGCGTGGTAATTTTTGAAGGTGCTCAAGGAATGCTTTTGGATGTTAATTGCGGTTTTTATCCTTATGTTACCAAAACTGACATTTCGTATAACAACGCTTTTACTTTATTAAAAGAAGCCGAATACGATGGCCAAGTAAAAAAAATCGGAGTTTTAAGAGGGTATTTTACAAGACACGGCAAAGGCCCGTTCGTTACGGAAAATAAATATCTGACTAAAATTTTACCTGATGCGAGTAACAAAAAACACGAGTGGCAGGGAAAATTTCGAGTGGGTTATTTTGACGCTTTCGCGGCAAAATACGCTATTGAATGTATCGGTGGCGTTGACGAATTGGCTTTAACTAATTTAGATCGTTTGCAAAAAATGCCGGAACTAAAAATCTGCCGTAGTTATAAAATGACATACGAATTTAATAAATTTTTTCCGTCAGTCAAAGATATTAAATTTTCCAATCCTAAATTACGAAAAAAACTCGCCAGATTATTTTGTCTGGCAAAACCGCTCTACGAAAAAATTAAATCAAATAATATCAATGATTATATTCAAAAAATAAGCGAATTGCTTAATGTGAAAATTTCCATTTTATCCTTCGGTCCCACTGTTGAAGATAAAAAGGAAGTTTGAAATCTAGTAAAAATTTAAAATCCCGACTTAAACCGTCGGGATTTTTTTAAAATTATAAAGACAAAGCTTTCTGAAGTAATGATTGAGTTTTCGGGTCATTATAAACTACGAAAGTAATACTTTTGAGTGCGCTAGGACTTTCTTTAAGGAATTTTTTTACGCCTTTCGCCATTTCATTCACGGCTTCATTTACGCTTTTCTCTACTACTCCTAACATCACACCCATTCGGATGGTTGGTAGAGATACGGATTTAAAACCGGAATCAGAAGCGGCTTTAAAACCGTTGTAGATAATCTCGTGAAGAGGGCTTTTTAGATCGTCAACTACAAAAATAACATTAACGAACGCCCCTTTGTGGATTTGACCATTGCTACGAGCAACAACCGTTTGTCCATCTGTTAAGGACATTAGCTTCCTTGCTTGTGAATGGAATAAATCATCTGCGACCTTCTTAATAACACCATCAATGCCTCCAAACCATAGACCGCCAGAATTGATGGCTGTGATAAGAGCATCTGCTTTTATTTTGGAAATATCGTCGGGTACAACAAAAACATTAGTCATTTTAAGTCTCCTTTTAATTTGTTTTTTAATGGGAAAACGAAACCATTTCGCTTGCCGAACTACTAATGCTAGTATATCATAGTTCACAAAAAAGTCAAATCCACAATCTTATTATTCAAGCGAAAGAATATACATTCGTAAGTATTGCCGATAGCGCGTGTAAAAATTCACGAGCGAACCGCGTGGCGAGACAGGCCCCCCGCCCGTAAGGGCGGCCTGGGTGGCGAGCAGCGAGTGAGCGAGTCGGAATTTTCACGCGCGAAGGCTTACGAACGAATGTATATTCTTGAGCGTTTTTATTGACAAATTATATTTTATATGATTAAATCAAAACTAGTATAAATCAAATTAAAAACATAAAATAAGGATATTATGAAAAACTTGGAAGGTGTAAAAATTGCTCTTTGTCAGATGAATGTTACGCCCGGTCGTCCGGATATTAATACGGTCTATATTGTGGGTGAGATTGAAACAGCGGTAAAAAGAGGAGTGGATATCATCGTTTTTCCGGAAATGTCCGTTACGGGTTATTTTATCGGAGACCTCTTTGAGGATGAATCTTTTCTTCAAGATGTTGCCCATCTGAATCAGGAAATAAGAAAAGCAACGGCGAATGGCATTATCGCCATCGTCGGCACTTCAGTTATGGGCGATGGACAAAAAGGCGAAGACGGCTTACAAAGGCTGATGAATGCCGCCGTTATTTATGGCAACGGGCGTTATTTAGGGCATACAGTGAAAACGCTTCAACCCAATTACAGAGTTTTTGAAGACGACCGTCATTTTTATTCCAATCGCAAACTCGCTTTTCTAAAAAACAAACACCCTTCGGAAATTCTTAATCCGTTCGCCGTAAAATTGAAAGACGGTCGGGAAATAAATCTCGGTGTTATTCTCTGCGAGGATATGTGGCACGATTCTTATCCTATAAGTCCCGCTGAAATTTTGGCAAAAAAATGCGTCGATGTGATTATTAATCTTTCCGCCTCTCCTTGGACTTGGCAAAAAAATCGCAAACGACATCAGATTGTAAAAAAACTTTCGGCAGTCTGCGATTTGCCGTTCGTTTATGTGAATAATACCGGCATTCAAAATACCGGTAAGAACATCATTATTTTTGATGGCTCTTCCACTATTTATAATTCCCAAGGCGAAAGAATTTTTGAAATTTCGCCTTACAAAAGTGGTTCTTCTGATTTTATATTTGCGGATGTTTTGTTCCTTCCAGAACCGATGCAAGACGACACCAAAGAACTTTACGAAGCGATGAACTTCACAATTAAAGAATTTTTTCGCAATCTACCGCCCGAAAAAAGAAAAATGATTATTGGCTTGAGCGGCGGCATTGACTCTTCGCTTTCCGCCGCGCTCTATGCTGACGCTCTGGGCTCGGAAAATGTTGTGGGTATCAATATGCCGTCAAAATTCAATTCCGAAAAAACAAAAAATATCGCGAAATCTTTAGCGGAAAATCTCGGTATCGTTTATGAAGTAAGGCCGATTCAAGAAATTGTTGATGCGATTGCTTCCGCTTCAAGCGCGAAAGAAAACACTTTAACGCATGAAAATATTCAGGCGAGAACCCGAATGGAAATTCTCGCCGCGAGAGCGCAAGATTTAAATTGTCTTTACAGCGCGAACTGGAACAAAATTGAAGCGGCTTTCGGTTATGGCACGCTCTACGGCGATATGGCTGGTGGTCTAGCTTTAATAGGGGATTTAGTTAAAAGAGAAGTTTATCAACTAGCCGATTATCTGAACAAAGTTGTCTTCAATCGTGAAGTGATTCCTCAAGAATGTATAGATATGAAACCAACCGCTGAACTTCGCGCCAATCAATTTGATCCGTTTGATTACGGAAGAATTGACAAAAGAGGGTATCACGAAGAGATGGTGAGAGCTTTCACGGAATTCCGCAAAAACCCGGAATGGTTTCTGAAATTATACAAAGATGATTTGTTAGAAAGCGAAATGAAGCTGGAAGCGGGATCGTTGAAAAAGCTTTTTAGGACGGCGAGACATTTTATTTACGATTTGGAAAAACACTGGCGAATGTTTTGTAATGCTTATTTCAAAAGATTGCAAGGTCCGCCGATTCCAATTGTGAGCAAAAGAGCTTTCGGCACGGATTTAAGAGAATCTATAATGCGACCTCATTTTACCGGCCGATATTTTGAATTAAGAGAGGCTCTTATCGCGAAAGAACCGAAAAGAATCGCGGTTTACGGCGGCAGTTTCAATCCGCCGGGACTGCATCATCGCGAAATAACCGTCAAACTTTTGGAATGGTTTGACGAAATTTTTATCGTGCCTTGCGGCATAAGAGATGACAAAAATTCTTCCAAAATTGTTTCGCCTGACCAAAGAAGGCAAATGATAGAGCTAAATTTTAACGACTTGCCCAATAATGTGGTGATTGATAATTTTGATTTGGATAATGATAATTTTACGCCGACATTCGCTTTGGTTGAAAGATATAAAAAACAATGCGATGACGCGGAAGTTTGGTATGTTGTGGGTGGCGATTTGATTGTTGATGGCAAAAGCGGCAATTCGGAAATCCAACGTTCTTGGAAAAAAGGCGAAGAAGTCTGGCAAACTGTGAATTTTTTTATCATCACTCGTCCGGGATTTAATTTAATTTCCGAAGATTTGCCGCCATCGTCCGAAATTATAGAAATGAACGCGCTGATGGGTTCGAGCACTCTCATTCGTAATCTTATTAAAGAAGGCAAAAATTATAAATTTTTGTTAAAAGACGAAGTTTACGAATACATTGAAAAATCAAATCTTTACAAGAATTAACATCAATTAACATCTTACTAAATTAAAAAGCGATAGCTTTTTAATTTAGTAAATAAAAATTGAAAGGAGTTTGTTTTGCTTATAGTGAGTCTTCCGCCAATCCATCAAGAGGAATTATTAAAAAAAATTATTTCTCATCCGTTAGTCGGCGCTGTTCGCTACAACACAGGAATGGACTCAGCTTATTCGCCGGAAGAAACCTTGAATAAAATTCTGGTCTTAACGAAAAAACACGACAAGATTCTCTACATTGACCTTAAAGGTCCGCAATTAAGAGTTGCCGAATGGTCTCTGCCGCCTTACGGCCCGATCGTTCTAAACAACAAAGTGGCAGTGGAACTACCGGCAAAAGTTTATTTTCGCGGCGACAAAGTTTGCGAATTGAAAGAAATTGTTGACGGCAATAAAATTTTCGTTGATCCACTGCCTCGTTACGGCGTAGGTAGGGGTCAAGCGATTAATATTGTCGGCAAAAAAGTGAAAGTTAAAGGATTACTCACGGAAAACGACAAAGATTACATCAAAGCCGCCGTAGAAAAAAATATTTATAACTTTATGCTTTCTTTTGTTGAAAGTTTAGCGTATATAGCTAGTCTTGAAAATTTTCTTCAATTATGCGGTATATCTTCGGAAAAATGTAAAATTATTCTCAAGATTGAATCAAAAGCAGGTATGGAATTTATACAAGATTCATTAGTTCCCTCTCTTAAAAATTATCATTTAATGGCCGCGAGAGACGATTTGATGATTCAAGTGGGAAGATTAGAAACATTTGGAGCTTTGCGGACAATTATTCAAAAAGACCCTTGGGCTATTTGCGCTTCCCGTCTTCTGCTCGGTTTGGAAAGCGAGAAAAATGAGATTTCTTTAGCTGATATTTCTGATATTGAATTAATGAGAAGTTATGGTTACAAAAATTTTATGTTTTCCGATGGCATTTCTCTTCGTTATTTTGATAAGGCTATAGAATTTTGGAAAGAATATGTTCCATTCTAAATCCATAATTAAAAAATCCTCTGAAAATTTCAGGGGATTTTATTTTTCTTCGCAATGGTATAATAAATTATCATTAATCGTTTTCGTATATTTGTAATGGATTCGTAATTCGTAGATATTGTATGAAGAATCGTTCTCAAATCGGCAATAAACAAGGTAATCCCGCCTACCGCACGGCTAGCGCTTTTCGCGCGAGGCAGTTTATTCTTTCGTCATTTTCGCGTAAAAAAACCGTCGGATTTGCAAAAATTTCTAAACCAAATCGCGGCGGCGGCTTTCAAAAAATAAATCCGAATCGTATTTTAGAGTAGTATTCTTAAATCTAAAATCATAAATCTTAAATCACAATTTTCGTTTATCTCGCTTACTTCACTTACCTCGCTTATCTCGCTATACTTTAAGTATGTCCAACGAAAGAATCAAAGTTGCGGTCTTAATGGGCGGGCCTTCTTCCGAGCACGAAGTATCTCTTAAAACCGGCCAGAATGTTATTAATAATCTTGACCAAAATCGTTATTCAGCCGAACCGGTTGTGATTGAAAAAAATGGCGAGTGGCCTCTGTCAGTTAATATATTAAAAGAAAAAACCGATGTCGCCTTTATCGCGATGCACGGCGAATATGGTGAAGACGGCGGAGTGCAATCATTTTTGGATTCTCTGCCGGTTTCTTATACTGGTTCCGGTGCCTTAACCAGCGCTCTCGGAATGAATAAATATTTATCATTAAGGCATTTTCAGGATTATGGTTTAAAAACTCCCAATTCTATTTTATTGTCCCAATTGGAATGGCGAATAAATCCCAATTTAGCCGTCAAAAAAATATTTTGGAATCTTGAAAAACCTTGGGTGCTCAAACCTAATCGCGGCGGTTCCAGTGTCGGCGTCAAAATTGTGAATAATGTGGAAGATTTAGTTATTAGTTTGCACAATAGTTTTATGTCTTCCAAAGATATGATTATTCAAAATTTTATCAAAGGCAGGGAAGTAACTTGCGCCGTTTTAGATCACGGCTTTAAAAGAAGCGCTTACGCTTTAATGCCCACCGAAATCGTGCCGCTCAAAAGTCATTTTTTTGATTATGTTTCCAAATATGACCCGAAAGGTTCTTTGGAAATTACGCCGGCGAGATTAAGCGAAGCTTGGCTTCAGACTATCCGTCGTTCGGCTGTTCACACGCACAATGTTTTAGAATGTCGTGGAATGTCGCGCGCCGATATGATTGTAGGCGAAGACGGCAATCTTTATATTTTGGAAATTAATACCATCCCGGGGTTGACGGAAAACAGTCTTTTACCCAAAGCCGCCGCCCATCAGGGAATTTCTTTTCCCGATTTATTGCATCGCATCATTCAAGCGGCAATCAATCGTTAAATCATAATATTGTTTCAAATTTTGTGCTTGGCGCTTCTAATTTCGTATTTAATTATTTAGAATAATTAGAATAATTTTTTTTCATATGTCTCTCTATATCGTCTCCACTCCCATCGGCAATCTCAAAGATATTACTTTGCGGGCGATCGAAATATTAAAAAATGTTGATGTTATTTGCGCCGAAGATACGCGCGTAACGCAAAAATTATTAAATCACTACAATATTAAAAAACCGCTGTTTCGGTGTGATGCCGAAAAAGAAAGATCTGTCGCTGAACAAATAGTCAGTTTATTGAAAGACGATAAAAATGTGGCGTTTGTAACCGACGCCGGCACTCCCAGTATCTCCGACCCCGGCGCTCGTCTTGTGTCGTATGTCAATAGTCAATTGTCATCGTCAGTTGTTAATAGTCATAGTCAATGGTCAAATGTTCGTATAATTCCCGTCCCTGGCTCATCGGCTCTTATCGCCGCGCTTTCCGTTTCCGGCCTCAACGCTAACCAATTTACTTTTTTGGGTTATCCGCCTCATAAAAAAGGCAGAAAAACTTTTTTCGCCGATTTAAAAAATATTGAAACAAAACCGTTCGTTCTTTACGAATCGCCGCATCGTATTTCTAAAACCTTATTAAATTTAGAAGAAATTTTTGGCGGAGAAAAAGAAATAATCGTCTGCCGCGAATTAACTAAAATCCACGAAGAAATTTTCCGTGGCAATATAGAAAAAGCAAAATCTTATTTTCAAGGCGAACATTTAAAAGGGGAGTTTGTAATAATAATTCCTTGAATAAAAACCAAATAGCTTCCCCAAAAAAACCTCGTATCCTAAAGCCTAGCGCCTAGAGCCTATAACCTAGCGCCTAATCCATCGCCCACTTTTTTAATTTTTCATAGTCAGTTGACCCACAAATCCACTTATTAGTTTTAGTGTTGTAAAAAAACGGCACGCCGCCGCAAAAATTTTTATCATATTTATCCATCAGCTTGGAATTTTCTTCGTTATGCCAGATTTCGTATTTTTTCACTTTTATACTCAATTCTTTTTCTAATTTTTCTACGAGCGGTTCCATATCCACGCAATTAGGACATTCCTCACCATAAAATTCCAATAAATAGCTCATACAAGTTATTATAAACATATCCTACGAAATTACGAAAAAATACGAAAATACAAAAATAATTTCAATTTAACGAATAAAAAATAGTTTTCGTATTTTCGTGATGTTTCGTACTTTCGTAGGTAAAATAAAATGAAAAGGACATTTGATATAGCGGGATCTATTTTCGGATTATTATTTATTTTGCCATTCACTCCGTTTATCGCGCTAGCGATTATTCTAGAAAGCGGTTTTCCGGTTTTTGAAAAATTGGAAAGAGTAAGCGATGGGAAAATTATTAAAGTTTATAAATTCCGTTCAATGGTCAAAAATGCTCGCATAATGAAAAAACAATTGCAGTATTTAAACGAAAGAAAAGACGGACCGTTGTTCAAGATAAAAAACGATCCACGATTGACCAAAATAGGGAAATGGTTAAGAAAATTGCGAATAGACGAATTTCCGCAACTGATCAATGTCTTAAAAGGCGAACTCTCGCTTGTGGGTCCGAGACCCCACGAACCGGAAGAAATGGCGCAGTATCCGCCGGAATTTAAAAAATTATATTTTGCGAAAGGCGGTCTCACTGGCCTCTCGCAAGTGAACGGCGCCTCCGCCCTGCCATTTCGCAAAGAGCTGGAATTAGATTTATATTATTTAGAACACCAATCGTTGTGGTTAGATATTAAGATTTTATTCAAAACCGTTTTCATTTTTTTTACAGATCCGACAGGCGTGTAGCATATCTTTGTTTTGTTGTTCTTCCGTCTTCGGAACAATTCTATGGAATTGTTCCGAAGAAATTTCAATTATTTTATCTTCACGCTTAGTATGTAAATCTTTGCCTTATTTCATCTTTTGTTGTAAAAATATAGTAGTTTTTGAACCATAAATATTACTTAAAAATTGAATTATTTCAAAAATATCCTTGAAAAATTTTCCAAAACAAAACGAGAAAAGGCTGACTTGAAAAGATTGGAAAGTTTTATAGAACATATCAATAATGTGCTTATCACAAGTAGACAAAATGGTATCGTCAACGCCGCTTTAGTAATGAGTGAAAAACAAATGCAAGACGCCGAAAATGAGATTAAGGAAGTAAAAACAAAAATCCGAAAAAGACGATTTCAAGCCATTTTTAATTTAGAAAATAACGATAGCTTAGTTCAAAGTAAATAATGGCGGACTTTCGCCATTTTTATTTTTTTAGAACAATTCTATGGAATTGTTCCTATAAGATTACAGTTTGTGTTCAAAAATTAATTCATTGAAAATTCTCGTTCCTGTATCCTGTATCCTGTATCCTGTATCCTGTATCCTGTATCCTGTATCATAAATGTATGCGCATTGCTATTTTTCACGATTATCTAAATCAATTCGGCGGGGCAGAAAGAGTTTTAAAAGTTTTACTTTCTCTTTTCCCCAAAGCTCATTTATATACTCTTCTTTACGATAAAAATAAAACTTTTGAAATTTTTGACGACAATATTAAAAAAACCAGTTTTTTGGACAAGCCGTTCGTGAGAAACAATCACCGAATGTTCATTCCTTTAATGCCGTTCGCTTCCCAAAAAATGCGCGTTAAAAATGATTATGATTTGGTGATTTCAAGCACTGCTGGTTATGCCAAAGGTTTCGGTTTCAATCGCGGTCATAGTCATCGTTATCGTCATAGTAGCGATAGCGATCGTCCGTTCCACATCAGTTACTGCCACAGCCCTCTCCGTTACGCTTGGGAAATAGATTATCTAAAAAATCAGTCTTTCGCTCCTAACGCGCTTTCCCGTTCTATCGCTATACCAATCGCTCGCTGGTTGAGAAATTGGGATAAATCCGCCGCTCAAAATGTTAATTTATTTGTCGCTAATTCCGATTTTATCGCGCGAAAAATAAAAAATTATTATGGTCGTGAATCGTTAATTGTTTATCCGCCAGTTGATTCCAAAAAATTCTATTACGAATCAAAAGTCCAAAATCTACCACCTACCACCTACCACCTACAACCTACAACCTACAACCTACAACCTAAAACCTATTACTTGATGGTCGGCCGTCTTCTTTATTACAAGAATTTTGATTTAGGCATTAAAGCTTTTAATAAATTAAGAAAACCTTTAAAAATAATCGGCTCCGGTCCGGAAATGTTTAAATTAAAATCCATCGCTAATCCTGTTTATATTGAATTTATTCCTTTTGTTGACGATGCGGAATTAAAGAGTTTTTATAACAACGCCAAAGCTTTAATTTTCCCGCAGGTAGAGGATTTTGGTTTAGTTGCCGCGGAAGCGCAATCTTGCGGTCTGCCGGTTATCGCTTTTAATCAAGGCGGCACTTGTGAGATAGTAAAAAACAAAGAGACGGGATTATTTTTTAACGAACAAAAACCAGAAGCTATTATTGAAGCCGTGAAAATTTTTGAAAATATGAATTTTAATCGCGAAAAAATCGCCGAAATCGCCGTTCGTTTTTCCGAAGAAAGATTCAAAAACGAATTTATGAGTATCGTTCGTAATAGCGGTTACGATGTATAATTTATACTATAACCTAAAACCTATAACCTAAAACCTAATCATGCGCATCTTCTTTGATGCCCGCGTTTTAAATAGAGAACATCATTCCGGCATTTTTGAATATGCTCGGTTTTTGCTTACGAAAATTTTAAAAAAAAATCCCAATCACGATTATTCCGTTTTTGTTAATAGTTTCAGGTCCAGTTCTTTCGCGGAAAAAATGTTCGGTAATCTAAAAAATGTTTCTCTGGTCAATTACCATTTTCCGAACAGAATTTTTGATTTTTTGAATTTTGCTTTTTCCTCGCCTAAAATTGATTCGCTTGTGAGAGCCGATATTTTTTATAGTCCTCATCTGGATATTATGAGTTTCAAAAATCCGGTAAAACATATTTTAACCGTTCATGATCTTTCTTTTATTCATCATCCGGATTTTTTTTCTCTACAAAGGCAATTTTGGCATTTGCGGCAGAATTATGAAAAGCAAATTAAAGAAGCTGGTTGCGTTATTACGCCTTCGTATTTTACCGCCGAAGATATCGCGGCTAATTTTCATATCTCTCCCGATAAAATCAAAACGATTTATTCTGGCGTTAATCCTGCTTATAAAGTTTTATCGGTTGATAATTCCGAACTCATCGCGTTCAAATGGCGTTCCAAAATCAACGATCCTTTTCTTCTTTACACCGGCGCCCTTGAACCGAGAAAAAACATCACTGGCATCATCAAAGCGTTTAATATCTTAAAAAGAAAAGCTGTTTTTAACGATTTAAAATTAGTGATTGTCGGTCCGAAAGGTTGGCTTTATAATAATATATTCAGGGAGGCAAGCGCGTCTCCTTGGAAACATTCTATTAATTTTTGGGGCGAAGCTCCTGAAAACGAAATGCTTTATCTTTACAACCTGGCTTCGGTTTTTATTTACCCGTCTTTTTTTGAGGGCTTTGGTTTCCCGCCACTGGAAGCGCAAGCTTGCGGCTTGCCGGTTGTCTCTTCCAATCGTTCTTCCATCCCTGAAATTTTAGGCGATTCCGCTTTGCTTGCCGATCCTTGGCGGATCAACGAACTTGCGCTCGGCATTGAAGCGGTTCTCACCGATTCGTCTTTAAGAAAAATATTGAGAGAAAAAGGACTGGAAAATATTAAAAGATTCAAATGGGAATATACCGCCCAAAAATTGACCAAAGTCTTTGAAAATTTATAGTATTTTGCTAATTACGAAATTCTCGTTTATGTCATTGCGAGTCCCGATAGTTATCGGGACGAAGCAATCTTATTGTAATCCTATAACCTAAAACCTAAAACCTTTAATATATGTCAAAACCTAAACTCGTTTCCTACAAAAATATTGATCCAATTTTAATTGACATCAAAAGACCCGATTATAATTATGAAGAATCGTTGAAATTCAGAACGGTCAATCTTCGTCATATTCCGCAGTTCTCTGTTCCCATTCGTCATAGCGGTAAAAAAATATTCAGAAATTCATTAATCGGCGCCGCAGTTTTTGTTTTATTATTTTTAGTTTTAATCGGCAATGTCGCTCTTGATAATTTGCGTGAGATCAAAACTATTTTTTTGAATGATAGCGGCGTTATCGTTAGTAATTTTGAAAGTTCTGTTGAAGCCTTAAAAAAATTTGAACCCAAAACAGCGGTTGATTCTTTGCGGGTCAATGACATAAAACTTGCCGGTTTAAATGAGATTATTACAACCAGTCATAGAGGAAAATTAATCGCCTTTTTGGGTAATTTTGTGCCGGCGATTAAAGAAGTAGGTGGTCTCTTAAAACGAGTTTCTTCTTTAAATGTAAATTTTTTGAAATTAGCCGAAAGTATTTCCGATTTGCAAAATAATGGATTCCGATACTTTCAAAATGATGGCCGAACATTAGTCGCGTCTCTCTCTAAGACTCAATCTCTTATGCGTTCTATCTTAGACGAAGTCGCTTCCATCAAAAATACTACCGCGCGACTTAAATCACTTTCACCAATTTTCGGACGACTGAATGATTCTTTGAGCGACCAATATGTTCGTTATAATTCCGAATTGCGTCGTTGGGATAAATTTCTTTCCGAATTTATTAGTTTAATCAACGCGTCGGAAGAAAAACACATATTATTGCTTTTTCAAAATCCGGCGGAAATCCGTCCCGGCGGCGGTTTTGTCGGCAGTTACGCTGATTTGGTTATTCGTTATGGACAAATGTTGCGTCTGGAAACAAATGACATTTATTTGCCCGATGGCCAACTTGCGGCCAAAATTATTCCACCCGAACCATTGCAAAAAATTACTAAAGATTGGGGGGCGCGCGACGCCAATTGGTTTTTTAATTTTCCGGATTCCGCCGAAACAATCATCAACTTTTTGGAGAAATCTAAATTATACGAAGAACAGGGAATTAAATTTGAAGGCGCGATTGCTTTGAATATTCGTTTAGTGGAAACATTGCTTAAAATTTTAGGTCCGATTAATCTTCCTGAATATAATTTAGTTATAAACGAAGACAATTTTTTGAAAGAGATTCAAAAAGAAGTGGAAGCCGGCGAAGACAAAAAAGCTGGCGAGCCAAAAAAAATTTTAAAAGTTTTAACTCCTCTTTTGCTCGCGAAAATAAATTTCGCTTCTGTGGATGACCAAAAAAATATCATTCAATCTTTTAGTGGCCACATCGCGAACAAAGACATTATGTTTTCCGCGAAAAACAGAGAAATCGCGAGCGTCTTAAAAGTTATCGGTGTTGATGGGTCAATATTTTCTTTGCCTAACGATTTTTGGGGCGGTTATCTCGCGGTTGTAAACGCTAATATCGCCGGCGGCAAAACCGATGCTTTTATAAGCCAATCAATAGAAGCAAATATTGATATTGATTCCGGCGGAAATGCTTTTGCCGATTTAACTGTCGCTAGAACCCATTCCGGCAATAAAGAAAAAGACCCTTGGTGGAAAGCGACAAATAAAAATTTTATTCAAATTTTTGTGAATGACATCGCTCATCTCATTTTCTTAGACGGCAATGACAAAAAAATAGAAATGCCGAAAACGGATTATGAAAATGATTATCTTCGCGATGATCGCGTTCAGGCCATCGAAAAAACGAAAGTGCCGGTAAGTAATTATAATTCTTGGACTTATAAATATTTTGGTAAAACTATTTTTGGCGCTTGGCTTCAAACTCTTGCCGGCGAATCAACATCATTCAAAGTTCGTTATGAAATTCCTTATATCGCTTCCGCTAACATCCAAAATGGCGACATTTATAGGTTTATTTACGAAAAACAATCCGGAGTAAATAGTTCTGTTCAATTCAAAATCAGCGCGCCTTTGGGTTACAATTGGGCGGAATCTAAAAATCAAAATTATATTTATGAAGCGGACAACACTGAAAGCCGTGTTATCATCAGCCTTACTTTGCAAAAATAAATTAAAAATCCCGCGGCATTTGCGGGATTATTTTTTCCGATAATTATTTGAAAAACAATACTCTCTGACGATTTAAATCAAAAATTTCTTTACATTTGCTGCAAATAATTTTTGGATATTCTTTTGAAGTTAATGCCGCAATCGCAATCTTCACCAAATTTTTCTTTATGATCTTATCTAAATTTTTTCCGCACTTACCGCAATAATATCTTGTAATGCCTAATTCATGCTCTATCTCAATTTTAGTCTTCATTGTATTTTCTTTCTTAAATAACTTGTTATAAACTAGCAAAAAAATTAAGATTTGTAAATGGAAAACATTCGCAATTTTTGCATTATCGCCCATATTGACCATGGGAAAAGCACGCTTGCCGATCGGCTTTTAGAATTTACCGGCACCATAGAAAAAAGGCGAATGAAAGAACAATATCTTGACCAGTTGGAATTGGAGCGGGAACGGGGGATAACCATCAAAATGGCTCCCGTCAGGATGTCCTATACCCTAGACGCTAAACCCTACACCCTCAACTTAATTGACACCCCCGGTCATTCCGATTTCTCTTACGAAGTTTCTCGCGCACTTGCCGCTGTGGAAGGCACTATTTTACTTGTTGATGCGACTCAAGGAATTCAAGCGCAAACTCTTTCTAATTTTTACAAAGCCAAAGCCGCGGGATTAAAAATAATTGGCGCCGTAAATAAAATTGACCTCTTTCAAAATAAAAATGACGAAAGAATAAAAATTGCCGTAAAAGAAATTTCCAACCTATTATCGGTTGCAGAAGCAGAAATTCATCTCGTTTCCGGCAAAACCGGCGAAGGCGTGGAAGAACTTCTGCGGGCAATAATAAATTTCATTCCGTCTCCTAAAACCTATAACCTAAAACTTATAACCCGCGCGCGCGCCCTCATTTTTGATTCTTTTTACGATAACCACAAAGGCGTTATTGCTTCCGTTCGCGTTTTTGAAGGCGAATTTAGCGCGGAAAATGAAATTTTACTTATTGCTCGCGACGCTAAAACAAAAATAAAAGAAGTCGGTTATTTTTTTCCCGAATTAAAATCATGGGGGAAAATTTCCGCCGGCGAAATCGGTTATATCGTGACTGGCATCAAAGATCCGGGAAAAATAAAAATCGGCGACACAATAATTAGAAATTGGAAATTAGAAATTGGAAATTGTGAGCCTTTGGCTGGCTATAAGGAGCCCCAACCTGTCGTCTTCGTTTCTTTCTATCCGGAAGACCCCGATAATTTTGAATTGTTGGTGAAAGGATTGGAAAAATTAAAATTAAATGATTCATCGTTAAAAACCGAACCAGACCAAAACGAAGTGTTGGGTAGAGGATTCAAGGTTGGTTTTTTGGGCCGTTTGCATTTTGAGATTATCTCCGAAAGATTAAAAAGAGAATTTAATATTGATACCGTGAACACCTTCCCGTCGGTAATGTATAAAGTTAAAGACAAGAATGGTTATAAAATGATTATCAAACCGGAAGATTTTACGAATGATATTGAAGAAATTTGGGAGCCGTTCGTAAAATTGGAAATTCTTTTGCCGAATAATTGTCTGGGGCAAATTTTGTCTATGCAAGAAAAATATCGTTTGAGCGAGATGAACACGGAATCGTTTGAAGAAAGAATTAAAATCAGCGCGAAAATGCCACTTGCGGAGTTAATTAGCGATTTTGACGACCAGTTGAAATCCCTAAGCGGCGGCTACGCTTCTTTTAGTTATGAATTAGCGGATTATGTTAAAGCCGATATTGTGAAAGTGGATATTCTTGTGGCGGGAAAACTTATTCCCGGTCTTAGCCGTTTTTTTCATAAAACCACTTACGCAAAAGAGGGGAGGATAATGATTGAACGGCTAAAAGATTTATTGCCACGCCAGCAGTTCGCTCAAGCTTTGCAAGCGATAGCGAACGGTCGTGTTATTGCGCGAGATGATATTCCCGCCTTAAGAAAAGATGTGACTGGTTATCTCTATGGCGGCGATCGCACAAGAAAAATGAAACTTTGGCAAAAACAAAAAAGAGGCAAAAAGAAGTTGAAAGAAATGGCAGATGTCCAAATTCCCAGCAATGTGTTTAAAGAATTGATGAAAAAGTAAATTTCTACTAACTACTAACTACTAACTACTAACTATATAATAATGTTATGTCCTGGTGGAAAATATTGCTTCTCGTGATTATATTTATTTTCTTAAGTTTCGGTATTTATAATCTTTTTGCGGAAAAGCGGGAGCTAAACAGGGAAATTATGAAACTCAAAGCGACTTTAAGCGATTACGAAACGGAAAATAAAAGCCTGAATTCCAAAATTGAATATTTTAGCCATTCGGAAAATTTGCTGAAAGAATTGAAGGGGCAATTCAATTACCGCGACCCGTCCGAAAGATTGATTATCATTGTTCCCAGTTCTACCCAATCGCGATAAATTCAAATAATTAAATTAACATCATTCGCGATTACTATTGCGAGATTAGTATAGTGGCAATATGTCGCCTTCTCAAAGTTAGTATGATTAAATTATGATCACTGTTATTAAAAGATTTTTAGAATGGATGACCGTTAAAGAGAAATTACATAATACAAATAGCAAACCGCCGCTCGTAAAAGAAAGAGATCTATGGTGGGTTAGTTTTGGAGAAAATATAGGTTCGGAGATAAACGGGAAAAGCAAATTATTTTCTCGTCCTGGAATAGTGATTAAAAAATTATCTCGCGGATTTTATCTAGTCGCGCCGACAACATCGCAGAGAAAAGAAGGGTCTTGGTATGCTCCTATACGCCAAGAAGGGAAAGATATATTTGTTTGTTTACATCAGATACGAACTATTGATTATCGTAGATTATCAAATCGTCTTGGTGTTGTTGATGAGGAAGATTTCAAAAGAGTCAAAGAAGCATTCTTGAAATTATATAAATAATATTCCCCGCTTTTAGAGCGGGGCCGCGGCAAATCGCCGAATGTGATTTAAGTGTAGCAAACCACCAAAATATGTCAAGCGTTTTTAACTGTGGATAAAAATAAAAAGCGATTATCCGTTGATTATGCGTTAGAATGCGGGATTAGTATAGTGGCAATACGTCGCCTTCCCAAGGCGAAGACGCGAGTTCGATTCTCGTATCCCGCTCCAAGATTATGACAAAAAATATAAAATTTATTATCTTTTAGTAAAAACATATATTTTCCAACGTAACTTGTTATAATTAAAATGAATGAAATATCTAAAACTTATTTTTATAGTTCTGGTAGTTTTGGTTGTAATTTTAACTATTTTTCTGGCTTTTACCGCTAAAGAAGCTGAAGCTGACGATAATGTTGGCACTAATGTCAGTTCTATTTCAACATCCAGTATGGCGTGGAGTGATGTGAGCGGTTGGTGGGATTTTCACAATACGCACACTGTTCTCGTCGGCACTTCCAGTTTGCACGGTTACGCTTCTTCTTCTATTGGTGACGTTGCTTTAAATTGTGATTCTACCGCGAGCGGCGATATTTGTTCCAGCAGTAATTTTAGTGTTACCAACGCTAGCGGCAGTGGTTCACTCGCCGGTTGCGCTTGGAACGATACCGTTAGTTGGATAAGTTTTTCTTGTGAAGATTATGATTGCGATGGTGTCAAAGAAGGCGGTGGCGACGATATTTGTTCTACCAGCAATTATCAAGTATCCGTAGATTCCGGCGGTTCTTTCAACGGTTACGCTTGGAATGATGTTGAGGGTTGGATTGATTTTAATTGCGCGAATAGCGGCGGAGGCGATTGCAGTTCATCCAGTTACAAAGCTTTAACCAGTTGGGCGCCTGGTGTAATTACCGCTTTGCTTGATTCGTCAGTGCTTGACACTGGTATCACAAACGCTGTTCTCACCAGTATATCCTGGCAAGGTTCTCAACCTTCCGGCACAAGCGTGGATTTTCAAATCGCGACTTCCACAAGCGCCGATGGCCCTTGGACATATAATGGCCCAAGCGGTACATCGGATTATTACGGCGCCGAATGTCCGACTTACGGCGCGTCCAATCCGGGCGCCGGCGCCAATAAATCCATTTGTGTCAATAAAAATCTTAATAAAGATTTTCGTTATGTTCGTTACCGAATGAGATTGCAAAGCGACACTTCCCAAACACTCACCCCGCAAATAAATGATGTCGTGTTAAATTTTGTTAAATGATCAACATCCAAAAAGAAAATTTAGAGTGGCTCCACTTAACCTCTCCCCGCAAAGAGGATATTGCCGAGTTGAAAAATAAGTTTAATATTCATCCAATTATTATAGAAGAATTATTTAATCAGTCGGACAGAGGAAAAATTGAAATTTACGAAGATTATATTTTTATCGTCTATCATATGCCCATTTACGATAAAGAAACAAAATCTTCACGGCGTGGCGAGATTGATTTTATCGTCGGCAAAAAAAATTTGATTACCGTAAGTTATGAAACATTGGAACCGATAGAAAGATTAGAACAAAAAATAAAAAAATTTCCCGAAGATAAACTGCAATCAGTTACCCAACTTATTCATTTAATTTTCAAAGAGTTTAATTTATTCGCTTTGCGGGAATTAAAGCATGTTGAAGATAAAGTAAACTTTGTCGGCTCGAGAATTTTTAAAGGCGCCGATAAAAAACTTCTTGAAGAAATTTCCTATATCAAAAGGGACATTTTAAGTCTCTCCCTTATTATCGCTTCCGAAAAAAACATTATAGAATCGCTTATTCACGATAGTTCGCATTTCTTCGGCGCGGAATCAAAAGTATATTTTTCGGATTTATCTTCGGATTTTATGAAAGTTCATTATCTTTTAGAAAATTTGAAAGCGACCACGGAATCTTTTAGCGTCACCATCTCGCAAATATTCCAATTAAAAACTTCGGAAGTCGTGAGAAAGTTTTCTATTTTAGGTTTTCTTACCTTTCCGCTTATTTTTTACACCACTGTTACTTTGAACCCCAGAATTGAGCCAACTTTCATTTATGAACCTTCGGATTTTTGGATTTGGTTTGGAATAATCACTGCCGTCGTGATAGGATTAGCTGTAATTTTTAGAAAAAAAGGTTGGCTGTAATTAAACAATTAACAGATGACATTTGACGATTGACATTTGTTGTCAATAGTCAATAGTCAATAGTCAATGATTATATCTGTCTACAACTCTCTCTCCCAAAAAAAAGAAGAGCTAAAAAAAACCGCGAAAAAACTGAAACTATTTGTCTGCGGTCCTACGGTTTACGATAATTCCCATATCGGTCACGCGCGCACTTATGTGGCTTTTGATATTATCGTTCATTATCTAAGAAATAGAGGGCATCAGATTTTTTATTTGCAGAATATTACAAATATTGACGATAAAATTATCGCTCGCGCTCGCGGTGAAAACAAAAATCCTCTAAAAATCGCCGCTTTTTATGAAAAAGAATATTATCAGTCGCTCAAAAATCTCAATGTTTCCTCTGTTGATAAATACGCTCTCGCGAGTCGCTACATCAAAGAAATTGTTCGCCAAGTCCAAACTCTTATTCGCAAAGGTTTCGCTTACGAAATAAAAGGCAATGGCTGGTATTTTGATATTGCCAAATTCTCCGATTACGGAAAATTATCCAAAAGAACCGTGTCTCAAGCCGAAGATTCTCTTTCTCGCATTGATGAGAATTTAGAAAAAAAAAATAAAGGCGACTTTTGTCTCTGGAAATTCGTTTCCATCGGCAACCTACAACCTAAAACCTACAACCTAAAACCTAAAACTTACGCCCTCGTTAATGGCGAGCCTGCTTGGCGAACTATTCTTGGTTGGGGAAGGCCTGGCTGGCACATTGAAGATACCGCTATTTCCGAGAGTTTTTTTGGGTCGCAATACGACATTCACGGCGGCGGCATTGATTTAAAATTTCCTCATCACGAGGCGGAAATTGCCCAACAAGAAGCCGCCTCCGGCAAAATCCCGTTCGTGAAATTTTGGATGCATACGGGACATTTATTTGTAAGCGGCGAAAAAATGTCCAAAAGTTTAAAAAATTTTATAACTATCAAAGAATTTATTGATAAATTTGAAAACATTAAAAACGCTTCCGATATTTTTCGGATGATGGTTTTTTCCCATCATTATCGCGCTCCGATGAATTACACCGAGGAATTATCTCTTAACGCTAAGAAATCTTTAAACTCAATTAAAGAATTTATTTCCAAATTAGATTTTATTTCCGCTCGTTCTAAAAATAAAAATCAAGTAGAAATTTCTGACATTCTCTTCAAATCCGAAAATAAATTTCACAAAGCGATGGCTGATGATTTTAACACTCCTTCCGCTTTAGCTGTCATTTTTGATTTAATCAATGTCGTTAATAAAAATATCTGGGGTTTAAGCAAAAAAGACGCCGTTCTGGCGCGAAAATTCATTGTTTCTACATTTCAATTATTGGGTTTTAGGCTCTTTATGCCGAAAATACCGGCCAAAATAAACAAATTAGCCGAAATTAGGGAGTTATGCAGAGCTAATAAACAGTTTACGCAATCCGACGCCTTGAGAAAAAAAATAAAAGCTTTAGGATTTGAAATAGAAGACACACCTTTTGGCCCATTCATCGCGAGTAGATAGAAAATAGTAAATAGAAAATAGAAACCAGCAATTCTCAATTCTCAATTCTCATTGAATCTATAATGACTTAATTCACAAACCACTGCGTTTGAAAATTGTTTCATTGATTCATTCATTGAAAATTAGAAATTGTAAATTGAAAATTAGTTGTCCGTATTCTAGATTCTAGATTATTGTATTTTTGTCCAACAAAAATTTTAAATTACCTCCCCAAGACATTGAAGCCGAAAATTCCATTCTCGGTTCTCTTTTAATTGACAAAAATGCCATCATCAGAATCGCCGATTCTTTAGTCGCGGCGGATTTTTATCATCCCGCCAATCAGCTGATTTTTAAAACTATCGTCAGTCTCTTTGAAAAAAATCAACCAATTGATTTGCTTACTGTCTCGGCTCGTCTTAAAGAAGAAAAAAGAATCAAAGATGTCGGCGGCGCGAAATATTTGGCGGAGCTCGTAAATAGCGTTCCCACTTCCGCTCATGTGGCGCATTACGCTAATATCGTGAGAGAAAAAAGAATCCGCCGCGATTTGATTAAAGCCGCTTCCGAAATTAATGAAAATGCTTTGGAACATGATGATTTTGAAAATTTGCTGGATAGAGTGGAAGAAAAAATTTTTGGCATCTCCGAAAAATCTCGTATTCAAAAATTCATTCACATTAAAGACGAACTGCCGGGCGCTTATGAAAGATTTGAAAAAATTCAACAAAGCGGCGAAGGAAAATTGCGCGGCGTTCCAACCAGTTTTCCTCAATTGGACAATATTTTATCCGGTCTTCAAAAATCCGATCTCATTATTGTCGGCGCCCGTCCCTCTTTCGGCAAAACCGCTTTTTGTCTGGACATATCAAGACAAGCGGCTTTATTGGGGCATACTGTTGGCGTTTTTTCGCTGGAAATGTCGCGAGAGCAGGTTATTGATCGGTTAATTTCCAGTCAAGCGCAACTTTCCCTTTTTCGTTTAAGAAGCGGTCGTCTGCGCGACGATATGGAATTTACGCTTATCCAGCAAGCGTTAGACGAATTATCGCGCGTGCCGCTTTTTATTGACGACACTTCTTCGCCGAATATTTTGCAGATTCGTTCAATGGCGCGTCGTCTGCAAATGGATTATGGACTGGATTTGTTGCTTATAGATTATTTGCAGTTGATTCAACCGAGAACCACGAATGATAATATGGTTCAGCAAATTACGGAAATTTCCCGCGGTTTGAAATCTTTGGCGAGAGAATTAAATATTCCCGTGATTGCCGTCTCCCAGCTTTCCAGAAATGTGGAACAAAGAGAAATTAAAATTCCAAAGTTGTCCGATTTGAGAGAAAGTGGCAGTTTGGAGCAGGATGCGGATGTTGTAATGTTTCTCTATCGCAAAGACAGAGAGAGAACCGATGTTCCGGAAGAAGAACAAAATATGGTGGAAATTATTGTTGCTAAGCACCGCAACGGCCCATTAGGTTCCGTCAAATTAAAATTTGATCCCGAAAAAGTAAGTTTCCGCAGTCTGGATACAAGGCACACGGCGTAACGATTATAAATAAATTTTAAATTTAGAATCATAAATTATTCTAATTGTTCTAATTATTCTAAATAATGTCTAATGACAAAATGACTAAAACTAAACGAAAGCGTTTTTAGACATTAGACATTTCGATATTAGTCATTATTTAGGTTAATTAGAATAATTAGAAATTAGAAATTTTCACTTATTATGTTGCCCGCCGAAATAAAAAACTTCATAGATTATTTTTCCAAACTGCCCTCCATCGGCCCACGAATGGCCACGCGGCTGGCTTTTTATTTGATTAGTCTGGACAAATCTTCTTTGGAAAATATTACTAATGCCTTTTTTAGCATTAAAAAACTTAGCCGTTGCGGCCAGTGTTTTTTTATTAAAAATTACGCCGAAACAATTTGCGGCATTTGTTCCAGTCCCAAAAGAGACAAAAATTTTATCGCTATTGTGGAAAAAGATATTGATATTTTATCGTTGGAAAAAACCAAAAAATTCAATGGCCATTATTTTGTGCTCGGCGCGCTCGCCGAAAAAGGATTTTTTGAAACTGTTCAAAAATTACGGCTGGAAAATCTGAAAAACAGGCTCAAAAAAGAATCAAATGACAAAATCCGCGAAATTATTGTTGCTGTCAGTTCCAACTCTTTCGGCGATGTGTCGTATAATCTATTAGTAAAAGAATTAAGCGACCTCGCCGAAAAAATCACTCGTCTCGGCAGAGGATTGCCGACCGGTGGCGAGATAGAATTCGCCGACGAAAGCACCCTAGAAAGCGCTCTTGACAATAGGGGATAAAGGGACTATTATGTAACGAGCAAGATTTTAGAGAGATTTTTCTCTCTATTTATGCTCTTTAAAAATAAAGGATAAAAATGAATATTTACAAGCTTTTAACTGTAATTGCCTGGATTATTTCCTGGTTGGGAACCTTAGTTATTGCTATATATGGCAGTATAGCTCAATCAATTGGTTATTCGGTTATATGGCTCATTACAAGCGTATTATTCGCTTTATTCGGCTTTATCATTCTCAAAGAAAATGATTTCTTTGATAAAGATAAATAATTTAAGAAAGGAAGTATATGACAAAAAGAGAAGAAATAGTTGGTTTTAAAAAATTTAAAATAGGGTTAGGGATTGGTATTTTATTTTTTCCACTCGTTGGTATGATTACATCTTTATTTATTTTTGGTCTTTCTTACTTATATTCGGACAAACAAGTTTTGTCTTTTTGGCCGTTAGCGTTAGGTTCGTCAATATGTATGATGATATTTGCCGCTCTACCTTTTGCGATGATGATGTCAGGTCACTTTTATAAAAATGCGCCAGATCATATTTGTAACGAAGATTGTAATAAATTAACTGAACCTTATATTGATTTTGATGGTTCTGCTCCATTCATTTAATATAATATTTTTACAATAAAATAAAGAAAGGATAAAAAATGAAGACAAACAAGATAGTAGTAATTGGTTGGTTGATAATATTGATGACTCTTGTTAGCTCCAGTCTTTTAGTTTTTTTTAACAAAGTAGAATGGAATGGATTAATTCCCATAACATTTTCATTCATTCTTTACGGAGGAATAATATTGTTGTCTGGCTATTTTTTTGAAGAATAAAAATGGCTGGTTAGGATCCGTATTTTTTTTCAACGAAAAACTGCTCTCAAAGCAGTTTTTTTCTTCGTTGAAAATTATCGTTCCTACAATCTAAAACCTACAACCTACAACCTATCACCTAATACTTGTCACTTCCACCTCCGTAAAAGGCTGTCTGTGTCCTTTTTTCTTGCGGTAACGGGTCTTGGAATGATAGCGAAAAACTATTTTTTTCTCGTGTCTGCCTTGACTTAATACTTTCGCCTCGCAAAAACCTCCCGCTAAATAAGGTGTTCCTATTTCTACATTATCGCCATCAGCTTTTAACAAAACTTTATCAAACTGAATAGCCGAGCCGGTTTTCGCCTCCAACTTTTCCACTTTCAATTTTTGTCCTTGGGTAACTTTATATTGTTTTCCGCCTGTTTCAATAATTGCGAACATTTCCCAAATTTATCATAAAAGATTTTTAATTGCAATAACCCCAACGCTGATAATATAAACACACAAACAATCAAAATAAATATTTTTCCCCCCTGAATTCACAATAAAACGAAAGCTAACTCAAATTTGTCTCTAAGAAAAATGTTCCCGATAGGAATCGGGACGAGCACGGTCTCTCCGACTGAAAGTCGGAGAGGAGCGAACCCGAGAGCAAGCGCTCCGACCACGCTGGGGTCGGAGATAGCGTGTTTTAGAAACAGAAAAAGAATAATGTTATTTATTTTGGTTCAAAGATAGAAACAAAAACCCGCGGACCTCACCCGCGGATTTTTAACATATATTCGTAATCCAATATCTGATATCCGATATCTGATGTCTGAAATCCGATCATTGCTCCATATGATCGTAAATTTTGTCCAGCAATGAAGCGGCAGAATCTTTTCCTCCGAGTCCAAAAGCGATACCGCCCGCTAATGCCAGCATTGCGATAAATCCGGTAACCAGCGAATTGATAATGGTTACCGCTATTCCAAGCTGTTGCAAAGCGGCGAAAAATCCGAAAACTACCACAGCCCACCAAGTGAGTGACCCCAAAAAATCAGAAGAATGTAATTTCGCGCTCTTCACGCCGGCTTTCACCGTTTTCTTCAAAAAATTCGCCATCATCACCGCCGCGAGCATTATCAAAACAGCCACTAGAACATTCGGTATGTAAAGCAAAATATCTCTTAGAAAATTTGATAAAGTATAAAATCCCAAAATATCGGTTGCCGCAAGAAGGAATACGATTACCAAAAACCAATAGGCGATTTTGCCGAAAAACATCCCACTATTTATTTTCATTCCAGCTCTGTCAAAATATTCTTTAAGTTCCAATTGCGACAAAGCCTTGTCCAGTTTCACGAGGCCAACCAGTCTTTCAATCAAAGTGCTGATACCCGAGGCGACAATTAAGCCAATTATAAACACTATGCCGGCGCCAATAATACTGCCTAAAACTTCTATTGAACCCACCCACAGATTTTGGAGGGAGCCGATTACGACCGCTAACCAATCTTGAATAATCATTTTGTTTTAAAATTATATAAAATGAAACTTTACGACCTTTTAATTTCTTTCCCTTTATTATATCATATTAAGATTGTTCATCCCGTTAGAAATCACAAGTACTTGTGGAAAAGTATTAATCTATGTTTTTTATCAATAAATCAAATTCTCACAATGGCAATGTTCAAGCACCACCGATTTCTAATAGGATAAATATCTTTTTAGGCGCGCTTTCCGTTTTTATATTGGTTCTGCATTGGGTGGCCACTTATATTTTTAAGTGGTATCAGCCGGATAATCATTTTGACGATTTTATGCACCTTTTGGCGGGTTTTTGGCTCGGTTTGATTGTGATTATGCTCGTCAAAAAATATTCTCTTTTTACATTAGAGAATAAATTCGTCATAAATTGTCTGCTTATCGCGAGCCTCGCGCTCACTATCGGCGTTTTTTGGGAACTCTTTGAATTTTCAATGGATTATTTAACGCGTCATTTTTACAACCAAAGCATTCTCCCCGTCAATGTAGCCGACACCTTGGGCGATTTGTTCTATGACTTCACTGGCGCCTCCCTCGCCGCTCTATTTTTCCTCAAAAAAGATAAGTAAATATTAAAGTAACAATTTTGTTAACTGTGTCAATTTTCAATGATTTAAATTTAGATAATTGGAGAGAATCAGAAATTTGGACTGATAGTCTTTGGATTATTCCCGAACGAGACAAATCTGGGAAACATGATGGTTTTTATCACGGCAATTTTGTCCCACAAATTCCACGACAGTTAATTTTGCGATACACAAAAAAAGGCGATGTCGTTTTTGATCCATTTGTGGGTAGTGGAACAACCGCATATGAATCGGAAAGTTTAGGGAGACATTTTGTCGGCATTGATATTCAGCCGGAACTTGTAGAGCACATTAAAAGTAAAGTAGATAATAAAGATTATTTTGCAGAACTTATTGTTGGTGACAGTATGGATCAAAATACTTTTTATGACATAACAAAAGTTTTGAATGCAAGAAAAAAGAAAAATGTACAACTAGCAATTTTACATCCGCCATACGCAGATATAGTGAAATTTAGTAATCACGAAAAGGATTTATCCAATACAAAATCTTTGAGTGATTTTCTTAATGGATTTGCCCTTGTTATCAAAAATACGCTTGATGTGTTAGAGAAGAATAGATACTTGGCGATTGTGATAGGTGATAAATATACACAGGGTAAATGGGTTCCATTGGGATTTTATTGTTTGAATGAAGCACAAAAATTGGGGCTTACCTTAAAAAGTATTATAATAAAGAATATGGAAGGTAATCGAGCCAAACAACACAAAGAAGCAATTTGGAAATACAGGGCATTATCTAGCGATTATTACATTTTTAAGCAATTTCAATATGCATAATGATAACGACACAACTTATTCCGAAGCAATAGAAAAAGTGATGTTAAATAACGGCTATTTTGCGCCGTTAAAACTTTTGTATCGCGAAATTTGGAAATATAAGGACAAAGGCAAGATTGTAGGTAAAACGCCAGACTATACTATTATGGAAAGGGTGCAACGAGATGAGAGATTTACCAGAATTGGTTTAGGCGTGTATGCCCTAACGGAATATTTAGACAAACTACCAAAACAGCTTGAGCCGAAAAATGAAATAGAAAAAACAGACAGGAAACACGCAGAAGTGCAGGGAATGCTTTTAGAGATTGGAAATATTAAGCCAGAAGTCGAGGATACA
>Ga0209541_10002066_pt1 | contig 38752 bp, 46 predicted proteins | sample RifCSPlowO2_01_FD_184027 | JGI IMG/M metagenome (GOLD analysis project Ga0209541, IMG submission 184027) | Groundwater microbial communities from Rifle, Colorado - Rifle CSP2_plank lowO2_0.1 (SPAdes) (version 2) | ecosystem: Environmental > Aquatic > Deep subsurface > Groundwater | place...
ATTGGTTTGTCTCCCCACCAAGGATTATATTTATTCAGGATTCTTAACACTTCAGTTTCTGGAATTTCCATGATGTATATTGTACTATTCAACGTTTTATAAACTTTTGTATTATATGTTATACAGGTTAAATGTATTCTATACTATACAAAGATTTATATATAAGTGTATATTATGTTATACATGTAAGATAAGCTATAGAAGACGAAGTTTCGAGGCAACATCTTCTCCAGTATAGAGTCCATGATAAACCTTATAATAGAAGAAATAAGAAGAGAACTTAATAAAACTTTTGAGTCTGTTAGTGAGAAATGGGTTAAAACGTCTTCTATACTTAAGAAATTAAACTTAATAGAGCAAAGACAATCAACATTTTCTCCTGAAAGCCTGATTAAACTCTATATTTACAGAAGAATAAAAGGCATTCATTATTATATGCTAGTTGATAGAACTATATGTTTTCTTCAGAAGAACCGCATCATCCTCAACATTAGGGGATTCACATATCACAACGCCCCCACACCTGAAATCTTTCAAAGTTTTTAATAAATCTGTGTAATTCATGTCAGAATCTTTCAGTGTTAAGTGGTTCTTTTCCCCCTTATCCCCATAATTAATCCCTGAAAGATGGATATGCATATTCTCAAGAGCTCTTCTCCCAAGCTCCTTTTCCACTTCAACCAGGATTTCATTGAATTCCCTTTCCGTATTATTTTTTCCATGGCGGGCGTGAAGGTGCGCAAAATCTATGCATGGCAGAACCTGTGATATCTCTTTGCTCAGACTTATGCATTCATTCAGAGAGCCAAACTGGGAAATTTTTCCTGTTGTTTCCGGCCTTATCCATATCTTAATACCTTCATTTTCAAGCTTCTTTACAACATCCTTCACTTCTTCCTTTATATTTTCATATACCTTCCCAGGCTCCTGCTTCATGTAAAATCCAGGATGAAAGCAGACGGAGTAAGCTCCGCACATATCAGCTATCCTTGTGGAATTAAAAATTCTTGATTTGGAAGCCTCTATTTTTTCCCTCTCTTTTGCGTTTAGATTCACATAATAAGGAGCATGGCATGTTAGAATTACATTTTCCTTTTCTGCGGTTTTTTTTACATTTGGGGCATTTTCCCTGCGGATGTTAATTGAATGGACAAATTCCATCTCCATAGCATCAAGATTCAACTCATTAACTCTCTGAATTCCAGACAGTGTTGAAGGCCTTTTTGTGGATAAAGGTATTCCGGCGGTTCCAAAGAGAAGAGATTTCATGAAAGAATAATGGATAAATCACTTATAAATTTGCTCCTTCTGCTTCTTGAAGTAATTCACTCCGACCTCCAATTGCTCCAATGTTGGCTTTGGAAAGTAAACAATATCTCCCTTTTGATTGACTACTGCTTCCAAACCCATTATCCTCCATGCCCCTAACTTGTCGTACGGGTCTATTATCCCTTTGCCATCCTTAATGTACCCTGACAATTCCTCAAGAAGGGATGAATAGATACGGGCATCGTGAGATTCATTTTCCATTGATACTGTTCTCTCTCCTTTGATGAAGTTTTCTAGAAAAGATCTAAGCGGCGAGCTATCCCTTCCGTCCCAGTTGTAAGGATGCGAGCATTCAGTACTGGCCTTCAAAACTCCGCCTGAGAAACTTATTTCATCGGCTTGCCCCAAAGTGCTTGGAATTAAAACTCTAAAAAAAAGCCCAGCCAACAGGATTGAATATTTCACTCTCATTTGCATCACCTTTTTTGTAAATTTTTAAACGTGTGCTAAACCGTACAAATAACCCATATTTAAAGGTTTGTCATCTCTTTAAAATTATAAAATAAAAAACTCAAAAAAAATTAATCACTGCAAATAAATCACTTAAGAAAAATACACCACTAGAAAGTTATCTTAATGCATCCAGTCAACCTTTATTTTTGATCCTGTTAAATACTGATAAATTGCTAGTGCAGCCTTTACACCCTCACCAGCCGAAATTATTGACTGCTTGAATGGAATTGATGAGCAGTCGCCGGCACAGTAGACCCCCACTTCTGAGGTTTCATTCCTGTCGTTGATTATAACCTCGTTGATTTCGTTTAGCTTCACCAGGTTTTTCACGAGAGACACATCATTCTCAAATCCAATGTTTATTATCACATTCTCAACTTTTATTTCCTCAGTATTTTCAAGCAGAACGGACTCCAGATTGTTTTTTCCCTTGAACTCTACTACATTGGAGCTTATAAACCTGCAGAATGAGGCTGCTTCGTTCACTAATGTTTCATCAGCCTTGAATTCAGACCTGTGTATAATCACGACCTCAGCTGCTATATCCCTTAACTCCCAAGCTGATGTGAATGCAGAATTTCCAGCACCGATCACAGCAACTCTTTTATTTTTATAAGAGTCGTAATTCCTGATATTGTAATCAATCCCTTTACCAATGAATTTATCCTCATTTTTTGCATTAAGAATTCGGGGGGACTTTCCGAATGCCAGAAGCAGCGCTCTTGAACTGCGGCTGTTAACAGTAAATCCGTCTTTTCCTTTTTTTATCTCCCTAACTTTCTCATATGCAAATTCCGCTCCGAGATCTTCCGCCTGCTCCTTGCAGTTCAGTGAAATCCGGTACCCTTCTATTTTTTTATACCCAGGATAGTTCTCAATAAATTTCGGCAGGTTTGTCCTCCCTCCTATGTCCAGAGTCATCACCAGGGCAGAAATATTCTTTCTTCTAAGATAAATTGCCGCTGACAGCCCCGCTATACCCCCCCCAACTATAATGCAGTCATAAGATTTCATATTCTACCAAATAATTCACACGAGTTTCATCAGTGTTTATCCACTTTATTTTATTCCCCACTCCGCTGTCTTTGAGATTGTGCATCATGTCTTTAAAGTAATCATTCAGGCAGCGTTCCCCCCATGGAATCTCCCCTGAGAATTTTATCTTTATTATTCTGTTCCCCACGCTTATTAGCAAGGCATTCGCTTCGCTTGATTCACCTCCATTGAATTTCTCCACAGCATTTCTTATTTTTTCAATCATTTTATCCTTCTGTACTTCGGAATAAAATTCCTTATTTTATTTTCCTTCATGTAGCCTACCCCATAGAAGTCATCATTGTTCTTCATTAATTTGTATCCTAGGGAATCTTCGCCTGAATCAAGCTCATAGCCCCTGAGCCAATCCTTTAACTCTTCATCTGATATTTTATAAATGTTCTTGGTCGCGAATTTTCCAATTATCTGAGACCCTTCTATGCTCAGCCTCAAATCCTTCGAAATGTTCAGGAAATACAAGCCCATGCTGTTTATCCTCATGTTTTTTATCTTCCTGTAATCCTTATTTATCAGATATATCTTGTTCTTTGCATCCTTTACAAAAGAATAATCTAATTCTAATCCTTTTGCCCCATAATACTCTTCAAGCTCCTTTATTATTGAAGCTATCTGCTTTTTTGGCAATTCTTCCATGCAGAATTGTTATTAAGCGGATTATTTAAAACTAATTGGGGTTCATATGGAAAAATTTTTCTTCCAATTTTTTTGCATCCTCTTCAGAAGACAGTACTCCTTTTCCTTTTTGATAAAGAAATTTAACTCCGTCCAGATGCAATCCCAAGGACTCAAGGCCTTTTATTGTTAAATCACCCTTATCAAGGTCTGATAATTTTTCATACAAATCCTTACTCATCCCACCTATAGCACTAAAGCGTTCAACAATTATCCTAACGATTGGGTTTGAAAAATTATCAGAAGGATATTCTTCCGAAGTCATTTTAACTTGTCATCCAATTTTGATTTTTTAGATTCTTTCTGCAAATCAACGCCCAAATCCTTGAGAGATTTCATATGAGCCTGTATCAACTGGTCTATCAGGTTAATCATCTTAAGAAATTCCTGCCTCTCCTTTACCAGAGTCGTTAAAGATCCCTTGTGGAATCCAATTTGTTCATCTTTTTGCGCCATTTTAGTTACTATTTAGTGGAGATTATTATTTATAAATCTTTCCATTAAGGCTCCGGCATAATTGATCCGCATACAAATCCCAGCGAATCTGAGGATGCCAAGGTTGAAGCAAAAATTTCATTTTCAGGGATGCTGTCTATGGGAACCAAAAAAAGATCCGGAAATGGAGGGAATTCATCTGGATTGGCTAAAAAATGATTCAAATCAGCCATCAGTTCAGGTGAAAAAATTCTAGCCACCACTGTTAATGAATCTGAATACATTTCAAAATAAGAAAATCCTCCATTGGAACTATTTCCTGTAAAAAACTCGTCTGTGCTTCCACGGGCATGCCTGAAATTTCCGGATTGGTCATATATACAAATAGATCTGCTGTCACCCCTATAACTAATCAAAACATTATAATCCCTGAATAGGCCCTCCAAGGAGTGATCGCCCTGCACCTGTGAGATTATTGATTCATTAACAGAGCCTCCACAACCAAAGAAGAAGGACGTAGCCAAAAAAGCCATCCCATAGGGCATGAATGTTTTTCTCCTCATTTTAACAAAATTTATAAGATTCCAGATTTAATAAATGTTATGAAAGACCTGATTTTCAAGTATGTTTTGCAGGCTTCAATGAAATATTCAAGCATTGACGTGAATTCAATAGTCGGAAAGATAATAGCAGAAAGACCTGAATACAAGAATTTTATAAAAGACATAATAAAAGAAACAAAAGATATCATTGAGGAAGTCAAAAAGCTTGATGCTGACGAGAGAAAGAAGCATCTCGAAAGATTCACGTTCTATAAGGAAGAGAGAAAAAAAGAGTACGAGCTGCCGAATGTCGGGGGAAAAGTTGTAATGAGGTTTGCACCAAATCCAAACGGGGCAATGTCAATTGGGCATTCAAGACAGGCCATCTGGAATGATTTCTTTGTCAAAAAATACAATGGAGAGCTTATCTTAAGATTTGACGACACCGATCCAAAAGTGAAGATCCCGGAGAAAAAAGTCTACAAATGGTTCGAAGAGGATCTTGAATATCTGGATGTCAAAATCCATAAGAAAGTCAGGCAGAGTTCAAGGCTGAAAGTCTACTACAAGCATGCTGAAGACCTGATTGACATGGGGAATGCCTATGTCTGCCTGTGCAAGGATGACTTCAAGAATTATAAAGACGGATGCCCTTGCAGGGAGATAACTCCAGAGGAAAACATGAAGAGATGGAAATTAATGTTTAGGGATTACGGGGAAGGAACCGCTGTTCTGAGAATAAAGACAGACATTCACCATCCAAATCCTGCGATAAGGGACTGGATAGCGTTCAGGATTGTAAACAATCCAAAAAATCCCTTTTCAAAAGAGAGGCTATGGCCCCTTCTTAACTTTGCATCTGCCATCGACGACCATGAATTCAATGTAACCCATATTTTAAGAGGGGTCGATCTGAAGAGCTCGGTTGAAAGGCAGGAGTATATTTACAAATATTTTTCATGGAGCTATCCCGAGACAGTCTATACAGGAAAATTGTTCTTCAGGGGGTTAAAATCAACAACTGAGATTAAAAACATGATAAAGGAAAAAAAGATCGATGGATGGGATGATGTCAGACTTGGAACAATAGGAAGCCTGAAGAGAAGGGGGATCAGAGGGGAGGCCATCAGGAATTTTATACTTAGCATGGGAGTGAACAAGAATGAAGTTAAAGTTGACATCAATAATCTCTATTCCTTCAACAAAGGGATTATTGACAAGGAATCCAACAGGTATTTTGCCGTGTTTGATCCTAAGAAAATCAGGATTGAAGGCTTCAAGTCAAGAAGAGTCAAGATCTCCATACATCCTGATTTTCCCGAAAGGGGCTATAGGGCCATAAACTGCGGGAATGAATTCTATGTCCAGGATAACCTTCAAAGGGACAGGCTCTACAGGTTCATGCACCTGTTTAATTTTCTGAATAACACATTCGTGAGCGACAAACTTGTCAAAGATGCAAAGTTAATCCATTGGGTTCCATCATCAGGAAATGTAAAAGTTGAAGTTCTTATGGATGACAATACAAAGCTTAAAGGATATGGCGAAGAAAGTTTAAAAAAAGTGAATATAGGGGAGACTGTCCAGTTTGAAAGGAATTTTTTCTGCATTCTGGAAGAAAAATCAAAAGATAAATTTATATATATTTATTCTCACCGGTAGATTATGGCACGATACAAAATAATCTATGACAGAGAAGCATGCATCGGAGCGCTTGGATGTATAGGGGTCAGCGAAGAATTATGGGAGATAAAAGAAGACGGCAAAGTTGACTTAAGGGGAGCTGTTTTCAATGAAGAAACTGGAAAGTGGGAGCTTGTAATTGATGATGGAGACCTTGCATTCGCTTCTGAAGATTCATGCCCGGTTCAGGCCATAAAAATTGAAAAGATTGAAGATTAAATATTCCTTATTATCTCAACGAACAATTTTTTATCCTTTAAAGGTACTGTGATAAAGTCGTATTTAGAATTGTTTATAGTGCCTTTTGAGACAAGAGATTTTGATGACTGCAGGGACTTTAGTGCAGTGCAATGAGGGCAGTTTACGCTTTTTCCCGCTAGGACTTCATAGCATTTTCCCCATTTTTTATTCCCTAATTTCTTTCTCATCTTCTCATTCATCCATATCAAGTTCTTGTTTTCATCTATTATTGATATCCCATCAAGTGGATTGTCCAGAAGAGACTTTATCAGGGAGCCCGTCTTTTTATTTTTTAATAATCCGAGCAGCGGCGACTTCGACAAATACCACAATTTTGCCATCCCAACGTTCCTAAACTCAACCAATCCGTTCTGATTCAATTTTTCCAGAGACTTTGATACTGTTCTCCTGTCCCCCTTTATCTTCCTTGAAATATCAGATATTGAATAAGAATTCTCCCTTAACAACCTCAATATTTTCTCTTCCATTCTTTTTGTTTGATTTTGGTGCTTATAATGTTTATCTATCCTCAATATTGGTCCACAATATTTATAAACTCTATTTGATTCAAGAATCCATGCAGGATCTTATCAAATTAAACCGGGATATTTTTGACATGGCCAATGAGGAGAATAATCTCTACAAAGCTCCGGAAGGACTGAGTGAAGGCCTGATAAGGCAGATTTCCAAGGACAAGAACGAACCTGAGTGGATGCTAAACAAGAGACTAAGAGCCCTTGAATTGTTCAACCAGACTCCACTACCTAACTGGGGGCCTGATTTGAGCAAACTGGACTTAAGCAAAATCAGCTTCTATGTAAGGCCGGATTCTGTGAAGAATTCAAGATCATGGGACGAAGTTCCCCAAGACATCAAAAAGACGTTTGAAAGACTGGGGATACCTGAGGCGGAAAGGGAAGCCTTGGCAGGGGCAGGCGCCCAGTACGATTCTAATGTAGTGTATCACAACCTTAAAAAAGAGTGGGATGACAAAGGGGTCATTTTTGAAGACTGTGATGTTGCGCTGCAAAAATATCCGAAGTTGATGAAAGAATATTTCATGAACAAATGCATTCCAATAAATGATCACAAATTCATTATGCTTCATGCTTCAGTATGGAGTGGGGGAACATTCATTTACGTTCCAAAAAATGTCAGAGTTGACATTCCACTTCAGGCCTATTTCAGGATGAATTCAAAAAAGATGGGGCAGTTTGAACATACGCTGATAATTGCTGATGAAGGATCTGAAGTTTCGTACATTGAAGGATGCTCCTCACCAGTATATAATCCAAATTCAATACATGCAGGCTGTGTTGAGATTTACGTGAAGAAGAATGCAAGAGTGAGATATTCAAGCATTGAAAACTGGTCAAAGAACACCTACAACCTTAATACAAAAAGGGCAATCGTGGAGGAGAATGGGATAATTGAATGGATCTCAGGAAATATGGGATCTGGAGTAACAATGCTTTATCCCTCCTCTATACTAAAAGGAAGAAACTCAAAGGCTGATCATATAAGCATCGCTTTCGCGGGAAAAGGGCAGAATCAGGATACTGGAGCAAAGGTATTTCACCTGAACGTGAACACTAGCTCGAACATCCAGTCAAAAAGCATAAGCATCGACGGAGGAACAACAAGCTACAGGGGACTGGTTAAAATAAACAAGGGGTGCAAAGGCTCAAGGTCAAGCGTAGAGTGTGATGCACTAATGATTGACAACAAGTCAATAAGCAACACATACCCCTTCATTGACGTAAAAGAAAAAAACGTTGATGTCGCCCACGAAGCCACTGTCGGAAAAATAAGCGATGAGCAAATATTTTACCTCATGTCAAGAGGTTTGAATGAAGAACAAGCGAAACAGATTGTTGTTTCTGGGTTCATAGAGCCGATTATAAAACAGTTACCTCTGGAGTATGCTGCAGAGCTGAACAAACTTATAGAATTGGAAATGGAGGGCTCTTTGGGATGAAATTTGAAAATTTAAATGATTCAGTTGTGAGAGATATCTCCAAGGATGAGCCAGAGTGGTTTGTCCAGGAAAGGCTGGAATCTCTTGAATCGTTCAATCGGACTAATGATGATTCCTTCAAGTATGGGATGACAATGGAGACTGACATTTCAGGGATAAAAATTTCGGATTATAAATCAAAAGTGAATATCATAGTAAGAAATAAAGACGATAGGATAACTGTAGACGACTTCAAAGAGTCCCTTGAGAAAAACCCAGGTCTGATAAGAGAATATTTCATGAAAAAAACAAAAACAAAAACCGAACTGCTGCATAGAGCCCTGATTCAGAATGGATTGGTTGTATATGCCCCAAAAAATTCCAAAGGAGGGGATAATTTAATGCTGGACTATGAATTTTATGGAAACAGCTTCAATCATCTGCTGGTAATAGCAGATGAAAACAGCGAGGTAAACATTATTGAAAGACTAAGAGGATCTGGAGTATTCCACAGTAACATTGTCGAGGTCTACGCCAAGGAGAATTCAAAGGTTAATTTTTATTCATTGCAGGATCTTGATGGGAACTCAGGCAATTTCAGCGTAAAAAGAGGCTTCGTCAGCAGGAATGCGGAATGCAATTTCTTCAATTTTGAGTTTGGATGCCTACTGAACTGCAGCGACGTTTATTCAGAGCTTGATGAAGAAGGATCATACTCAAAAGTGTATGGAATTTATTTTACAGACAAGAACCAGCATTTTAACCTGGCATACAGCATGCACCACAAGGCAAAAAACACAAATTCCAACATTTTCACTAAGGGAGTTCTTGAAGACATGTCAAATACAATATACCGCGGGCTGATAAAGATTCATGACAATGCAGAAAACTCGAATGGATATCAAAAAGAAGACACATTGATTTTAGGGGATGATGCAAAGGCGGATTCAATACCAAATCTTGAAATAGGCAACAATGACGTGAAGTGCAGCCATGGCGCCTCGATAGGCCACATAGACAGTGACAAGCTGTTTTATCTAAAGTCAAGAGGGATTTCAGAGAAGGAATGCACCAAGCTGATAGTGAATGGCTTTCTTGGAGAAGTGATTGACAAGATAAACAATGAGGACTTCAAATTGGAGCTGAAAAATAAGGTTATGGAGAAAGTAAAGTGACTCTCAAGATAAAGGATCTCAGTGTAAGCACAAAAGATGGCCTGAAAATCCTGGACAATATCAGCTTAAACATCAAGGAGGGAGAAGTTGTTGTTTTGATGGGCCCCAACGGAAGCGGGAAATCAACGTTGGCAAATGTTATCATGGGCAATCCTAACTATATAATCGACTCCGGGGACATTTTGTACAATGAAGAAAGAATAAACGATTTTGGAGCGGATGAAAGGGCAAGAAGAGGCGTATTCCTCAGTTTTCAGTATCCCGCAGAGATATCAGGGGTTACAATTTCAAATTTTCTGAGAACTGCCCTGAATTCCGTAAGAGGGGAAAAAATAAGGATTCTTGACTTCAAGAAATTATTAAAAGAAAAAATGGAAATTCTAAAAATCGATGAAAAATTTTCTGAAAGATACCTGAATGAGGGATTTTCTGGAGGGGAAAAGAAAAAGACAGAAATATTACAGATGGCTGTTCTCGAACCAAAGCTATGCGTTCTCGATGAAACTGACAGCGGACTTGACGCTGACGCTTTAAGAATAGTTGGGAAAAATGTTACAAGCTTAAAAAATGGGAAAAGATCCTTTTTGATTATAACTCACTACAACAGAATCCTTAATTATGTAAAGCCAGATAGAATCTATGTTATGAAAAATGGGAAAGTCGTCAAGGAAGGAGATGAAAATTTAGCTTTTGACTTAGAAAATAAAGGCTATGAGAATCTTGGATAAATATTCAATTTCAGGATAGGGTGTCAATCAATCCATATTATTTTAATCTTTAAATGTAAAATAACCAATATCAATCAAATATTTTTCACCAGGACTTTCTTTAAATTATAAAGTGTATAAATTACTTTCAAGAAGAAATAATTATCTTAAAAAAATAAAGATAAACTTAAAAATTCCCATTTCATATAGATTATATGATTCATAGGATCAGGAAGAACAAAATAACAAAAGATGAGATAGTGGCGGACTTCATTTTTCTGGCCGTTGCTTTCATAGTCTCAATTGCGGCCCTTTTCATATTTGACATACACTGGAATTTCTACCCTGACGGCAGGTTATTCCCGCCGGAGAAATTCATATTTGAAGACAGATCAATATATTTGTGGGGGGGGCTTTTGGGCTCAATAATCGGATTTTTCATAATCAAGTTATTCCTTTTTGGATTAAAAGAGGATAGCAAAAAATGAATACTGGAGAATTAAACCTCATGGTTGGCCTGGAAATTCACAGGCAGATAGATTCAAATAAGCTGTTCTGTAAATGCCCCTCAGTATTCTCGGATGGAAATCCGGACAGAATCATAAAAAGGAGGTTAAGGGCTGTTGAATCTGAAATCGGAGAAAAAGACAAGGCTGCGATCTTTGAAACTCTAAAAGACAAGGAAGGCGTCTATGAGTATTTCAATGAAAGCGCATGCCTGATTGAACTTGATGAAGAGCCAATCCTTGGTATCAATGAGGAGGCTTTGAAGGCGGTTCTGACTATTGCAAAAATACTCAACTGTGAAATTCTTGATGAGATTATAATAATGAGAAAGCAGGTTCTGGATTTTAGCAATACCTCAGGGTTCCAGAGAACGGGATTAGTGGCGAGAAACGGGTATATCAAAGTCAACGGCAAAAAAATTGAGGTTGAATCAATCTGCATTGAGGAGGATTCGGCAAGAAAGGTAAGAGACTCTGAAAAGGAATCTGTCTATAGGCTAGACCGGCTTGGGATTCCATTGATTGAAATCACAACAAAGCCCGACATGGGCAGCCCGGAGGAAGTGAAGGAAGTCGCCTCTTACATTGGAATGGTTCTGAAATCAACAGGAAAATTCAAATCCGGACTCGGCACAATAAGGCAGGACCTGAATATTTCAATAAAAAAAGGAAACAGGGTTGAAATCAAAGGGGTCCAGGATTTGAGGAATATTCCAAAGATTATTGACAATGAAATTGAAAGGCAATTGAGGGGAAAAGTGAATGAAGAGGTGAGGATGGTCAGGGAAGACCTGAAAACTGAGTTTCTTAGACCAATGCCTGGAGCCTCAAGAATGTATCCTGAAACCGACATCAGCGGGATAAAAACCTCTGATTTTATAAAGGACATCAGGATTCCTGAGCTGATAAAAGACAAAATAAGCGAACTTGTTAAAAAGGGAGTTCCTGAAAATATTGCAAATGACGCAGTAAAGCTTGGAATTAACCTTAAAGATTATAAAGATATAAAACTGGCCGCAAATATCCTTGTCGAAAAGCCAAAAGAAATTAAGAAAAGATTTGGTATTGAGATTTCCACAAAAAATTTGGAGAGAGCTCTAAGATTACTGGATGAAAGCAAAATAACCATTGATTCCGCCACGGATGCATTGGTTGACATGGAAAACGAGAAGTTTGATATCTCAAAATACAAGAAGGTTGATGCCAAAGATGTCAAAAAAGAAATTCAAGGCTTGATGAAAAAAGGGATGACGACAAACGCAGTGATGGGAATTCTGATGGAGAAATACAGGGGAAGAATCTCTGGCAAAGAATTGAGCGAAATGATAAATGAGAAATAAAACTATTTGATTACCCACTTCACGTTCTTGAATTCATAGCTCGTTGCAATCAGGATTATGTCAATAATGCACCAAACATTCAAGAGTTATTGGCTTTAGGATTCCAAATCCCGTCTGGCCCGTCATGAATATATCACCTACAGCCGTCCGAAGACAACTGACATTACTATGACCGAGATCCAGCTCAACTTCTTCATGAAATCATTTCCTCTTCCTTGAATTTTTTCTCTTTTCAGCAAGAAGCTTCTTCGCCTCATTCTCGAGCATTCTCTCAAGCTTTATGGACCCAAGAAGAATCTTCCTTGCCAATGGCCTGGCTTTTGCCTCTGCCTTTGAAGCGACGACCCTGGCGTACTTTTTCAATTCCTTAACTTTTTTCAGCATCATCCTTACCTCCTTTTTTCCTGATTAATTGATCTTATTAATGCAAATGAAATGACTACTGCAACAATTATAAAGATTATGGAAAACAATGGCATCCCAAAAATCAGCGGAGGAATCCCTGCCTGGGCTATCAAAGCCGACGAAACAAGCAAACCTGCAAGTATTATCCCCATTGCCATCCTGTTCATTGCATTATCAATATAGAAGCTGAATTTCCTGATGTCCGCGTCCTCAATATCAACCTTTACCTTGTCCCTCTTCAGCATCTTCTTCAGCTCCTCGGGGAAATTTATGATGTCATTTCTTGCTTTAAGAATATTTTTCTTGAATTTTTTGAATAAATAATCATAAGACTCCTGCTTCCCCTTTATCTTATTGAGGTATGGCCTGCAAATCTTAACCAGATTGAAATCTGGGTACATCTCCTTCCCAAAGCCCTCAACTGTTATTGTTGCCTTTATCAGGAGGACAAAGTTGGCAGGCATTTTCATCCTGTATTTTCTCACAATGGCCAGAACATCGTACAATACTGATGAAATTTCCATCTTGTCAAGATCAACATTGTAGTATTTCCCCAAGTGAAGCGAAATGTCCTCCTTCAGCATGGCCTCATTTATCTCTTCGTCCACTATCCTCAGATTTAATAAAGTATCCTTAAGAAGATCCCTGTCACCCTCAATTATTGAGGCAAACAGATTTTGAAAACCCTCCCTTATCTCATCCGATATATGCCCAACGATTCCAAAGTCAAGAAGGGCTAATTTTTGGGACGGTGTCACAAATATATTCCCTGGGTGAGGATCTGCGTGGAAAACACCATACTCCATTGTCTGCTTGAGGTAGGATTCCACTATCTGCCTGACATAAAATTTCCTGTTCAGTTTGATTTCTGTTATTTTCCTGCCTTCAATGAACTCCATCGTAAGAACTCTCTTTGTTGTGTGATTCCAGTAAACCCTTGGAATTTTTATTTGATCATTCTTAAAATTGTTGTAAAAAATGTCTATGTTTCTTGCCTCGCACATGTAATCCAATTCGTTCTTTGTGTATTCTTCAAATTCCTTTATGATCTGGACGAAATTATAATCCTTCAGCTCGGGATAATGATTTTCGAGCAGGGAGGCAAGATGGTAAAAAAGTTGGATGTCTATTTCAAATATCTTATCAATATGCGGCCTCTGGACTTTCACGGCGACTATCTTTCCATCGCTAAGTGTTGCCCTGTGAACCTGGCCGACTGAGGCAGATGCTATCGGTTCTTTTTCAAATCCTGCAAAAACGCTTTCAATGGGCTTTTGAAATTCCTCCTCAATTATTTTCCTCACGTATTCAAACTTAAATGGCTTAACTTCATCCTGTAATTTTGCAAACTCTTCAGTGTATGTTTTCGGCAGCAGGTCTGATCTTAAGCTCAGAAGCTGACCCAGCTTGATAAAAGCTCCAGACAGCTCTTCCATTGAAAGCCTCAGTCTCTTTGCCAACTCTGATTTTGGCTGGGAATTCATCGCCAGCTGTTTTCCCATGGGAAGGTGCTTCCTCAACTTAAGCTTGTCAATCACCAGATGCAGCTCATTTTTAAAGAGAACATTTACAATATGATTTAATCTGGAAATTTCCTTGAAAGTTCTGACAAGAGACATGGCTCAAAAACGGTTATTATGTTTATATATATTTTGATTATAAATTTTTTTTATTAATCAATTTCACTTTCTTGTGATGCTGGGTGAGATCTATGTATTTTGATTTTTCATTTTTCTTCTCAAGCTTAAACAGGACAAAACCAGATATCACCCCCATGACCCCAACCATAGCAAATGTATATCCAAACCCAAGGAACTGCGCCACTGCCGCTCCAGCAGCTGCTGTTGATGCTGTCCCCAATCCTGTAAGGCTTGAATACAGGCTCCATTCAAAACTCTCATGCTTTCTGTCAAGATGGGTGCTCCACAACCCGAGCCAGGTGGGATATGCCAAGCCGCTCCCTATTCCCTCCACTATCTGCGCGATGTAAATATGGGTTATATTTGTGGCAAACATATAAATAAATGGGACCAGCGCAATTATGAATGTCCCTATAATCAGCCACTTGACTTTATCTCTATGGTTGTCGACATACCTTGAAAATGGAAGCTGGATTATTATTTTAGTGACAATGAAAATAGTGCTTGCAAATCCCGCGGCGAATATCGTCCCCCCGACCAAATTTTCCTTTATAAAAATTGCAAGTATCGGCGCAATCAGACCGAAGCCAGTCAAAAGAAATATATCAGACATCATCAACAGCCTAATAGTCTTATTCATAACAGAAAATATTATAAGAATGGGTTAATAAACATTTTGATGCCTCTGTAGCTTCAATTGGTAGAGCAATTGATTCGTAATCAATAGGTTGAGGGTTCGAGCCCCTCCAGAGGCTTGAAAAGATTTAAAAATCCTTTTGACTCCAGAAGCCTATGGCAATGAAAGATATTGAAAGAAAAAAGAAACCAAAGTGGAAGGCTTACGATAGGAAGCATCCGGATAAAAAGAGGGTTAAGAGGGCATTCAGGAAAAAGAAAGGCTAGAGTACTTCTTTTTTGATGTCAAAAAATACCTTAAACCCTTGCTCAACTCGTCCGTGTTTCCATCTCTTACTATGTCGCACTTCATCATTGTGCCGCCCTTGAACATTCTTAATTTTCTCTCTTCATAAGGCTCATTTCCAGAGCATGAGCCCAAAGTTATGGTGCAGCAGTCTGATATCTTTGTGAGAAGCATAGCAGTTGAAGTTTTGGTTCCGGCATCGCCCCCATCTATTTTCAAGATATCATTAAGGTTTCCATAGCCCCCTAATTTGGCGTATACTATGTTATGATACTGATGATGTGTGATAATATGCTGCTGCTCTGCATAAAGAAAACCTGACTTCGTCACCAAAAACGCACCTTCTTTTCCTTCGCTTTCCAGAAAAAATTCATTTAAATCTTCTTTGGCGTCAATCAGGCATTTCCAGTCTTTGTATAATTTTGAATCCTTGTTCAGCTGATAGGAACACTTTGATATGATATCATACCCCCCTATAACAAAAAACATTCCATGCCTAAATCCCTGGCTTTTTCTTGATTTCGCATAATTCAGGAGTTTGGAATAGATTATCTGGACCGTTTCATTAAACGATGGCAGTTTAACGCCTTTTTTTAACAAAAAATTTCTGTAGTTTTCCTCTTTTTCAGGAACTATCAGGCTGATCATGAGAATAATGAAGAATGGCTTTTATTTATAAATTTATATAATAAAAAAGAGAGAAAAAGACATTTACTTCTTAGTAAATATCAGGTACAATGCGCCTATACCAACCAAGATATAAATTATACTTTCTATAATTGGAATCCCCCCAAAAATCGCCTGAACCAGATTCCAGTTGAAGACTCCTACAAGAAGCCAGTTTAAAGCTCCAACGATTACAAGAACAAATGCAATCCATCCAAGCGTGCCCATGTCCTTCTTCATTAAAACACCTCCTTTTTATGTAGTGTATAAGTAGTTTATTATTTATAAATATATTCAATTATGGTTCTGTTAAGAAAAATTTTAGTTTACAATCTCCTTACTATACTTCTTCAAGAACTAAGAGCAAGATTATCACCAACAAATGTATCTTTCTCGTAAGAATCCAGAACAAATCTTTTATTTTTAAAGTGAGAATCTCTGAATCTTTTGGCCTCATTTATGCTATTATCGCATGAGGCATTATCAATAAAAATGATTTCATCCACAGAATCTTTAATAGAGAGCAAACTTAAATATACAAAATCTTCTTCATCTTTACATCTTATTAAAGCACTTATCCCAAGTCTTCTTGTTTTCATGATTTGTTTATATTTTTATAATTTAAATAAGTTTCCATTGTATTAACTATTAAGTTACTAACTAAGTTCTTGATGGATTGTCAACTTTCAGGAACTCCCTTTAATGTTACAAGGTATCAATCATGCTTCCTAAACATCTTATCCTGAACTATGTCATTCTTTCGTATCCACTTAATCAACATTGCGGTGTGCTCTTTTTCCTCATCCCTATTGTGCTCCAATACCATCTTCAATTCTTTGCTTGAACAACTCTCAATTCTCTCTTGATACCAGTTGATTGCCTCCAACTCCTCTATCAAGGACTGCCTTGCCACCTCAAGATCTCTTGCCTGATTTTTCATTTTATCACCTGGTGTAAAAACCCTCTTTTGAAGTTTAAAAAACTTTATAAAAGAAATTCCCTGATGGACCTTAATGAGGGGGTGCCGGAGCCTGGTCAAACGGGTAGGACTTAAGATCCTATGGCTTAGTGTCTACGCGGGTTCAAATCCCGTCTCCCTCATAAACTTTTTTAAAAAAAGAATACTTTTAAAAAACAGCTTCAATTCTGAACTCAATGCCTCTTTGGCTCAGTTGGTAGAGCGTCACATTGGTATCTTGAACAAAAATGTGGAGGTCCGGGGTTCAAATCCCCGAAGAGGCTTTCAAAAACCTTTTATATCCAAGAAAGCATGCTTCTCAGATGACGGAAGACAAAGTTGATATCAGCAAGGAATACAATAAAATAAAAGGCCTCCCAAAGTTTGAGGATTTAAACAATGACTTTGAGGTAGAATTCTTCAAGGAAAAGCAATTTCTCACAAGGCAGATAAGGAGAAAGATGAATGAAAAGGTGATCTTCTTCTGCAGAATCATTGAAAGCCTGCTCTATCCGACGCAGCAGCACATAATAAACATGAGAGAGGTGACAAATTTTTCCGACGACGACAAGAAGGAGATTGAAGACATATACAAACAGCTGATGTTTCTTGAAAGGCAGTCCCTCATTCTGGAGGTCAGCCCCGGCGAGAGCGAAGACATAAAATACATAAATGAAGTTTCTAACTTCCACAAAAAAATCAAACCTAAAATTGAAAAAATAGCCCGGCTTATGCAGGAAGCATGGAAGAAAGAGGAGTCTCTTAAAAAAAATAATTATTTCGGCTAAAAATGAAGGTGATTATACTGGGCCCTCCAGGGGCTGGCAAGGGAACGCAGGCTGAACTGATTTCCCAGAAATATAAGCTAAAAAATATCTCTGCTGGAAAGGTCCTTAGGTCTGAAATCAAAAGACGAACTGAAATAGGTAGAAAGGTTGAACCTTATGTTGAAAGGGGGGACTTGGCGCCTGATAATCTGGTTTATCTAGCTGTCAAGAAACGCCTTGAGGGCAATTTTGTTCTCGATGGGTATCCCAGACATATGAATCAGCTGAAAAGAATTGATATTCAAATAGACTGCATTGTTTTTTTGGACTGCAAAAAGAACACAGTCTTTGAAAGGTTGTTCAAAAGAAGAGTTTTGGAGAAGAGAAAAGATGATGATCTTAAAACAATAGACCACAGGTGGAAAGTTTACAAAAGAAGGACGCTACCGGTGATAAAATACTATAGGAATAAAAAAATGCTCATCCATGTTGATGGGGATCCTGACGTCATGGACGTTTTCAAGGACATATGCAAGAAATTAGATAAACATTGCAGGAAGTAGCCTCTCGTTTATTTCATTTCTCAAATTTTTATTGAACAGCTCCAGCTGTTTGGGATGATTGCTCAGTAGCCATGCCATTTTGATGTACGCTGTTTCTAACGTAAGATCCAGCTTGTCCCCAAGGACGTAAGGCTTCAGCATCCTTCCGGTCGAATAAACATCAAGATTAACATTCCCAAATATAGCCTGAGTCACGATCGCCTTGGGCATTTTTAGTTTTTTAATTTCCTCTATTGACTTTTCTGGAACATGGCCAAGACCTGTCGCATTGATTATCAATCCGTCAAAGTCTTTGAATAATAAAACTTCTGAAAGGTGCATGTTTGGATGCGTCGTCAAAATTCCTATCTTCAGATTTTCCTTGAATAACTTTAACTTCAGCTTGTCCTTTGATTCTTTTTTGTAGTCCTCAAAAAATTTTATCTTATCCTTCGAGACTTCGGCAATCGGCTCTGAATTCACAGGCCTAAATGCATCCCTCCTTGAAGAATGCAATTTTTTCGTCTTAGATGCTGGGAGAATATTGCATACATCATCATTCATCGACGAATGCATACATATTGCAACATCTTTAAATTCAGTGTTTAATATAAAATTAATAGCACAGAATAAATTAAGAAATGAATCTGAAGACGGCCTGTCTGAGGACCTTTGAGAGCCGACCAGAATTACCGGCTTGCCCAAATTCTCCAATGCAAACGACAGGGCTGCAGAAGTGTAAGCCATTGTGTCCGTCCCATGAGTTATTATGAAACCTTTAAAGTTGCCTATTTCTTTCTCAATTTCCTCCGCCAGGGTGTTGTAATTCCTAAAGTTAAAATTCTCCGACAATTCATTAAAAATCATCTTTGATTTTATGCTGCAAAGCTCCGACAACTCAGGGTATTTTGACAAGAGCGCTTCGGGAGAAAAATTTGATGAAACGGCCCCTGTTTTATAATCCACGGAAGAACTTATTGTTCCTCCTGTGTTTAAAATTAAAATTTTTGGAAGATTGCTGTTCTGAATAATTTTTGCCTGTTTTTTCTCTGAAAATTGCTTAATTAATTTTTTTGAAATTATATTTTTACCGTCGATGGACATGTTGTAACCTGACTTAAGCTTCAGAATTATTTTTTTGTCTTTTGATGGCATTAAAACTCCTTGAATTGACTCATTTTTCAGCCTGACTTCTATCAAATCCCCCTCTTTTATTGCCATAAAATGGTTTTACAGAATCCATATTAAATAACATTTATATTGTTTAAAATATATATTGCAGTTTACGAACGTTTAAATACAAGTTTAACACCGTTTCAAGATTATAACAATAAAATTTGAGTTTATTGGCGTAAACTCGAAAAGTCGGTTTCAAATTGGCGTTTGAAACGTTTGGCGTAAGTTTCGTTTTTCTTAGAATGTGGTATGACTGCTACATTAATAAAGATTGTGTGAAAAGGAGATATATATTCAAAAATATATATTGTAAAAAGGGGGAATAAAAAATGGACTTTCTAATGAAAGACGCATTGGAAACAATGAAGAGAACCAACATTAACGAGATTGAAGTTGGTAAGGCAAACATCAAGGTTATTGGTGTTGGTGGGGCGGGCAATAATATGGTTTCTTGGCTATACAAGAAGGGTATACAGGGAGCTGAGATTATCGCTGTTAATACTGATAAACAGCATCTAGATGTGAGCGATGCTGATCATAAGTTCCTGATCGGACCGCAGGTAACAAGAGGTTTAGGTTGTGGAGGATATCCAAACAAAGGTGGAGAAGCAGCAAGAGAAAGCATGGGAGACCTGAAGGAGTCCCTGAAGAGCGGAGATATGGTGTTCATATGCGCAGGAATGGGTGGAGGAACGGGAACTGGTGCTGCTCCTGTTGTTGCACAGGTTGCAAAGGAGACTGGAGCAATAGTCATAGGGACTGTAACTATGCCATTGGATATTGAAAAGGCAAGAGTCGATAAAGCTGAGTTCGGACTGCAGCAATTGAGAGACAGGTGTGATACGGTTATTGTAATTGACAACAACAGACTTGTTGCAATAGCAGGGAATCTGCCATTGAGGCAGGCATTTGCAGTTGCCAACGAACTTGTAAGCACGATGATCAAGGGTATCGTTGAAACCATTGCAGTTCCATCGCTGGTTAACCTGGACTATGCAGATGTCAAGGCAATAATGAGTGAAGGAGGAGTTTCAGTGATTGGAATCGGTGAAAGCAATACAGACCACAGAGTTGATGAGGCTGTAAAGAGAGCATTGAGCAATCCATTGCTGGATGTAAGCTACGAAGGTGCAACTGGTGCCTTGATACACATAACCGGTGGAAACGATTTAACGCTGGATGAAGTAAGCAAGGTTGGAGAAATGGTCACTGAAGCGCTTGATCCTGATGCAACAGTCATTTGGGGTGCAAGAATAAGTGATGACATGGACAAGAAGCTAAGAGTAATGACCATAATAACGGGAGTAAACTCTCCATATGTCTTAGGCAAAATTGATGCTCGACAGAAAGTGAAATCTGAACAGAGATTTGGTCAAGAATTAGGAATTGAAATCGTGAGGGCTTAAATCCTTCTTAACCCCCTGTGATGAGGGTCCTCACTTTTTCTTTTTTTTATTTTTTTAAAAAAGCTTAAGAGTTTTTCTCGGATTATGTTTACATGAACATTAACGGAATTGACGTTAAAGGCATTGTCTTTGACCTTGATGGAACATTGGTGTGGACCAGGGAGAAGTATATACATAAAGTAATCAAGCAAACATTGGGCAAATTTGGAAGAATATCCAGCAGAAAAGAAAGGTGTGAGTTTTGGTACAAATCAAATAGAGACTTAATAATCCAAGATGCTTTTGGTGTTGATCCTCACAAGTTTTGGGAAGAATTTCAAAACTATGACACTCTAGAATTGAGGCAGCAATATGTGAAAGTTTATTCTGATGCAATTTACTCATTGGGAGAGTTGAAAAAAAGTGGAATCAGGACAGGCATTCTTACAGGATCTCCTGAGAAAATTATGGAAATGGAGGTTGGTCTGCTGAATCATGATTTCGATGCTTTGGTAAGTGCAAATTCAAGGAACGGAATTCCTCAAAAGCCAAACGGCGTAGGTTTGGAAATTTGCCTGACCAGAATGTGCATACCCTTGGAAAATTGCGTGATAGTTGGAAATTGAGAGGAAGACATTCTTGCCGGCAAAAACACTGGCGTGTACACCATTCTCATAAACAGAGGCCAGGACAGATTCGTGGAAGCAGAGCCAAACTTAAGAATTAAGTCAATTAGAGAGTTGTTCAATTATCCCAATAAATTATTTGATTATAAAAATGTCTAAAGACTTCCTTCTAGTTATCTTTGATTCTTTTGAATATCCAAAAGTTATGACGCAGTATGGCTCAAGATTATCTTTCAGGTTAAGAGCTCTTTTCATTGATTTTTCATCGAAAGATCCTATGAAACAGGATTTTATATTGAGTGAAAACGCGGCCAGCATCATATTCTGAGCAGCGAGGGACGTATCCTGAACTGCATATATTTTGTGCCTTGCTGGATAATACTCTTTTAATGTCTTGATATCTGAGCATACCACAATAAAAATAGGAGCCTGCATCATCCATCTTTGATCAAGACATGCTGAAGTTATTTTTTCCTTGATTTTCTCATCATTGACAACTACAAACCTGAACGATTGGAGATTTCCGGCATTTGGCGCCCTTATCCCCGCTCTCAAAATTTTATTCAAACATTCATTTGATATTTCCCTTGCAAGATACTTTGTGCACGAGAATCTTTCATTAATCGCATTGGTGAGATTCATGGTAACACACTACTTTAATAAATATAAAAAGGTTTGGGAGGCGGAATAGAAAACAAATATCCTTAAGGATAAACTTAAAAATTAATGATCCCTTTGCATTCCATGCTGTACAAAGAACTCGCTGATGTTTACTCTGAACTTGAGAAGACAACCAAGAGATTGGAAAAAACCGAGATTATCTCTAATTTCTTCAAAAGAGTCCTTGTGGGGGATATCCGAAAAGTTGTATATCTCCTGAAAGGAAGCATATATGCGCAGTGGGAGGGGGATAAATTAGGAGTAAGTGAAAGGTTAATCATAAAAATAATATCTGAGTCCTCTGGAATCAACCAAAGTGAAATCGAAAAGTTATGGAAAAAACTCGGGGATCTTGGAAAGGTCGCGGAAGAGGTTCTGGGAAACAAAAAACAGTCAACTCTGTCCAGCAAAAAACTAACTCTGAAAAAAGTTTTTGAAAATTTGAGGAAGTTGTCAAGCTTTGAAGGCTCTGGAACTGTAAGCAAGAAAATATCTCTTGTTGTTGAGCTGTTAAACAATGCGAATCCCCTCGAGGCAAGGTATATCGTAAACACTATTGTAAATGACTTAAGGGTTGGCGTTGCCTCAGGGGTAATAAGAGATTCCATTGCAAAGGCATTTGACAAGGATGCCGATGAGGTCGAAAACGTTTACAACCTTACAACAGACTACGGGGAAACAGCCGAGCTGGCGATGCAGAATAAGATGCATGGCAATCTGACTCCTGGGAAGCCAATAAGACTACAGCTGGCAATAAGGACTGAGAGCATTGAAGAGGCATTGAAGGCCGTCGGAAAACCTGCACAATGCGAATTTAAGATTGATGGATTCAGGCTGCAGATTCATTTTGACGGCAGGGAAACAAAATTATTCACGAGAAGCATGGAGAATGTCACTAAGCAATTTCCAGATGTTGTCAAAACAGTAACCGGCAATGTGAAAGGACAAGATTTTATTCTGGATTCTGAAGTCGTCGGGCACAAGGATGAAATATATCTCCCATTCCAAAACATCTCCCAGAGGATAAAAAGAAAATATGACATAGAAAATACGGCCAAAAATTTTCCTGTTGAAGTTGATATATTTGATGTAGTGTATCATAATGGAAAAAATCTCATGAACAGCCCTTTAAGCGAGAGAAGGAAGCTACTGGAAAAAATTGTAAATCAAAAATCTGGGAAAATAATATTAACGAGAAAAATAATTTCCGGCAATGAAGAGGAGATTGAAAGATTCTATTCGGAAGCTCTGCAAAGGGGAACTGAAGGGTTAATGCTCAAAAATCTAGAAGGAGCCTACAAACCAGGAAGGTATGTTAATGGGTGGGTAAAATTAAAGCCAGTAATGGAGCCATTAGATCTTGTGATTACAAAGGCCGAATGGGGCGAAGGGAAGAGGAGCGACTGGCTGTCAAGCTTCACAGTCTCATGCAAAAAGGGCGAGGAATTTTTAGAAATGGGGAAAGTCGGCTCCGGAGTAAAAGAAAAAAATGAAGGCGTCAAATTCTCTGAATTGACGAAAGAGCTAAGGAGATTAATTATCAATGACCATGGCAAGACCGTCGAGGTCAAGCCGAAATTAATAATTGAAGTCAGCTATGAAGAAATACAAAAGAGCCCCACTTACAAATCTGGATTCGCACTAAGATTTCCAAGAATCCTGAGAGTCAGGTCCGAAAAAGACGTTGAAGAAATAAACACGTTAAGCGATGTTGAGAGAATTTACAGCAGGCAAAGATACAGAAAGTAGTTACACTACCGATACCTCTGGAGAATAACAATGTTTAAATACTAAAAACGTTACTTGTTTTGAGGTGATTAATTAAAAGGGGTGATTAACTCCAAAAGGGGGGCAGTTTAATGATTGTGAAAGAAGATTTTTTAAGCAAACTAAGGCAGTTCTTCAGTCTTAATTTATATGAGGCTAAAATATGGACTGCGCTACTTTCTAGGGGCGTTTCCACCGCGGGCGAATTGTCAGACATAGGCAATGTGCCAAGGTCGAGAGCATATGATATTCTGGAAAGTCTTGAAAAGAAGGGCTTTGTAGTCATGAAGCTTGGAAAGCCAATAAAGTACATTGCAGTTGAGCCGAAGGAAGTTGTCGAAAGGGTCAAGAGCAATCTTCACGTTGAAGCCAAAGAAAAATCCCTGGAACTGGAAAAGATGAAAAATGGCGAGCTGCTGACTGAGCTCAATTTGCTGTTCAGCCAGGGAATAGAATTTGTCGAGCCGACTGATTTATCAGGAGCAATAAGGGGGAGACACAACTTGTATTCTCACATGGAGACAAGGCTGAAGAGTGCTCAGAAGTCAATTGTGCTCATGACAACATCGAAAGGTTTGATTAGGAAAGCTGATTCGCTCAAGCCTGTTCTTGAGAGGATGAACAAGAAAGGCGTCAAGATAAGGATAGTGGCTCCAATAAACAATGAGTGCAAATCTGTCGCAAAGGAGTTCAGCAAAATTGCAGAAGTCAAATCGTGCGATGAAAAAAAGCTGGCCGGAAGGTTTGCATTGATTGACGGCAAAGAGCTCATGTTCATGGTGATGGATGATGAAAAGGTCCATCCAAGCTATGATGTCGCGGTGTGGGTAAGCACTCCTTATTTCGCAAGTGCAATGGATAACCTGTTTAACCTCGCATGGAAGGATATGACCCCTCTAAGCAAGATTAAATTTTAATTTATTTTATTTTTATAATTCCAATATCCTCAAAACTATATTATGGAGTGAAGCAGTTTTTATAAATAAAAACGGATTTTCTATTTGTGTCCAAAACTAAATTCATAATATTCACTGGAGGTGTTCTCTCCGGTCTGGGAAAAGGAGTCGCGGCTGCTTCCATTGGAAAACTAATTGGGAAAGGAGTTAAGATTCTGCCGATAAAAATGGACGGCTATCTAAACTATGATCCGGGAACCATGAATCCTATTGAACATGGAGAAGTTTTTGTCCTTGATGACGGCGGCGAAGTTGACATGGACTTCGGGCATTATGAAAGATTTTTAGGAATAAACTGCAAATTTGAGTGGAACATAACCATGGGAAAAATATTTCACTCGCTGCTGGAAAAAGAAAGAGAGGGGAAATTTTTGGGAAGGACCGTGCAGTTGATCCCTCATGCCACAAATGAGATCAAGGAAAAAATATTTGACCTGATAAACAATGAGAATCCTGATGTTGTTCTGATGGAAATTGGGGGCACTGTAGGAGACATGGAAAATGAATTGTTCATAGAAGTGGCGAGGCAGCTTAAGAAGGATGTTGGCAGGGAGAACATAATTTACATCCATCTTGCATACGTCCCGAATCCAAAACACATAAATGAGCCAAAGACAAAACCGGCACAACAGAGCATAAAGCTGCTGAATGAAAGAGGAATTGAGCCGGACATAATCATAGCGCGAAGCAAGGATTATCTTGATGACAATATAAAAGAGAAAATAGCCCTATTCGCCGATGTTTCAAAACGAGATGTCATCTCAGGAGCAAATGTTGAATGCATTTATAAAATTCCTTTAATCTTCAAATCTCAGGGAATGGATGAAATAATAAACAGAAAACTCAACACAAATTACACCTCGGAACTGGATGAGTTGGCAAGACTGGTTGACAATATCAATAATGTCAAAAATAAAGTCATCGACGTTGCCATATGCGGGAAATACACCAGGCTTGAAGATTCATATGCAAGCATAATAGAGGCTTTGCACCATTGCTCTGCAAACCTCAATGTCAATATAAGGCTGAGGTGGGTTGAAACAACTGATATGACAAATCTTGATGATTCTTTAAGGGACATCAAGGGAATCATAGTCCCTGGGGGCTTTGGAATTAGAGGCTCTGATGGAAAGATGAAAGTGATAGAATATGCGAGAAAAAATAACATTCCATTCCTTGGGCTATGCTATGGGCTACAGCTGGCAGTCATTGAATACGCTCGGAATGTCTGCAAGCTAACAAGCGCCAACTCGACAGAGATAGACCCCAACACTGAAGTTCCAATAATAAACGCAATAGAAGGTCATGAAAAGAAAATCGGAAAGGGAAAGACAATGAGGCTTGGAAGCTACAAGGCAATATTAAAGGAAGGCTCCAAAGTCTACAGCCTGTACAAGAGTAAAGAAGTTTACGAAAGGCACAGACACCACTATGAAGTCAACCCCAGATACCACAACACTCTTGAGGACAATGGACTGTCGCTGTCGGGCCTGTCTGAGGATGGAATTCTGGCTGAATTCATCGAGATAAAAAAACATAAGTTCTTCGTTGCAACGCAGGCGCATCCTGAATTAAAGTCAAGTCTTGAAAAACCGGCGCCTCTGTTCTATGGATTTGTAAAGGCCTGTTTAGAATGACTAATTAGTTTGTGGAATTCAATTCATCTATAATCTTATCTATCTCTTCGTCAGAATGCCCATGGCCTTTCAGCCCCTGCTCTATGTTCTCGAAGTGAGAGGCCATACACCCCAGGCAATGCAGACCACTATCAATCAGAATTTCGGCCTTCTTCGGATCCTGTGCAATCTCTTCAATCGATGACTCCCTTGTAACCTTCATTTTAACTCCCTCTTCAGATCTTCCTTTGACCTCAGCCCGACTATTCTCTTTATTTCCTTCCCATCCTTGAATAATATCAATGTAGGAATTCCCTGAACTTCGCTCTGCGCAGCCACATCGCCATTTTCATCCACATTCAGCCTAAAAAATTTCACATCCTTGACGTCCTTTGACAGCTCTTCAAATACAGGAGCCATCATCCTACATGGACCGCACCACTCAGCCCAGTAATCAACCAAAGACCTTCCCTTCAAAATTTTCTGCCTAAAATTTGATGAATTTATTTCCTCAACCACCATTTAAATCCCCTACAATTAAATTTCCATATTGTTTTTATAAATGTTTCTAATTCAATTTGTCAGTGCAAAAAATATCTTGTACAAAAACCAAAATACAATTAAATAAAAAATAAAAGTCTTGACTCCAAACACCATCAGTATCAGATAAACTGCTATGAGAAGATCAACCATGCTCATTATCTCTCCAAAAAACAGGACTCCTTTGAAAACCAGATAAACGAACGACGCCAGAATCATCATTGGCGATATAAACCACGCATAATGAGTCAGGAAAATGGTAATGAGGACAAAAACATCCAGAGCTGTAAATATCCACATTAACATTTTAAAACTCTATTCCTTTTCTTGCCAAAATTCCCTTGTCATATGGATGCTTAATCTTATTTATTTCTGAAACGTAATCAGCTTTTTCAATTATCGAAAGGGGAAAGTCCCTCCCAGTCATTACTAATTCCGTCTTCTCCGGCTTTCTTTTTATTAAATCCAAAACCAAGCCTTCGTCAATAACTCCCCATGCAACACCGGGTCCAATTTCATCTATCAAGATTATATCATAGTTCATATCCTCCGTTGCTTCCCTCCAGAACCCAAGAAATTCCTGCCTTAAACTTTCCAGCTCGTTTTTGTTGTATGTCTTGAAGAACGGGTGAAGCGGCTTGAACTGAAGATAATTGAAGCCTGAGTTTTCAAAGAAAAACTGCTCGCCTGTGTTCCTCTTGAACAGCTGAATCACTTTTACATTGAGCCCCCTCCCCAAAGCCCTTATTAACAGCCCCATTCCTGCAGAAGTCTTTCCCTTTCCCTCTCCTGTATAGATATGGATTAATCCCTTTTCCATATTATAATTTTAAACATAAAAGATTATAATTGTTTTCCTTTTGTTAAATATTTATACAAAAAAAAGATTATTGTGAGATTTCATGATAAAATAAAGCCATAATGCCTGAGCTATTCTACTGCTGGCATTGGAATTCGCAAGATTCCTGTTCCAGTTCCAATTGGAATTCAAGTCCAAGTACCTGTTCAACACCTAAACAATACTTTTCACTCTTTAATTGTTTAAAGTTCTAATGCATAGAATCTGTAAAATATTTTCCTGATTTTCTCCAATACTTAGCTGCTTCAGGTCCATTTATTCTATCTGAAAGCTCTACTCTTATTCTAGTCATATTCTCTGGGGAAAATACTCTCCCTTGTATAACGCTCGTAGTAAATGTCCATAATTCAGGAGAATCAGTAATAGAATACCTAAGAGCGCCTTTTTTAGAAAAGTTATTATAATCTGGTGTGCCTGGAAGAGGAATTGATGCAAAGACATTTATATAAGTTTGAGTTTGACCACTTGATTCAAATAATTCTTTTACCTCAGTAGCTCTTTCTTCGGTGATTTTTATAGAATCTTCAGTTTCATCTGGTGTTCCAATAATAACACCACAGTGAATTAAAGGAACATTTGTGGATGCAATAACTTTAAGAATTTCCTTCTCTTTATCGAATGAAACTAATTTCTTAAATTTATTCATAAAGTTTTGATAAAGTTTTTCCAAGGGGGTGTAACCCCTAACACAACCCACCATCATTTCATCAGAACCATAATGACTATAAAGAGCCTCAGTTAATCTTACATCAACTTCATTTTTAAAAGGATTCCATAATAATCCAATTTCCAATCCATTTGCCCATTCCCAAACAAATCCTTTTTTCTTTAATAAGTCAATTATAGCAAGAACTTCTATTACCCCCTCTTCTCTTTCAGCTTCAGTTTGTGCCTGAACCCTAGAAAGAAGATTATCTTCAATCATTAAGATTGATTTTACGCCCCTTTGTTTATAAAAATCTAAAAATTTATTGATAGTCTCAAGATTCATATACCTATATCTTCCCTTCAAATAGGCTGTTGTACAAAAATTACATGCACGTTTACACCCCCTTGAAGTTTCTAAACTTAAAAATGGGGATCTTACCCATTTTGGTAATGGTCCTTCATCGCTTTCCTTAAATCTACTTATATCTAATCCGATAAAATCTGGTTTTAGTGAATTCATATTAACATTATCTTTGGCATAAATAATCCCTTTTGAATTAAAAAGAAAACTTCTTAATTCCTCTTCACTAAGAGATTCTATTTCTCCAACAAAAACTCCATCAACATAATCTTTATAAAAATCAGGTCTGGCCATTACATCACTTCCTCCAATAAAAGTTCTTAGTCTTGAATTAGTTTTCTTTGCATGATCTAAGACACGAAGTACTGAATTTGTTTCACAAGTAAAATTGGAGGTTACAAATAAGAAATCTGTATCTTTTACTTCCTCTTCTAAGGGTCTTAGAGTTTTTCCCAAAAACGAGATTTGTAATTTTCTATCTCCATATTTAATTGTTTTAAATGATTTAGTATCCTCTCCATCTTTCATATCAAGAGTCCTCACTTTAGCTTCGGGAAGAACATGTTGCAAATGTGAAGTTATCGCTAAGAGATTTCCTTTTGGATGGAATAATCTGATAGGACCAACATTTTCTCCACTATTAACATCCTCTACCTTAATTCCATTTGATTCTACTAATAGTATATTCATTTTTAGTAATAACTACAATTTATGATTTTATAATATTTTTCATATAAAAGTTTGATAAAATCAAAATATTTATATAATATAATTGATTAGATAAAATATGATTAAATTAGATAAAAAAAACAAAGAGATTTTATATTATCTAGATTTGAATTCTAGAAAAACAAATTCTCAAATTTCAAAAAAGGTTGGATTGTCAGAACAAGTTGTTGGATATAGAATTAAAAAATTAATGAAAGAAGAAGTGATAAAAGAATTTATTACATTTTTAAATCCAGCAAGAATAGGGTTTACTCACTTCAAAGTTTACATGAGGCTTCAAAACCTTTCGTCAGAGATTGAAAAAGCATTCATTGATTCATTAGTAAAAAATCCTTATAGTTTTTGGGTTGTTTCATGTAGGGGAAAATGGGATATAATTTCTTCTTTTTTTGCAAAAGATGTTAAAAAATTTGATAGAGTATTTAGAAACATACTTAACAAGTATGATCAATATATTGCACAAAGGAATGTTGTAGCTGTTGAAGAAGCTCCGTCATTTACTAGGGGATATTTACTTCCAAATGTTGAAAGAAAAGAGTTTGAATATGGGGGAATTCCAGAAATAATTAAAATAAATAGAGAAGATATACTTATTCTCAGTAAATTAAGTCAGAATTCGAGAATCTCTCTTCTTGAATTGAGTAAATATCTAAAAATGACTTCAGAGGGAGTTAGACAAAAAATCAAAAGACTTGAATTATTAAAGATAATACAAAGTTATGGAATAATATTAAATATGAAAAAAATAGAATATGAACATTATCTTACTTCTATTACTCTAAATAAATTAGATAATGTAATGTGGAAAAAACTCTCTGAATTCGTAAGAACTAGCAAAAACATACTCTTCATGCCAAGATGCATCGGAAATCATGATATTGATTTCGAAATAGAAGTTAAGAATAATGAGGAGTTCAATGAAATTATGAATACGTTTAGAAAAGAATTTGGAGTATTTGTGAGAGATTTTGAATCTAATATAATAGTTAAACAACACAAATTCAATTATTTTCCCATGGGTGAAGAATTACTAAAATCAATTTAAAACCGACAATTTTTTAATTTTTTAAATCTTAAAATAATATTTATTTGAAAGAGCATTATACTTTTCCTAAAAACTCAGCTAAAGTTTTCTACATCAAAAATCCCATTATTATCTTATACAATAAAAACACAACTCCAAAATAAAACAACAAATTAAAATGAATTCAAAATATCAATAATATAAAATATAAAGCAATCAGCAAATCAAGCATGCTTAGCAATTCTCCAAAGAATATAATCCCTTTTCCATATTATAATTTTAAACATAAAAGATTATAATTGTTTTCCTTTTGTTAAATATTTATACAAAAAAAAGATTATTGTGAGATTTCATGATAAAATAATTTCCGTTTAAGAAAGGATGAACTGCTGTCAAACTTCCATCTAAATGTGGAACTTTAATTAATGTTTCTTGTCTTGCTACTCTCATTTTATTTGCCTCAAAGTTGGATAAATTAGATGGTTTATAAACCTTTGGTTTGTTACTACTTCAAAGTTTTTAATAAAATAGCTAACTGCATTTTGAATATCCACAATCAAAACATGTTGGCTCTGAACATCCGGAGACCATTCCAACATTTGAACTAAAACACTGCGAACAATACACTCTTTTTCCAGGTTCTATGGATTCTTCAACTAGTTTTTGCTGCTTTTTGTCTTCATGTATTGAATCAAGAGTTTTTATTTTTCCTGTTTTAATCAAATGTTTTCTTAATGCAACTGATAATGCATGAGGTATGGAATCCACTCTGTTCTTTCCGAATCCATAAGGTTTTTCAGACTTGATTGAATTAAGATGTTTCAAAATTCTTAATGGATCTCCTCCGAGTTCAAAGTATTTTGACAGCAATATTGCCGTTGCTGTTGTCAAACCAGAAATCTCTGTTCCCGCCGGGGATAAGTTAGCAAAAACTCTTGTTGGACCTTCTTCATTATAATTAATATGCACATGCATTGGTCCCTGTCCGGTTTGTATTTGCTGGTAATCTGCAAATTCTGGCAATTCTTTTTTCTTTTCTTCTTTCTTCTTATCACTAAGATTAAGAACCTGGAATGATTTTGAACCATCTCTATAAACAGTGACTCCCTTAGCGCCATTGTTATATGCAAGCCAATAAACTTTTTCAACATCCTCTATTGTTGACTCATTTCTCATATTCACAGTTTTTGAAACTGCATTATCTACATACTTCTGGAATGCACATTGCATCATTATGTGATCTTCTGGAGTTAAATCATGAGAAGTCAAGAATCTATTTTGTATTTTCTCTGGAATTTCTTTTATTCCCTTCAAAGATTTATGGTTATCATTTATTTTCTCATACAACTCTTTTTTTGACAACCCAAAGTAATTGTTTTGTTTTGCTATTTCTTCAAATATTGGATTTGCTTCAAAGAAAACATCTTTTTCATTTGGAGTTTCTCCTTTCTTTAATGCATCAAGAGCTGCCGCGTTGTATCTCACATATACTATTGAGAAAAATGGTTCTATTCCTGATCCCTGAAGACCTGCTGTTATCGCAATAGTTCCTGTTGGTGCTATTGTTGATCTTGCGCAGTTTCTTGGATATGCTTCTTTTTCTTTTACAAAATATCTTCCATCCTTATCATAAACTGAATCTTTGAATGCTGGGAATACTCCTCTTTCTTTTGCAAGTTCTTCAGAAGTTTTTAATGAATTTTCATTAATAAATTTCATTAGCTCTTCTGCTTTCAACAATGCTTCCTTAGAATTATAAGGTATGTTTAACATTGCAATTGATTCTGCCCAACCCATTACACCAAGCCCAATTCTTCTGTTTATTTTTGCCATTTCTTCTATTTCTATAATTGGATAATTATTTATATCAATGACATTATCTAAGAAGTGGGTTGTGTCAAGAACACACTGTTTTAGTCTCTCCCAATCAAAATCTGTTTTAGTTTTGTTAATAAATTTCGATAGATTGATTGAACCTAAGTTGCATACTTCATAAGATAAAAGTGGTTGTTCACCACAATCAAGCGATAAAAATCCATTAGTTATGAAACTTAACGTTCTTGGTTCAGTCAAATCATAAACTTTTTTCTCACCTAAAAATTCTATCTTAGAGATTCTTTCTTCAAATTTATTCTTGTAAAGATTCTTTTCATAGAATATTTTTGTTTTATTCTTATTTTTTTCAAATAAAAAACCTATCTTATCTAAAAATTTTATAACACAAGGTCTGGAAATATTTAACTCAAAACATTTTCCATCATCTAAATAAATTTTATTTTCTCCTTTTTTGTTGACATATGGGAAGATTTTTCTTGTTTCTCTATCCCTATTGTATATTCTGGATTTCATTCCAAGATTTAATAATAACAATTGCACTCCCTTCAGTAATTTCTCTGATTTTGAAGTGAGCCTTATGTAATAGTTACTTCCTAGTAAGTTACTAACAGTTCTGTCTGCAGTAAATAAACCCTGTAAAAATCCAATAACTACTTCTGTTGGTGCAGTAAATATAGATTCTGGAACTATCTTTTCTCCTGCTTTGTATGGTTTGACCCCTAATTTTTTAAAAAATTCCATAAAAGGTTTACTATGATAAGACAGATGATAAACTCCATTTTCTCTTTTTATTTCATTTATATCATTGTTGTAATAATTATTTATTATTGGTTTTAAATAATTCATTACTTCTATGTCATCTTTCCCAAAAGTAAAACCCACTCTACAATTTTTACCTTCTCTTAACCATCCATCTCCAATTAACCAACCCATCACTTGACCTAATTCTTTAGACCATTCATTTGGTAAATTTAACTTTTCTATTTTCTCAAAATTAGTATTAAATTTAAAATCTTCATTAAATTTTCCTTCACCGTTTTGAATGTATACACTGTGCTCATTTAGATCTAAATCTTTTAATTTAACCCATCCCTTATTCGTAAATAGTTTATGATCTTCCGTACACTCTAATTCATAACCACTCCTTGTTCTTATTCTATAAACTTCTTTAATTCCAGTTGTAAAGGCTTTTGTTATCAAATCAAAATTAATAAGATTTTCTTGAGATTGTTCCATTAACATAACACTTCCATCTCTTTGTTTTATTTCAATAGGAACTCTACTATCTGTATCTATTTTAATTCCTCCATCAGAATAATTCTCAACTAAATTTTCCATTCTCATTAACCCTTTTTCTGTTGAGATTAAAGTATCCCCTGTTACACAAGGATTTGTAGTTTCTATCTGACCTATAGCTGGTGTTGGATTACTATCTGGATTATTCATTCTATCGATAAATATAATTCCTGGATCCCCTGTTTCCCATGCTCCTTTGATTAGTTCATTCCAAACTTCTTTTGCATTTAAAGTTCCCACTGATTTTTTATCTTTAGGATTTATCAAATCATAATCCTCTTTGTTTTTTACAGCCTGCATAAATTTTTCATCAACAGTCACAGAAACATTAAAATTTTCCATGACTCCGGGTGTTTTTTTCATATTCATAAACTCAAGAATATCTGGATGAGTATAATGAAGAACACCCATATTAGCTCCTCTTCTTGTAGATCCTTGTTTTATAACTTTAGTTTGAGTATCAAATATCTTCATGAAAGTTATTGGACCAGAGGATATCCCTTTCGTTGTCATAACCTGATCTCCGTTTGGTCTTAATCTTGAGAATGAGAATCCTGTGCCTCCCCCGGCTTTGTGCACCATGGCTGCGTTTTTAACAGAGTCAAAAATTCCATCTATAGAATCTTCAACTGGAAGAACAAAACATGCGCTTAACATTTGCAAGTCACGACCTGCATTCATTAAACAAGGAGAGTTTGGCAAGAATTCAAAATTTGATAAAATATTATAGAACTTTTCTTCTGTATCTCTTATTAATTCCGGGTTCTTTTCTGCAATATCATAAAGATTTTTCATGAACTTCTTGAAATTCTCCATTCTTTCAGGATAAGTTCTTAAGTTTTTGTGAATCAAAAAAAATCTAAATAACTTTTTGTTAAAATCATAATCTATTCTTTCATATTGAACATTTTTAAAAATATCAAGTTCTGAGATTTTATTTGAATAAAGAATTTCAGATAAGGCAATATTTTTTGCAACCCCCCTTAACCATGACTCTATTGTAGGAGAATCCTTGATGTACTTATCCTTTATAACTTTTATCTGATTTTCAGTAACATTTAGCTGCGTTAATTTTTGTTCCAATTTCTCACCCCTTTATATTTTTTAATTCCTGAGCCAACTCATCAATATCCTTGAAATCCTTATAGACTGAAGCAAAGCGAATGTAAGCGACCTTATCCAGCGTTTTCAGTTTTTTCATAACTTCATCACCAATTTTTTTTGATGGTATTTCATATGATTTCATATTTCTCAGCTTTTGTTCAATGTCATCCACTGTTTCCTCTATTTTTTCAGCTGAAATTGGCCTCTTTTCCGTTGCTTTCAGTATCCCTTTTTTCAGCTTTTCCCTGTCAAAAGGCTCCCTCTTCCCATCCTTTTTTATGACTGTAAGATCAAATTCAACCCGTTCATAGGTTGTGAATCTTTTGCTGCATTTTAGGCATTCACGCCTTCTCCTTACATTATTTTCTGATTCTCTTGAATCCAGGACTTTTGTTTCAGGATCTGAACAATATGGACATATCACTTTGTAGTGGATACAACATGTTGTATTTCTTATATTTAGTTATACTATATATGGTATTTTGAAGAAGCTTTAGTTTATAAAGATTGTTGTAAAATAAACCGCATATTTATTGGTTAGAATAATTTTCAACTGACTTATCAACTACTTTAAGCTTTATTCCTGCCTGCTTAAATATTTTTTTTGAATCCAAACCTGCATGATAATCCTTTGAAACGACAACAGATTTTATTCCTGCATTAATAATCATCTTAGCACAGATATAGCACGGAGTCATTTTACAATACAATGTTGATCCCTCAATTCTTGCCCCATTTCTTGCCGCTTGGACAATTGCGTTCTGTTCTGCATGGGTAGTTCTAACACAGTGGTTTGTTATTTTACCATCTTCATGAATTGTAGCTTTCATCTGATGGCCTATCCCATCACAATGTGGCAAACCAACTGGAGAACCAACATATCCTGTGGCAATTATTCTTTTGTTATTTGTAATAACGCAACCCGATCTTCCCCTGTCACAGGTTCCCCTTGAGCCAATGACATCACATAAATTCAGAAAATATTCATCCCATGAAGGTCTTATATGTTCTTTTATGTTCTTTTTCTCCAAGTCAATCAACATGCGGCTTACTTTCTGGTTAAGCCTCTTCAACGTGGAATTGTTCAAGATTTTAATTTTTGCAATTTTTTTGCATTCATTCAATTGTTGCTTTGTTTCATCTTTTGAATTCTCGAAACTTTCATTCTTCATAAATTCCTTAAATGAAACAGCATCTTTCTCATTTCTATTCCTTTTTATCATCCGCCTGTACCTGACTCTTGCGAGAGAGTCAATAAATATCAGGTGAAAATTGCCTTTAGCTAAGAATGGCCCAATTTCTTTTGGGTTTCTTATTGATGAAATTATATAATTTTTATTTTCCTCAAGCTTTTTTATCAACTTTTCGGCGAGAATTGATGGACCATACTTTTTCCTCAAATCATTTCCAAGGTTGATTAAGTTCTCTCTTGTTATTTCTTTTTTGTTTTTAGCTAACTCCCCTCTAAGAACATCGGACAACGAAAAATGAACGAATCCTTTTGATTTAAGAATCTCTGCTACAGTATCCTTTCCTGATGCATACGACCCTGTGACTCCAAGTATCATATTTTAAATCTCTCCTCTAAAATTTTAACTATCCTTGAATGTGTTAATGATTGATTGTTTATTTCATGGGGAAGGACAATCGTAGTTTCCTCATATGCCTTTGCAAAAGCTAAATATCCCTCCAAAACTCTTTTGTGAAACCCGGTTCCCATTCTTTCAAACCTTGATTTATCGGTTGATTTTTCTAATCCGAGTTGTGGATCAATTTTTATGATAAATGTTAGATCTGGAAAATAATTTGTTTCTTTTACGGACATCGCCAATCTATTTGCTTCTTGTATAAAACCCAAATCAATTCCATGCCCATATCCCTGATATGCAAATGTGGAAGGAAAACCTCTGTCAGATATAACCCAATTTCTGCTTTCTATGTTTGGACTTACAATCTGCTTTATGTTCTGTGCTCTGTCTGCTAAAAATGTAAAAAGTTCGGCAATGTTTGTCAAACCTTCTGTCGAAGCTTCTCCTTTTATAATCCTTCTATAAATTTTTCCTAGTTCTGTTGCTCCTGGTTCAACTGTGGTGACATGCAGTATTCCTTTTTTTAAAAGATATTCATGCAATAATTCTACTTGGGTGCTTTTACCTGAACCGTCTCCTCCTTCTATTAAAATATATTTTCCTCTATTCATTTCCATAAAGACTTCTTTTTATTTCTGGGAATTGATCTTTTCCTCCAAGAAAAATTGTGGTTAATGGGTTTACTCTTTGTGCTAATTCTGTCATTTTATTTGCTGTATTTCTTATATCCCATTGTGCATGCGAATCTTGCCTCAATCTTGAGAAGGCATATAATTCCCTTAGATTCATTTTTACTGTACTAAGCCTTCTATGCCCATTTGTTAAAAAATATTGCGCGACCCAAGGGTTATCTTTAGCTGCTTTATAAAACGAATCAGAAGCTTTATCCATTTCTTCGATAAATAATTTTTCCAATCCCATGGAAGATACTGATTCTGGTATTGTATATCCCAAATCTGGATTGTAAGATCCTGGAAGCAAAGTCATCATTCTATGCCTTTTTAATTGCGCAAAAGCAGAAGCACTTGTTAGCAATTCAAATGTAAAATCGGACAATTCAAATTCTCTTGGCATTTTATCAAATTCAGTCAATTCTTTAAAAGATTCTAACAAGAATTGCTTCGCCTTTTTACTTTCTATTGCTTTTACTGCTAATTCATAAGCAACCTCAAACTGTTCTTGTGATCCGTTCATTATTAAACCTGCAATAACTTCAGCATCTCCATTAGGATTATAGTCTAACAAATTTACATCGGTAACTTCTGCTAACCTTGATTTTATTTTTCTTTCCAACAAATGCCTACAAGCTTCTTTTAAATCTGAATTAAATTTACGTACAAATTTTTCTTGTAGGGGAACTCCAAATTCTTGTTTAAAGGCTTGGGCATCACACAATTTTATTAAAGAAGGTGCAACCTCTGATGCAACATTATAAAATTTGTCACTTAATTCCCTCACTTCTGCTAAAGGATGGTGCCTTAATTGTCTTATTATGTACTCCAATGTTCTAAAATTTGCAGTGAAACCCAACTGGCCTTCTGTAGATAGACTTAAAACATACCTTGCGTCTTCTTTAGCAAAACCTTCTAAAGTATTTTTTGCTTTATTATCACTTTGCGCTTGTTCTGCCAACCCCGGATTATTTTCCCTGTGGAATTCTAATAATGTAGGCATTACAAAGTTATATAACTTATTTTGGCTTTCAATTAACGCAGGAAATGCGGTTCTTAAATTGTCTGGAAGACTATCTAATTCTTTTGGGGTTACATAATCCCCTTTTAAGGTTATATATCTTTGAGATTTTTCTGTATAACCAACCCCTATTCTATGCGATTCTAAGGCTTCCAACGCCAATCTTGAAATTCCGATTACATCAAGATTAATACAGGGATGTTCTGCTACTGAATGGTGCCCAATACCAAAAACAATGGTTTTATTTGATTTTCTTGCTTTTGGTATCTCTCTTGAGGATTCTTCTCTTAGTTCGGTCACACTTTTTGAACTTCTGCTCACTCTGGCATAGCCTGCAGAAATAGATTCTGGGGTAATATCGGAGGGATCCACATGCTCTCCATTAAGTATTCTTTCAATAACATAAGCATTAATATTTGTGCCACCAAAAACAACTTCCATAAATTAGCCCCCTTTTACATTTTGAAAGTTTTAGTTTTTATAAAGATAGTTTATTTTGAAAACATATTTTAGAAAATATATAAATTAACTAATTTAAACTTTTACTGCATCTCTAAATCTTTCAATAGAATTAGCATAAGCACCTGGATCGCAAACATATTGAACGCCGCATTCACACCTTCTATATGAAGGTCCAATATTAATATCCCTCATGCCTTCAGTTTGTATTGCCATCATATTTTGACCTTTGCAGCCATAATGATCTGACATTCCTGCCCAGATAAATTTCCCCCAGACTTCTTCTCTTTCTGTTAAAATACTCAAGCGCCTTAAGACTTTCTCCTGATCAAAACCTTTTTGTCTAAAAAGAAAATTGGGCACTTTCGTTAAGTTATTAAATCTCATTAAGTTTAGGAAAATACAAAAAATGGAAATTAAAAAAGCTAGAAAAA
>Ga0209541_10002067_pt1 | contig 38749 bp, 45 predicted proteins | sample RifCSPlowO2_01_FD_184027 | JGI IMG/M metagenome (GOLD analysis project Ga0209541, IMG submission 184027) | Groundwater microbial communities from Rifle, Colorado - Rifle CSP2_plank lowO2_0.1 (SPAdes) (version 2) | ecosystem: Environmental > Aquatic > Deep subsurface > Groundwater | place...
CCCCGCCACTCGCTGAAGCAGTTCCTGCAGCGGTTCCGCATGTTCCCGAAACAATAGTTTTACCTAAAGGGTCAAATCCTTGGACTGCGGTGAGAAGTTACTTACAGCAGAGCTTGGGAAGAGAACCTAGTGGGCCGGAAATACAAGAAGCTGTCAGCAGAGTCACGGCAGAAAACAATATAGCAGATGCCCATAATGTCCTGCCAGGAGACCTTAAGATCCATGAGGTTAATGAATATATTCAACAGCTAAAAGGCGGACAGCCGCTTCCGGCAGTTACAGAACAAGTTACTAATATTAGGGCAGCTGAGGTAGGAAAAGTTTTGTCTTCAGTGCAGAATGAGGCTGTCAACAAAGCCTTAGAGCAAAGTAATCACACACTGGCAGATGTTGATTTGGCAGCCATAGATAAGGCGCACCAAGCGATCCAGCATGTTCTGGAAGATAAAGCAAATGCCGTTTACGATGTAAGCAGTGGTGCTGAGGCAGGCCAAAATGCCTTTGAATCCTGGCTAGCTCAAGATGCAACCCACCAGCAACTGGCTGAAGTTGCTCAACAGGTTCTTAATGAACAAACTCAAGTAGCAGAGGCAGTGGCTCAAAATGTTTCCACAGCTTTGGAAGCGGCTCCTGATTTGTTTACGGATCAGGCAATTGCGCATGGCACAAATGTCGGTCAAATGCTTCAGGATGCAGGCTATCAGATAACTTGGACCGGTGCTGATGCTCCGATGCTGGGGGCACATATTGCTTCTAATAATGATATGCTAACAGAGATGTGGCATCAGATGGCTGCTAATCATAATATCCCGGAAAGCCCATTTCCAGTGGGACTCACAGAATTAAATGACTTAGTAGCTAAAGCCCAAGCAGGAGATAAAGAAACTTTGCGAAGACTACTTGCAGCTTTGCGTTATGTTCCAGCTGGCCAAAAATTTAGGATTTTGAACAAAGAAGGGATTAGCGCTGTCTTAGGAGCTTTGGGGTAAAACTTATGAACGAACAAACCAAAATGCAAAAAGTGATTGATGTCATGAAAGAGAAGGGTTCGACAGACGAGCAGGTTAGTGAGTTTCTAACAGAACTCACCAAATCTGCCTTTGCCAGAATTTATACAGTGGGTATGGCTAGTTTTAATGAAGAGGATATGCAGGCAATTGAAGCTTGTTCAGATCAGAATGCAGCTAATGAGATGATTAAAAAGCTGTATAATTTAAGGACCGGCAGAAGCGCGACTGAAGAGACCCAAAAATTCCTCGACGATTTTGCTACCGGATTTTTGGCTGAGTACGAAAGAGAAAAAGCCCAGGTTGCCTAAATTGCCGTCAATAAGGGTAGCAGAGAAAAAAGGATAATAGCCAGTCCGGCAATAACAGATAAAATTATCCAGAAAATCCTAAATTTCTTAGAGTACATCATATTTTAATTATTGTAATGCTTGCAAATGGAAAATAAAAGAGGTATAAAGATGGAAGAATGAGATCATCCGAATATAGACCACGAACTCCAGAACCTAAAGCACTTTACGCTCCCTACATCACCGAACTAGGCATCGCTGGACTAGATCGGGAAAGATCTTTGACATTGAGATTATGCGGTGCTGCATCAGTTGGTGCAGCAATGGGTGTGGCAGTTGGCGTAATGATTGGAGTAGTTGCCGCCGAAATACCCATTGATAGAATTGCTAGCTCGCCTGAAGCTATTGGTTTTATAGGAAAGGTAAGTGGGCTTTTCGGTTTATCTGCCGCAGGATGGGGTGCGGCTGTATATTATGCTGAGCATTAAGATACTAGGCAAACGGAATTATTTTTGAGTTAATTTCTCAATCTTTTCTAAAGCTGCTTTTCTGGATGGTTCCTCAAAAAATTTTCGGGCAGGTTCAAGTTTAACAATTAACCACTCTGCCACAGCATTTTTTAAATCCATGGGATGTAATTTTTTCTCTGCATAATCTTTTTCTAGATCTTCGTAAGATGTATAGGTTAAATCCCCTCCCCACTTTGGGTCACGTTTCACAGTTAAGCTGGAATTTTGATCATAAAAAATTAAATACTTTGTCCAATCTAAGATGGGGTTATATTCTACTTCTCCTTCAGGGCAGAAGGCATTACTTACTTTTCTTTCGATTTCTTCTGGGGCATCTGTAATAAAGACAGCGCTATCAGGTTTGGATTTACTCATTTTCAAAGATTCTACCAGCAATTCTCGGGTATTTTCGTGACCTTTATCTCTTGTTGCTTTGAGTACTGCTTCCATTTCTTGGGTTACTGAACTCAAGCCAAGTAATAAGTGATGGTGGATTGCTATTGGTTTTTGTTTATCCAAGTCCTTGGCAGCATCCCTGGCAACGACATGAACATTTCTCTGGTCAGTACCTGCATGCGCTATATTTACTTCTAAAGCAAAAATATCTGCAGACTGCATAGCTGGGTAGATGAGCATAGCCGCATCAGAAACTTCTGCAGCATTTCTACCCATAATAGTCGTAGATCTAAGCATTCTAGGAATTGTGGTGGCTTTAGATACTTTAACAACAGAAGCCCAATATTCATTACCTAATTTCTCATACAACTCACTTCCTAAAACAAATTCAATTTTTTCCGGATCAGCTCCAACACACAAAGCTGCTGCTTTCAGACCTTCTTCAAAGTAATCTCTTGCCATTTTTGTAGCTGTTTCCAGTGTACCATCCAACTTTTTGTTAAGCCAGGTATGCCAATCGGCCAAGAGTATTGTAGTTTTGACCCCGGCTTCTTGTAGGTCTTTAATCTTTAACATGCTGGCGAAACCCGTTCCCAAGTGAACTTTTCCGGAAATTTCAAAGCCTTGGTAGTGTTTGAGAGGTTGGTTGGATTCTACGAGGGCTTTTAACTCCTCTTCAGTTAAAACTTCCTCTAGGTTCCTGGTGATTAAATTAATTTTTTCCTCAGTTATCATAAAATTATCAAGCTATGGTAATATTATCATAGTACATAAGATACACAAATGGTGACATTAAATAAATTATCTTTAAGTTTAGTTGCAGCATATGATAGGACTTCTACCCCAAACCATGACCAGACTGTTTCTGTAAACCCACTTGTCGCCGAAATTGCCACTTGGTATGAAAAGTTCCGCACAGCCATGGATTACCGGGAAGATGAAGTAATTTTGCGGTCTACCATTGAACGGATTCTTAAAAGAAGGCTAATTTTAGGAGGGAGTGGAGAATCGATTGCCGCTCCTTTAATCCGGGAGTTAGTTTGGGCGCGCTATTTTCCCGATTCATCAATCCCCGAGTCTCAAGTTACCAAGGTGGCAGAGGCGATAGATCTATATTTAAAGCTGGAGCACAAAATTAATCGTACTCATCACATCAACAAGGGAACAGTCAATGAGTGGATTTTGCATCTTTTATCTTCCGAGATAGAGCATATCTTAAAACCCAATGACCCGAAAGACATCATGGGCAGTTTTATATTCAGGATTTTCAAGGACCTGGTTAGCATCAGCGACGATACGGAAGAAGTAAGGGATCTACAGGTCTTTATTGCGGTCAGAAGAGCCTATGCCAATGACGACTTAGCGTTTCTGCGTTATCATTTATTTGTACAGTATTTCGGGGTTTTAAGCGGCGAGAACCTGGACAAAATTGCCAACCACTTTCTAGAGGCCCACAAAAAAATAGAAGAGCAGTTTAAATACCCTGCCAAAGACAAAATCTATACCTATGTAAAAAATCAAACAATCCCTTTTCTAATATTGGACGATGTGTTAAGGAAACACCGCGGCAAGGCTCTTGCTGCGGTGTCGAATGAGGAGTACTTAAGCTCGGAAGTCCTGTCCGCTTGTAATTCCCGTTATAAAGCAACTTCCGGAAAAGTCAGAAGGGCGATTGTGAGATCCGTGATCTTTATATTTGTGACAAAAGCTGTCTTTGCGCTGTTTATAGAAGGGGCATTTGAAAGGCTGCTTTATGGGCGGACGATTTGGTCCTCCATTGCTATTAACGTCCTAACTCCCCCTGTTCTTATGATTATAGTGGGATTCTTGATTGAATCCCCCAACAGAGACAACTCATACCGGATTTTACGCAAAATTAATACTATTTTGTATGATGATCCGCCCGCCCTCGCTACGCACTTGGTGGTTAAGAAAAAACCCAATAAGATTGATCCGCTGCTTTGGATCGTATTTGCACTGCTTTGGATAACGACTGCTACTTTAAGCTTTGGGGCAGTGGTATTTATTCTGTCCAAATTCGGAGTTAATCCGTTTTCCCAGGGGGTGTTTATCTTCTTCCTGGCAATTGTTTCATTTGTCAGTTACAGAATCAACAGGACTGCCCATATGTTTATCTTTAAGGAGAAAAAAGAGAATTTAGGCTCTTTGTTTTTTGACTTTTTCTTTATGCCGCTGATACAAATTGGCAGGAGGCTAACTTTGACAATTTCACAACTTAATATTTTCCTTATTATATTTGATTTTATAATTGAAACCCCATTTAAAGGCATTTTTGCCTTTTTTGAACAATGGTTTTCATTTCTCCGTAGTCAAAGAGAAAAGTTGGATTAAATCCGTCGTTGACTAGTCTTAAAAGCTTCTTGTAAAATATTCAGAATTCAAGCACAATAAATATAAGGATTTGAAAGGATTTAAAAAACGTGGAACATGGCATAGTACTACAGCCTGAAATACTGGGATATTTTAAGAATTTTCCGGTGACTAATACCCTTCTAGTCAGCTGGATTACCATGGCAGCTCTCATCACCGTTTCCATTCTGGCTACTTGGAAGGTGCAACTGGTTCCTTCCGGTTTGCAAAACTTATTTGAAATGATTATTGATTTCGGATACACCACGGTTTCCGATTTGGCAGGCAGCCAAAAAGCTAAGGTTTTTTTTCCGATTGTGATGACTTTTTTCTTATTTATTCTGTTTTCTAATTGGCTGGGTCTCTTACCCGGCTTTGCCACAATTAAATTTAATGGAGAGCCACTGCTTCGTTCCATGAATTCCGATTTGAATATGACTTTGGGGCTGGCCCTTTTGTCGGCTTTCTTGACACACGCATTTGCCATCCGTTATTTAGGCTTGCTGGATTATTTAAAAAAATGGTTTACCTTAAACCCGATATTTTTATTTGTCGGCCTGCTTGAGATAGTTTCCGAATTTACGAAAATAGTATCGCTATCTTTCCGGCTTTTTGGTAATATATTTGCGGGCGAGGTGGTATTATCAACAGTTTCATCAATCTTTGCTTTTGTAATACCTCTCCCTTTTTATTTTCTGGAGATTATTGTAGGATTTGTACAGGCAGCTGTTTTTATGATGCTGACGCTGGTATTTATGGTTATTCTTTCCGAGAAACATGAAGTTCATTAAAAGAAAGGAGCGAAAATGGAAAACCTTCCATCGGCATTGGCAATTGGCTTAGGCGCACTAGGTCCAGGGCTAGGCATTGGTTTTATCGGTATGAAAGCTGTTGAAGCCATAGGTAGAAATCCTGATGCACAAAATAAAGTGCTACCAGCGATGCTTTTAGGCATGGCTTTTACCGAAGCTATTGCTATCTATGCTTTGGTCATAGCGTTTATTAAGTAATGGAAATCTTAAATCAATTCGGGGTAAATCCAATACTACTGCTAGCGCAAGTAGTCAATTTTTTAATACTTCTTCTTATCTTAAAGAAGTTTCTTTACAAACCAATCCTGAGGGTTTTAGAAGAGCGTAAAAAAAAGATTGAAGAGAGTTTCAAAAATGCGGAAGAGATTGAGAAAAGACTTTTGCAGGTTGCGGAGGATGAAGAAAAGAGGATACAAAAAGCCTCCCTGGAGGGCGAAAAAATTATTAAAGAAGCACAACTTTCGGCAGCTCAGATAATTGAGGATGGTAAGGAGAAAGCAGAGCACCTGTCCCAAAGGATACTTAAGGAGGGTCGGGTTCAATTGCAACTTGAAAAGGAGAGGTTGCAACAAGAAGTACGCGGAGATTTAGGTAACATTTTGTTACTTTCTTTGCAAAAGATTACCGGCAAAATGTTTAGCAGAAAAGATCAAAGACAACTGATTGAGCAAGCTGTCAAGCACTTAAAAGCATGAAAAAGAAATCCAAGTTAAAAAAATTAGCTGCGAAGTATGTCAATTATTCTTTTAAAGACGGAAAAGGAGACGAGAACAAAATTATGAAGATTATGGGAGAACTTAAATCTTTGCCTCGGTCTCAAGCTATTTATATTATTTCTAAATTTTTAAAGGGTGTAAGAAAGCGAAAAGATCAAACTACTTTACTTATTGAATCTGCTGTCTCTTTAACAGAAGCGCAACTTGAACATATATTTAAAAGCTTCAGAAAAGAATTTGTGGTAACAGAGATAAAAAATATTGTTAATCCGTCTCTTTTAGGTGGTTTTAGAGTCAGGATTGGAGATATAGTACAAGATTATTCACTCGAGGGTAAAATTCTTAAATTGAGGGAGGCAATCACCGTTTAATGATGAAGGCAGATATAATTACTAAAATTGAGCAGGATATTAAAAATCTGAAATTGAAGGCTGTCCGACAAAATGTCGGGTTGGTGACAGAGGTAGGCGACGGTGTAGCCAAAATCGAAGGATTATCTGATGTCCAGTACTCAGAGCTTTTGGATTTTGGAAAAGAGGTTTTTGGACTGGCTCTGAATTTGGAACAATACAGTGTTGGGGCTGTGATCTTTGGAGATTTCACAAGCGTTAAGGAGGGCGATTTAGTCAAAACTACAGGAAAAATTTTACAAGTTCCAGTTGGAGAGGCGTTGGTAGGCCGGGTAGTTAATGCGCTTGGGATACCAATAGATGGTAAGGGTCCTATCAAGGCAAAGATAAGTTACCCTGTCGAGAAGATCGCTCCCGGAGTTATTACTCGCCAACCAGTCAATACTCCCCTTCAGACAGGCATTAAAGCGATTGATACCATGATACCAATTGGCCGAGGGCAAAGAGAGTTGATTATTGGTGATAGGAATACCGGAAAAACTACCATTGCGGTGGATACGATCATAAATCAAAAAGATGTGATTTGTATTTATGTGGCAATTGGTCAAAAAACTTCCAAGGTGGCACAACTGGTGGCCAAACTAGAAGAGTTGGGGGCAATGGAACATACCATTGTAGTTTCAGCTTCTGCTTCTGATTCCGCCACTATGCAATATCTCGCGCCTTACGCCGGTTGTGCCATGGGTGAGTATTTCATGGATCAGGGAAAAGATGCTTTAATTGTGTATGATGATTTATCCAAACATGCTTGGGCATATAGACAAATGTCATTGCTGCTTCGGCGTCCTTCCGGCCGTGAAGCTTATCCAGGGGATGTATTTTACCTTCATTCAAGGTTACTTGAGCGGGCGGCGAAACTTAATAAGGATTACGGAAATGGATCTTTAACTGCTCTGCCGATTATTGAAACACAGGCTAATGATGTTTCGGCATATATTCCTACCAATGTTATTTCGATTACCGATGGACAAATTTATTTGGAACCGGATCTTTTCTTTGCCGGGTTTAGGCCAGCTCTAAACGTCGGGATTTCTGTTTCCCGGGTTGGTGGCGCGGCGCAAACAAAAGCCATGAAAGCAGTGGCAGGAAAACTCCGGCTAGACCTGGCACAATTTAGGTCTCTGCAAGCTTTTGCGCAGTTTTCTTCCGATTTGGATCCGGCCACAAAAGCGCAAATTGAAAGAGGAAAAAGGATAACGGAAATCCTAAAGCAGCCTCCCTACTCGCCTGTTCCAGTGGAAGAGCAGGTAGTTTCACTGTGGGCCGCTATCAACGGATTTCTGGATGAGATAGAAGTTGAAAAGGTAAAAGAGTTTGAGGGGAAATATATCGCCTATCTGAAACTGCGCGAGAAAAAGCTGCTTTCTGAGATAGCAGAGAAAAAAGAGTTGGATGAAAAGATGATTAAGGAGCTGGAAAAGACAACTAAGGAGTTTGTAGGGATATTCAAGAAAGGGGGAAGCGTTAAGGGTAAAGGGTAAAGGACTATGGCCATTACTAGAGAACTTCGAAGAAGAATTAAATCAGTTAAAAACACAGCCCAAATTACCAAAGCCATGCAGATGGTAGCAGCTACTAAAATGAGAAGAGCGCAAAACCAAGCTTTAAACGGGAGACCCTACAGTTTTAATTTAAGTTCTGCTTTGAAAAGGTTGCTGCCTTTGATAAATATTGAATCACATCCTTTGCTTTCCGGAAACGGTTCAGGAACTCAGGGTGTTATTCTTTTATCTACAGACAAAAGTTTGTGTGGGGCTTTGAATACTAACTTATTTAGGCTCCTTTTATCTTCCGGTATAACAAGCGGAACGGCTTTCTATACTGTAGGTAAAAAGGGCAGGAATTTTGTGGCCAGGTCCGGGAGGAACCTGCTGGCAGATTTCGAGAACCTGGACACAGTTACTTTTAGACAAGCAGTCCAGCTTTCAAAATTGGTGACAGACTCATTTCTAAATGGAGAGATTGGGGAAGCTTACCTTGTGTACCCGCAGTTTATTTCAACCTTGAGGCAAGAACCAACGAAAGTAAAACTACTGCCGGTGGATTTGGAAAGTATCATTGCGAGCAATGCGCGACCAGAATCTAAAGATCCTGGACAAGCCAGGATGACAGAGACTCAGAAAGAATTTATTTTTGAACCGGATCCGGATAAATTATTAGATTATATTTTAGTTCATCATATTCAAATAAAAATCTATCAGGCTTTACTCGAAACTAAAGCATCGGAACATTCTGCCCGCATGGTTGCCATGCAAAATGCCACAGACAATGCCTTAGAGCTTGTTTCAGATCTCACGCTTACCTATAATCAAACACGCCAAGACGCAATTACCAAAGAGTTGTTAGAAATCACAACCGCAACGATGGCAATGCAATAGTAAAAAACTATGAATAAAGGAAAAGTTGTTCAGATTATTGGTGCAGTGGTAGATGTAGAGTTTGACCCTAAGAAACTGCCTACGATTTATAACGCTTTAGAAATTACCAAAGATAAAGAAAGATTAGTTTTAGAAACCCAACAGCATTTGGGTGAGGGGATGGTCCGTGCTGTGGCTATGGGTGCAACAGATGGATTAAAAAGAGGTACTTTAGTTGTAGATTCTGGTGTCCCAATTTCCGTACCGGTAGGTAAAGAGGTTTTAGGAAGACTCTTTAATGTTTTAGGTGAGCCAATTGACGGAAAAGGGTCGGTCAAGACACAAAAAAGCTTGCCAATTCATCGTCCAGCTCCCACTTTTGAGCATCAATCAACAACATCCGAGGTTTTTGAGACAGGAATCAAAGTGATTGACCTGATTGCCCCCTTTGTTAAGGGTGGAAAAGTCGGGCTTTTTGGAGGGGCCGGTGTGGGAAAAACAGTTTTAATTCAGGAGCTGATTCGTAACATTGCCGCAGAACATGGTGGTTATTCGGTATTTGCCGGAGTTGGGGAGCGGACCCGTGAGGGAAATGATTTATACCATGAGATGACCTCATCCGGAGTGATTGATAAAACCGCCATGGTATTTGGACAGATGAATGAGCCACCCGGGGCCAGACTGCGAGTGGGGTTGTCGGGGTTGACTATGGCAGAATATTTCCGGGATGAGGAGAAAAAAGATGTCTTGCTTTTTATTGATAATATCTTTAGGTTTTCACAAGCAGGGTCGGAAGTTTCGGCACTTTTGGGTCGGATTCCTTCTGCCGTAGGTTATCAACCAACGCTGGCTACGGAAATGGGTCAATTGCAGGAAAGAATCACCTCTACAAAAAAGGGTTCGATTACCTCTGTTCAGGCAGTGTATGTTCCGGCAGATGATTATACAGATCCGGCCCCTGCCACCACTTTTGCCCATTTGGATTCTACAATCGCGCTGGAGAGGGCTTTAACAGAACAAGGCCTGTACCCGGCTGTTGACCCCCTGGCCTCTTCATCCAGGGTTTTGGATCCGGCAGTAGTAAGCCAAGAACATTACGATGTTGCTGTAGGAGTGCAAAAAGTGTTGCAAAGGTACAAAGATTTACAGGATATTATTGCTATTTTGGGAATCGAAGAACTGTCGGATGAGGATAAGTTAACAGTGGCCAGGGCCAGAAAAATCCAAAGGTTCCTGACTCAACCTTTTTATGTTGGAGAAGCATTTACAGGAAGAAAAGGCAAATACGTTTCCATTAAGGATACTGTTAAAGGATTTAAGGAAATTTTGGAAGGCAAACATGACTCAAAACCCGAACAAGCCTTTTACATGGTGGGGACTATTGAAGAAGTCAAAACATAGTTAATTGGTTTATTCTTTCCCTTAGAGTTCCTCTGGGTGGAGAACGGGAAAAGTTTCTATGTAGTCGATCATGTTTTGGGTCTTTTCTACAGTCATCTGAACAAAGTCATCACTGACGTTTACGGATAGAATACGCAGTAACGTAGGCTCCATTTTGAAAATGCCAACCTTAAATCTCCTTTGCATCTCGTCTCCATGAAGTGAATCAACATAATCGAGACACAGTGGGCTTTTTAAATCACCCAGAACGCAACCTCTACCGGCGCGGTGAAACTCACAAGCCTTTGCTAAACGAATCCCGCCTGTTTCCAGATTCCTTCTTTTCCGGAGCTCAAATAAATCTGGCTTGGCAGGACCGAAAATAGAGATTCCGCTATCTCCGTTACAGCTGCCAATGCCACGACTTTCCAGCCTCCAAGAGTTCTGATTACTCCTAACACTAATTGCTTTCCATAATTTATCAAAGGCTCTGGCTACTTCTCGATATTGTTTGATTATTTCGGCATTTTCAGGGCGTATTTGTGTCTCATATTGAGCGAAAGAAGTGACTGCTTCCATTATAAAGGAGATTATAAACCTATCGTCAAATGGAATCAGTTTAATTATGGCTAGGAGTCGCTGACTCTGATTTGGACTAGCTGGAAGTAGTTGCCGTCAGCATCTTCAAAGGTGGCAATAAACCCGTAATTTTGCATATGGTAGGTGTCTTTAATCTTTTTGACTCCTGCCTCGTCCAGTCTTTTGACATTTTCTTCAATATCATCTACCTCCAGGTTAAAAATAATTCTCTCCGGTTCTTTTTGTTTACCTTTGACTTCTGAATGGTCCATGATGTAAAGCCCCGGTCCTCCTTCAAACTCAAAGCCAAATAAATTTCCTCCCTCCTCCCCTACTTCTGCTTCCAGTGTCATTTTAAGTCCCACTTTATCTTTATAAAAATCTGCCAAATCCTTAGCATTTTCACTGAATAAAGTTATACTTTCAATGCCTTTTATCATTATTCTCACCACCTTTCTTTCTATTAAAGGGTAACTCTTGCTCTTTCTTTTTTCCGTAATAATTATCACTAACGGGCGAGAACACAAAATTAGAAGATTCTTTGAAAATGCTGGATTTGAGTTGAAAAAGCTAGACTTCTCCCAGTGCTAAGTTTATTAGGAGATTTCCGTAAGTAATATCTATTTTCCTAGTTCTTTCTCGATTTTTGAACCTCTCCGAATTAAACTTCTCTATTCCCCTCTCGAGTCTTTTTGAAGTGATCGGATCCTCTATCAACCCCAGATAATTAAGACTTTCAAGCAGTCCTGAAACCGAACAGAACCAGCCTTTCCTAGCCTTGGTTTTGCTACCAGGAGAGTAACTGTGCACGATTTCTTCAGGCATCTCATCTTTATATTCATCCCGTAGTCTTTTAAGACCGGTTATTATTCTTTCACTTGTAGCTGTAAGATTAGGGTTTTCTATTTCCAGTGTGTTAACCATAAAGGATATTATACTATAAGTTTAGTTATTAGTCAAACTATAGGTTCTTTAGGAGATTTGCTCAAAGATCCCATCTAGGTGGAGATAGTAAGTTTCCACTGCTATATCAGGATATTGCTGTTTTAAGCTGGTAGCGGCGTTTTTGAGGTCTTCTGCATGTCTTTGGGGAGTCCCCGTCTCTCCATAAGCTCCGCAATCTTCATGGTTGATCAAAATAACTTTTTTAATATGGTGTAACCTGTGGGAAATTTCTATTTGGCCTAAGATTATATCCAGGCTTTTCACTCCCCCGGCAAATGCAACCCTATCAAAGGTTTTGGGCTGGAAACTCTTTGCAATCCAATTATTTATATACTCCTGAAACCGGAAATCAATACAGGTTACAATAATAGCCGCACAACTATGGTTATTCATAACTTAAATATTATACAGTATAATATGGCTATGGCAGAGCTACATCTAAAGATTGTTACTCCGGAAAAGTTAATACTTGATGAAGAAGTGTCTCAAGTGAATGTTTCAACCGAAGAAGGAGAAATTGGCATACTTCCCCATCATGCCAACTTAATGGCAAAGCTTACTCCGGGTGAACTAGTTATCAAAAGAGGCGGAAAGGTAGACTCTATGGCAATAGGAGACGGGTTTTTGCAGGTTGCGGATAATACTTTAACTATTATGACGGATCTTGCCACTTTGGCCCAGGACATAGACGAAAGAGCTGTTGAGGAAGCCAGAAAAAGGGCTGAGCAGGCTTTATCTCAAACTTTGTCTGATGAAGAATATGCCGAGACTTTGGCAAACTTAGAAAAATCCCTGGCCCAACTTAGGGTTAAACGCCGCCACAGAGTAAGATAGTTTTAGATAAAGGATTTAACTTCTACTTCTACGAGGCCGTCGGTACCCCCTTGAATCTTTTTCAAGTTGATTAAGAGTTCTAGTCAATTCTTCAACATTAACTGGTTCATCACCCAAGGTGGGACCCTCACCGGTCTGTGATAAATCATGAACTGGTAGAGAGCGAAAGTTATTTCCCCTGATGACATTTGATTGCATTCTCTTTTTAGGTGGAATGGATTCTCGCGTTATTCCTAAATGGTTTTCAGATTCTGAAGACATATGCTGTTGGCAGAATATAACTAATTTATAACTTATTAATTAGAAAATCAAGGGCAGCTTGCCTTTTAATAGTGCAGAAAGTAGAATTATTCTCAGATGGCAAATAGTGAAAATCCCGAGCTTTCTATTATCATCCTGAATTATAATGTTCGAGAGTTGCTTCTAAATTGTCTTGAATCTGTCTTTGCAAACAAAGGTAAGTTGGACCGCTGGCAAGTAATTGTGGTGGATAATGCCTCTTATGATGGGTCGGTGGAAGCAGTAAGGGAAAGATATAAAACAGCTTCCCACTCGTCAAGTGGGAATGCGATTGAACTGGTAGAAAGCAAGCAGAATTTAGGATTTGCGGCGGGCAATAATATGGGAGTGAAAAAGGCCAAGGCGCCGGTGATTTTATTTCTAAATCCGGATACGATTATAACCGATCATGCCATTCAAAAATCTCTGGAGGTATTACTCTCAGATCCAGATATTGGGGCCTTAGGCTGCAAAGTAGAACTGCCTGATGGAAGATTGGATTATTCTTGCCATCGGGGCTTCCCTACCCCTTGGAATTCTTTTGCCTATTTTAGCGGCCTGGCAAAGATATTTCCTAAATCAGCTTTTTTTTCAGGTTACAGCGCCTCTTTTTTGGATACAAGTCAACCTCATGAGGTAGATTGCATCAGCGGAAGTTTTTTAATGGTTAGAAAAATCGCCGGAGAGCAGATAGGGTTTTGGGATAATGACTATTTCTTTAATGGTGAGGATATTGAGTTCTGTTACTCTTTAAAAGAAAAAGGCTGGAAAATTTACTTTTATCCCGGCGTAAAAATCATCCATTTTAAAGGTTCTTCATCAGGCCTTTGGAGAACATCCGCGACAAAAATCGAGAAAGCGACAAAGCTTTCTGCAGCTACTCATGCCGCCTCTGCCATGAGAATTTTTTATAAAAAACATTATTATAAAAAATACCCCCCGGTTTTGCGAGATTTTGTACTTTGGGGAATAAGAATCTTAGAGCATTATAGGAAATTTAAAATAATGACAGGATTCCGTTATGAATAATTTAGATCTTTCGGTTATTATTTTAAGCTTCAATACAAAGGATATCACTGCTAGGTGTTTGGATAAAGTCAAAGTGGCTAAGAGTTACTCTGAGAAAAGATTGAAGAATAAAGTCCAAGTAACTATCTTGGACAATGCTTCAAGTGATGAATCGGCGCAGATGATCAGGTCTGACTATCCTTGGGTCAAACTTATTGTTGCAAAGGAGAATTTGGGCTTTTCCAAAGGTAACAACCTCGCTATGCAGCAAACAAAAAACCCTTTTATTTTGTTGCTTAATTCTGATGTTTATGTCACGGAAGAAAGTTTATATAAAGCTTTGGCTTACTTTAGGGTTAATTTAAATTGTGATATTTTAGGAGCGAGATTAAATTATGCTACAGGCAAACTGCAGCCTTCTGCCGGTAATTTGCCAAATCCCTTGAACATAATTTTTTGGATTTTGGGTTTAAGTTTATTGCCTTTTAAAAATCAGCTTGTCCCCCCTTTTCATCCGAATGATAAGAATTATTTCTCTAAAGCTCACCAGGTTGGTTGGATTATGGGGGCTTTTTTTATGCTCAAGCGGGAGATTTTTGAAGAGACGGATGGCTTTGACGAGAATTTGTTTATGCATATGGAGGAGGTAGAATGGTGCAAAAGAATTAAAGCAGTGGGGTATAAAATTTGGTATGTGCCGGCAGTTTCGGTAATTCATTTACACGGCGCATCCACAAATTTTGATCTAGCTCCAAGTTTCTTAAATGAACTAAAAGGCATTAAATATTTTTCTTTGAAACACTACAACTCTTTCTATTTATTGGTAAGGTTTTTCCTAATTATTGGGTTAATCTTGAGGGTGATTGCTTTTTCACTTCTAGGAAAAACCAAAAGAGCCAGGGTTTATGTGGAAGGGTTGTCGGTAGTATGAGTAAGGTTGCAGTGATAACGGTTAATTATAATGGCAAACAAGATACTTTAGAACTTCTTGAATCTTTAAACAAGCTACAAGCTACAAACTACAAACTACGAACTATTGTGGTGGATAATGGGTCATCGGATGGGAGTGTTTCTGCCATACATAAAGCCTTTCCTGAGGTTGATATTTTACAAACAGGACAAAATTTGGGATTTTCCGGCGGTTACAATAAAGGCTTAGGATACGCGAGGCTTTGGGAGGCAGACTATTTTTTGCTAGTCAATAATGATTGTTTGACAAAAGATCCGGATTTGGTTACTGAGCTGGTAAAAACACTGAAGTCTGATCCCAAAATTGGTCTGGTTTCTCCCAAGATTTATTTTGCCCCTGGTTTTGAATATCACAAGGATAGATATGTTCGAGAGGACTTAGGTAAAGTGATTTGGTTTGCGGGAGGTAAATTTGATTGGGATAATATTGGCTCAGTCCACCGCGGGATCGATGAGATAGATATTGGCCAATATGATGGCGTGGGAGAAACTGAGATTTTTTCTGGAGCCTGTGTTCTGATTAAGAAAGAGGTGTTAGAAAAGATTGGTCCGCCAGCTGGCGGATTTGATGAAAAATATTTTCTGTATTTTGAGGATAGTGACTTGGCAAAAAGGGGTCTTGAGGCCGGATTTAAAATCTATTATAACGGTGAGGTTGCAATCTATCATAAAGTTTCCCAATCTACCAGGATTGGTTCAAAGATCACCGATTATTACCACACCAGAAATAGGTTGATTTTCGGAATGAAATATGGTAAATCCCGCACTAAATTTGCACTTTTAAGGGAGGCAATTAAACTTATTTTGGTGGGGCGTCCACCGCAACGCAGCGGAGTTTTAGATTATTACCTTGGTTTGACCGGTGGAAATGCAGGACTCATGGAACCATCAACCAATATTGAATACCCGCTTAAGCTATCCATAGGGATAGTGAATTACAATACTGCGGATTTAACTAAAAAGCTTCTGCAAAGCATATTTGAAAAAGATTCAGGTTTTGACCCTAAGACTATGGAAGTAATTGTTTTGGATAATGGATTAATAGATCCTTGTAAGGATAAAATAAAGGAATTTTTATCAAAAATTAAGTATCTTACAAATAGCGCGAACGAGGGTTTTACCAAGGGATACAACAAAACAATCAGATACTCTTTGGGCGAGTATTACTTAATGTTGAATTCTGATATCGAAGTGCTTAAGGGCGGGTTGTCGGAACTGGTCATGGCTGAGGATAAATTTAAAGGTGAAGCTGTGGTGGGTGGGAAATTACTGTTCCCTGATATGAGTGATCAGGATTCCGCTTTTCACCTCCCTACCCTAACCGGAGCTTTTGAGGAGTATTTCCTTGCTCAAAAAGGCTCATATTTCATGTTTTTGCCTAAGCCCAAGGAACCAGTACAAGTTGAGGGTTTGGTCATGGCGTGTCTTTTGATCCCAAGAAAAGTTTTAAATAAAGCGGGTCTTTTGGATGAAGGAACTTTTATCTTTTTTGAAGATATTGAATATGCCAGAAGGCTTAAAAAGTTTAAGGTACCTATTTATTTTGTTCCTTCTGCCAATTTTATACATTTCCATGGAGGTTCCACTAGAAGAATCGGTCAGGAAAAGGCTAATGAACATTTGATAGAAGCCTCCAAACATTATCATGGAACAGTCTATTATCAACTGCTTACTTTAGTGCTTAAGATAGGCCAAAAATTAGGTAGAGTCAAGACCCCTCAGTCCCACTGGATAAATACTTGACAACTAATATTATTTGAACTACGGTAGAAATATGAGGTCGCTTTTGTTAATACTTTTATCCGTTGGTTTGCTTTGGCTTAGAAGCAGCTACGGGAAATTTACCTCCGGCACTTTTGTTTCAGGATTAGGCGGGACTTTAACTAAAGTATTAGATAAAAACCCTTATTCCTGGTTTAAAGAGTTTTTAAGTACGGTAGCTATTCCTAATTCTCAGCTTTTTGGCAATTTAGTGTTGTGGGGGGAACTTCTAAGCGCTGTGGCCATAACTGCGGGAGCCGTTTTGATGCTAATAAACCCTCATCCTAATAAATTCGTGAGCTTAGTACTAATTGCCGGACTGACCGGTGGATTGCTCCTAAACATAGTTTTCTGGCTGGGGTTTGGTCACACCAGTCCATCTACAGATAGCATCAATTTATTGATGGCCGTAGTACAAATTATTGGTATAGTTTTTATTTTAAAACAACTTTAAAAGACTCATAAACGAATTTTAGACTTCTTGTGATCTGGATACTAGAAAAATTCCCGCTTAAGTGACAAAATTAGGGCATGTTTCCTTTATCCGATACCAAAACCTCTGGCAGCTTCCCTTTTTGGGTGTTGGTTTTAATCGCTGCCAATTCATGGGTATTTTTCCTGGAGCTGAGCTCACCCAATCCGGATCTTTTTGTCAGCCTTTATGCTCTCATTCCTTCTCGAGTTGATTTTTCTTCGCTTCCTACATTAACCCCATTTTTAACCAGCCAGTTTTTGCACGGCGGATTTATACATATTATTTCTAATATGTGGTTTTTGTGGATTTTTGGGGATAACGTGGAGGAAAGAATGGGCTTTTTGTTTTTTCCGATTTTTTATCTTTTGGCAGGAACTGCGGGTGGATTAGTCCAATATTTCTTTATTCCGGATTCCGGTATTCCTATGCTGGGCGCATCAGGGGCTATCGCAGGGGTATTGGGAGCATATATGGCATTTTTCCCTCGTCACAGCGTAAAAACTTTAGTGCCTGCCTTCGGTTTTTTTACGATTATGGATTTGCCTGCCTTTTTAGTGCTTCTTTTTTGGTTTTTTACCCAGCTTTTTAACGGTAGCGCCTCTGTAATTTCAGATACGACTTCTTTAGGAGGAATAGCCTTTTTTGCTCATGTAGGGGGCTTTGTTACGGGCTGGGTGGTGGGAAAACTCCAGGCGTCTTAACGCCTTATCTTTTTCAAAGGGATTAATCTTGGATTTGGCTACCACTTGTTTGAGAGTCTCTATTGTAGCATCATAAGTGGGCCGATCCACCGGATAAGGAATGGCATCTTTACCGCCGTGAGCAAAAGAATATCGGGCCGGGTCCTCATAAGAAGGTTCTGCTCCGTAAATTATCTCCGAAACTAAACTCAGTGCCCTGACTGTTTTTGGCCCCACCCCTTTGGTGGCCAAAAGGGTTTCGTAAGTTTGCGGCTTTTCCCTGGACAATTTCTCAAGGATCTTTTTAAGATAAGGACTATTCCAGAAATCCTCCCCTTCCACGGGATGATGATGGAATTCATCAGGCGAAAGCTTAAGTAGTGTAACCTCTGCACCACTCACGGACACCTTCATCATCTGACTCAAAGTGGATGAATGTTTTTTTAGGAGTTCGATATCGCTCATCAACGTTTGGAATCCAGAGGAAACGAGTTCCGTACTCAACTCCCTGGTCTTGCCACTTGCTTTAGCAGATAAATTTAAGACTTCGGTTTCCCTGATTTGGGTGGTAATGCCAGAGTGCGGCTCGCAAACCAAATCATCAATATTTTCCGAATACCAGTGGTATCTTCTGGCAGTCTGACTGCCAGTATTCATCCCCTGCTGGATTACTGCCCAAGCTCCATTTCGGGAGAAAAAGAAACTGTGGTGATAGATTTGGAAACCATCTTGGATTAAGCTAGAATCTACTTTGGCAGACATTTTGGAGTTGTAGACTAAATTGTTAGCATGAGCCGGCGGTAAATTCAATTTCTCTCCCCAACCCAAGATTTCATCAGGAGTTTTGCGGGAGGTTTTACCCTTGCCTCCGCAGATAAAAACCCCAAACTCTCTCTCCTGCCCCCTGATAGCCTCTTTCAGGGCTGCTGTGAGTATTGTTGTGAGACCGGAAGCATTCCAGTCAAAGGCCAGTACTGTCCCCAAACTTTGAAACCAAACGGGATCGGAAATTCTTTTGATGAACTCCTCCGGGCCGTATTCTTCAATTAAAACCCTGGTCATTTCCCGGCCCAGTTTGACCATCCGGTCAAAAAGCCATTTAGGACATGTTCCGTAATCTAGGGTAAAAGTAGCAATACCACGGTTCATTTTCGGGTTATCTTTGCTATTCTACACTACTGTATCTTGGTAAATCTGTCAACTTTCTAACAAAGGGAGAGTTTTACCGTCAGCATCTCTCAAATTCCTGAATGTTTCAGTAAGCCGTTCAAAGCCAGCTCTTTCTCTTTTTCTGGGATTGGGAAGGGCAGCTAATTCAAGCCAGTATCCGTCTTCGCGTCCTACAAATCCAATTTCGCGGAATAAACGAGTATAGCTATATGCGTGTGGATCTTTCGGAAGACTTGATAATATTTTTGCTCCATGAGTGCTTAAAGCAGTTATGCGATCAGGACGAACTCTTTGAGCGTAACATATTACAAGAGGTGTTAAAGCGCGTGCTGGAGAAGTTTTAAATGAGTCCTTGAACACTTCAAATTGAGCTGTTTTTGAAGGATCATGTCGTACACCATTGCCTGTTCTAATAATGCGAACCCCAAGTTTTTCATCTGGTAAAACTTCTGTATCAAAACCGGTTCGCCATATTTCTCCTCTGTTGCTTGCAAACCCCTGTCCTTTTTCGATCCCTAATGCAAAATCTACTGAAAAGGTGCCTGCTCCTGATCCGGCTTTTGCAGTGAGATAAAAATTACTGTCAGGGATAAGAGCCTTAAAGAAAATTTTCCTCCGCTCTGGAAACCGATGACTCCTACTAAAAAAATCCAGTCCGAAAAAACCAATCATAAATCTGGCATTCTCAAGAGTTTGGTGAAGTACTGCATCAACATCACTACCTTCTGAAAGATAATTCAAGGACCTGGACTTATAATAATTCACGCCCTCAGTAAGCTGAGAGAGTGCAACCATGAAGGTTACTACTTGTGCAAGATTAAAATCTGGATGTAAAAATCTTTTATGTAAGAAAGCATTAACACCATAACTCACGTCAGGTTGTACTCCCTGATGGGTAGCACAAGTAGCCAGTGTTTTAAAAAGTCTGTGTCTATTGATAAGTCCTCCGTTTTTCCAGGGTTTAAATGGGACTGTAATATCAGGCAACGGTTGTGTATCTGCAAGAGATAAATTTTGTAACGGTTCAACCATATTTAAAGCAAATATTATAACTTATAATAAAAATATATGCAACTATAGGGTTCGTACAAACTAGAATTTGTTACATCTTTGAAGAAGAATGAGGATGTAGGTTGTTACAATAGTCTAATCATTATGTCCGGAGTGAGGATAATTACATTAATTCATTATTGGTCCATGGGGTAGGAGTCGAACCTACTTAGTACAGATTTACAGTCTGTTGCATAAACCGTTCTGCCACCCATGGTTAAAACTATTTTAATATTTTCCCTCTAAATCCAAAAGTATGTGTTTGAGAATGACAATTCGGACACATAAATCTCAAATTCTCTATTTTGTTATTTGTACTGTTCCCATCTATATGATCAATTTCTAAATTAAGTTTACCATCCTTCCACTTATCAATACCACAAATTAAGCACTTATATTCAATACCAGATTCAAGGAGAGCTCTTCTTAATTGGGCTGATTTCTGTCTTTGGCCTACTATAAAAATTTGATTTGGCAGTTTTCTCTGATTTGAAATCATTCCTTTGTTATGTGCATAACCTAAGAAATGACTATGATTTATCCCATACTTTTGGATCATCTTTTTAATGTGCTGGTGTTGATTACCGCTTACCTGTTTTCCAAGTATTATCCGTGCTACTCCCTGGACAGAAGTAGTTTTTGAAACTGCAGCCTCTAATCTTTCTTTTGTATATTTGAAAGCCCTACCTTGCATGCATACATGCTATGGTATACAGTGTAAATTGTCAATGTACTACTTCAGGAGCAATTGACCACTCTGCCACCTCCGGTAACGCTATTATACCTGATTCTGATATAATCTTAAACATATGACTCCGGGTTCATGGAAGCTAAGGCAGGAAAGTAAAAAGATCTGGAAGCTAAAATTCTTATCAAGTTTATCTACCGCCATGCTTATTTTAGTGGTGGTTTTTTTGTTGCTCCTTTTTGGGGCTGTAATTTTTTTTGCTACCCAAATACCCAATCCTTCGGATCTATCAAACCGCGACATTGCCGAGGCCACTAAAATTTACGACAGAAACGGAGAGTTACTTTATGACATTTACCAAAATCAGAATAGAACTCCCATAAAACTTTCCGAAGTTCCAGGCTTTGTCAAGGAGGCCACAATTGCCATAGAAGATAAGGATTTCTATAAACACAGGGGTTTTTCCATTGCGGGAATTACCCGCTCTGTTTTTGAACTTATCGTTAATCGCCGTGTTGAAGGCGGTTCAACCTTAACCCAGCAACTGGTTAAAAATGCCCTTCTTTCCGGTGAGCGGACTTTGACCCGGAAACTCAAAGAATTTATCTTGGCTATTCAAGTGGAAGGGGCTTATAGCAAAGATCAAATTTTGGAAATGTATCTTAATGAGATTCCTTATGGCGGAACAGCATACGGAATTGAAGCTGCCGCAAATTTATATTTCGGAAGATCTGCCAAGGATTTGGATCTAGCCCAAGCCGCCCTTTTGGTTGGATTACCTCAGCGGCCATCTGTGTATTCTCCATACGGAACACGTCCTGAGCTTGCTAAGGCTAGACAGAAAGAAGTTTTAAGAAGGATGGTTGAGGATGGATATATTACGGCGGAGCAAGAAAAAGCGGCTGAGAGCGAGGAGTTAACCTTCAGAACAGGCCAGAACGAGCACGGTTTTAAGTCGCCCCACTTTGTTTTGTATGTGAAAGAAAAACTGATCGAACAATTTGGCGATAAAATGGTAGAGCAAGGCGGACTACGGGTTACCACAACTTTGGACTTCGAATTACAAAAAAAGGTAGAAGAGATAGTCAAGAAAGAAATAGAAAATCTCTCTTCAGCCAAAGTCGGCAATGGCGCAGCCATAGTCTTAGATCCCAAGACAGGTCAAATCTTATCGATGGTTGGAAGTAAGGATTATTTCGGTAAATCCTTACCCGAGGGTTGCAAAGAAGGAGTTAGTTGTACTTTTGAACCAAATGTAAATGTGGCTCTCCGTCCCAGGCAACCGGGTTCTGCCACCAAACCAATAGCCTATTCAAAAGCCCTGGAAAAAGGTTACACGGCAAACCAAGTTTATATGGATGTTAAAACAGAATTTCCTGGCGGCAATATGCCAACCTATATCCCAGTCAATTATGACGGCCAATTTCACGGCCCTGTGCAGATGAGATATGCTTTGGGTAATTCTTACAATATCACGGCTGTTAAAAATTTAGCATTGGTGGGGGTAAAAGATGTGTTGGAATTGGGATATAGAATGGGACTGACAACTTGGGAGCCATCGGAAGAGAATGTCAACTCAGTAGGACTTTCTCTCGTTTTAGGAGGGAGGGAGGTAAGACTCTTGGATTTAGTTTCAGCCTATGCGGTTTTGGCTAATCAGGGACGCCAACTGGATCCTGTTTCTATTTTAAAGGTGACGGATAGTGAAGGTAAAAACCTTTTTGAATTCCATCAAGCTGAAGGGAGGACAATTTTAGACCCGGGAATTGCTTTTATTATTTCTGATATACTTGCTGACAATGGTGCTCGGACAGCCGCTTTTGGATCGAATTCGATTTTAAATGTACCTGGTAAAACCGTAGCGGTAAAAACAGGGACCACAGATAGAAAAAAAGATAATTTGGCAGTCGGCTATACACCGTCTGTGGTGGTGGGAGTTTGGGTTGGCAACAACGATAACAGTGATATGAGTCCGGTGGTTGCATCAGGCATAACCGGAGCCTCCCCTATTTGGAACAAAATTATGCAGGCTGTCTTAAAAGATAAACCTAATGAACCATTTGAAAGGCCCTCAAATGTGATCCAGTCCGAGGTAGATGGTTTAATGACTGGCCGACCGCATGGTGGTTCTCCAACTCGGAGAGAATATTTCATATCAGGAACAGAGCCTAAAGGTGAATCTGGCGCTTACCAGCGGCAAAAAGTTTGTAAGAGCAATCCTCACAGGTTGGCCAGTGATAACGAGGACAATGAAGAGAAAGATGTGGTAGTTTTAAAGGAGGATGATCCGACAGGAGCAGATAAATGGCAAAAGGGCATAGATGAGTGGGTTATCACTGCGGCAGATCCAAGATTGGTGGGAGCAACCAGGGGTTGTTCCGGTGTTCCCGGATTTGCTACCGGCACTGGCGGAATTATTGAGATTGTCAACGTTGGAAACGGCGCCAATGTGCCCCGGGTGTTTGATGTTTTGGCCAAAGCCAACTCTCCTGCAGGGGTTAAAAAAATTACCTGGTTGGTAGACGGGGCGGTTAAGTCAACCCAAACTTCCGAGCCTTTTGCCTTGCATGTAGAGTTTCCGGTGGGTGACAAAGGCTCTCATACCATTACAGTAACTTTGGAAGACAATAACGGCGGAACATTCTCCAGCTCCATTGGGGTAACTGTGGCACTGTAAAAGACTTATGGTAGAAAAAAGTCCAAATCCGAAGGGTTTTTGTGCAAAAGGTATAGAAGAAATTAGGGGTGTTTTGGAACTTGTAAATTATGCCAGGGATGGAATTGAGGCGCGAAGATTGGTATTGGGAGCCTTGGTAGAAAGTATCAGCATGCAGGAGAAGATTCTAGAGTATGCTGTGAGGCTTATTTTACGAATTCACGGCCCTAAATTTTAAGCTCCAATACAGCCACTCTTTTTTCAATCCCAAATTTATTAGCAATCCTGGAGTGGATTTCAGCTATCCAGCCAACCTGTTTGCCGTCTTTTTCTAAAGCAGCAAATCTGGTGGGGTGGAAATATTTATTTTCATCAGTAAGATCTTTTGTTACACCCCCGGGGTGTGAGTTTTTTAAGCTTTCAAAAATTTGGTAAAGTTCTTGGATAGGGTTATCTGTTCCATTCATCAAAGCAATTGATAAATGGTAATCTTCTTTAGGTAAATCCCCTTTTTGTGGAGAATAAGTTTTTCCAATCTCGAAAATGGCTATATCTTTGTATCCTGCCTTTAAGTTTTTATCTACTATCTCCAAAAGATTAGGCCACAAGTTTTCTCTTAAATACTCAGTTTCTGAAGATATGGGATTGGCGATTTTAACTAAATTATTTTTATCCCAAGCCAAATTATTTAAAACGGCACTGGAAAAAAATGAATAAGTTTGAACTTCTGTTAGACCCGCTTCAGCTGAAGCTTTTCTCAGGTCATAAATAAGGTTAAAAAAATTTTGATTGATCTTTTCCAGCAACTCTCCTTTGAGTTCTTTTGGGGGGATCTTGTCATATCCATACATCCTGGCTACTTCTTCAATCAGATCTTCTTCAATCTGGATATCCAATCTCCAATATGGTACTGTAACTTCCCAAGCCGAATCTTGCGCAGCTAAAGAGAATTCCAGTTTTTTTAGTGACGATTCTATCTCAATCGGTGGGATTTCTATACCAATAAGGGAATTTATTTTTTCCCGAGTTAATTTAATGGTTTTAGCTTCGTCCTGTAAGCTCCCAGTTAGAGTGATGGCAGTTAATTTTCCGCCCAGACCCTCATACATTTCGATAGCAGTACCCAGTGCTTGAAGTAGATTTGTCCTGGTTAATCCATGCTGAAATCTTTTAGTTGCTTCAGAATAGAGTCCATGCCTTTTGGAAGTTTGTCTGTTAGCGGCCGGATCAAATATTGCAGCCTCTAAGAGAATAGTTTTTGTATTTGCACTAACTTCAGAATCTTTTCCTCCCATTACTCCGGCAAGTCCCAAAGTTTTCTCTGGATCTGCAATTAATAGATCGGTTTCATCCAAAATTCGTTCCTTCCCATCGAGCGTGGTAATTTTTTCACCATTCTCGGCACATCTTACAACAATGGTTTTATCTTTGACTCTTGATGCATCAAATGCATGCATTGGTTGGCCATATTCAAGCATAATTAAGTTTGTAACATCCGCTGCGTTATTGACGGATCTTATTCCAGAGTCTTTTAGCTTTTTTACCCATTCATCAGATGAGGGTTCGATCTTAAGTTCCTCAATTGTAGCCACACAGTAAACAGGGCAAAGATTTTTATCGTCAACTCGTACCAAATTTTCGGGTAAATCCTTCCTTTCCCAAGGATGATCAGATTGTTTGGGGGTCGAAAAGAACAGTTTAGAGCCTGTTACTGCAGCTACTTCTCGGGCTACTCCCCGCAACGAAAGTAAGTCTCCTCGGTTATAAGTTAAATCCAATTCCAGGTAGTCCTGGGTTTGTTCTTTAACTCCAATAGCGCCGAGGGATAGTTTATCTGCCAGCTCCTCCGAAGAAATATTAAAATCGACAAATTCCTTTAACCAGGATATGGAAACTTTCATATGGTTAATACTTTTGCAGAAACTTTAAGTCTCCTTCTAAAAAATACCTAATATCTTCAATCCCGTGTTTTAGCATCAAAATCCGATCAGGTCCAAAACCCCACGCCAAACCTGTACATTTTTTAGGGTTCTGTCCGGTAAGTTTAAAAACATTTGGGTGAATCATTCCGGCACCTGCAATTTCAAACCAGCCTGTGCCAGAACAAATCTTACAGCCTTTGCCATGACAGAATACACACAGGGAATCTATACCTACTCCTGGTTCAACAAACGGGTAATACTTCGGTCTAAACCTTGATTTAGCCTCCTCGCCCAAAATGGTTTTGAGTAGGCAGTCCGATAAATATTTTAAATTAGCCATGGTAATATTTTCTCCCACAACCGCAATCTCGAATTGATTGAAAGTATGCGAGTGTCTTGCATCCACTGCCTCATATCTAAAACAGCGGTCAAAGCTCATGGCCCTGATTGGAGTTTGTCCTTTTTCCATTAATCTCGACCAGAAGTTTGAGGTGTGGGTTCGAAGCAACATCTGGCCCGGTTCTACCCCTAGCTTAGATGTATCAATATATAGTGTATCCCACATATCCTTGGATGGGTGATCCTTTGGGATATTTAAAGTTTCGAAATTATACTTATCCCATTCAACGTGAGGCGCATCAAATTGATAAAAGCCTAAATTTTCAAAAAGATCGATTATTTCTTTCTTAAATTGAGTGGCAAGATGTAAGTGTCCTTGCCTTTGTTTTATCTGAGTTGTCTCTGCTAGGTCAAGTTTTTCGTCAACCAGTTTAATGTAACTTTGTTCACGAATCTCGTTTCGTCGCACCTCAATAGTTTTTTCCAGTTCCTGCTTGACAGCATTAAATAAGGGGCCGATCCTGCAGCGTTCGTCCGGAGATAATTTGGAAAACTCTTTTGGCAGAAGATCAAGTTCCCCATTTTTCCCAAAAAGCGCCAAAAAAATCCCATCCAGCTCTTTTAAACTTTGAGCTTTTTGAATCTTTTCTGAATAGTCTTTTTCTATTTTGGAGATCTTTTGTTCCACAAGCTAAATTCTAGCACACTCAAGCAGGTTTTCGAAGAATGATTCTTACAAAGCTTTCTGCAAATTCAACTTTTGGTGTAGCTTTCTGTCCCGTCATTTTACTCATCTCCTTTATCCTTTCTTTAAATTTCCCAATGTCAGCGAATTGGCTTTGGTGGTAAGCTAGCGCCTCTAATTTTTTATCTATTGTGCCGGTAATATCCACAAAATAATTTGCTTTGCTGAAATTTATAAATAGTAGCTCTTCTACTACATGAGGTTTCAGTCCCTCATCCAAGAGCTCAGGAAAACTCCTGGCATTTCTGGCAAAAGGATAAACAGAGTCCAGGGTGGTTTCTCCTGCTTTTCGGTGGTCAGGGTGGTTGATAAACATCCGGCTTTCATCATAGTAAAGAGTCGGATCCCAACAGATTACAGTGGTCGGCTTAATTTGGCGGATAATCTTAACAATTTGTTTTCTAAGTGCCGGAGTATTCTCCAGTTCTCCGTCAACAAAATTTAAAAAGAAAACCTTTTTTACTCCGAGTATATTGGCTGCTTTTTGTTGTTCTGACTTTCTTATCTTGATTAGTTTTTTGTTGGAAATTTTAAGGTCTTCAGAACCTTTGCTTCCATCAGTGAGTACTAAATAGTAGGCTGCTCCGCCTTCCTTGGTCAATTTAGCTACAGTTCCGGAGCATCCAATATCAATATCATCAGGGTGTGCTCCCACTGCCAGGATTACTTTTGGTTGGAGAGGATTAGCTTCGGATTTCTGCAATGATTTTTTTAAAGTCATCAATGTTATTTACTGCCAAATCAGCCAAGATCTTGCGGTCTAGTTTGATGTTTTTGAGTTTTAGTTGGGAGATAAATTTAGAATATGACAAACCTTCATTCTTTACTGCAATTCCCAACTGGGTAATCCAAAGTCTTCTCATATCACGCTTCCTGAGTTTCCTTCCGGCAAAAGCATACTCCCCAGCATGAAGCAAAGAAGACTTTGCTTCCCTAATTAGCTTACTCCTGCCACCTCTGTGGCCTTTTGTGAAAGACAAAACTTTCTTATGTTTTCTATGTGATGTAACACCTCTTTTAACTCTTGCCATTACTTCCCTTTCTTAAACAAATTCACTATTTTTCCCCAATATCCTGCACGGTTAATCCCGGCATAATTTCTTGCTGATGAATTAGCCGCTCTTGATCTGCCTGTCTGTCTAAAATTTCTAGTTTCTCTACCCATTTTTTTGGACCATTAATTAAATTATTTTTTTCAAATGTCTTAATTCCCCCCTAAAAAACAAACTGGTTTTCTTTTGCCGCCTTAAGGCCCCTTTGCTTTTGTTCCTCTTTAGATGGCCTGAGCCAAATTGATGCTTTCGGAGGATCTTACCCGTTGAGGTAATCTTAACCCGTTTAAATACTGATTTTTTTGTTTTCTGTTTCGGCATGATGTCCTCCTTTTCCTTTCCCCACAATCATAGACAACTTTCTTCCCTCCATTTTTGGATCTCTTTCCACTGCCACTTTATCCCCCAATAAGCTTAGAGCTTCTTGCAGTACCTGATGGCCTAATTCCTGATGAGCCATTTCCCTGCCCTTGAACTTAACCGTTAATTTAACTTTGTATCCTTCTTTCAAAAACTCTTCCGTCCGATCTAACCTTACTTTAAGATCATGTTCGGCAATCCGGGGAGATAGCCATAATTCTTTTAAACCTCCCAAAGATGTGCTTTTCCTTGATGCCTTGTCTTTTTTATTCTCCTCGTACCTAAATTTTTGAAAGTCGGCTATTTTGGCAACTGGAGGATCAGTGTTAGGAGCGATTTCTATCAAGTCCTGCCCCAGCTCCTTAGCTTTTTCCAAAGCTTGTAGCTTAGTTAAGACTCCAATTTGTTCTCCTTTGGAGTCTATGATCCGAAGCTTGGGCGCTTGGATATGCTCATTAAGTCGATAAAATTTGGCCAGTTAACGAGCCTCCTTCATATTGCTTGTTGAAAATTCTAACATAAATTAAGCTTTAGATTCAACCTCTGGTTTAATCTTCTCTAAAAACTCCTCAACTGGTATTGCACCCAGGTCTTGGCCAGTCCTAGTCCTAACAGCAATTTTGTTTTCCTTTTCCTCCCGGTTTCCTATGATAACCATGTAAGGAATCTTTTGAGTTTGGGCATCCCGTATTTTGGCTTGCATGGTTTCTGCCCTTGCATCAACCTCTGTCCTAATGTTCGAACTTTTTAGTTGTTCGAGTACTTTTTGTGCATATCCCTGGTGTCGATCAGCAATGGGTATAATTTGTACCTGGACAGGCGAAAGCCAAGTCGGAAAAGCTCCTTGAAAATGCTCCGTAAGGATGGCAATGAACCTTTCAAAAGAGCCAAAAATAGCCCTGTGGATCATTACCGGCCTCTGTTTATTGCCTTTCTCATCTACATATTCCAGCTTAAATGCTTCGGGCTGGTGAAAATCCAGCTGTACTGTGGCCAGTTGCCAATCTCTTCCTTGGGAATCCTTAATATGGACATCTATTTTTGGGCCATAAAAAGCCCCATCACCCTTTTTATCTGAGGATTGAATTCCTTTTTCTTTTATAACTCTCTCAAGAGCTTGTTCAGCTTTATCCCAATTCTCATCGGTCCCTGCTCGAGTATCCGGCCTAGTTGCTAGCCTAAATTCATAGTCAAAACCAAAACTTTTGTAAAACTCGATCATCATATCTAGAATATTAGATACCTCTTCGAATATTTGATCCTCCGTTGCATAAATATGAGCGTCATCCATAGTGAGTTGGCGGACTCTGAGTAATCCGTTAACCTCTCCTGATTTCTCTCTCCGGTGTAATCTGCCTATTTCGGATAACCTTAAAGGTAACTCTCGGTAACTTCTTGGTCTAAATCTATAGATAATTGTTGATTCTGGGCAGTTCATTGGTTTTAGAGTATAGCTTATCGGTTTAGAATCATCTGCCTCGTCACTAAGCTTTAGATTATACATATTGTGTTCACCAAACTTCTCCCAATGCCCGGACTCCTTAAAAATATCGCTTTTGACCATTATTGGAGTTGAGGTTTCCAGGTAGCCTGCATTTAGGGTTAATTCACGGATATATTTTTCCAGTTCCTTAAAAATAACCATTCCCTTTGGTAGCCAAAATGGAGCACCCGGAGCAATGTCATGGGTGAAGAAAAGTTCCAGCTCTTGTCCGATTTGTTTATGGTCTTTTAAATTCTTGTTATCCATTAAAAAGTCCCTTAATCAAGGTTTGTTTTTAGGAAACTGGTTGGTTATCTGGTCAAAGCCGGGGATAAAATTAAAATAGTTGAGAAGTGAGATTACCACTGCTGTAACAATGGTTGCTCCGATTACAGTGCCCAGTCCCCAGGCCAGTCCTCCTAAGAAATTGGCAATCATAATATCTCTTTTTCGCATATTCATATTAGCTCTTAAGTGTTTTTCTATTTGAGGAGTCATATTTATCTTAGCATAAACGAGTGTGAGCGGTGCTGGATTTGAACCAGCGACCTCAGCAATGTCAATGCTGCGCTCTAGCCAGCTGAGCTAACCGCTCTTAAGTTTTTAGTTATTATCTTCTCGCAAAATTTCCTGCTAAGAAAAACTAATTTCCTTTGTAAAGCAATATTACCACAATAAATAACACAAACTCCATTGTAATTAGGATAGGTAGGACGCCCCGTAGTTCTGTGGTCGATACTGGGAGAGTTAAAATTTTCAAGCGGTATATTTAATTCTTTAGACCAATATTGTTTTAATAATTCAGGATTTTGGTCTGATCGAAGATGCAAGGAGCATTTTATCTTTTTAATATTGATGTCATAGTTTTTTATTATCGAATTTATAAAAAATTTGAGAATTAACGGATCAGAATTTCTCATTACTGTTCCTGATTTATTTTTGGAGCCTTCTCCTAAATATAGCATAGCTAAGGCCAATTCCTGGATTACTTTATTATTATGATCTAATTTGGAAAGTACTTTTTCAGCTTCTTCTTCGGCATTTTTCAGTCGGATCTCTCTTTGTAAATTGTGCCATTTTATAGCTTGTTTTCTTGCTTTTTGTAGATGTTTTAATTGATTTACTTTTAATCTGAGCTTTTGTTTCTCGCTTAATTTTATACTTCTAAACCATCCGCTTAAAGTAGATTTTGGAATGTGTAAAATTTTTTCGACTTCTCTTAAAGAAGTACCTTTTTGTCTAAGCTCAAGTGCTTTAGGTTTTGATTCGTACCACTTAGATTGCATAAAAATATTATACAGTCTATGGTACCAACACTCAAGGTGTCTTAACCTACGGCTTGGGCAGAGAGGTTGGCTGTGCCGCCGCCTTGACTACCGCTTCTGCCTTCAAAAGCGCCTTCTAAAGCGGCGGGTTGTTTGGCCGGACTGGGGACCGAGGCTGTCTTTTCTTGTTTTTCCGCATTTTTGCTCTGTTCAATCAGTTTCTTCCGCAGCTCTGCCCGTTGGTATATGCTTCTGTCTCTATAACTGGCTTGGTAGTGTAATAGCTCGTTCTTCTGCTCTGTTGGTAAGTTAGTAACAATATCATTTATCTCTTCTTCGAATAGTAACTTTTCTTTTGTCCTCTTCGCCCTCTCTTGGTCTTCCTTTAAAGCCTGGAAAAAAGCTTTCTTTCGATCTATATTTGCTCGCTCTTTCAGCTGTTCAGCTTGTTGTTCCTGCTGTTTTTGAAGCTGTTCTGCCTGAGCTTGATCGTTTTTAAAATCAATGGAGCCGGTTAAAGGAAATTTTCCGGTTTCATTTTTTTCACTCTTTGGTTCAATCCCTGCTATATCCTGGCCTAAACTAAAAATATCTTTGAAAACTCCGCTGACTCCTTGCGTGAGAACGGAAACAACTGAAGTTTCTCTTTCAAAATCAGCATCCTCAAACGAACCTAGAATGCCTCCCAAAATATTCTTGCTGTTCATAGATGTATATTTTACACCTTTTTAGCTATTTTTGCAGGGGTTCACGTATGGCTTCGGAGACCGTTCGTCGGGTCTCGGTTAGAGAAGTTTGCTCTCTTGCTCTTTTTAGAAATGCTTCTGGTCCCTCAAGTAACCCCTGGTTGGTTCCGGAAGGTGGAGCAGCGGTAGGGTCTTGGAAATTGTTTATCTCTCCTGTTGTAAGAGGACTTACACTTACTGCTGAAGGCCTACCTTCAAAACCACTACCAGTTTCTATTCTTCGTTTGGATAGTATTGCTGAACCTGTAGGATCTGCCATATTAGATGGTAATTCTACTACTTTATAGCTATATGTCAAATTAACTGGTAAAATAGCCTCATGCCCAGGTGGTGGAATGGTAGACACGCAGGATTTAGGATCCTGTGCCGCAAGGTATGGAGGTTCGACTCCTCTCCTGGGCACCCTTCGAAAAACTCAGGGTAAACTACCCAAATTTTTTGACTGCCATTTGATGGGCTTGCAGTTCCAGAGTATCGTCCAAAGGTTCCAGTTCAATTTCCTTCCCATATTTTACTTCCAAAGCCTTTTTCAGGAGCCAATCAGCCAATTTTGGATTTTTGGGCAAAAGCGAGCCGTGCATGTAGCAACCGATGGCATTTTTGTGGATACAACCTTCTGTCCGATCTTTTCCGTTGTTCCCCCAACCTTTATTAACCATTCCCAAAGCGGTTGTTCCTTTCTTCAGGTGGGTTTTTCCTGAGTGGTTCTCGAAGCCAACCAGTTTGCCAAACATGGAATCTATTATAATATTCCCGATCATCCTGTCATGACTTGCCAAAGTATATGCCGGAAATAAGCTTATTCCTGGAAGTTTTGGCCCTTTATGGGGTCGGTAATAGTCACCCAGAAGTTGGTACCCCCCACAAATAGCAAGTAGCGGTACTCCCCTTTCAACTTCTGATTTTATGGTTTTTCCCTTTCTACTTACTACCAAATCCCTTGATACCAATTCTTGTGCCTGATCCTGTCCCCCTCCAAAAAAGAAGATATCCGCTTCACCTTTTTTAAGTCTGCTTCCCACTGAGATATTTTTAACCTCCACATCGATCCCTCGCCACTCGGCACGTTTTTGCAGGGCAATAATATTGCCGGTGTCTCCATAGATGTTCATTAGATCACCGTAGAGATAACCAATTACAATTTTCATATTCGCTCAGTCCGATTCCTCCCAGTAATGTTTCTTTAGGCCTGACTTGGCCAAAGTGGATTGCAGTTCAAGCATGGCTGTATAGGTAGGAAGGATAAATAATTTACCTTTTAGGCCACTTCTTGCCTGTCTGAAGGCATTTTTAAGGTCAGGTTCTATTGTGATTTTTTTGGGATCAAATCCGGCATATTTTAATCTAACTGCTAAATCTTCTGCTCTGTCTCCGGAACAGATCACTTTTAACTTTGCACTTTGAACTTTTAACTTCTCAAATTCCCCGTCCCAAATCCAAGATACATCTGTCCCGTCTGCCAGATTATCGTTTAAGGCCAACAATAAATGGTCATCACTTTTTGTATTAGGGGCAATGGTTTCAAAAACCTGGGTAGCTCCGGCAGGGTTTTTGATTAAGAATATATAACCAAAAGGAAGTTTTTCTACTCGTCCAAAGGCGGGAGAATAAGTTTTTAGTGTGTCAGCGAGTCGACGAATCGGTAGGTTCAGATGGTAAGCTGACGCGAACGCAGCCAAAGTATCGTAGATATGGTAAATGCCTGGTAGGGGTAGATTAATTTTCAATTTTAAATTTTCAATTTTCAATTGAAATGTGGAACCATTTAAGCCATTTAGTTTTACATCTTTAGCTTCGAAATCGAGGTTTTCTTGCTCTTTTTTGTGTACGATGCTTTCCCCAACAATCTTGAAGTCTTTTACTCCAAATTTTTGGATATGACCCTTAAATGAAGAAGCAAGTTCTAATATGTTGGCATCATCCCCGTTTATAAGGATTTTAGTTTGGGAAGGGATCTTTTTGAGTGTTTCCTGCCACCTTTTTAGTACAGTGTTGATTTCACCGTATCTGTCCAGCTGGTCCCGGAAAATATTTAAGAAAACCACTAGATCGGGCTTTAATTTAGGAGCGACACTGTTAAAAGCAGCCTCATCCAATTCCCAAATTCCTAAGTCAAATTTTTGTTTACCCCAGGGGTTAACGTATGAGATTATTGTGGATGCTATCCCTCTTTCTAAATTCGAACCCGTGTGATTTCTGATAACTTTTAAGTTACTCTCTTTTGCAAAATGAGCCAGCATCTTGGCTGTAGTGGTTTTGCCGTTCGTGCCGGTGACGACCACATTTTTAGGGATTTTTAACGCTAATTTTTTCACCAGATCTGGTTCTATGGAAAGGGCATATAAACCTGGAGCAGCTGAGCCTCCGCCAAGTTTAAAAAGCTTTGTAAGAAAGGCAACGAACTTGCCTAACAGAATTGCAGAGAGTAAACGCATGGAGGCATTATACCTCATCTTAAGGCTAGTTGGCCTGAAATGACAGCTATGTTTGGAGCTGTGCCTACCTGAGTAGACTTTTGCCCATCTGCCTCAGATTGACTGGCAAAATTTTCCAGATCCTGCATAAAATAGCTTACTTTTCCGCCCCAATGAGGAGAAGCAGCATAAATCCTGTTTATGGAATACGGGTCAGTCAGTCCTTTATTCAAATACCCCTCGCGTAGTCCCTTAGCAATAGTAAATATCCCCTCTCTCCAGGAATTAAAATAAACGGCCTGAGTTCCATAAACACCCCATCCCCAAGCGTTGTATCCACCCGGAATTTGTTTTCCAAAAGTAGATTCAACTCCGGCAATCGCCGGCAACATTTTCCAATCAAGCTGATAAGTTTCGGCAGCCTCAATAAAATCCTGGGCATGATATTGCAAAGGTGAATTGAACTTGGCCAGATATTTAGCCAGGATAGTAGCTTTTTTATCCAACTTTTTCCCCTCGATGCTCTCAAGCTGAGGGTTAGGATTTTCTACCTTCCTTTCCGCGCTGACTTTACTATTGGCGAAAAGAAGGGGAAAAATTAATAAAAGAACAACCAAAAGCTTTGCTTTCATAGGTCATTAAAAAACCCGTACCAAAAAGGTACAGGTCTTTAAGACCGATAGTCTAGCAGAGTTAATACCAGAAGTCAAGTTAGAAGGGTCAGCGAAGCTCTTCCATGAAGATAGTTACACCGGTAGCCCAGGCTCCGTTTTTAGCTAAGGAAGGAGGGGTGTATTTGGCCATAATCTGGGAGGGAGTTTTTAAACCCTGATTCAAATAATCCTCTCTTAAAGCCTTACCCACTTTCTCTATGGCCTCATCCCAGGAACTAAACTTAATCACCAAGCCGCCATAAATCCCATAACCGAAGGGATTGTAGGAGTTTTTTATTACTTTTTTGCCCCCATTAGATTCCTGCATAGAGATGGCAGGGAGAAGTCGCCAGTCCAGTTGGTATTTATCTGAGACTTGAATAAAAATATTGCTGTAAGCAGACAGTGGAGATTTGTAACTTGTTAAAAAATTTTCAATTATCTTAGCTCTAGCATCAGAGTGGTTTATCTCTTCCGAAATGGAACCTGTTGATCCCGGCAGGGCCGCGTATAATTTAAAGTTTTGGGCAGTCGGTTCAGTTAGCTTGGGGCTTGATAAATAGAAAGTAAAGAGAAAAGAAAATATTAAAGCGGTTGTTGCCGTGCTAAACCAGGCAGCCACAAGACTTATTCCAAGACTCGGGTGGGAGGTTGGGGCATGTAACAGCTTGCCCTGAGTTTGTTGAAGGGTGTTCATCTGCTTTTTTCTGCAATGACAGTAACACTAAAATTTGGAATTTGTCAACCCTTAAGCTTTTGGGGTTTTGAAGCCAAAATAAGCGTAAAAAACGGTAGAAAATAAGGTGATGCCCATCAGTAGAGTAACATCAATATTTTTAATGAAAATAACAATAATGCTGGTAGCAAACCACTGGGCTAAAATTATAATTGCCACCCATGGATACTTGGTATAAAAATTTAAGAATTTATCCATTACTTATCAAAAAGATTATACCGGCTTAAATAATTGTTAACAAGACGGTAAAGTGACGGGTCTATCTCGTAAAGGTAAGATATCCAATTTCCCAGTCGCTCAAGCGCCACTTCCCTATTGATCCTTCTTATAATTGGAGGTTGGTCATTTTCTGTTATTTTTTCCTCAGGGTAGACTTGAAAAAATCTTTTCATTTCCACGGTTAAAAGAAAGTCTGGGTCCATGTGTTTTGCCACCAGACCAAAAACAGCCAGTGACCTATAAAAAACGACAAATTCTTTGGGTAGTTTAACTTTATAGTGTTTGGCTGTCTTGGTAATTTGCATGAGCACAGTCATGTAATCCTTTTTCATGGTTTTCAAACCATCCAGATTTTCAGTAACTACTCTTTGGGCCGTATCTGAGAAATGGTCTGCTAACAAGCGGACTAGTTCATCTATGGCCTTTTCACCAACCGTGGCGGGAAGTGCGCTGCGGATCATAGTTTTTAGCTCGTCTCCGGCAAAATGAGCCGCCCAAAAAGCAGCTTCTTTAAAATTCATGTCTCCGGTAGCTTTGGCCCATTTGACAAAATAACTTTTATTCGGTAGGGGTTCTCCTCCGACAATCCCAAAGTCAATCAGGGCGACTCGGCCATCTTTTAGCAAGATAATATTTCCCGGATGAGGATCGGCATGATAAAACTCATGGAAGAAAAATTGTTTTTGCAGTTCCCAAATTAGGATTCTGGCAGCTTTCTTTAAATCTACACCCAGTTCTTTTATTTGTTTATCATCAAGCCGGCCCTCTTTTAAACCCTTTAGGATCCGGCTTAGATGCAGTCCTTCTACATACTCCTCAATCAAAATTTTTTTAGTCGTCAGCTCGTGGTAAATTTTGGGGATAACAAGATTTTGATTACCTAAATTATTCTTATAAAATCTTTCCCCATTTTCCGCCTCTATCCGATAATCAAACTCCTGTTTGGTCCACTCTCTAAACTCGGAGGCAATTTCTTTCCACGACAGCGCTTCAATTTTGAAGAACAGGTCGGCTATAGCGGCCAAAAGGTCAATAATTAAAAAATCAACCTGGGCTTTTGCTTCGATACCGGGCCGAAGAATTTTTACGATTACTATTTTGTCGTCTCTTAGTCTGGCACCATGGACTTGTCCAAATGAGGCGGAGGCAAAAGGTCCTTTTTCAAACTCTTTAAAAATTTTATCAGGGGTGGCTCCTAATTCATTAAGAAAAGTTTTTTCCACTTCCTTGTAAGGAAAGGGTTTAACATTGTCAAAAAGGCCCAAAAGTTCAATTGAATATTCTCTTGAGACTACATCTAACCGGAGGGCAAGAAGCTGGCCGAATTTAATAAATGCGCCACTGGCTTCTTCAAAAAACTGGCGCATGAGTTTGGGTTTTTCAATTCGTTTAAACCCATATTTTGACAGAATTAAAACAAAACCATATTTGCTTAAAAGATGAAGAATATAAAAGAAGCGAAACATTTTATTTGGCCTAACTTCTGGTAAAGCCTAAAACAAAGAGCGTAAGAACAGTTATTGAGGCATAAATATACATGGGGATTATTTCCACTATCCGAAAAGACATCAAAAAGATCGTGGCAACCCAAATTCCACAGATTGACATGCAAACCCATGGATATTTCATAAGTATAACTTTAAGTATATACCTATTAGTTTTAAGTTTTCAACTTAAATCTAGTTAAGTTCTAAAATGGCCTGGGCTAACTCTTTGGGGTCGTGGCGGAAGAGGTGTTCCCGGATATGATAAACAGCCAAAGGCTTTTCAATAATTTTTATACCAGGGGCAATTTTTTTACACGCCCCCTCGTCTACTTCTACCGGTTGTTGCTTGTCTTTTTTATAGACTTTCAAGACTTCGCTGTCCAGTCCGTTGGAATTGGCAATCATCACATCTATCCTGTTTTTATCCCCCAAATAATATAAGAAGCTTTTTAAATAGTCAGAAGCTTTAAAATTGTCAGTTTCCCCCATCTTGGTCATCAAATTTAAGATCAGGATCACTTTTGCTTTTGACCCCTCAATTGCCTCTTTTACTCCTGCCACCAAAAGATGTGGTAAAACACTGGTGTATAAATCGCCCATGGAAAAGACTATTTTTTCGGCCGTCACTACTGCCTGGATGACTTCCGGGTTAGGATCTGTATTTGTTTCAAAATAAATTCTGGTGATTTTCTTTTTGTTATAATCTTTCTTTTCCCCTCTTAGATCGATATTTGTCTCACCATCCAGTTCCTCCCCACCTTCCAGTCTGGCCATCAGGTTCAGTTCCGAGATGCTTACCGGCAGGACTCTCCCCCTGATCCTAAAAAGTAAGCGTTCTGCTTCTATACCTCTATCCGCACCCTTGTAAATGTGTTCCAGCCTGGCTGAAATCAGATTTCCCAGACTGTGGTTTTTGAGTGGCCCACTAATATTCCCTAACCTGTCATCAAATAACTTTTGAGCCACCTGGCGCTGTTTGGGATCTTCCATCAAAGCCAGCAAACACTGCCTGATATCTCCCGGAGGTAAAACTCCCAGCTCTGTTCGGAGTCTCCCGGAAGACCCGCCCGAATCCCAAGTTCCCACAACAGCGCTTATAAGTTCGGGCTGATTCAGCTCAACTAAACCCCGGAGGAGAGAAAAATGTCCAGTACCCCCGCCAAAGGTGACTATCTTTTGCTGATACGGATATTTTTTGCCGTTGGCCATTTAGTGGATATTATACACTACTATTGTTAAAATAAGGGGTAAAGCCCCGATGCTGGAATTGGTAGACAGGCTGGCCTCAGAAGTCAGTGCCAGAAATGGCGTGGGAGTTCGAGTCTCCCTTGGGGCACTCATCAAATGGTAGACGCTTTAACCTTGAGTAATGATATAATGGATTTGTGAAATGGAGCGCTAAACTGGCCTATGCTGTTGGTTTAATTACTACCGACGGGTGTTTATCTAAAGACGGAAGACATATAGATTTTACTTCTAAAGATTTGGACCAAGTTAAAAATTTTGTAAAAATTCTTGGACTGACAAACAAAATAGGATTAAAATCCAGTGGTTTTTCGAAGAAAAAGTATTATAGAGTGCAGTTTGGAAACGTTAAATTTTACAGGTTCTTAACCAAAATAGGACTGACTTCTAATAAATCAAAAAGCATTGGCAGAATTATTGTACCGGAGAGATATTTCCGTGATTTTTTGAGAGGTCATTTGGATGGTGATGGTTATAGCTATTTCTACTGGGATCCCAGATGGAAAAGTAGCTTCATGCTATATACAGGTTTCGTATCTGCTAGCTTGGATCATTTGGAGTGGTTAGATAATGAGATAGAAAGGTTGTATGAATTAAAGGGGAAAATAAGATATGCCACAAGAGCGTACCAATTAAAGTTTGCTAAAAATGCTTCAGTAAGGCTACTCGGAGAGATATACTATAGAAACAAATTGATTTGTTTAGAGAGGAAACGGTTTAAAATTGAAGAGTCATTAGATAT
>Ga0209541_10002069_pt1 | contig 38715 bp, 28 predicted proteins | sample RifCSPlowO2_01_FD_184027 | JGI IMG/M metagenome (GOLD analysis project Ga0209541, IMG submission 184027) | Groundwater microbial communities from Rifle, Colorado - Rifle CSP2_plank lowO2_0.1 (SPAdes) (version 2) | ecosystem: Environmental > Aquatic > Deep subsurface > Groundwater | place...
TACCTCTATTTTATCCGACAACGAAACCAGGTCTCCTATATTTGGGTGGAATTCTCCTATGTATTTTGATAACTACCAAGTTGCCGCCAAAACAGGGACAACCGAAAACTACAAGGATGGCTGGATTATTGGATACACCCCATCTATTGCCGTCGGCGCCTGGGTTGGCAACAACGACAACACCTCAATGCTTAAAGAGCCCGGCGTTGTTGTGGCCGGGCCAATTTGGCGATCTTTTATGGATAAAGCGCTAGTCAAGTGGTTTTAGGATTTGTCACGCATTAAGAGGCATCAAAACATAAACATAGCTTTGGTCGCCAATAGGCCTTAAAACCCCGGGCCCCAACGATCCATTTCTTGCGGAAAGCTCGAGAGCGATTTCTGAACTTTTTATTTTCAACAATCCATCCAATAAAAACCTGTAGTTAAACGAGGCCTCGCCGTACTTGCCCTTGATTCTACCCGGCACAAAGGAAGAGTGCTCCCCGACATCCTGGTTTTGGCTATAAACTCCGACCACCCCGCCCTTGTCGTCGACGCTTAATTTAACTTCGTTTGTTTTCCCGCAGAACAAAGAAGCGAGCTTTATTTGGTTTAAAAATTCTACCCTGTTTAAAATAGCTTGCGTGTCGTATTTTTGCGGAATAACTTCTTTGTAGTTTGGGTACTCTCCATCTAAAAGCTTGGAGGCCAGGCGCGTTTCCGGGTGCGCGGTTTCTGTCATCGACGACTCTACCAATAATTGGTTTTGGTCAAAGACGATCTTAAGATCGTCAATGCCATCGCCTTCAAAAATATTAACAATCTCTTTGGCGGTTTTTTGGGGCAAAATAAAAGAAATTTCTTTTGCGAGACCCGTCTTCTTTTCAAGGAAAACGGTTTTTTCCGCCAAGCGAAAGCTGTCGGTCGCAACAACCCTTAGCGTGTTTTCGGACGCAACAAAGTAAACCCCCGAAATTTCCGGCCTGGCGGAAGATAAAGACGCCAGGTCGCACACTTGAGACAGTGCCTCGCGAAAAACAACTGACGGAACAAAGAACTCTGTCCCGCTTTTTAGGTCGGGAATAACCGGAAAATCTTCGGCTGAAAGACACTTTATATTGACACTGAAGTTGTCAGAACTTATCTTGAGCAGCAACTCCTGGGACTCGATGGTTATCGGGTTTTTAGAAAAAAAACTTGCTACGCCAGAAAGCACAGACCAAGGAACGGCCACTTCGCCAGGTTTTTCGGTCTTAGACAAAACCCAGCGCTTTATTCCCATCTCTAAATCGGTGGCTGATATTGTTAAAAAATTTTTTTCCGACCCGATTAAGACGTTGGACAGAATAGGTAATGTCGCGCTCTTGCTAATTATTCTGGAAAAAATATTCAAACTTTTTTGCAAGCTTTCTTTTAATATAATTATTTTCATTTAGTTGTTGTTGTGGATATTTTTATAGTTGTTGTTTTTTTTGTCTTTTGCGTTGGGGCGCGCTTCCCGCTATTTATCTTAGATATGTCAAAAAGATATGCTTGTTTGCGTCGAGTAAGGCGAGAAACAAACTTGTTTGTTTCTTGTTTGTAAAAAAGAGGTTTGTTGGCGCGGTTGTTTTTCCCCAGCTTATAAAGTAGATACGTTCTGTCTTATTAACTCGATTTCCTCTTTTAAGTTGCTGTTGTTTTCTACTTCTTTGTTTATTTTTTCGTAAGAATGGATTGCGGTTGTGTGGTCTTTTCCCCCAAGTTTTTGCCCAATAAAAGGGAAAGAGCACTTTAGATCTTCTCTTAACAGAAACATCGCTATCTGTCTGGGCGTTACTATTTCTTTTTTGCGCGACGCCATTAAAAGGGTTTTTTCTTTGATGTCATAAAAGTCCGCCACGGCCTGGATGATTTTTTTAGGGGTTGTTGTTTTGGTTGGGGCGATAATGGTTTTTTTTAAAATCGCCATTGCGTCTTCTATCCCGAAAGAATCGCTCGCTTTGTAGTGGACCAGTAACGTATTTAGCGCTCCCTCTAATTCTCGAATATTTTTCTGGATTTTAGACGCTACCAGCGCGATAATCTCATCTGGCAAAGAAATGTTTTTTTCTTGGGTTTTTTGTTTCAAAATAGCCATTCTGGTTTCAAGGTCGGGATAACTAATATCGGCGATCATTCCTCCCTCAAAGCGAGATCTCAACCTTTCGGTTAGGGCAGAAATTGCCTTTGGCGGTCGATCTGAAGACAGAATAATTTGCTTATTCTTTTCGTAAAGATGATTGAACGTGTGGAAAAACTCTTCTTGCGTTCTTTCTTTTCCCGACAAGAACTGAATGTCGTCTATTATTAAAACATCTATTGTTCGGTATTTGGACTTTATGTTTTCCATCGCTTTGTTTCGCATGGAAGCCACGACTTCGGATGTGAATTTTTCTGACGAAACGTACTTTATTTTTTTGTCGGGAAATCTTTTGACGATTTCATTACCCGTTGCCTGCAAAAGGTGCGTTTTCCCTAATCCCACGCCCCCATAAATAAACAGGGGATTGTATATGTGGCCCGGGTTCTCGGCCGTTGCCAGGGCTGCCGCGTGCGGCAGTTCGTTAAACGATCCGATTATAAAATTTTCAAACGTATACCTTGGATTAAGATTCGTTTCTTTGTTGGCTCTAAGGTCAAAAAAACCCGACTGTTCTCCGCTATCCGCGGGCAAGTGTTCTTTTTTAACTGTCCTTGGCGTTTGTTCCCCCACAACGTATTTGACTTCTTTTATTTCAGCACTAAGGTCGCGCAGAATCTTGAATATTGTTTTGTTGTATTTTTGTTCCAGCCATCCCTTAACAAAAAAACTGGGCACGGAGACAGTGGCTTGGCCGTTGTCTAAATCCGAAAAAGAGGTGTTTTTAAACCAAGTGTTGAAACTGGCGGGAGACATATTCAATTGTATTTGGGCTAAAACGGTCTGCCAGAGCTCTTCTTTGTTCATGTGTCGGCTAATATTTACCTTTGGTTATTGTTTCGCAGAAACATTGCGCTAAACCTAATGATTTTTGATTATATCATAGCCGTGTCAAAAGATAAAAATCAAAGCGAAATAGAGTTGTTTTGTTGATAACCTGGGAAAAAACTGTGGATACCTCGGCTATTTTCGTTTGATTTAGCATTGTTAGAATCCAGTGACAATAATTAATTTTTCCAAGAACACTAAGGCGAAATTACTCTTAGGATTTTATCCTATAAATGACAAATGCCCGCGTAGAGACCTTGGCGGAGTTTGACCAGAGCTTCTTTTTTTGTTATTCTAAAAAACAGAATCTTTTTTGGTCGGCATTATCGCGTGAACGTTGTTTAATGTTTTATGAGCATTACATATCAACCCAAAAAAAGGAAAAGAAGTAAAACTCATGGCTTCAGAAAGCGAACAAAAACCAAGGGCGGGAGAAGAGTTTTGTTAAGACGTCGAAGAAAAAATAGAAAACGCTTAGCTGTTTAATTTTGTTTTTAATGTTGCCGCGAATTCATCGCCTAAAAAAGAAAAAAGATTTTGACGTTGTTTTTAAGGGCAAGAAAGGGGCGGAAGAAGACGGTTTAGTGTTCCGATTCGTTCCCAATAAGTTAGAGTACGGAAGATTTGGTTTTGTGATCGGGAAAAATGTTTCTTCAAGGGCGACTGTTCGCAATCTTGTTAGAAGGCGTTTATCCGCGCTGGTTCGCAAACACGCTCTTGAAGAAAAATACTGGATAGACGGGATTTTTGTGGCAAAACCAGGGCTGGAGCTCAAAAAAAACAAGGAGTTAGAAGAAATAATGATTCGTCTTGTTAAAAAGATTGGATTGCCGCAAGGCGCGGCTTGATTTATGGAATCATTTTCTGCTTTTTTTCATTTATTGCTATACAAGCCATTGTTTAACGTTTTGGTCCTGCTGTATCAGTTTTTACCAGGAAGAGATTTTGGTATAGCCATAATTTCCTTGACACTGCTGATTAAGCTGGCACTCTATCCTTTGGGATCGGAATCCATCAAAATACAAAGGGCGGTGCAAAGCATTCAGCCCAAAATAAAAGAGCTTCAGAAAAAATACAAGCAAGACAGACAAAAATTAGCCGCCGAAACAATGGATCTTTACAAAAAAGAAAGAATCAATCCTTTTGCCGGGCTGTTTCTTTCTTTGGTCCAAATACCAATACTAATCGCCTTGTGGCGGATTTTCTGGGGAGGATTTCAGCCGGAAAAATTAGCTGATGTTTATAGTTTTCTGCCTAATCCCGGTTTGATTGACCCGACCTTTTTAGGGTTTTTGAATCTGGAAAAACCATCGGCTATTTTAGCGGTTTTCGCCGGCATCAGTCAGTTTTTGCAGACGAAGACAATGACGCCTCAAACAAAAAAAACAAAACAAGAAATAAAAGTAGGAGACGCGGGCGCGCAATTTTCTTCAATAATGGAAAAACAAATGCTCTATTTTTTTCCTTTTTTAACCGTATTTATACTCTGGAAATTGCCCTCTGCCCTGGCTTTGTACTGGTTGGTTACCGCGCTGTTTTCGGTTGTTCAGCAATCCGTTCTTTTGAGAAAAAACAATAACCAAAATACATGATTGACGGCAACGACTTAAAGACAATCAAAGAAACAACGCAAGAATTTTTCCTGAAAACAGGGTTGGATATAGACCTTGATTTCTTGCCGTCGAAAAAATCAAACATTCAAGGCGGACAGGAAGAGATTTTCGCCATTCAACTCAATATTACAGCGAAAGAGCCGCAAATTTTGATAGGCGAGAGAGGGCAAACACTGTCTGAAATCCAGCATTTGTTAAAATCGGTATTAAAGAGAAAAATTGATAATCGATTTTTTCTTGAGTTGGATATTAACGACTACAAAAAGAAAAAAGCCGACTATTTGAGAGAATTAGCCCGACTGGAAGCGGAAGGAGTTGCTTTGTCAAAACAGGAAAAAGCTTTTCCGCCGATGACCGCTTACGAAAGAAGGATTATTCATCTTGAATTAGCCGACCATCCAAACATTATAGCCGAAAGCGCCGGAGAGGAGCCGGACCGTAAGATAATCATTAAGCCAAAGCCGTAGTTTTTTACCGTAGATAAACAAATTTACTCTGTTAGCGTTTGGTAAACGCTAATTGTCCACCAAGGGATAACTCCTAAATAAGGTACCAGTTCAGCCACTCCGGTTAGCGCGAATCTTTTCAATATTTTTCCGCCGCCCTTAGTCGGGACCTCCGGTTTTCCGGGGCGCTGCGGTTTTTCGGGCATAGTTCCCGATTTAAAAAACATCCAGGAGCCGATAATAATCATTCCGATTATATCGGTAATTCCGAAATCGTCTAAACCAACAAATACAATAATAATACTGATTAAATCAATAGTTGTCGCTACCGACATCATTACGAATCCCTCCGGGCTTAAAAGATTGCCAATCCCGCCAGCGCCTTGGTCTTCTTCCGCTGTTTCTTCATCCTCATCCACCGCTGTTTCCTCTGTCTCTTCTTCAGGCGATTCTTCCGGGGATTCTTCGTTTTGTTCAGTTTCTTCTGGCATATTTTAAGATTGTAATGTTGGGTATGATCTAAATTGTGGCGCCGGGTCAGTCGGTTAAATCGGCTTTGGCTCTTTTGATTTTTAACACTTCTTGCGGAGAGGTGGTGATAATTTGGTCTTCGGTATAAGAAGCCACCACCTTGATTGCCACATGTTTTTGGCCGGCAAAAAATATTCCTTCGCCAACAGCCGGCTCCAACAGAATATACTTTTCTTCTTCGGTAAGGTTAAAGGTTTTCTGGACCGTATTAATGGTTGCCGGAGATTGTTTCATTAAAATTTTCAAAGCCGAGTTGGTAATAATCGGCTGGCCGTATTCGGACTTCATGAAATCGTTAACGTCTTGAGTGATGGTGGTAACTCCTAGCCAGTACTTTCGCGCTCTCTTGACGAGCCCGTACAGAAAAGAAGCGCCGTCTTCGTTTTGCATTAGCCACCACGCTTCGTCCACTATCAGCACTCTTTTTTTAAGAGAAAACCTTATTTTGTTCCAAATGTATCGCATAATGACATACATTGCCATAGGTCGTAGCTGTTCTTCCATGTCGCGGATTCCAAAGACAACCAGATTGTTGTCCATAGAAACATTGGAATAATTGTTAAAAAACGAAGAGTAGGTGCCTTGGGTAAACTTTCTTAATTTCACCACCAGCTCTTCCGCTCCCTCCATTGTGGACAAAACGTCTTCCAGGTCGGACATCAAGGGCGGGGTGGCTTGGGAAAAGTCGGATTCTGGCGTAATATCTTTGGCGGCGTAGGTTTCGGTGATGGCCCGATCCAATATGGCATCTTCTTCCGGCGTTAGTCCTCCCAGCATAATTCTTAAGAGCCCGACCAGATTCATAATATTGGACCTTAAAACGTCTTCCGGTTTCTCGCCTTCTCTTGGAAGAGGCAGGTCAAACGGGTTAATTCGGTCGTTGGAAGCGAGAGAGATGTTGAAAAAAGCGCCGCCGACAGTTTCGGCCAGAAACTTGTACTCGTTTTCCGGGTCAACGATAATAATGTCTGTGCCGGTCATCAGCGACCTTAAAGTGTCAAGCTTCACCAGGTAGCTTTTACCGGACCCTGAAGTTCCAAAGATAACCGCGTTGGAATTTTCCAAAGAAAATCTGTCGAATAGAATCAAAGAATTGTTGTGCTGGTTAATGCCGTACAATATCCCGTCGTTGGAGCTTAAATCAAAGGAAACAAAAGGAAAGGCGCTGGAAACCGGCGCTGTGTTCATCGGGGTGGTAATTTGGAGAGCATCTAATCCATAGGGCGACGTTGAGGTAAACCCTTTTTTTTGCTGGAAAAGAGCGGCTTTGGAGTAGACCATGCGTCCCTCAATCGCCGACCTTAAAAATACCTCGGTTTCGGCCAATTTCTGCTCGTTGTCGGCGTAAACCGTAATGTAAATGCCCGTTCTGAACATTCTTTCTTGGGCAGACATAAATTTATCTCGCAGTTCTTCCAGGTTGCGATAAGCCATCTCTAATTGGGGATCTCGGATCAATCCCTTGCCTTCTCTGTCCATTATGTCCGCCTGCACCTCGGTCACTTTTTTTCTTAACTGTTTGAGAATCTGTGCCATATCAACCGGATGGACGAAAATGGCAATATCCATAATGGTATCCAGGTTGATGATGGGAGAGAACCACCCGGCGGTTAAAGAGCTGGGATAAGAAAAAATAAAGAATGTCTTAGCAAAGCGCTCGCCGATTTTTACGTAGTTGGGCGATACTTCCACCGAAGAAGGCGCCAATATATCAATAATGCCAACGGCTTCCGGAGGAGCGACTTCGGTTTCAATATTGCCAATGCCAAATTTTTTTAGAAAAGGAAACTTCATATTAAATACTAAAACCTAAATACTAAATCATAAACAATATCTAAAATATAAATTATAAACACTATTTTGATTTCTCTAATATCGAGCCAAAAATCTTCATTAATTCGGTTGCTTCTTGAATTAAATATTCTTGTTCTTTTCGATTCTCTGACGCGGGCTTTGTGAGCTGTACCCAATATATGGTTTCTTTCGACTCTTTTTTAGATATTTTAATTCTCATTTTAAAGTCCTGTTTGCCTAGTGCTTCATTGGCTTCGACATAATTGGCTCCGATTGACCCTCCCGCCCTAGTTAATTGTTTCCCGTTTTCAATATTGGGAATATCTCTGGGAAGGTCTCTTACGTACTTGTTCGTTCTTTTGGCGAATCGCAAGCATCTTTCTTCTAAATCATAATATTTCATATCTTTCGTGTTTCTTGCTTCTGATTTGTTTAGAATTTAGCATTTCTTATTTCGGATTTAGATAATTAGTTCCATTGGAAATTCCGGATAAAATCCGATTTCCGCTTCTTTGGGATGATATAAACCCCAGAAGAGCTCAACGATTTCGGGCGTGGTCAGAGGAACCGATTGAAGCCCGCACCTTCTTAAGCCCAAGGCGACATACTCCATCCTTTGCCACAGCTGTATTTTGCATCTATGGAAATTTTCTTCGGTCAAGGTGGGAATTTTGGCTTTTTGCAGAACTCCTTTTTGAGAAGAGTCAAAGCCAACCATTTCGCTAACGGCGTAAGGCACAACCACAAAAAAATTCTTGGTCAAAATGGCGTTTTCTTCCACTAATTGCTTGATAAACGCTCGGTATTCTTTTGTCTGCACTTTTAAGAGTTCGGTTTTTTGTTTTTGCTCCAATCCTTCCAGTTTTTCCAGATAACCGGTGATATTTAGGCGTCTGGATTGCACCACTATTTGGCAGGAAAAATCCAAAGCGTTCAAAAAACTCTGAAATTGGTACAAAATGGCGTCTTGCTCCTCCGCCGATTTTAAAGCAAAGTTTAAAGAAGAAACCATCAAGATTCCCCTCATTCCTTTATTTTTCAAAACAACCACGCCTTCTTTAATTTGGGCTGCTTCTAAAAATTGTTGGGTTGTTAATTGTGCCATGACAATAAACTAAAAATTAAAAACGAAAAAGGAAAAACGAAAACGAGAAAGTAGATACAAGGATTGAATGAATTATCTTTTTCTTTTTAATGAAGGATCCATAAATAAATTCTGCATTTTAGATTATTCTTGGGCTATTCTTTACGGTTCTGCATTTTACGGTTTTAATCTTTTTTATCTTTAAGCTTTCCTCCGTTTTCAATCTTTCACTTTCACTTTTTATTTCACCTCGTTGCTGTTTCAATCTGCACCGATAATTCATTCAGACGGCTTCTGTTCTTGAATTTAAGCCCCGGCGTTTTTTCCGCTCCTTTTTGCTCTATTGCCTGTCTCGGGATTATTTTTGGCGCGATGACCCTTTGCTTCCAAAGATAAATTTTTGAAGAAACAATGAAAGCCACAAAGTTTTTCAAAAAAACATTCAAGGAGAATCCGCCGATTTTCACAAAAGCGAAAGCCGTGGCGAAAAGTATCGCGAAAAACGTAATTATCGCAAAAACGGTAGGGTTTGTTTCGGCTAACGAGAAATAAGAAACCATTACTACGATGCCGCCGCCGGTCAAATACAAAACCTGGCGGAAAGTTAGGGGTCCGGCGATTTTGGACTCTGATTCAATAAATTGCGGAACGCTAAATTGCATAAGATATTATTATTTTAGCACTTCTAAGATTATAGCACAAAGACATAAGCACAAAATAAACGCTTGACAAAAATATTAAGAGATGCTATGCTCAATGCAGTACCTAATAGGTATAAATCTAAGATAAGGAGAAAACAATGAACGGTATCGGAATGGCTATATTCCTCATCGCTCTTTCGGTGGTAGATGTGTTGCTTTTTAAGGCGCATAATCTGCCTTGGGTCATACCTCTTTCAACTATCATTCTGTATGCCCTTCCTGGATTCAAGGCGGTTCCCGAAGATGAACGGTTCGTTGTGGAGCTTTTCGGGAGGTTTTCCCAAATCCTCACGCCAGGCCTTAAATGGATTTGGCCTTGGTTTCAATCGGTAAGGGCAAGTGTTCCAACTTCGATTCAAGAGATCATGCTTTTCGATCCCCCTATCAAGATCGATTTCTCGGATGGTTCGGCGATACCGCAAGGAGCCGTGGCTCAAGTACAGCTCAAACTGAATAACGACGAGCCGTATTCGATCGCCGGAGACGAGGAGCGTCACCCGGCTTATCGAGCCATCTATTTGGTAAGCAATTGGCGAAATCGTACGAGAGAGGTTCTCGAGAATGCGGTAAGGAGTCAATTGAATGCCATCACGCTCAATGAGGGTCTTGTCAAAAACGGACCAGGTATTAAACTCCATGAGAGAGTGGGTGGCGAAGAGGCGCTGGTCACAATTTCCGGTACCTTGGAGCAGATCGGTATTGAGTTAACTCAGATCACGATTAAAGATTTTGATCTGGAACCTGCTCTGATTGCCGCTCGTGGGGCAATCCAAGTTGCCGCGCGGAATTTGGAAGCGCAGAGATTAAATGCCCAGGCGTTAGCCCAGCAGAGCGTCGGCGTACTGCTAAGTATGTTGTCGATAATTACCGGGAAAACCCCCGAAACCGTCTCGCAAGAGATTAACCGTAATTCGAAGCTCAAGAAAGAATTGATGGCGTTCGCCACGGATATGGCTTCGCGGCAAACTTCTTTACAGCGGGATGCCCTTACCGATATTCGAGTCGAGGGGGCAGATGGCTTGCAGACAGCTTTGCTTCAGGCGATAGCTCTCTTACAAAGGGGAAACAATGGAGAAGACAAGAAAGGGGTGAGTGGAAATGTCTCCGAGGTTTCCTGACGTTGGAGATGTCCGAAGGATATCTCGCTATCCTGATACTGGCGACGCTACGCGGCGAGGCACTCGCCGCAATCTCGGCACGGGTGGTAATCCGGCGGTAGAAATACTGCTGGGCGTAGTAGCTATGTTCCTGTTTCCGTTTATGATGATCTGGGCCACCATTGAAGGGTTTTTTGGTGGAATCGCTGTGGGTGTTGGAGATAAGATTGACTTATCAGTACCTAAAACAGGCGCCGAAAAATCTTTTACGAGGGCAGAACGCGCTCGTAAAAAAGCTCAAAAGACGGATGAGGAGCAAGAAGATTCAGGGGATGCAAGTGGCCGTGGTCGTTACAGAGTGACTACAACAACCTACTACACAGATGAACCTCCTTCGGAGAAGTAAACGAAGAAGTAAACTAACAAGGGCAGAAGAAATTCTGCCCCCTTTTTTTATTTAAAATAAACCTTATTCGAGATTTTCTCTATAGACATCTTTCTTGGGTAGTTTCTTGTCTCTTGTTCCTTGCGGAGATGTTAAATTCGTCATCTTGTCTGTCTTTGAATAATCTTCTTCGGGCCTTATTTCTTCTTCAATCTGAGAAAAAACTAGATCATCGATATCTTCATAAATATTGAATGCAGTTGCAGAATCTAATTTTATTTTTTGCTCAAAAAGATCAATTAAGCTTTTTTCTGGTATAGCTCCAAACAGGGTCCAGGTAGACCAATAGGCTATTTTTTCAATAGTATCATTATCATCTACGTTATTAAGTAAGCAGGCCCTTGCAACAGCGGTAGCAAACTCTTCGCTGCCAGCATATTCAGCAAGATCTCTATCTAGTTTTTCGAAAAATTCAGGGTTATCAATCTTTAATTTTTCAAGATTAGTGTTTTGCATTCGATTCTTTTAATATTATCCTTTATCTGGCTCAAATTCTTCTAAATCTTCGCCGCAGTGAGGGCAGGTTTTCGCTGACGCAGATATTTTTTTCTTACATTCTGGATTTGGACATATTCTACTTCCTTTCTTCCTTTTCTTCCTTTTCTTTGGTTTTTCGCCAAAGGTTTTATACCATCCAAATTGAATCATATCTATCATAGCGCCGCCAACTCCTTTGCCGGCCGCTGCGGCGTGGTCTTTCGTAACCTTCAAAACGCGCGCTCGCCTCTCGGCCGCGGCTTGTTTCGACCCCTGTCGATCGGCCCATTTGCCTACTTGTTCTTTAGCTTCATCGTATGATAGTCCTTTTGTCATTAAATCGCTTATTCTTGTTTTCGCTTCTGTAGACGCCATAATGTTCTCTGCTTTTTGTCCTGCAACTGTTTTCTTTTTCCAAGTTTCTGCGCGTGCTTCTTTAAATGCCGCACCTATACCCTTTCCGCTCTTTATCGCAGTGTCAAACTGTTTTTTGTAAAAACCGCCCTTATCCAAAACGTCTTTGCCTGCGCTGATAGTATCAGAGCGCAAACGCTTAGTTTTGTCCCAAGATTTTTTGCCTGCCCATTCCCCAAATTTTCTAGTATTTGATAACACCGCCTTAGATCCCATTGCCGAAGCGGAAATGCTAATAAATAATCCTATTATTAAAAATATTATTACTGTAAAATAAGGATACATTTCGGTAAGGAGCCCGGCTGTCTGGTCATCTATAGTGCCACCAGCCGGCTTAACGCTGAAACTCGAAAATGTGGTAAGACCAGATACTCCGAGATACATAAAGAAAGCCATTGGCACACCAATAAATGACCATTGAACGAGCTGTTTTTCCCACATCCTATAGAGATTGTTGGTTTGCGGTAAAATCCCAAACACAAACGCTAAGGGGGCCAAGATCACAATTATCCAGATGGCTATATATCTTACAAAAAAGACACCCAAGAAGAGCCACAAGACAAATGTAATAACCGTGTTAAAAGTTAATAGCGCAACAGCCCGACCCAGTAAACCGAAGCTGGCTTGAGGGTCCATGCTAAAACTAAATGTTTTTCCAAGTTCTTTTGATATGCTATCCCATATCGGCGATAATTGATTCCCGATCTGAGAAAACCCTCCCTGCAGACCACTCAGAAAATAATTCATAATAATGTTAGCGGCGTCAACGACAATACCCACAAAAACTGGAGCAAAGTTGACCAGTAAAGCCACAAGGATTATCTTCCAGAATAATGATTGGGCGTTTCGTTCTCCCGTTCTAAGAGCTATAGAAAGCGCTATGTATACCAGTATTATTACCAACAACATATTCACAAATTGTTGAGTGGTGTCTAAACCTAATCCTATTATGGGATTGCAGTTCGATGGAGACCCCGGTCCTGGCGGAGAATAAGGAGCAGTACATGGCCTAGTGTAACTTATGGAAATGAAGTTGGGGCTGATAACGAATTCTAAGAGATACGTTACAATCTGCACAAAAAAACCGCTTATCCACACACCAACCATTAATATTGCTGTAATCAATAACGCTGGCAGGGCGGTCAGGGAGGCAACAATCCTTTCCCAGAAAGCAAAGGTAGGGGTGGGTGCGGCAAAAAGAAGTAAAACCAAGAACGAAAAGACAAAAATCGTTTCCCTTCTGGATATTTTCTGTTTTAGATTTCGATAGAGATTAATCATTATAATACTTGTCCCTTAATGACCGCTACATTAGCAATACAGGGAACACATTTGCCGGTTATTGGCGCGTAAAACCAATTAAACCATCCTTTTTTATCGCATGCACCGACAACACCAACGCCAGCGTCGCATTTTCTTAGACCGATATTTGAAATATCAGGATCGTTTTGTTTAATAACGGCGCAGTTCCAAGGGTCTTTTAGCTTTATATCGTCAAAATTTTCAAGGTCCATTAAGACGGCGAACACTAGATTTCTCGGGTCAATTTTGACCGACCTTATTCCTCCCCCGGTTTTTGGATTTACATCCGGGGCAACCAGACCAACCAAAAGCGCATCAAGTGGCGCGTTGGCGGGCGGAAGAAAGGGGGGTTCGCCTGTAGTGTATTTTGGCTCTAATGTGTTTGGATCAACAAACGTATCGCTTAGGTCGGTAGGGCAAACGCCCGACTTGTCAGAATCAAGACACATATGCATTATTAGGCCTTTAGCATCTGCAAACGTTGTTTCCGCCGGCTTTTTAAAGACAGTTATCGACCTGGCAGATTTATTGCCGAAGTAATCAAGCGCTGGTCCTGGCTCAAAGAGTGGCACAGGGTTTTTATATGTGTTGGGATACGGTTCGTCTCCGATGATAATTCTTCCTTCACTGTTTTTTGTTGTCGTGGTGTATACCTGAGCGCTGATTTCACTGCCCATGAGGATTGGATAGATTGCGCATTTACCGCCGTAATCATCTTTTTCGTGCAGGATGAGTCCGTATTCGTATAGTGGTTTTCTCTCGTAGTTCTTTATTGCGTCGTTGTATTGGTCTCTTACGGACGGAATGACAAACATTGTGTCATTCTCCTCTACGACAAGATTCTGGAAATTGCCGGAGAAATTAACTTTAAAACATTTTTCATCCTTTGCGTCTGGGTTAAGGATAAGACTTTGGAACTCCTTGACAACCTCAATCTGTTCTTCCTCTTCTTTTGAGATATATTCCGATATGAGATTCTCAACGCTCTTTGTTGTCACAGAATTCCCCGTGTATTTGTAATTACAAACATAGACTCCGGGTGATACCGCTTGTTCTAGGAGCGCCACAGGGTTTAAAGTAAGTATTGTTAATTGAGGGTTGATGGTTGCGAAGATAATATAGGCGCTTAGCAATATCGCGGCACCCAAAAGAGAGGTACTGATTCCTTGCTTGGCATCGGCGAGTTTAGATACGTTGCCGGCGGAAGATAAATACAAAGTTCCGTGATAGACAAAGACGCCAAAAACCACCAAGCCAATAAGGGCAACGGCCAAGTTAAATATATATTTGAAGTATTGCGGTATTCCTTCGGCTATCGTTATTGGCGCGGGTTGGCCAGGGATTGTCGGATAAACTATTTCCAAAGCCCTTGCGCACCTGTTTTCTGGCCTGCCAGGTATAATTTCTTGTTTTACGCATTTTTGACCGGCCGGACAATCGCTAGAATCAACGGTATCCGAGCATTTTGTTGGTAATACGGCCAATGCAAAATCGCTAGAATAAAGCAATGCAAACAAAATCATTACTATTAAGAGAATAATTTTTTGGAATTGGTTTATATTTATCGGCATAGTAATTATCTTATTGTAATATGTCTTTTATTTTCTTGGAAGCGTCGTTAATTTGTAGATCAAAGTTTTGCATATTACTGATACTGGTTTGCATTCGCGATATAGCGTCGCCGCAGGCGCTTCCGACGGGCGGCTGACTGGTACAGGCAGTAGCGTTTTCCAATTGACCTAAGTTTACGTTTAATGTCGGAGACGGGAAACCGGGCAAGCTAATTGTTTCTTCTCTGGAATAGCTTAGCCCGCACAAAGGAACACGTGGCAATTCATAACTTAAACACCTCTTGCATTCATTACTGCATTCTTTTGATCTATATTTTAGTCTGCATCTTTCGAATTCAATCAATTCCTTAAACGATGGGCATTCTGAAGATGGTCCTAAATAATTATTACATTCATTTATAACACCATTATTTACACAAGAATCACAAGAACTTTCGTCGCAAGAGAGAGCGATTTTTTTCAAATCATCTGGCCAGACATTTTTTAAATCGATAGTATTCGGTAGTGCGTTCATTCCCAGATCGTCTTCGAGAACCTTATTGATATCTATTTTTCCAATATCAATATCAAAAACATCATCAAGATTAATTGTCAGGGGCGGTACGCCTTGGCAAGAGGCGTATCCGGGAGAAATAGGAAAGATACCAGGGATTGGAGCTGGGGGCAGATTTATTGATCGAGGAGAATTCGCCGCAATCCAGGCGTTGATTTCATCCTCGATTTGAGTGGCAATGCCACTAAGTTCGCCTTGGATTTTTTGTTGTACAAAACCGCTAATTTCATTTGACGCAGCGTCGAGTTTGTCCTGAATAGAGTTGACCTTATTCATTACCTCGTCGTTAACTATTTTTTCAATATCCTTGGCTTTGCTGGCGATTTCCTGAATAGAGGAATTAGCGTTTTTGCAGAATGTTCTTACGTCTTTACAGAAAGGAATTTCAGGGATATCCGGAAAGGCCGGCCAAGAGAAAACGTAGTCGGGGTAACTCAACCTAAGAGGGATACTGTCTGTGCCGATAGGGATACTCATGCAGGCGAGGAAAGAAAAATTAGGTATATCAAAATCGAGTAGGCCTAAAAGCAATCCTAAAATGTCGGCATTTATTCCTCCAAAAGAAAGTTCCAGTTCTGGTTTGGGTAGTTTGAATTCCGGCAGTTCAAGTTCCGGCGACACCAAAGAATTAAGGTTGACAATTTGGGAAAAATCAAATTGTAAAGGAGAGAATTTGGGCGGGGTTATGCTTACTTCTATGTTAGGGTTACCAATATCCGGCATTCCAGGCACGTCAAGTTTTATCGGGTCTATTTTGATTTCCGGAATTCTCAAGGTTGGCGGTTCAAAACTTAGGTCAGGAAATTTGAATTGGCAATCGTCTAAATTACAGAGCTCAATGTCTGGAAAGACCAAATCTTCAAAAATGAAATCTGGCAGGTCTACTCTGAAGAATGGTCCCAAGTCAAAATCAGGCAGTTCGATGTCAGGGATAATTACAGAAAATTTGGATAATGGTATTTTAGGTATTGACGGCGCGCCAATGGAGGGGCAGCCGCGCATAGGATTACTGGGTAGGTCAATTATTGTTTCGTCGGGCAGAACTTGTGAGTCGGAAATAAGTTTCAAAATATCCGGATCGGCAATTAGGCGCGGCGAGTTGTAAAAAACTGGTATTATCTTGCACTGATCTGGGAATTCCGAAGCTGATTTGTTAGGATGTAGTTCCCGAAGTTTTTTACAGGAATCTTCAAGCGTTATTAATGGGGCGATTTTCCGACATTGATCTTGAGGCTCATCCACGATTTCTATTCCATGCTTTTGTTCAAGATGATCAAGGATTTTATCTTTTGCTCCTGGGTCAAAAGTTCTTTGGGAACCGTCATTGCTCTCAAATCCAGGCCTTACTGGTAGTAGATTTTGAATTCCTTCAAAAAATTTGAAGCAATGTTCTTCTGTGGATCCTGCCTTATCGTAAGGAGAACCTGTTTTACCGAATACCCAATACCCGCAAGATGGCCAAGCGGGGTCTGGTGGTTTCTCTTCATATTGCGTTTTGCACTCATCGAACAATGCGTCAGCAGTCTTTATTGGATCGAAGCAAGAAGCTATTGATTCCTGAAGGTCTTTTGCTTCTTGCTCGTTTTTAGTATCCGGCAGACCGTCTTCACCCCAAACCGATTCAAAGCATTGTCCCGATAGCCAGGAAAAAACTTCTAAATACCAATTAAACTCGCGGTATTTATCTTTGTCTAATTGATCCTTAGAGTCTTGCTGATAATTCCCTGTTGTATCATAGGTCGGACAAGATAGTTCTAATTTTGGTTGTTTTGGCAAAGAAGGTTTAGGTGTCTGGATATTAATTACTTGGCTTTGTAGCGGACAGTCAATCTTTATTTCCGGTATGGTTATTTTTATACTCGGCAGTTCTAAAGACGGTAATTCGGGTGCGTCAATTGAATCCGGTAGGTTAAGATTGATATTGGTAATGCCTACTTTGCCCAATTCCCAATCCTTAACACTTACTGCGCCCCTAAAAGTAAGTTCGATGGGTTTGCCCTCGCTTGTTTCTATAGATAAACCAACGCATTGCTTCAGCTGAAAACTGTCCCCAAACGCGCATGCCGATAGGGCATCACAATTATCAGCCGAACATTGATCTGGTAGGGATACGCTATTATTTGCTTCTTCTATGAGAGCAGGTAATGTTCTGCGTAGGTCGTTGATGCCGATGCTTAGCTCTTGAGCGTCATTGATGCCGGCAACAGGGTCTTTTCGTAAAGTTTCCAGTTGTTTTTCCAATCCCGCTTCTATCTCTTTTTCTAAAAGTTTTTGAAAGTAAGATAAGCTAAGGGTTAAATCGTTGATCGTGGATTGTGTTGTCGCAATACTGCTATCGTTTTCGTTTTGCGGGGCTGGACATACTGGCCCAAATCCTTTAGGGTCAACTACCGTGCAGGTGGTTTGTCCTCCAATCGTTACGGTCTGCTTGCATTGCGATTGTGTGTAGTCGCAATCACACTCATCAATTGAAGATTTTAACCTCTCGTTGTTATCAATTAATTCGTCGCTGATTACCGACAGTCGATCGACCATGTAAGATATTCTTTGCGGGAAATTTGGCATGAAGAATGATCCCTGGGCCATAACAGAAAACTCTTTTTGTATAAATCCGGGGAAATCTGCTAATAGCTTGTTTTGCAAAACAACATTTTTATAACTTATCGCTGTTGTAATCAGCGCAACGACTATGAAAACCAAAGCCCCGTTCTTTACAAGACGCGTATTTTTAATGTGTTTTTGGTTCAACATTGAGTTTATTTATTATCATTTGTTGGGGCTGTGATTAATCAGTACTTCCATCCCATCCAGTCAAAGTGCATAGCGTCGCATAAACTTCTCCATTCGCCACCCCACGTAAAACCATATTTTTTAAATATATCAATAGCTTCTTGTGGAATTGTTGTTCGACAGCCGCTTGCTGGCTTCGGTTTATTATAAGGATTTTGCGACGGTTTAATGTCTATTGCAATGCCGTATGCGTGAGGAGACATCCTTGTTCCGCCCGTTATTACGCGGCAGTTATGTGTACCTCCTCCTCCGCTTGTCCAGTCCATGAAATAGCTTTGCAGCGACGGATTAGCACTAAGTTCGTTGTTGACGCCAATAAAAGATTCTTTGGCTTGCGAGTGTACTTTGACTGTTTTACCCATAAAATTGATTGTTTCTAAAGAAATATTTGCGCAATTATTGCTCGTTGAGGCAAGCCCTAACGCCGCGTCTATGCCAGAATAACTACTGGTTCTTGTGTTGCCAGAAGGCAGCGCCGCCCTATACGATGTTTTTCCTTTAAGCGTTGGGTCTCCTCCCTCATCTATATAATACGACGCTATCTCTTGCTTATTTGTGCAGCAGAAGAAGTCATAACTATGGCATTCCGTAATGTCATTACCGTCCGGACCCTTATTGCCTAGCGCTAAATCGCAGTTCAGCATTACCCATGTCGGATCTTCGATATTGTCATTTTTACAAAATTGAGCCACGCGGCTGGTTATATTTACCAAATCAACAGGGATTGGTTGCGGGGTTTCTAAGATTAGCGGCGGATTCGTAAGAGTGGTTTTGAGCGCTTTAATGACTTCAAAAACAGCGACTTCGTAAAATTTAATATTTTCCGATACCCTTGTTACGGATTCAGTTTTCGGCGGATCTTTCGGTCTGCCGATAGGGCCAGGTAGGCCATAATATGGCATTCCCCGTTCTTTTGGCTCGCAAGCGCTAGGTGATGTTGGCCAGCAAGGAGGAGTCATACATAGCGGATCAACGCAACCAGAGAACGGCGGACAAGGCGCACCAATAGGTGGTATGAAACAGCGATTGGTATCGCACTTGCATTCCACTTCGCAGTTTTGCTCGTTGAATTCCGATATCAGCTCCCCCATATTCTTCAGTTCTTTCATCAAATAGTCTATATAACCAATAAGATAATCATTATTGTCGCTTACCTCAAAACTGCCAGTAAGGCCTAAATCTATCATTTCACCCACAGGAATAATGCCGGGACAACTTAACCGTTCCAGTCCGCTCACTGCTTCTGGCGGTAGCTCAATTTCTCCGCTGCCCCCCGCGACCGGTAGAGGTGGTAAGTCAGCAGGATTTACCGGTATGTCAAATGTGGTGCCGCCGACAGTACAGTAAAAAGTTAGGGGATCTCCTCTGGATGGTACATAGCTCTGGACCACTTCAGTTTCGATTCCTAATTGCTCATAATAACGCACCGATTGCAAGTAATCTCCTTGGCTAAGAAGAAAACCATTCCTTAAGCATTCCGCAAATTTTTCTTGGTTATTAAGGAATTTAGTTTGCTCGTCAAGAAACGCTTTTAATTTTTTTTCTAACTCTTTTTTATACCCCTTAATCTTCTGTATTTTTTTACTGTTGGTGTCAATAATCTCTTGTATCGCTTCCCGATTTTCTTTGCAGGGGTCGCCAGTACAACCGAATGCTTTGTCGGTTTCCTGAGCAAAGTTTTCTGGTTTTGTGCAAAGAGGGGTTAAATCGTCGCAAGTACACGTTTCAGCTAACGATTTGAGGCGTTTATTTAAATCGGAAATTTTGTAAGACGTTTCGCCTCCAGCGGTAATTTCTTCGTTTAGAAATTTTTCGAAATCATCTAAAATACCGGTTGCATTGGTATTTGTCATTGATTCTACTAATTCTGTTTTCCACACCCCGTTTTTTACCATTTGGCCAATAGGAATTTCGTAATAAATCACGGAGGCTTCCTCTTGGCTAAGTAGTGGGCCGCTTGGCGGCGCTCCGGTTCCCGGGATAAATGGAGGTAGGTTTAAAATAGCTAACCGCGGATTGATGGTGGTTAGAATAATATAAGAGCCAAGGAGGATGACCACTCCCAAAAACGCGGAGGAGATTTGATCTTTTGCTAACTTCATATTGGCGGCGTTGCCGGCGGAAGTTAAATACAAAGAACCGCCCTTGATAAGGGCGTACAGCATAATTATGCCGGCGAAAACGATGACAAAATTGAAAATGTATTTTATGTATTCCGGGAGGGGCGTGGAAACGGTTTCCGGCGTTGTGGCTCCGACGATATCGGGGTAATCAACTTCCAATTCTCGGTCTTGGGCGAAAACAAAAGAAAAAGCCGTTAAAAAAATAACTACGGCGAGCAACATTAATAGAGTTATCTTTTTACTAACCATTGATATATTTTACAGCAACGAATTATAAAATACCAGAGAAGTTTCCCGTTAATTTAAGCCATTCCTCTATCGTTAGGGTCCCAGCCCTTCGCTCTGGCGCAACTCCATTGTTTAAAAGAATAGTTCTTACTTTTTCCTTTTCTATTTTTAATTTATCAGATATATTATTTAATATTTGTTTTCTTGGCTGGGAAAACCCCGCCTTCACAACCCTGAAAAACAGCTTAGTGTCAATTGATTCCTTGTTAGCGTTGATTAGTGGAGTAATTTTGAGAATTGCGGAATCAACTTCTGGTTTGGGCCAAAAAGCGTCTTTGGAGACAAAAGAGATAATTTGCGACTCGGCGTGAAATTGAACAGAGACAGCTAAGAGATTCATATCCGGCGGTTGACTACATATTCTTTGAGCCACTTCTTTTTGAACCATTAAAACCATTGTTTTTGGTTGGCTTTTTTCTTCCAAAAACTTTCGGATAACCGGAGAGACAATATAATACGGAAGATTTGCTACTACTTTATAATTAGAAATTGTCCCGCTACGACGGGATCTTGTCCAAGACGGGAAAAATTTAAAATTGAAAATTGGAAATTCTCGCTCTGCGAATGCAGGAGGAAAATTGGAAATTTTTAAAATATCACCATGAACAATTTCTACATTCTTAAAATCTTTTGTCGTTTCCTTCAGAATTTCTACCATTCCAAGGTCTTTTTCAACGGCGATTACTCTACTAACCCTTTTAGCCAATTCTATCGTTAAAGTTCCTAAACCCGGCCCTATTTCCAAAACAACATCATTGGCTTTCAAGTCGGCGGCTTCAACAATATTGGTAAGAATCGCTTTGTCTACCAGAAAATTTTGACCCAATCCTTTAGAGAGGCGGAGTTGATATTGGTCTAATAGTTTTTTTACGCCTTTTTCCGAAACAAGATCCATTTTTTGATTTTAACATAATTTTAGTTTCGTTTTTCTGGTCTTTACCCCGTTAGAGTCCCGCTACGGTAAATACTTGAAATAAGAGTCTAAGACGAAGTCGCCTTTTCGGCTCTTATCCTTTATGTATCAATAATCTTGTTAGGCCTCTAACGGGGTTGACTCGTCCTTTGGGTAGTGATATGCTGAAAAAAGTAGTCGGGAAAGGGATTTTTGAAAGAATTTTTTAACGGAAGAAAAGTTTTCTTAAAAAGATATTCCTAGACAGCTAAATTCCCTCAAAGGGATTCTTTATTCTCTGCGGGGAAAAACAATTGATTTTTTCGCAACAAAGAAAGGATCTGCCAAAGACCCTTTTTCCCATTTAAAGATGGCGGCTACGGCTTTGGCGCTGTTTTTGGTTTTTTCTTTGTTTTTTTCTGCCGACAAGGCCAATTCTTTGTCTGTCAGCGATCATTTGCAGGCGTCTCTTTTGGATCTTGATTTAATTAGCGGTTTAGCCAAAAAAGAAATTCACGGGCCAATTCAAAGCAACGATTTGTTTGTCGGGTTAACCGACAGCCAGCCAAAAGAATCGCCGGACCTGTTTTTGGTGCAGGAAAACAGCTTGGTGGCTTTTTCGCCGCCATCAATCATTACCGCCAAGACCTTAGGAGATATCGTGGGCGAGGAAGAGGACGAGTTTCCAAGTTCAAGGGAAGGAATTATTGAATATACCGTTGAGCAGGGAGATACGTTGGCTGGCATCGCTGAAAAATTTGACATTTCTTTAGACACTCTGCTCTGGACTAATAATCTAAGCAAGAGTTCTAAATTGAAATTGGGACAGAGCTTAATTATTCTGCCGGTTTCCGGGACAGCTCATTATGTTAAAAAAGGAGATACTCTGTCCGGCATTGCCAAAACCTACAAAGGAGAGGCCGATGCAATTATTGCTTTTAACGATTTGGCGGCAGAGAGCGACATTTATATCGGCGATATTTTAATTATTCCCAATGGCAAAATGCCGCCAAAACAGTCGGTCGCTTCAGGTCCTATCGCTTCTTCCAGCCAGATACCGGTTGCTTCGAGTTATTTTATTTGCCCGGTGGCAGGATCTTGCTCTCTTACCCAGGGTTTGCACTGGCATAACGCCGTTGATTTCGCCTCAAAGTGCGACAGTCCGATTTATGCGGCGGCCGGCGGGCAAATTCAAAGGGTAAGATATGGATGGAACGGCGGGGCCGGAAATTACGTTACCGTTTTGCATCCTAACGGAGTGGTTACGCTCTATGGACACGTGGTGGCGGGCTTGGTTAGTCCCGGCGAACAGGTTTCTCAAGGTCAAGTTATCGCTTTAACCGGAGGCAGGCCGGGTACGCCGGGAGCAGGTATTTCAACCGGTTGCCATGTCCATTTTGAAGTGAGAGGAGGCAAGAATCCATTCGTTAGATAGAAAATAGAAAATAGAAAAGAGAAAATAGAAAGTAGCAAGTAGAAAGTAATAGTCGGTAGTCGGTGTAAAAGAACTCCCAAAAGGAGCTTTTTGTTTTTCGTTGGTCGCGTATTTTTCCTTCTATTTACTATTTTCTAAATTCTATTTTCTGTTCTATATTTCTTTCGCCCGATACATCAAGGCCTCGCTCAAATGTTCATAAGAGATTTTTTCCGAATTATCCAAATCGGCAATGGTTCTGGCGATTTTAAGAGTCCGATGGTATCCTCGGGCCGACAATTTCCCGGAATCAACATATTTTCTTAAAAGGTTTTGAGAATTACCGTCTACTTGGCAGTATTGTTTGATTTGCTGGATAGTCAATTCCGAATTGACCTGATCGTTGGCAAATCTTGCTTTTTGCAGAGACCTCGCGTCTTGCACCTTTTTTCTTATACTCAACCAGAGATTATTTTGTTCCGGAGAAACGAGTTTTTCGTATTTCAATTGCGGAACATCCACGAAAAGATCTATCCTGTCCATTAGGGGTCCCGAAAGTTTTTTTCTGTATGTTTGAATTTGATGGTGATTGCAGGCGCATTCTTTTTCCGGATTGTTAAAATTGCCGCAAGGACAGGGATTGGCGGCCGACACCAAAGTAAATCTTGAAGGCAACGTTAGAGAATGGCGGGCTCGCAAAATGGTTATTTTTCCTTCTTCAATCGGCTGGCGCAAGCTCTCAAGAGCGTCGCGGTGGAATTCCGGGAATTCATCCAAGAAAAGAATTCCTCGGTGCGCCAAAGTGATTTCTCCCGGACGAGGAGGGTTGCCGCCGCCAATGAGGGCGGTTTCAGAGGCGGTGTGGTGCGGATTCCTAAATGGCCGATTCACCATAATTGGTTGTTCTTTTGGCAAAAGCCCCGCCACGCTGTAAATTCTGGTTACTTCCAGCGATTCTTCAAAAGACAGCGGTGGTAAAAGAGCCGGCAGGGATTTTGCCAGAAGGGTTTTGCCAGCCCCCGGCGGACCGACCATTAAAAGGTTATGACCGCCGCCAGCCACGATTTCCAAAGCTCTTTTAGCATATTCCTGGCCTTTGATAAAATCCATTTCGGAAAATCCAATTGACGATATTTTGTCTGGCGAGGTTGGAACAGTGGGAATAATAGCGTGTTTTCCCTCTAAATAGTCAAGCGTTTCTTTTAAATTGTCCACGCCTACCACCTTGAATTTATCAGTCGATTGGTCAGAGCTTTGAGTCAAAACTATTGCCGCTTCTTTCGCGTTGTCTTTTGGCAGAATTATCTCTGAAAAGTTATCCCGCGCCATAAGAGCGACAGACAGAGCCCCCTTTATCGGTCTTAATTTTCCATTCAATGACAATTCTCCCAAAAAGATTTTGCCTTCCGGGTTAAAATTTGTCTGCTTGGAGGCCAAAAGAAAACCTAAAGCGATAGGTAAATCATACAAAGCCCCTTCTTTCTTAAGATCGGCGGGCGCCAAATTAACTAAGACGCGAAGCGGTTTTTGATGGGGAGAAGAAAGCTTCGTGCTTTTGATAGCCGTGCCCACTCTTTCTCTGGCTTCTTCCACGCTTTTGTCAGGAAGCCCAACAATGCTAAAGTAGCGGAGCCCGTAACTGCAATCCACTTCCACTTCAATGACTTGAGCGTCTAATCCGATGACCGCCGCTGAATAAACTTTTGCTGGCATATCATTGATTCTATCAAAAAAACGCGCCCGTACAAACAGGTTGGACGGGCGCGACAGCAATTTGTTTTTGTATTGATTAACTTTTTACTGCTTGCACTTATTGCAGGTTTGAGCCGCAGGATATACTATTAACCTTTCTTTGGGTATTTCTTGTTGGCATTTTTCGCACTGACCATAATTTCCTTTAACTATTTTGCTTAAAGCCAAATTAATATCTCTTAATCTTTTTTCAAGAGAGAACTCCACGGGGAGAAGGTTTCCGTATTCTTCGACCTCGTCCGAAGACCCTTCCAGATCGGTGCTGTTGAGTTCTGGGAATTTTGTGTCCCAATCGCCTTTTAGCTTTTGATCCTTGGTGGCAAATCCTTTCAAGGCGTTTTCAACTGTTTCCTTCTCTTTTTTAAGCAGTGTTCCTTGTTGCTCAATGAATGTTTTGTCCTGTGTCATAATTTTAATTTTATTGTCTCGCCGTTTATCTTACTGCTTTATCAAGCGTTTTTTTTATGCTTTCCAGAGAAGTGGTTAGCGCAAAATAATTATTATGCACGGCGTAGCAGTTGCCAAAATCTTCTTTGCTGAACGTTTGGCATCGTATATTCACTCCTCCGTAGGCAATTCGCGAAAAATTTTCCGTTAAAGCGGGTCCGGTTTTCCCCAAAAAAGAGAACAATCCCTGAAAGTCCTGTTCCATTGTGTCTTCCCCGATTCTTAACGCCGCTATTAGCCCGGACACGTTCGCCGTTTCCGTATTGGTCAATTTTCCTATTAGCCCCAATCTGTTGCCTCCTTGCTGGGAATGAATAAACAGGGTGAAGTTTTTATCTACTTGAGAATAAAATCCTTCAATCGTTCGAACCCCAAAGGCGTTCAAGAAATTTTCTAAGGTTAAAACCTCTCGCTTGGTCGGATCTTCATTTCTTAGGTCTTTGATTATTATTCTGATGGTTTTTCCTTGTTCAATATTGTCTTTGAGGGCTTGAGAGAGATAAATTTGTATATCTTGCTGCGTAGTAATGTCGTATGTTTTATTATCGTCAATCGCGATGAGGGACGGAGGTATAAAAATTTCTGGTATTACCACCGGGGGAGGAACGCATTTTTCCCTGGTCCATTCTTTTTTGGGTATGTCTTTCTCTTCGGTTTCGCACCACGCCACCGGTGTAGCCGCTTTTTTCACAAAGAAAAACCAATAAATAAAGAAGGCAATTGCGATAAAAATAGATATTATCAAGATAAAAGCCAGCAAGCGTGAAAACAACTTGTTGAAAGCCGAGGGTCTTGGTGGCAAAGGTCTGACAAATTCTTCCGGCGATATCGCGGATTCAATGGTTTCTGTTGTTGTTTTCACCGCCTTTTTTGTTGTTTTTCCGTCTTGGATTCTTTCTAAAAATCTTTTTCTTTCCGCTTCTTCTTTTTCCTGGATTTCGTCTAAGCGCTTTTTTATTTCGCTTTCTTTTTGCATTTTCTTTTCAATGTCTTGCGCTTCTTCTTTTATCCAGAATTTGCGGTTAATTCCCTGTTGTCCAAATATGGCTCCCGGCTGATCTATCGTGATGCCCGTTGGCGCCGATTGTTGTTCCGGTGATAAACCGCTGGTTTGCCTTTGAGCTTCTGTTTGTCGTTGCCTTTCCTCCTCCGCCTCTCGTTTTAATCTTTCGATTTCCGCCAAAACCTCCATTTGCCTGTCTTGTATTCTGCTTACTTGCCCCGATTCAATAGGTTTAATCGGCGGCGTAGCTTGATTAATAGATGGTTTCGTCTCACTAATTGTTGGCTGAATTCTTGCGCCGACTTCGTTGGTCCTTGGCGTGTCAAACCTTTGGTCTATTCCTGCTTCTTGTCGCAGTCGCGCTATCTCTTCTTGCAAAGAGGTTGACGCCGCGGGTTTAGCCGTTCCCATTTTTGTTTCAGCGGGTTTTTGAATTTGCGATTCAAAGATTCTTTGATTTTCCGCCGTTCCCGCCCTTTCGGACGCTGGTTTCTTCGGGTTTAGCTTCAAGGATAATTCTTTTTCTCTCGATAGTATTCTTTGATAATCGGATTCAACTCTCTTAAGATCTTCCTTCACCTTTCCGATTTCTTCTTCCCGTTCCCAACGTTCTTTTTCTATCTTTCTTCTTTTTTCTTCCGTTTCCCACCTTTGTTTTTCCAACTCCTTTTTGTCTGCGGTCGATCCGGCCGATTTCTCCCTTTCTTCGATTGCTCTTTCTTCTTTTTCAACAGCGTCTTCCTTCCTAAGAACTTCGTCCAAACTCTCCTGGAGCTTCGTCTCTTTTTCAAGCAGATCGTTGATTTCTTGCTCTAAAGGCCCTTTTTTCTCCAACAATCTCTGCATTTCTCTTTCTAATTCTTCTCTTGCGTCTTCTGTTTTGATTTCTTCTCGCCGATCATCAATGGCTCTCTGTCTTTCCAGGATTTCTTCTTCGCTTGTAAGCAGTTTGTTATACCTTAAACTAATCTCTCTTATTTTATCCTTCACTCTTCCGATTTCTTCTTCCCATTCCCAACGTTCTTTTTCTATCTTTCTTCTTTTTTCTTCCGTTTCCCACCTTTGTTTTTCCAACTCCTTTTTGTCTGCGGTCGATCCGGCCGATTTCTCCCTTTCTTCGATTGCTCTTTCTTCTTTTTCAACAGCGTCTTCCTTCCTAAGAACTTCGTCCAAGCTTTCCTGGAGCTGTTTTTCTCTTTTGGAAAGTTGGCTGGTTTCGGTTTCCAACGGAATTTTTCGAGTGGCAATGTTTTGCAGTTCTCGGTCTAACGATAATCTTTCTTCTGTCAGCTGGATTTTTTCTCTTTCTCTGGCTCTTTTTGATTCTTGGGCCGTCAATACCGCTTCTTCTCTTTGTCTTATTGCCTCTAATCTTTTTCCTCTCGTTTCTTCTTGACTTTTACGCGCAACCGTTTCTTTTTCCGCGATTTCCTTGAGCTCTGTTCTGCGCCGTTCATCGATATTCCTTTGAGCCAAGATGTCTTTTTTTCTTTTTTCTTCAAGTTCCAGTCTCTCGGACTCAAGTTTTATTTGCAGTGTTTCTCTTGTTCTTTCGGTCTCAAAAGTCCTAATGGCTTCTTCTCCTTTGGAAACGGTCGTTTCTCTTAATTCCTTCTCCGTGTCCGTTTTTATCGCTGGGGCTTTGGGTCTTTCCTGCTCCGCTCTTCTTTTTTGCAATATAATTTGCTCCATTTCCCTCTCTTTTGCCCTGAAATCTTTTCTTCCGGCAAGGCCCTGCGCCATCAAAATATCGCCCCGCATCGTTTTTATCTCCGCTCTTTTTAATAAATCCTTTGGGTTTTTATTTTGGTCGTTTTGCGCCATGATTCTAAATTATTATTTTTCGGGAGACAAATTGATTCTGCCTTGATTGTCGATGGCAATAACTTTAACTGGTATTACGTCTCCGACCTTGACCAGTTCTTCTATCCTTTTATTGCGCTGGTTGGTTAGGTAAGAAATATGTATCATTCCTTCTTGATTTGGCAGGATTTCGACAAAGGCGCCAAAATCCAGAAGCCGTTTTACTTTTCCCTCAAATGTTTCTCCGACTTTGATTTCTCGGGTGATTCCTTTGATAATCTCAAGCGCTTTTTGAGCCGCCTCTTCCTTTTCTGCGGTGATGAAGATGGAGCCGGATTGGTCAATATCTATCATCGCCCCGGTATTGGCGATGATTTCATTGATTATTTTTCCGCCGGGACCAATAACCTCTCTGATTTTTTCCGGGTTTATCTGCAATATTAGAATTCTTGGGGCAAACGGGGAAAGGGCGGGACGAGGGCCGGGCAAAGTTTTCTCTATTTCGTCTAAGATTTCCATCCGCGCTTTTTTGCCGAGAGACAAAGATTCTTTCAATATTTCGGGAGTAACGCCGTCTATTTTAACGTCCATTTGTATAGCCGTAATGCCGTTTCTGGTACCCGCTACCTTAAAATCCATGTCGCCGTGATGGTCTTCCGGGCCTTGGATATCAGTTAGCATTTTATAGTTAGCGTCGCCGCCGATCATAGATGTTTTTTTGGTCATTAGGCCGATGGCGATTCCGGTGGCGGGTCTTTTAATGGGTACTCCCGCATCCATTAAAGCCAGGGAAGAGGAAGAAACGGCGGCCATCGAGCTGGAGCCGTTGGAAGAAAGGATTTCGGACACTATTCTTATGGTATAAGGAAATTCTTCAAAGGAAGGAATCAAGGGCAGTAGAGCTTTTTCCGCTAGCATGCCGTGGCCAATGTCTCGTCTGCCCGGTCCCCGCAACGGCCTTATCTCTCCCACGGAATAAGGAGGAAAATTGTAGTGATGCATAAAGCGTTTTTTGCCCACAATTTCCATTCCTTCCAATAGTTGTTGGTCGCCGGGAGACCCCAAGGTTAAAATAGACAAGCTTTTGGTTTGGCCTCGTTCGAAAAGTCCGGAACCGTGCGTTCTGGGTAGCAGGCCGGCTTCGGTGTGAAGCTTTCTTATTTCGTCCAACTTCCGGCCATCCGGCCTTTTTCCCGATTCAATAATATTTTCGTGCACTATTCGGTCAATTTCTTTTTCAACAAAATCCAGGGCTTTCTTTCCCTTTCTGGGATACTTTTCTTCGATAATTGTAAAAACTTCATCCTTGATATCATTAAGCCCGTTTGCTCTTTCCGATTTGTCTTTCAAATAAATTGCTTTCTCTAAGCGATCTTTCAAGATAAAACGAATTTCTTCTTCTATTTCCGGATCGTCTCGGTCCGTTTCGGTTGCCAATTTGTTTTTACCTATTTTTTCCGATATTTCCAGTTGGAAATCGCAAACTTTTTTGATGTAAGGGGAGGCGAAGGCAAAGGCCTTTATGATTAAATCTTCCGAAACTTCATCGCAAGCGCCTTCGATCATATTGATGAGGATTTTTTTTCCGCGCTCCTTCCCGGTTAGGACCAAATCAAACTGACTTTTTTCTCTTTGCTGGTAAGTCGGGTTAATAATAAGTTTATCGTCAACCATAGCCACTCTTACTGCTCCGATTGGTCCCGACCAAGGAATATCGGAAATAGACAACGCTAAAGAGGCGGCGGTCAGCCCCACAATATCCGGGTCGTTTTCCGCGTCCCAAGAAAGGCAAGTCATAATTACTTGAACTTCGCGATTGAGATTTTTTGGAAACAAAGGTCTAATGGGCCGGTCAATCAATCTGGAAACCAAAATGGCTTCGTCCGACGGCCTGCCCTCCCTTTTCATATATCTCCCGCCCCTGATTTTTCCGGCGGCGTAGTATCTTTCTTCGTAATCAACAGTTAGAGGAAAAAAATCCAGGTTTTCTTTCTTGCTTTTTGACATCACGCAGGTGGCAAGAAGCAGGGTATCGCCGCAACGAACCAAAACAGACCCATTGGCCTGTTCGGCAAGATTTTTTATTTCAACGGTTAGTTCGCTTTCGCCCAGTTTTAATTTGAATGTTTCCATCTTGGCTTGGGGAAAATTTTTTTAATGTTAATCTTTTTAATGTCCAAATTGAATAAACTGCGTTTTTTTTGCAAAAGATATTTTTCCGGATTTTCTTCTATATCAATGAACTCATCGGCTGTTTCCTTCAATCCTCTGGACGACGATCGGCCAAAAGCGATCACCTCTACTCTTTTGCCCTGATTTTTCAAATAATTGGTCAAATCGATAAAATCGCCGTCTCCCGAAGCCAGCACCACCACGTCAACGCTTGGCGCCATCCTGACGGCGTCAATCACAATGCCAACGTCCCAGTCGGCTTTTTTCATCCCGCCATAGAATTCTTGCAGATCGCGGATGCGAGTTTCGATGCCAAGCTTGATCAACGCCTCAAAAAAGGGCTTTTCTTCGCCCGTTTTAGTTCTAACAACGTAAGCAAAAGCCCTGATTAAATTTCGGCCGCTGATAGCCAATTTGAGAATTTCCTGGAAATTTACCCTTGACTGGTAAAGATTTCTGGCTGAATGATAAAGGTTTTGAACATCAATCAGCACGCCAACTCTTTGTCCTATGTGTTTAATGACCACAATTTTCAAATTAAAAATTAAAAACGAAAAAGTAAAAACGGCAACTTAAGGTCAAAAATTTTTGTTCGGTTTTAAATTTTTCCCCGCCATTTTTCGCTTTTGGTTTTTACTTTTTAGTTTTCAAACCTATTTTTTTCATAATGCTATTATATTTTTTCTCGTCTTCTTCTTTCAGGTAGTTCAGCAGCTTTCTTCTTCTTGCCACCATCTTCAAAAGCCCCCGTTTTGAATGGAAGTCCTTGGTGTGGCCCTTAAAATGCAAAAGAAGCCGTTCGATTTCTTCTGTCAGCAAAGCGATTTGCACTTCTGACGAGCCCGTGTCTTTATCGTGCAGTTTGTATTTTGAGATAATTTTTTCTTTTTCTTCTGGTGTTAGCATGTATTTATTGATTAAGGAAAAATTATCAGGGCCCTGTCGAAGACGGGAATCCTAATTTTTTCCTTTTCCTCTGTTGTTAGCATACCTTAATTAAAAAAAATGATATTACTGATTATCCGTTGATAAATTAATTATATATCATATCCTAAAATAAAAAAACGTTCCACTCCGATTTTTTACTGGTGCCTCCGCCGCGACTCGAACGCGGAACCAAAGGATTAAGAGTCCTCTGCTCTACCAATTGAGCTACGGGGGCAGATTTCACATAAATGAATTAGGATTATGGCGTAAGGGGGCAATCAACTTGGAACCAAAGATTCGGGTCCCAGCCAAAAGAAGGGTTTATTATGTCAAAAGCAACCAAGATGGTGTTTACCACTATCCACCCGCCATAGACAATGAGAAGACCTATCAGTATTGAAGTTAACAGCGCTTTGGCTTTATTGATGCCACTAGGGCCTCCGCCTCCCATGTAGGCAAACATAAACATTAATCCGGCCCAAACCATCATCGCGAAAGCGATTACTAAAACCACGGGGAATCCCCAATTAAACCCGGCGGCGTTTTTATCTGATTGGGGGATAAGAAGAAAGGTGACGATATTGTCAAATAGAACAAAAACGTGACAAAGCTGACAGGGCACAGCCGTGGGATCGGTTGTCGGGTCTCCTGTGTTTCCGCAGGGAACCAGATACGCTTCGGTTTTGGTTGGCAGTAAATTAAATACCGAAGCCGTCAATAAAGCAAATAAAATTGTTTTTTTCATATTCCGTCTACTGTAACGTCTTTTTGGAGTATATCTTATCGCGACAAAAAATTAAATAGATTATTACTTCTCTGCTTTTTGTACGTCTCGGAGATTTGCCTCGCGGTTAAGCGAGCTTCAATCGTCCATCGTTGCCTCAAAATCCTTATGCCCTCGCCAGGATTCGAACCCGGACCCCAACGTCCGAAGCGTCGTGTGATATCCATTTCACTACGAGGGCGGTAAAAATTTAAAACACAAAGACAAAAACGAAAAAAGGGAACTTAAGCTAAATTAGCTTAAAAGCAAGAAAAAATCAATTGCGGCTACGGCAATTTTAAAGTAGAATAAAACAGAATTATGATTATACCAAGAGAAGTTAAAACTGTTACGGAAAAACTTGAAAAAGACGGATACGAGGCCTATATTGTCGGCGGTTGTGCTCGCGACTTGCTTTTAGGAAAAAATCCCGACGATTGGGACGTGGCTACCAGCGCCAAGCCCGAAGAGATCAGAACGGTTTTCCCAAAGAGTTTTTACGAGAATAAGTTTTTAACGGTTACCGTGCAGACCGGCAACAAAGAAGAGTCGTTAAAAGAGATAGAAGTAACGACATTTAGGACAGAAGCGCAATATACGGATAAACGTCATCCCGACGAAGTCAATTTTGCGAGCACAGTACAAGAGGACTTGGCGAGGAGGGATTTTACAGTTAATGCCATAGCTATGAGCCAGAAAATAGAAAATAGAAAACAGAAAATAGAAATTATAGATCCTTTTAACGGACAGAAAGATTTAAAAAACAAGACAATTCGGGCGGTTGGTAATCCGGAAAAAAGGTTTTCCGAAGACGCTTTAAGAATGATGAGAGCGGCGCGCCTATCTATTATTCTTGGTTTTGAGATAGAGAAAGATACTGCCCTAGCTATTAAGAAAAACTCCGGCTGGATCAGGCATATTTCTCAAGAAAGAATTAGGGATGAATTTCTGAAAATTATAATGTCGGAGAAGGCAATGGAGGGAGTGGAATTATTGAGAGAACTTTCGTTGCTGAAATATATTTTGCCAGAACTGGAAGAGGGTTATGGCGTTGGTCAGAACAAACACCATATTTATTCTTGTTATGAGCACAATATGAGGGCGTTGGATTTTGCCGCAAAGAAGAATTTTAATAAAGACGTGAGAATGGCTTCTCTTTTACATGATATTGCGAAACCAAGAGTCAAGCATGGCGAGGGTGTGGATTCTACTTTTTACAATCACGAGGTCATTGGCGCAAAAATGACTCAACGCATTTTGGATCGCTTAAAATTTCCTAAAAAAGACGCGGAAAAAATCACAAAGCTCGTGCGATACCACTTGTTTTATTATAACGTTGACGAAGTGGGAGAGTCGTCGGTTCGAAGGTTGGTGCGCCAAGTGGGCACGAAGAATATGGAAGAACTGTTACAATTAAGAATGGCAGACAGAATTGGTTCTGGCGTGCCCAAAGCCGAGCCCTACAAGTTAAGGCATTTAAAATATATCATTGATAAAGTTTCGCAAGATCCTATTTCGGCAAAAATGCTGAAGGTTTCGGGAAACGATGTAATGACGATATTAAAGATCAAACCGGGACCACGAGTTGGACAAATCTTGGATATTTTGCTCGGTTTTATTTTAGATGATCCTAAAAATAATAAAAAAGAATTTTTAGAAAAAGAAGTAGAGCAGTTAGGAAAATTATCCGAAAAAGAATTAGCATCTTTATCAAAAAAAGCCAAAGCAGGAAGGGAAAAATTAGAAGTGAAGAAAGACGAGATGACGAAGAAGAAGTATTGGGTGAGTTAAGGGAGCTTCGGGTAAAGTTTTTCAAGCCAACACAATAATTTTCCCAGCGAGAAAATTTTGTTCATCTCTCGGCTTGCTGTCCGCTGGACGCGGAACCATGCCAGCTCGCCTGCGAGGTGTGCCTTGAAAAGCTTTACCCTTGCTTTGGGAAGGTTTATGGTAAAAAGTTTATAGTTAGTAGTTATTACGGGGTATAGTACAGTGGCAGTATACACGATTCGGGTTCGTGTGACCCCAGTTCGAATCTGGGTACCCCGACAGAATGATATATAATGTATAGGTTGGCAGTTGAGGGCTTGTGGTTAAGTAGCAGGGCACTACATTTTCACTCCGTTAGAGATTGGTACGGGCTCATAGTAAAATGGCATTACGCAGCATTCGCATTGCTGAATTCCGGGTTCGACTCCCGGTGAGTCCATAGATATTTTTAACGGGGCGAGTTGTGATAATGGCGGTTCCCTGCCAGAGGCGGGTTCGCCCTTGGAGAATACTTCGTCCAGGTTCATAATAACACCGTGCTGATTAAAAAAATTTTACCAGATATATGATTCATAACCGCTACATTAAAACTTGGTCTGGGTTTGTATGCTACCCTTTTCTTAGACCGTAGGGCAGGTTTTGGTTTACGACACTGCCCTATCGGGCAGTTTTATTATCAACTAAATTATTTATTTTTATGTTTCAATTTTCTGAAAAATCATTCAAAAAGATTTTAATCGCACTTGCGATTTATCTTACGTCTCTTTTCGCGGCAAACACTCTTGGATTGAAAATAATGCCATTTCTGTTCGGCTCCCATTTGTCCGTGGCGGTATTTTCTTTCCCCGTGGTTTTTTTAATGACAGATGTGGTCGGAGAAGTGTACGGTAAAAGAATCGCCAAGTTCTTTGTGCTTGCGGGATTTTTAAGCACCGCATTGTTTATCGCTTACTCTCTTGTGTCGTTAGCGCTTCCATGGTCGCAAGACGGCGAATGGGCGAAGGACGGTTACAACACAATCTTTGGCGTTTCGGCGCGAATAGCCGTCGCTTCGTTAGCCGCATTTTTAATTGCTGAATATCAGGACGTGATTTCTTTTTTCTTTTTGCGAGAAAAAATGGGCGTGAAATTTTTCTGGCTGCGTTCTTTTTTATCCAACCTCTGGTCGCAATTGCTGGACACAGTGATTTTTATGGTTATCGCTTTTGCCGGAATATACCAAACGCCAGTTCTCATTAGCATTATTGTTACCTGGTGGCTGTATAAGGTAGCAATGGGTATGCTTTATACCCCGCTTTCGTATTTAGGCATTATGTTTTTAAGGAGTTAAATTTAACGTATAGGGCGGCTAAAAATAATATATTGTGTTATAATTTGTATAAGAAATTTTATTGGAATTTTGCTTTTTGATTTTGTAAAATTTGAAAGTGAAAATGGTATCTTTGAGATTCTTTCGGACAAAAAAAGAAAAACTAATGGCCAAGACGGAAAAAGAGAAACGATCGCGCATTAAGAAAGTCGAGGAATTAAGCGACTGGATGATTTTAATGCCGGATTCCGCCAAGAAAACGTTAATTCCCCAATTAGCTCCTTTGCATCGGTATTTACTGAAAAAATCCTTGCTCTATTACCGCTGGCACTTAAATCCTTACGCCCAGTTGGCTCATTGGCTTTCTTTATTCGGAAGCATTTTTTTGGTATTTATCATTATTTTTACTTCTATTCCATTGCCGGTTAAAGCCGAGGCCAAAGTTTGGGACGGAGGAGGGCCGCTTGATGACTGGTCAGACCCTCTTAATTGGTTGCCAGACGGTGCTCCTGCCGCCGGAGATTCCGTAACGTTTAACGACAGCGGGGCAGACGAAAATGTGAATATTGACATTCTTGGCGCATGGGGGTCGGCCGGAGAAACTATCACTATCACCGGAGACGCTGGCGCCACAGACGGTTATGACGGCACGATTACTCAAAATGTAGCCATTCCCGGGATGGGCGCTTTTGCAATGACTGGAGCCGACAGTGTGGCCGTCTTTACCCAAAACAGCGATTTAACCGTTTCCTCGTTAAGCGTTGCCGGCGGCACTTTTACCGGCGGCGGAGCCGGTGTGGATATAGTTGCGAGCGGCAGCGTTAGTTTTACCGGGGGCGTGTTTAACGATCCTGCCACCCTTACGATTTCCGATGATTTTACCTTAGCCGGCGCCACATATAATGTGTCTGGCACCATAACTCTGTCTGATGACTGGACTTTTACCAGCGGCGCTTTCGGCGGCAGTCCTTCAGTTACTTTTAATGATAGCGGGCAGGTTTCAACGATTGCCGGCTCTACAACGTTTCAAAATTTTATTTCCATAACCCTTGCCAAACAAATCACTTTTACCAATGGGACTACGCAAACCATCAGCGCTTTGGTTTTGACCGGAGGCGCCGGAGCCGATCAGATAGTTTTGAGAAGCACGTCGCCTGGCGATCAGTGGAGTATAAACCCAACTATAGCAACGGTTTCTTTTGTTGACACGCGAGATTCCAACAATACCAACGGTACGCCCATTGGCGCGGTTACCTCAACCAATTCCGGACAGAATACAAACTGGAATTTTGTGATAAACATAGCGGGAATAGTTACTGATGGCGGCGCGCCATTGGTTGGCGCAACGATCCAGTTGGCAATCAACGGAGCTGGTATTACGTCAGCGGTTACCGGTGGCGGTGGCGCTTATGATTTTGCCGGGAATCAAACGGTTGTTGAGGGTGACTCGGCGCTGGTTTACATTGACGATAACGCGGTTGATGGTAATACGGTTGCTGTTATTGCTACGACTACGAGTTTGGCTGATCTGAATATACAAGGAGGAGACGTTATCGCTTATCATTCAACCGCCGGTCCTATCACCAACGCCAATTTTGACACTGCTAAAGGCGGCTTGGGAGACGCGGATATAATTTATTCCGTTGCCGCTTCCAATCTTACTCTAAATGCCGGCGTTGACTTTGTTGTTTTTGCCGGCGACACTTATACTCCCGGAGGGAATTTAACCGCTACCAATGTTACGATTCAGGCCGGAGCTAATTTTAACGCGGCCGATGGTAGTACAGTTGGCGCGACTGGAAATTGGTCAAATTTAGGCACTTTTACCCCGGGCTCAAGTACAGTGGTTTTTAATGGCGCGGCTGGCCAAACCATTGATAATAGCTCCAGTGCTTTTTGGAATTTAACCGTCAACAATTCGGCTGCCTTGCTTACCGTGCAGCTCGTTAATAACAATCTTGACATTGACGGAAATTTTTATTTGCAAGACGGGGGTTTTGATTCCAACGGTCTGAACCAAAACTATGCCGGTAACGTAACGTTCGACGCCGGTACTACCTACACCAAAGGAGGAACCATAACTTTTGACGGAGCCGAAGACAATAACTATACCGATTCCACCGCTGTTAAGCAGAACATTGGCGTCGCTGTCGTTGGCGGAGGAGCTGGGAACGAACTGACCTTGGCTTCCTCGATGACCGTGGATACAATGACCGTTAACAGAACCTTAGATCTCGCTTCCAACGGCTATATCCTTAATCTTGCCGGCACCGTAGCTACTGTTTTGACCGTTACAGGCACTCTGGCCCCCGGCACTAATTCCACGGTTCAGTATTCAGCTGTTAACGGCGGAGGGAATGTTGGCGTAACAACAACCACGTATAATTCCGTTAGATTTTCTGGCGTTGAAACCTATGTCTTAGCCGGTCATTTAACTGGCGGAAACGCTTTGACCGGTAGTTTAACTATTGATGCCGGCGGCGTTATTCTTGACGCTGGCGCTATTCAAAACTATAACATCACTTTAGCGGGCAATTGGGCGAGCGCTGTCGGAACTTTTATTCCAAGATTAAACACCGTTACTTTTAGCGCGGGAGCTGGCACCCAAACAATCAATAATGTAGGCGCTTTCTGGCATTTAACTCTAAGCGGCGCAGGCACAAAACAGCTTTTAGTGAATAACCTTAGTGTCAATGGCGACTTTGCTTTGCAGGGAGGAATATTTGACGCGAACGGATTGGGCCAAGATTACGGAGGCAGTATCGCCCTTACCAATGGCACCACTTACACCAAGGGCGGCATAGTGTTTTTTAATATGGATAACGAAACCAATACCTATGCTGATAACAATGACACCAAGCAGAACCTTGGAGCAGTAATCGTCGGTTCAGCGGTAGCAGCTTCTCCCGAGGATGATATATTGTTGCTTGGCTCTGATATGTTGGTTGACACAATGCTCATCAATACGGTTTTACAATTAGCGTCTAACGGTTATACCTTGAGGGTTGCCAACGATGGAGCTGTGGCCAATGTTTTAACCTTCGGTTTGGTTGGTGTTTTAACTCCCGGCACCAATTCCACGGTTCAATACTCTGCCCTAAATTCCGGCGGTAATATAAATGTTACTACCACCACTTATAATTCTATACAATTATCTGGCGCTGAAACATATGTTTTAACCGGCAACCTTACGGGTGCTAACGCCCTGACCGGTGGGGTAATGATTGATGCTGGCGGAGCGACTTTAGATACGGTTGCTGGTCAGAATTATAATATTAATTTGGCTGGCAATTGGTCAAATGCCGGAACCTTTACGGCAAGGTCGAATACCGTTAACTTTACCGCGGGCGCCGGAACCCAAGATTTAAATTCTGGAGGAGTAGGGGCAGGCAATCTTTTTAACAACTTCACACATTCGGGCGCTGGCACTTTACGGCTTATTACCAACGCCGTTGACATAGATGGAGATTTTTCCAATACCGCGGGAATATTTAATGCTAACGGCCAAAACATTCAGCTTAATGGTAACTGGGCCAACTCCGCTACTTTTACGGCAGGAGCTGGTACGGTGTCTTTTGACCGAGCCGCCGACACCCAAACCTTAAGTTCCGGCGGAGTGGGAGTGGGATTCCTTTTTAACCATCTCACCCATTCTGGAGCAGGCACCCTGCAATTAATCAACAACGATTTAGATGTTGATGGAAATTTCCTGCAATCAGCCGGTATCTTTGACGCCAACGGCTTAGGACAAAACTATGCCGGTAATTTTACCTTAGACGTCGGCACCACTTACACCAAAGGAGCAACTATCATTTTTAACGGAGCAGAAGACAATAACTATACCGATTCTACCGCTATCAAGCAAAACATTGGCACCACAATTATTGGCGGAGGAGTGGGAAACGAACTGACCTTGGTTTCTTCAATGGCTGTGGATACGATGGATATTGTTGCTAATAATACCTTAGATTTAGCTTCTAATGGGTATATTTTAGATTTACAGGGCAATCTATCAATAGATATGATGGCTGGCACCGTTGTTGTGTTAAGAGTGAATGGAGTTCTTGTCCCTGGCACCAATTCTACGGTTAGATATTCTGGCGTCAGCGCCCTTGAAAATATCGGAGTAACAACCACAACTTACAATTCAGTGCAGCTCTCGGGAGCGGAAACCTACGTCTTAACTGGCAACTTGACAGGCGCTAATAGTTTGACCGGCGGGGTAACTATAGATGCCGGCGGTACGATATTAGACGCTGTTTT